>CXWK01000214.1_pt1 | contig 36341 bp, 34 predicted proteins | sample 590851 | NCBI WGS metagenome assembly CXWK01 (sample SAMEA3498364, study PRJEB10139) | wastewater metagenome | biome: wastewater treatment plant; material: activated sludge | place: Denmark | collected 2014-08-01
AAAAGGAGGTTGTCAGGGCGTAACCGCACGACAAGGTTCGACGCCCCAGCGGTACACGGCCACTTTCGTGGTGGCAGCCGGGACCGAAGTCGGGCCCATCCCCGTGGCCGACGGGCCGCCGAGCCTCGAAGCCTCCTTCGCCGTCGCGGACTTGGTCGCCGAGGACGGGGTCCAGCGGGTCTACGGGCACAGCGTTCAGAGGACAACGCCCTGGCATTCAGAGCCGAGGTCGGCTTCATCTCGTCGGGATCGGTGACCCGACGCTCGACTGGGTCGGCTAGACATTGTCGAAGAGGCGGGAGGGTGGCCAGTGCACTTCGCGAGGCTTCAGTGCGAACGTCCGACCGGCTCGCGCCGTTCGCATTGCCGGCGCTCCGGCTTGAACGGGCTGGCCCGCCGCGCGATCGCCTGTCTCGTGGTCTTGGTTGGCGTGGCGAGTGTTGTCGCACCTTCTGGCGCTCAGAGCAATCGTTGTCCCGACGGGCCGCAACCGCTCGTGCGTGGCGGTGACAGCGATCAACTCGACGCGGCTGATCTCGAGGACGTTGACCTCTCCTGCGCCGATCTGAGCGGCGTCACCGTCGACGGGGCGGACCTCGCAAGCAAGGATCTGTCGGGTCTGTTTGGTGCTGGCGCCGCATTGAGCGGCTTCAACCTGACTGCAGCCACGCTCGACGACGCCGACCTTTCCGGTGCTGCGTTGGCCGGGATCGTCGCTCCGCGGGCCGGGATGGACAGAGTGGACCTCGGTGGCGCCGACGTCACCAACTCGGTCTTCGACCATGTCGACCTTCGACGTGCCACGCTGGAGGGCACCACCTTCGTAGGCAGCAGCTTCCGTTATGCCGACCTCCGCGGTGTCGACCTCAACGGGTCCGATCTGTCGGGAACCGACTTCACTGGGTCCAACCTCTCGGGGGCTCTGCTCGACGGCGCGACAATCACGGACTCTCTGCTCGAGGGCGCAGACCTGGCCCGAGCGTCCCTCGACGAGGCGGTCTTGCGGGGCTCGAGGCTCTGGGACGCCGATCTGAGCGACGTGGTGCTGGTCAACGCCGACGTCCGTGACGTCGACCTGTCGGGCGCCGACCTCGATAACGCGGATCTCGCCGGCGCCGACCTTTCCGGCGCGATCGTTCCTGTCGGCGCTCTTTCCGGCGCCGACCTCGAGGGGGCCACCTGCCCCGACGGTGAGGTCGCTCAGACCGACAGCAGTGGAGCGTCATCGTGCGCCGACCAACTGACGGTGCCCACAACGACCCAGCCCGGAGACGGCGGCGGGTCGACCGATGCCTCACCCGCTCTCCAGGCTAGGAGCACGGCTGGCGCCCCCCAGGTTGTCCTCGTGCTCGACCAGTCCAACTCGATGGGCCTGCCGAGCGGCGGTGCTGGATCACGCCTCGACGCCGCTAAGCGAGCGGTCTCCCAGCTCACCGAGCGGATCCCTCGCGGGACGGACGTCGGGTTCCTCTCGTACGGGGGAGGCGACTACCAGTGCGACGTAGCCTCGACGCTGCCCGTAAGGCCGCTCGATGACGTAGTCGCGTCGGACATCGTGAGTACGGTGTCGGCGATCACGGTCCCGCCGCCACCGCTTTCGGGTTCCGTGGGTACCAACGGCACACCCACCGCTATCGCCTTGCGGGAGGCAGGCTCGCTGCTGAGCGGATTCGGGCCCCGGACGATCGTCTTGGTGTCCGACGGCGAGAGCAACTGCGGCGAAGACGCCTGCGTGGCGGCGAGCGAACTTGCCGACCAGGGCGTCGCTATCACCGTCAACACCATCGGTTTCCAGATCTACGACTCGGGCCGCGAGGAACTCCAGTGCATCGCCGACGCCACCGGTGGGGTGTACGAGGACGTCAGCCGGGGCCGCGACCTCGCCCGTCGCATCGAACTGCTGACCGTGGCCTCCCACGACTGGGTCGCCCTCGGCGACTCGTTCTCCTCCGGAGAGGGAGCCGAGGACTTCGCTCGCACGCAGCCGCAGACGAATGCCTGCCACCGGTCAATAGCGAACAACTACTCCGCCCAGGCCGTTCGACTCCTCAACCAGCTCCAGAGCACCCAGTGGAGCCGCAACGACGTCACCTGCAGTGGTGCGACGACCCGCGAACTGTCGCATCCCCAACGCAACGATGACGGCTCGCGGGCCAACGACCCCCAACTCGATGGCATCCGCACGCTGTCCCCGCTCGGCGCGCGAATCCTCACGCTCACGTTCGGGGGCAACGACGCCGGCTTCCGGCAGGTTCTCGAGGAATGCGTCGTCGCGGGCTTGCCCACGCCCTCGGTCGCCTTCGGTCTCGCAAGCCTCGCCGCGAGCTTGGCCCGGGCCGGGATCCACGTCCCCGAGCGACCCGGCGACACCTGCCAGGACAAGAACGAGTACGACGGCTCCGACGACCACTTCCCCCGCGGGTACCACACCGAGGACTTCATCGAAACAGAACTCTCTGGCATCGTCGAGGACGCGTACGACTCGATCCGGCAGCGGTGGAGCCGCGACTCGCAGGAGTGGCTCCAGGTGGTGGGCGACGAAACGGATGACGGTCCAGCCAACGTCTACGTCCTCGGCTACCCGCAGATCTTCCCTCACCAGCACACCGACGAAGGGCCGGCGGCGTCGTGCAACACGATCGACGGTCGCGACATGGAATGGCTACGGGGCCTGACGACCAAAGCCAACGACGTCATCGAACGGGCCGTCGGCTCGATCGATGACACCGCCCAGAGCGACCCGCTGGCGGGGTTACCCATCCGCTTCCACTACGTCGACGTCGAGGACGCATTCGTGGGCCACGAACTGTGCGCGGCCGCACCAGGGCCCGAGCAGCCGACCGACGGGTCGCCGACAGGCCCATGGGTGAATGGCATCCGTAGGCGCAACCTCCTCGACCCAATTGAACGGAACTACTTCTTTCACCCGAACGCTGCCGGTCACCACCAGATGGCCGAGATCCTCGCCCACGTGATCGGCGACCGGGACCAGTCCCCAGCCCCCGATCCGACGGCTCCCCCCGCCTACGCCCTCACGATGGACGCTCCCGCTTCCCAAGGGGAAGCCAACGATGCACGGGTCACCGTCGGCGCTCGCGTCCAAGTCACCGCAGGCCGATTCGAGCCAAACACTGCGGCACAGATCGTGGTCAGTTCCGAGTCGCTGGTGCTCGCCGAGCCCACCACCGACGACCAGGGTCAGCTGAGCGCCGAGGTGGTCATCCCCCAGATCGAACCGGGCGACCACGAGTTGGGAGTCTTCGCCGAGACAGCCAACGGGTTGGATGCCAGGGTGGCGATCCCGTTCCAAGTCGTGGACCCGAACCAGTCGCAGCCGCAGACAGAAGGTCATTCAAGGCCGTGGTGGCTCGTGGCCTTCGGTGTGCTCGCAGTCGCCACAGTGGGCGCGCTTGCGGTCGCCATCGCCCGTCGCCGCGGCCACCGCGTCGGAAAGGGACTCGAAACGGAAGGGGTCAGCGCCGGTTCTCACGGTGAGCGCGAACCCCAACCAGTCCCAATCCTCGCATGCTCCGAGGGCCACGAGATCCCTCCGGACGCCGCGTATTGCCCTGAATGCGGCCGCCCGACTCCGCCCGCTGCGGGAACAGAACCGCCTGCCTCTGATGCCGGCACCGATGACTGACATCCCGAGGCACATCGGTCATGTGCAATCGCCAGTTGAAACACCCGACGTGCGAAGCGGGACCGCCGTGCGATGATGCGCACGCCTGAGGCACGAGAAAGGAGATCGGCCGTGTCGACACCACTGATCGTCCTCGGTCTTTCTGACACAACCCAAGCTGTGCTCAACGGTGCGGTGTTGAAGATCGGGCTTGTCCTCGTGGCACTCGTGATCGTTTCCGTCATGAGCGCGGCTGGGGCGCCGAAGCGTCGTGCAGCGCAGGCTCGCCACGAAGCAATCGCACCTGAGTCAAGAGTCACCCGACTGTCACCGGACCGGGTCTACGAGATCGCTGAGGCATCGATCGCTCATCGCAACGCGAGACGAGCGGTCGACCGGCTCAGTTTGGCGATCGGGGACCCTGGACAAGGCACTTGGATCACGGTCTCAGCCTCAACGGTCCCGGCCGGATGCCTGGTGATATTCGAGCCGGCCGCAAATGGCAACGCCCGGGGTGGCGAGGAGCAAGTCGCGTCGGCTCGCCGCTGTCTGTTCAGCGCGCTCGACGCCGCCGAGAGTCGGGGCTGACATGGGCGCCCTGTGGCTCGCGGGACTGGTCGCGATCCCGATCGCCTACTGGTTCTTGTTCAACTCGCGCACGATGGACAAGGCGCTGTGGCACCGACGCGGCGTACGGAACACCGAACGAGTCCTAAAGCCTCTTGTCATCACCACCGCGCTCGCTGTGCCCCAAGCCCTAGCCATCGCCAAGACGGCCGTGCCCATCAACGACAACGTGCATCTGATCGACGAAGACCAACACAACCTCGCCTTCGTTATAGGCCGCAACGCGAAACGGAACGTGTGCGTCTTCACGATCAACGCTTCCAATCATGACGGATCTACTCGACTCGTCGTTGAGTTGCTCCGTTGGACCGAAGAAGGCCACAGCATGCTTGCCGCCGATCGACTCACGGCGATTCAATCGGCACTCCTCAAATCGATTCAGGAGGCCGACCCGGCCGCCCGAGCTAACCAAGGGAACGGAACAAAGCGACCGCGGATCGACGTTCTTCCTCCACTACCCCCACCAGCGCAGAGTCGCCCTCGCACTGCCAACCAGGACCCTGAAACGATGCGACCCCCGACCCGCTCCGGCCTCGGCGACCAACAAGCCGACCCGTTGGACCTTCATCCCGCGCCAATCGACCTCACCGTCGCACCACATCCACCGTCACCAGAAGTAGGTCCGGGCACCAGCGTCTTCGCGACAGAACCGTGGTGGGAATCCTCATGGAGCGGCCCCGCTACAGAGAGACGCGCGACCGACACAGCGACTCTCGGCGCGGACCTGTCACTGCCTGACATTCGTCTCAGAGTCGTCGTCGCGGTCGCTGTCATAGTCGCCTTGGGTGCCGCCTACCTATTCATCGCACGAAACGATTCACCCCGCAGCACTTCCTCCCAAGCCGTCGACACCGTCACCACAGGCGGGCGGATCGACCGACCAACCCACGACATCTCTACAATCCCAGTCTACGTGGTCAACGGCACAGGCGTATCCGGGGCGAGTGACTCCATGACCGCAACGCTGACATCGAACGGATACCTCGCAGCGATTCCGCCCGAGGGCTCGGCACCCCCCACACCTACGACCCGGGTCTACTACTTCAAAGACGCCACCAACAACTACCAGGCAGACGCCGCAGCTGTTGCTGCCCTCATCGGCGCTCAGCCGACTGCGGTGCAACCGCTACCAGCCGATCCGGGCTTCGACATCAACAACGCCACGGTGATTGTCTACCTCGGCCCCGACCTCGATGTCGACGTCGGACACGATCAACTGAGCCCGCCCACAGTGCGTCCGTCAACGGTTCCCCCAAACGCAACCACCTTACCCTCAAGAGGGACAGAACTGGTCGGCGAATACGAAACCGACGGACTGTTCTGTGCGTACCTTATCACCGACCATGGTACCTACGAACTGGCTGAGTCCTCTGGGCAAATGCTCGGACAAGACGGCCTCCCAGCACTTATGTTACCGAGCGGGATCGCCAGCGGTAATGGCACCGAGCTGATCGCCAGCGTAGGCGACAGAATCCGTGTCGAAGGCAGACCTACAGACCAGGTCTTGGACCTCGGACAGTGCCGCGAGGCAGATTCAGGTGGAGTCATCGTCACTCACGTAACCGCAGACTAGCCAGGGCCCTGAGTTTGTGTCTGACCATAAAGACACGCGTTAGCCAAACACCGACTCTAGTTGTTGGTTCAAGCGAGCGGCTTCAGATGTGTGACATGAGAAACCCAGAAAGACCATGGTAGTGGTTCCGTTTGGGCTGGAAGACACCACGACTCTAAGTGGCCCGTTCGAGAAGTAGGCATCCGCTCCGATCCTCTGAGTGGTGCTGTTCCATCCACAGCTGTGCAGTCGTGCGACCGCCTGGTCATGGGTTTCGACTATCACGGTCTTTCGAGGCTCAAGGAACGTCCTACCGACGTGCCTTAGACTGAACAAAGACTTGAGGCCGACAAACACCACAGCATATAGGACGAGGAGAGCCGCAACTCCAATGACTACTGCCTCGATCATCAGCTGCGTTCAGCGGAGCCAAGTGCTCCTAAGTTCGTGAGCCAGAGGCGTGAGAGATTCTTGTACGTTTCGATAGCGCGCACCTTGTTCGGCCCGATCGGTATACCGAAAAGGTACATCCAAGCAGCGGTGTGAGCCTTCGTGATCCTCGACGATATGTGCGTGCTTCCCCCAGCGTCGCGAAGATCAACGGTTATCCAGATGTTCTTCGCTCCGACTAGACTGCGTCCGGAGAATACGAGGCGCTCGAGCGTTTGGTCCTCGATCTGGATGTGCTTGCGACTCAGCCCGCTCACCAGTGCATCAGCTGCTTGGGCTCGAGACGCCGGGACTGTCATCCCGATGTCAAGGGTATGGTCGTACTTCGGGTTGGACTTGGGAATTATTCGACCCACGTCGGTCCTCTCCTGCAGCCATATGATGATGGACGCCGTTAGGACGTTAGCAGGCAGAGAGGGGTCATGTCGTTGGCTTGTAGGAGGTGTGCGGGGCGATCCGAGTCCGGTAGTCACGAACCTCAGTCCCTGTTTCGGAGGTTGAGGCACCGGCCAAGAGGTCTTCGTCCACTACCTGTTGACGTGCCTCCTGTTGGGCGACCGGACACCCGCCGGCAACAAGGCGGCCCGGCTGTCGGGCCGGGGCTGGGACTCCCGGCCGCCATCGACGCCACGTGCTTCGGAGATGCGCCGGCGGCCGGGACCGAAGTTGGGCCCGGTCCCTGATGGGCAGCCGAGCCTCGAAGCCGCCCTCGCCGGGGGCCGAATGGTCGTCGAGGACGGCGTGCAGGGGGTCTACGAGCACAGCGTTCAGCGGACTACGCCCTCGCCTTCAGAGCCGAGATCCGGGAGGCGTCAACGGCGGCGGGGATCGCCTGGCTCGACGCCTGGGTGCGGAGGCCCGAATCGTCCGGCATGCCGCTGGCTGTCGCTGCGATGGTCACCGGTATCGAACTGCGCATGTCCCGACTGAAGGCGTAGGACGGCGTCCGCTCGTCGCACCCCTGAACCGGCGAGTGGTCAGCTACCCCGGGTAATCCCGGCGGCCTTGAGGGTGGAAGCGGGCACGCGGACCTCCCGCCAAGCGGCATAGGTGATGCCCTTGCGCTCGCTGTAGCCCTTCGCTGCGGCGGTGAACGCCGCTTCGATGCTGGCGAGATCGACCGGTGCTTCGAGGTTGTCGAGCTCGGCTTGGAGGTCGATGCGCTCCTGGGCGAACTGCAACCGCTTCAGAGGGTCGGCATCGGGGAGTTGGGCTTCGACGGCGGCGAGCCGCTTGGCGATCGATTCGGGGGTGCGCTTGCGGCCCCGTTTCGGCTTGGTGGACTCGAGCGCCTCGAGGTAGGCCCGCACGGCCCTGCCCTGCTCGCGTCCTTGGGCGAGGGCGGCCTTGTGGTCGTCGGACATGGTCTTTGCCATGGCAAGGAACTGTACAAGTGGGTGTCGCCGATAGGGGCCTCCTTCGTGGGTGCGTTGCGCGTCGTGTCGAACCGCTCCGACCTTGACAGCGACCGATGAGGGGCGCTCATCGCTGTGCGTTTCACTCTCCTGGGAACCGCCCCGATGGAACGGAGGGCAGCTTCCTGTCGGCCGGACACGGGGTATGAAGCTTGCCCGTACCGGTGTTCCCATGGGCCCCGGCCGAGCTGTGCTGCGAAGCCCCGCCGGTCGCGGATTCATGTGATCCAACAACGTTGCGGCCTTCGGGTCCTGTCGCGGGGTGGGCGGTCGGGACGGTCGGGTTCCTCGCCGACCGGTACGGTGCGTTGTCATGCCGCGGCGCAGACTGTTGGCAGCGGTGGCGGTGGCGGTGCTGGTTGTTGTTGGCGCGGTCGTTGCGGTGGTGGTGTCGAGGGGGTCGTCGGGGGATTCGGGCGCTGGTGGCGGGCCGACCACTTCGACGATCGATCCGAGGGCCGGGGAGTTTCCGGTGGCGCAGAGGGATGTGGCCGCAGCGACGCTCGAGTTCTTGGATGGGGACGGGGTGGCGCTGTTGGTGATGCACGAGGCGGCGGTGGGTCTCGCTGAGGGTTTCGGGGTGGAGCGGTGCGGGCCGGTGGCTGAGGGCCTGGATCGTGACGCTCCGGCGGATCGGGTGGTCGATCTGGTCGCTGGTGTCGTTGACCCGCCGCTCGATGCGGCTTTCAACGGGGAGCGCACGGCGCTGGGGGTGGCGTTGACCGCTTGTCTGACGGAGGATTCGACGGTTCCGTTGCGGCGTCGGGTCCGCGCTCTTGGTGATGCGGCCGCCCTCGTCGAGGCCCGGCTGGTGCAGTTGCGGGCGGCGTCTTGACCGCCCGTCTGGTGGTCGCGGCGGGTCTGGTCGCGGGACTGTTGGGGTTGGCGGCAACGGGTCCGGTTGCTCGGGCCGCTGAGGCGGACCGGGCCTGGTTGGCGTTGGGTGACTCGTACTCGTCAGGCGAGGGGATCGCCGGGACGGTCCCGCCAGATCGGGACGGCCCGCGCGGCGACCCGAACTCGCAGGGACGCGAATGTGAGCGCGCCACGGGGGACGGCACTGGTGCCACGGCGTGGGCGGTGGGTGCGTATCGGGCGGTCAAGGATGAGCTGGGTTTGTCGGAGTTGGCGTTCGTGGCGTGCACGGGGGCGACGATCGACCAGGCGCAGGGCCAGATCGACGAGGCCGAGACGGCCACGGGTCGCGACCGGTGGGATGTGGTGAGCTTCAGCTTCGGGGGCAACAACATCCGTTTCGCCGAGGTCCTCAAGGGCTGCCTCGACCTCAACAGTGTGTGGGGGGCGTTCGACCTCACCCCGGGGTGCGACGTGAACGAGTCGCAGTTGCGTAGCCGGGTGGACATGTTGACCGGGGCCGCTGGTCCCGTGGCGGGGGAGTACGAGGGGACGACGACCCTGGCGGGTTTGTTCGACACGGTCGCCGCTCACGTCGAGCCGGGCGGCGACGTGGTCGTGGCCGGCTACCCGCACCTGGTCGAGGAGGTCGCCTGGTGGGACGGTTGGCGACGCAACGTCATCGGGAACTGTGAAGGCGTCGAAAGCTACGACGTGGGCATGTTGCGCAGCGTCACCGGCTACCTCAACGAACAGATCGCACGGGCGGTGACCGCAGCCGACCAGGCCCACCAGGGCGACGGCGTCCGGTTCCATTTCGTCGACATCTCGCGTGACCCCTACGAGTACAGCGAGAACTCCCGCGACCGCCACGCCCTGTGCTCGAGGGACCCGTGGCTCAACGGCCAGACCACCGGGATGACCTCGGGCGACTGGTGGCAGACCCACCGGTCGTTCCACCCCCTCCAGGCCGGCCACACCAACACCGGCCGGATCGTCGCCGACCAGATCCGCAGTTCGGTCAACTTCGACGACGCCCCTGAACATCTCGGCACCTCCGCCGCGCTGGGTCTTCGCGGCCTGGGTCCTGTGCAGGCCGGTATGTCCCTGGCCGAGGCAGAGCAGGCGGCGGGTGTTCCGCTCTCGTACGAGGAGAGCGGTGCCGGGGAGGGTGGCTGCGGATATGCGTCGCCGCCTCCTGGTCTCGGGCTGGACGACGTTGGTTTCATGGTGTTGGACGGGGTCGTCGCCCGGGTCGATATTGACGGCCCGTCGATTGCCACGGTGTCCGGAGTCCGAGTCGGCGACTCGGAGTCGGAGGCGCTTGCGACGTACGGAGACCTCCTCCGCATCGATCCCCATCCGTACACCGACGGGCACTACCTGGTCTATGAGCCGACCAGCGCGGCAGACGCCGACTACGAGTTGATCTTTGAGACGACCGGCAGCGTTGTGACCACCATGCGGAGCGGCCTGAGCTATGCCGTCGACTACATCGAGGGCTGCGCCTGAGCGCCACGGAATCTGGCCCACTGGATCAGTGGGTAACCGCCCTGCACCGTCGATCCTGTAGTTGATGTAGGCATTTGGGCTGGAGGCCAACGCCACAGTGGCCCCAGCACGCGTTCCTTCAGCACAGCACCGACGCAGAGCACCACTTGTGAACTCAGGTACCACCGACCACGGGACAAGAACACCACGGGACAACTACCGGGTTAGAGAGAGCTTCGGCCAAGAACGAGCGGATGCAGTTTCCGGGCGCACGTCGGCGACACGTCCACCACCCACGACCGCTGCTACAGCAGCAGGCCCTGCCGACGACCGCTCCAGATGAGCGCCAGCAACCTCATCAAGCGTGTCAAGCGGGTCGCGATCGGGTTCACCCGCTTCCGGAACTACCGCATCCGCACCCTGCTCTACGCCGGCAAGCCCAACTGGGGCCTACTCGCCAGCGTCACGCCCGCTGAAATCCGAAGAGCCAGTATCGATCGCTCGTACTCGGCCCATTGAGTGCATCGCTGGCGGCGTCTCAGAGACGAGGATTCACATCGGTGGTGGGGAAGACAGCGGCGCTGTGGACTGTGCGCGTCGCACTTTCGAGCGGATCTGGAGCAGGTATATCAGGCCGACGATCTGGCCAAAACCGCATACTGCGATGCCGACTGCATTGAGCACCACCCACAGGGTCTTATTGTTTCCGCTGATCGTGAAGGCGGAGTCAGGTCTTGATACGGTGTCGATAAGTGCCCAGATCGGCACAACTAGCGCGAGAATGACGAAGAGGCCGCCCGCGAGCTGAAGCAAGTAGGAGCTTGCTGCCGGATCCGACCCTCCGGGGTCAAGGTAAGCGAGCGAAAGGAGTATCATGTTGTGACTCTAGCTTGCGATTAGCCCCAATACCGTTCGGTCAGGAATACGGGGGTGTGGTTTGGGTGGAGGCCTCGTGCTGGATGGACCAAGCCAGTGTCGGAGCGCCGGTTGTCGGACCTGGTGTCGGTGGGGGTGTTGTCCAGGACGTTCCCGCGGGTGCTTGTTGATGACGTGATCGCTGATGTTGGGCGGACCGAGCAGCGGCATCGGTCGTTGCCGGCGCGGGTGATGGCGTACTTCGCGGTCAGGATGGCGTTGCACTCGGAGGGCTCCTATGAGGACGTGTTGGGCCTGTTGACCGACGGGTTGGGTTGAGTGTTGGGTTCAGAGCCGGTGAAGTTGCCGTCGAAGTCGGCGATCTTCCAGGCGCGGGCAAGGTTGGGGTCTGAAGATGATGATGACGGTTCGGCGTCGCTCTTCGGTGACCGCCGGTCGTTGATCAGGCGGCGGTGCCGTGTGGTCGGGCGCATGTCTCGAAGGGCCGGTCTTTCCGGGGCTCTAGAGTGCGGCTATGGCGGGGAGGCGGAGGGCGGTGTGGGTCGGTGGCGGGCTGGCGTTGGCCGCGGTGTTGGCGGCGGTTGGGGTGGTGTCGATTGGCGGTGGCGACTCGTCGAGGTCGTCGGGTGAGGCTGACGGGGATGCGGGGCCGTCTCGTGGCGAGGTCGTCGAGGTGGCCAAGCTTGCCGGGGTGGGCAGCCCCATGCGGCCGGTGTTGCCGCCGGTGGCTGACCGTGAGGCCGTGGTGGCCTTCTTGGAGGGTGACGGGTCCGATCTGGTGGAGGCGCGTTCGGTGCTGGTCGAGTTGTTGGGAAGCGTGCCGCCCGACGAGGCTGCGTGTCTGGGCCAGGCCGGTCGTCTCGATGACCAGATCGACCCGGCCGAGCTCTATGGGCTGGCCGGTGATGTCCCTGATGCGGTGACGAGCGAGTTGTTTGTCGATCTGGCGGCGTCGACGAACCGGTTCCTGAGCGCTTGCGGGGAAGGTGACGAAGTGTTGCGGGGCGAGTTGGCGTACCAGTGGGTGCTGGTTGACCGCCGCCTTGACGAGTTGGGGGTGGAGCCGTGACACCCCGTGTGGCTGCGATGGCGGTGGTCGTGGTGGTGCTGGCCGCGGTGGTGGCACCTGCCGGCCCGGCCGTGGGCGAAACCCCGTCGGGGGACGTGTCGTGGGTGTCGACGGGGGACTCCTACTCGTCGGGGGAGGGCGTTGCGGGCAACCAGGGGCCGTGCGCCCAGTCCGACCTCGCCTACGGTCCGCGCGCGGCTGTCCGGGCCCGCGACGCCGGGTGGAACATCACCGCAGAGGCGTTCACGGCCTGCACCGACCACCTCGTTGAGGACCTGTTCAACCGCCGGCCGGGTGTCGACAACGCTGCACTGTGGGACTGGGGACTCGAACAGGGAGCACCCGACCGGGTCGACCTGTTGACGTTCTCGTTCGGCGGGAACGACATCGGGTTCGCGGATCTGCTCATCGACTGCCTGCCGCTGCCGGACAGCTTCACCAACGCGGTCACGGGCATCTTCCGCAACGACTCGTTGGACGTGACCGGGTGCGACACCCCCGAACAGGAGGTCAACGCCCGCATCGCCGCCTTGTTGGACCCGCCCCGTCGAGGGTGCGAAGGGGGCCGCCAAGCCGACCGCCTCCAAGATGGGCCGGGATACGACTGTGACCTGTTGATCGACGACTGGGGGGACTCTGATCCTGGCAACGACCTACGAGGCACATTGGTCGACTTCTACGTGTATCTGGCGAACGAGCACCTGACCGACCGGGGCCACATCGTGGTGGCCGGCTACCCGAACCTGTTCGCCCCTGTGGGCGAATGGCCCAGATGGAAGAGGATCCAGTGCCAAGGGATCGGCAGGGGCGACACCGAGCGGCTGGGGCGGCTCTCCGCGAACCTCGACGACACGTTGGTCCAAGCGGTGCGGGCAGCGAACGACCAGCTCGGCCGTGACCGCATCCAGTACCTGCCGCGCAGCATCATCTACCGCGACGGCAGCCACGAGCTGTGCGGGACCGGCGAGGACTGGCTCAACGGCGTGAGCATTGACCGTGGCGACGGCACGGTCCGCAAGGACACTTCGTTCCACCCCAACGCCGCTGGCCACGCCGCCACCGCTGCGGGTCTCATCACCCAGCTCGAGCCCCTCAGATTTGACCCTGATGTCGAAGACATCGACTTTCAGAACACGACATTCCCTGCGAACTCATGTGGGCAGGACTCGTGGTCGTCGCCGCCGATCATGGTCGCCAGCGGCGAAGGCACCGCCGGCGGCGAGTACGCCGACGACGACCTGAGTCAGGGCTATGCGGAGGTCCACATGGTGACCGTGGTCGGGTACAGCGATCTCGACGGGGACGGACAACAGGACGTGGTGGTCCAACTTGGGTGTTCCAGCGGAGGGACGTACGGGGATCAGATTGTCGTACCGCTGACATTGGATGGCGATGCCTTGGCCTTCGTTGGTGGAGGGAGCATCGGCGCTGTTTCGACTGCGCCCGAACACCTCGGGCTCAACGACGCGTACGGCGGCCAGCGCCTCGCCCGCATCATCAGCGCATCGCTGGACGGATCCGACATCGTCGTGCACGAGACCTACGACGCCACCGGGGACGAGTGCCAGGGTTGCCAATCGGGCCGCGCGACCATCCGGTGGTCGTGGACCGGATCGGCGTGGAGCCCCCAGCTCGAGGGTTGAGCTTCGGGACCATGGCGGACCGCACTCAAAGTCGGGACTCCCACGAAAGGGCGGGGCCGGTTTCGGGAATCGCCGATTGCCACAGGCGGGAATAGCCCCTCGAACAGGTAGTGCCACGATCGGCGCTGGCCCAGAAGGGTCTGGCGATTCTCGAGACCCTCGACAGGCCGTCATGATCGTCGTAGCCTCCACCTTGGCCTCGGTGAGCCGCCATGAGCGCTCTGGAGAACAACCCCAGTTGGTATCCACCAGACCGCAGCCGACGGACTGTTGACCGAACTTCAAGCCTGTGGCTGGTGATCTCAATTCATCGGTTCAGGGTCTTGCTGCAACACGCCGTTGTCACCGACGGTCTCCGTCCACCGCCGGCCATCCCACCATCGGCTCTGGTGGCGGCCGAGGGGATCTGGGTACCAACCCCGTGCGAGTTTGGGTTCGGTTGGTGCGGCCTCGATCTTCGGCTGAGGCGCGGGCGACACCGATCGGTGGATCGCAGGCATCGATACCTGGGCAGCAGCGAGTTCGACTCGGAGCGCCTCAGAAAATCGCTGTAGGGACTTTAGGGCAGGTATGCGCTTGGGGCCTGCCGGAATGAAGTACAGAATCCGTGACTGCAAGGTCTTATAACCAACAACCGATAGTCCCACACGACGCTCACCTTTACCATTGCCGTACCATCCGACGGCGATACGTGCGAACTCGGATCCGCCTAGAGTGCCGACAAAGATGGCGTAGTAGACTGCTTCCTGTTTGTCATCCACCCACTTCCTGCCAAGCTCTTTCAGTTTCTGGGGGTTGTCCCACTTCTTAACCTGCGCGGCAAGCGCCGCCCTCTGCGTTGCACGATAGATCTCATCGGCTGACGCCGACGTTTCAACTGTAAACTCCACATCAGCGACCTGATCCTGGATACCCTCCATGCCGCACCTCCTTCGCTCCTATTAAGAACGGACTACGAGCCCACTGGACATATATGGGCCGCTGGATCTACCGTTCGAAGGGCGGCAAGTACCTCACCGGTAAGGCTATCCAGTTCCTGTTCATTTCCCTGCGTCCTGATACGGAGAATGGATTGAGAACCCCTTCTCAATGTCGCGACCCGGACCACGTAGCCGCTTGGTGCAACCGCGACGAGGGACTCGTCTTCGTAGCTGCATATCCAGCCCCTAGGGGTCAGCGCCGCTCCAAGTGTTCCGAGTGACCGGTCGATCGGAAACTCTGTGGCTAGTCGACGCTCCTCGCGAGCCAGGTGCCCTCGTGAGCGTCCGACAGCGTCCTCCGCGACCTTGAATCCGCTCTCGACTGTCACGGATATTAGCCATCCAACTCCTATGAGGGCTCCGAGAAAGAGGAGAACCGCCACATTCGGATTCACCAGTCGATCCTACCGCAATGGCCCGCCGCGAGAACGCGTGCGCATTGACTCATCGGAAACCTCCGCGTAGGCGGGGTCGTTGCCTCACGTAGGAATCTCCGCTTGGGGTCGTCTCCGGTTACGCCTGATCGATGGAGCTCTCGATGGCGCAACGGCGTGCGGTCACGAACCGGTTGGCGACCCGTTACAAGCAGGCGTCGCGGTCGGAGAAGTCCGAGATCCTCGACCAGCTCGTCGAGTTGACCGGTTGGCATCGTGACCACGCCCGGGCCGAGCTGCGCCGGGCGGGCACAGTGCGCGTGGCCAAGCCACGGGCGGCCCGTCGCCGGGTGTACTCGTCGCGGGTCGTGTCCGCGCTCGAGCTGGTGTGGCGGGTGGCGCGGTTCCCGGCGGGTAAACGGCTGGCGCCGATGCTGGCGCTGTTGGTGCCGATGCTGCGCCGAGACGGCGAGATCGACCTCACCGACGACGAAGCCGAGCTCCTCGTGGCGATGTCGCCGGCGACGATCGACCGGCGCCTCCAAGGCGCGAAGGTCCTCGCCGCGTTCTCGGCCCGGTCCCACACCAAGCCGGGCTCGTTGCTCAAGTCCCAGATCCCGATCCGGACCTGGTCCGAGTGGGACGAAGACACCCCCGGGTTCGTCGAGATCGACCTCGTCGGCCACGAGGGCGGCAACAGCTTCGGCGAGTTCTGCTTCACCTTGACCGTGACCGACATCGCCACCGGGTGGACCGTGAACCGCACCGTGGTGAACAAGGCCGCCGTCCACGTCGTCGCCGCGATCGACGACGCGGCGGCCCAGTTCCCGTTCCCGATCCTGGGCATCGACTCCGACAACGGCTCCGAGTTCATCAACGCGCACCTCCTCGAGTACTGCGGGGCCAACAAGATCACCTTCACCCGGTCCCGGCCCGGCAACAAGAACGACGGCGCCCACGTCGAGCAGAAGAACTGGACCCACGTGCGGCGCCTCGTCGGCTACCTCCGCTACGACACCCCCGCGGAACTCAAGGCCCTCAACCAGATCTGGGTCCTCGACCAGCGCTTCACGAACCTGGTCTGCACCCAACAGCAACTGATCTCACGCGAACGCGTCGGCGCCAAGATCATCAAGCGCCACGACCCCGCCCGCACCCCCCACCAACGCGCCCTCGCCGCCGGCGTGCTCACCCCCACCCACAAGGCCACCCTGACCCGCGCCCTCAACCAGCTCCACCCCGGACAGCTTCAACGCCAGATCGACACCCTCGTCGCCCACCTCGAACGCCTCGCCCTCACCAAGACCACCACCACCGCCCCCAGACCCATCAACCGGGCCTTCACCCACCGCGACCACCCGGAGAATCTCGGTGAGGCAACGACTCACCGCTCCCGGAGCATTTGACGTGAGGCAACAGGGCGTGGAGGGGCATGCACGTCTCCCGGCTCAGCTGCTCGGGTGACGCCCAGCCGCCAGTTTGGGCGGCGGCTTGCCCGAGGCCACGTTGAAGGACGCCGCGACAGATGGGCCACTGGCCTGGGTGTGTCATCCTCACCCATGAGCGCAATCTCGGACATGGCCGACCTGTGGGACGCCGTGGTGGCAGGGTGGCTGGACGGGGACGAGGCGGTGACCGATGAGCTGCAACCGTGGTTGAACGCCTACCGGGGTAGCGGCGAGGGCTCGGTGGTAGTCGAGGCCCTGCCCGAGCCGTGGTTCGGGAGCCTCGCCGCCCGGCCGGCGATGGTGTTCCTGGCGCTGAACCCCGGCCAGGTGTTCCTCGGCACCCAGCCCTGGCACCGCAACGGGCCGCCCATGCCCGATCTGCAGTCACGCCATGGCGTGTTCGCGGACGAGATCCGCACCGCAGGGTCGTACTCGAGGTGGGCGGAGCGCTTTCCCGAGTGGAACCGCTGGGCACCATCACCGAACCGCTTCTTCGTGGACCGGACCCGCTTCGCCCAACGATGGCTCGACCGAGCCGACCTGACCATCGACGACTGCGCCAACGTCGAGCTCTACCCGTGGCACTCCTACGTCTTCCACACGTTCACCCCTGACGACACCACAAGGGCGCTGATTGGCCGCTACGTCCTCGACCCCATCCGAGAGTCAGGGTGCGACGCCGTGTTCGCCTTCGGCGCACCCTGGTTCGGCGTGCTCGAATCCCTTGGCTTCCGGGCCCTCGGCGGGCTCTCCATCCGCGATGGCGACACCTGGCCGAACGCTCCCAAGGACAGGGTGATCACGGTGTTCGAACGCGAGGGGCTGAAAGTGGTTGCCGAGAAGCACTCGGGCAGCGCCGCCCCGCCCAAGGCGTCGGAGATCCCGCACCTGCGTCAACGGCTCGTAGCACTGACCGAGGGGAGATGAACGATGCCGGTAGTCGGTTGACCGCACCGATCAGCCTTCCGGCCCGAAGTGGTGGCCCCTCGTTTCCGACTGCGCCACAATGGGCATCGTGAACGTCACCGTTTCGCCCTTCGACGCCTCGATCTACAACCCCGACTCACAATCTGCTGCAGGGATCTGCACTTGGGGCGCACCCTGCGACCAGCCAGCAGCCTGGACCGTGGTCGAGCACCAGGCCGACGGCGTCAACAGCCGGTGGGCGGCATGCGATCGACACAACCCGGCCGACCGGGCTAACGCTGGCGGCTGACTCACGCCGCACTGGCCCTCCGCCGTTGACCCTCGACGGGGCGGCCCCCACCCCCCAGCCTCCACTGCTGGCCTCGGTGAGCCGCTTTGAGCGCTCCGAAGTGGTCAGCCCGGCACGCTCACCACGGTTCGTGCGTTCCTGGCGGACCCAGTTGCCCAGCGTCCCCTCACCGACCCCGAGCCTGCCCGCGACATCGACGATCTTGTGGCCCTGATCGCCAACAACCACCATCGCCACCGCGTCCCGCTTGAACTCGTCGGTGAAGCTCCGCCGGGTCCTCGCCCGTTCCTGCTCCATCGTTGACATGGTTAACTCCTATTCGAGGTGACCGGTCAAGTGGGGGACCCCCACACTACCTGCTCCCCCACCTCGGCGACACTCCGCTGCGTCGGCTGCGAGCAGAGCACATCCGAGCGCTCTACCAGCGGCTCCTCATCGCTGGTAGCCGTCGAGGCGGACCGCTCGCCGCGAAGACGATCGCGAACCTTCACCAGCTCATCCGAGCCGCCCTCCGCGACGCTGTCGACCGCGACCTGCTCCCAGCGAACCCCACCATCGGAGTGCAGCCACCAGACCCGCGGAACCGACCCTCCGGCAATCGCCGAGCCAAGTCCTGGACCGCAGCGGAGCTCGGCGCATTCATCGACGGGACCACCCAGAGCCAGCACTCGACGCTGTTCCGGCTCACCGCCGCAACCGGCATGCGCCGAGGTGAGGCCCTCGGCCTGCGATGGGACGACATCCACTTCGACACCGGCCGCATCGAGATCACCCAAGCCCTCATCGCCATCGGCTACCAGCTCGAGTTCACCCGCCTCAAGACCCGCACCAGCCGCCGCAACGTCACACTCGACGGCCACACCCTCGGCCTGCTCGCCGACTGGCGCCGCCGCCAAGCCGCTCAGCTCGACGCAGCCGGCGCGGTCAACGAACACGGGCTCGTCTTCACCCGCCCAGACGGTCAGCCGCTACACCCGCACACTGTGTCCCAGGCGTTCGAGCGCGCCCAGCGTCATGTAGACGTGTCCCCGATCCGTTTCCACGACTTGAGGCACACCCACGCCAGCCTCCTGCTGCGCGACCGGGTGCCGATCAAGGTCGTCTCCGAACGGCTCGGCCACTCCAACCCGGCGTTCACCATGACGACCTACCAGCACGTCATCCCCGGAATGCAAGAAGACGCCGCCACCACATTCGGCCAACTCCTCGCTTCCCATACACGGGAATCAACCGAGCGTGATGTCGCCGCATAGGCGGTAGCGGCCGGTAGACACGCGGTAGCGGCCGAAAACGCCGCAAGGCCCCCGAAACCTCGGAGGCCTTGCGCTACCTGCACTTCTCTTGGTGGCGGGGGCAAGATTTGAACTTGCGACCTTCGGGTTATGAGATGGTCACCGTCCCATTGAGTCCCATTCCGAACCAAATAGTACCTCTGACACGAAACTCCCTTCACGGCTGAGGGTATGTGAGCGCGCGGGGGTGTGGGGGCGGCAGCCCCCGCTCGGGGCGGAGCCCCGAAGTTGAGGTCTGGTTCAGGCTGCGGGTTCGAGGGTGACGTCGTTGCCGAGCTTTTCGAGCTCGCGGACCAGATAGCGCTGTCGGGCGGCGGCGTCGTCGCGACGGTCGAAGTAGTCGCCGCCGAGGTCGTCGTAGTCGGTGCCGTTGGCCAGGACGAGCCAGATGATCACGATGAGGGTGTGGGCGAGAGCGAAGGTGGCCTTGTTCTCGTTGCGCTTGCCGAAACGCCGGCAGAACCGCCGGTACTGGGCGGGCAGGTAGCCCTCCTTGGTGTGACCGGCCGCCCACGCGGCTTCGCAGAGCGCGGTGCGTAGCGCCTGGTCACCCTTGCGGGCCTTGCCCGAACGGCGTTTGCCGGCCGACTCATGGTTGCCGGGGCACAGCCCCGCCCACGACGCCAGATTCCCCGCGGTCGCGAACCGCGTCATGTCCACCCCGATCTCGGCCACCACGACTTCGGCCACCCGCTTGCCGATGCCAGGGATGGTCATCAAACGGGTGGCGGCCTCAGCGAAAGGGACCATGAGCCGGTCGACCTCGCCGTCGAGTCGGTCTTCGATCCGGGTCAGTTCGTCCATGTGGTCCAGGTGCATGCGGGCCATCAGGGCGTGGTGGTCGTCGAAACGGCCCACCAGCGCCTCGCGCAGGTCCGGGATCTTGGGACGCATCCGGGTCATCGCCAGTTCCGCCAGCACGACCGGGTCGCGCTCACCGGCGATCAGCGCTTCGATCATCGCCCGGCACGACTTGCCCTGGATGTCGGTGGCGACCGAGTCCAGCTTGATGCCAGCGTCCTCCAACAGCTTCTGGAGGCGCTGGGCCTCCCGGCCCCGATCCGCGACGACCCTGTTGCGATAACGGGTCAGGTCCCTCAGACGGGCGATCTCGCGGGGCGGCACGAAACTCGACCGCAACAACCCGCACTCCAGCAGCTGACACAACCACGCCGCGTCACACGCGTCGGTCTTGCGGCCCGGCAGGTTCTTCACGTGCTGAGCGTTGGCCAGCTTCAGCTCGAAAGGACCCGACTCCAGCGCGTACCAGATGGGCTTCCAGTACACGCCGGTGGCCTCCATCGCCACCTCGCTCACCCCTTGGGCCACCAGCCACTCGCGTAGCGTGCCCAGATCCCGGGTGAAGGTCCGGAACTCCCGCACCTCCTGGGACCGGCCACCTTGGCCATCGGGCCCCCGCACACAAGCCATCACCGTCTTCTTGTGCACATCGAGAGCCGCGCACCGCTCCACGATCACGTCCACGATCAACCTCCTCGGTCACGTCCGACACGAACCGTGACGTCCAAGAGGGACCGATCGGTGAAGAATCTGACACACGTGCTCGAAGCACAATCAAGGATGCCTGTCGGTCCCCGACGCCAGTCTGACCTACGGGCTCACGACACCAATGAGGATCCGGGCTCGACAAGGACGCCACACCCAGAGTTTCATCCCCACGGGTGCGCCACGCCAGCGGCGCATGGGTGTCTGACTAGGGATTCTATCAATATAGATTTCCGCTGCGCTACGCTCCGTACCATCAGATACCAACCCGTAGGATAGAAATAAGAGTAGAAGAACGACAACCGGAACGCCGTCTACCTCGCACGCGAGGTAGACGGCGTGCGGCTCCCTCTCGACGACGCGGCGGCGGCCATCACCCCTGGGGTGGCACCGGCTGGGTGACCTTCGGGTTGAGGTCGCTGCCACCAGTGCGCCGGACCCCGTCTCCGCAGGCGCGTGGCTCCTCGGGTTGGTTCCGAACAGGCCTCTGCCGATCGAGGCAGCGACCCAGCCATCGTCAGGTCGGTTGAGCACGCCGGAGATGGGGAACGTCGTCGAAGATCGAGTCCTCGCTGGCGAGGGGAAGCTTGGCGGCGATGGCCACCGCGCCAACCCACCGGTCCGCTTCGTGGTCCTTGGCACCGAGGCCATGGCCCGTCCGCACGCACCAGGTCCGCAGGTCGACATACGCGTCGGTCACCTCCTTGAGCGGGGGCATCACACCGGCCGACGCCACGAGCCGGTTGAGCACCCCACGCCGGCGGGCGCCCCAGCCGGCGACCTCGGCACCGAAGCGCATCTCCGCCACGACCGTGAACGGCAGGACCCACGGCGATCGTGACAACAACGGCTCCCACCGAGTCTTGCGCGGCGAGTCCCGAACGCCCAGCCAAGCGCTGGCGATCATGGTGTCGACGACGACCGCCGATGACAACGCTCAGGCGTCCTCGAGGATCTTGAAGAACTCGTCCTCTTCGCCCGGCGTCAGATCCTCGATCGCGAAACGACTCAGGTCGCCCATCGGCTCAAGGTCCTTGAGCACCTCCGCGATGGTCGAGGGCCCGGCTGTCACCAAGTGCTCGTTGGCCGTGTTGTCCGACATGGACCCTCCTTCCGGGCGTGGGTGCAGGCTACCTGCGTCCCCGGCACGGATCGACCGGACTGAGCCGATGTACATGCGGCCCACGCGGTGAGCCGGCCGATCTCGGCTCCGAGACAGGCAGGGGGTGCGGTCGAACACGGCCCTCGCTCCGCCAATGCTCACGGGTTTGTCCCGGGAGGGGATCAGCAGTTCAGTCGCAGGCTCGGGACGTACCGGTTGCAGTCTCGTTCGTACAACTGGACCGTGGTGTGCAGGGACGTGAGCCGGTGCCCGATTAGCGCGGCTACCTCGACGGGTGCGGCGCAGAACAGGTGGACGTTCGCCGGTCGCCGGTCATGAACCAGTGCCCGGACCTCGGTGCTGATGAGGTGCGCTGCACCGGCGGCTTGTTCTGGCGTCAGGTCGTCGCCTGGGCCGCGTCGTGCAAGCAGCCGAGTCGCGACCGCTTCGGGAGCGTTGGCGAGCGCCGGACCAGTGAGTGACGAGACCTCTACTCCAAGGAGGTCGATCTCGATGGACACATCCCCGCCGCGGAACCCGATGTCGGTGTCGATGATGACCCCGTGATCGTCTGAGGTGGAGCGCAGGGTGGCGTCTCCGTGCCGTCCGGCGATGGTGAGGTCCCAACTCGCCGCTTGATGGAAGGTTCGGCCGAACGCAATCGCCCCGGTCAGGTGCGTTCTGGCGAGCACCCGCAGGGCCCGGTTCCGGGTCGATGCCGCCAGCGAGCCTTCGAGGTCTCGGAGGCCGTGACCGAACCGCTCCCAGTCGTGCTCTTCGCCGGGGCGGGGAGTTTCTCCCCCGAGGGTGCGGGTCCCGTCGATGGCAACGGTCGCTGGGACCTGCCCATTACCTCGGGTCACCACGGAAAGGTCGAGACTCTCGGTGTGGGCCAGTTCGTCACCATGGCGTCTGAACACTTCGGAGGTCATGAGGTGAGCGACCTGGGCTGCCTCCGGCTGCGTGATCCGGTCAGTGTGCTGGTCCAGGACGACCGGCATCCAGAGTGAGCTGATGTCGCGACCAGTTGCCCGACGGACTCGTTCGGGGGCTTCGTCTCGTGGGTGGCCAAGACCATGAACGAGAGGCATCACCGTTGGTGGGCGTTCGCTGGCGAGCCGGTCGAATACGGGGAGGAACTCGTCGTCGATGACGGGGCGTGGGCAGTCCGGTCGGTCCTCATACAGGGACGCGGGGGTGAGGTACACGATGTACCCGTCGCAGCCAAGAGCGGCGTCGAGCATTGCACCGGTGAGTCGGGACCCGGTCGGGAACGTGCATCTGTCATGCGCGACTTCGACACCCCGGAACGCGAGTTCCTCATGAAGGAGTTCCGCGGCTTCGGCGTCCGTCCACGAGTAGCTGACCATCACCAGCGGTGTGGTCACCGCTCTTCCTGGAACGGTGGGGTCGGCATGAAGTCCGTCGCGACCTTCAGGAGCAGGTCACCGGTCAGCGGGCCGTCGGGAAACGCTTCGAGGACGGCGGACGGAATGAGCCGCTGGTACAGGTCCGAGTACGTGAGACCCCAGGGGCGAACTTGCGTCGGGCCGGTGAGTTCAACCAGCCGTCCCAGCTCCGCGTTGGACAGGTCGAGCCCGACGGTCAACTCAGCGAGGGCCCGATGGCGCTGCTCGTCGTTCGGTCGGTCGAACGTGAACACGGCCGCGGCGCGGCGGCGGACGGCAGGGTCGATCGCTCCGAGCCGGTTCGTCGCCAGGACCACGATCACAGGGAGCCGCTGCTCAGTGAGGGAGTTCAGTCCTCTGATGAGCGCGTTGACACCGGCACGATCCTCGTGGTGCATCTGGGATGCCTCGCGGGACTGCGCGAGCGCATCGGCTTCGTCGATCAGCATGATCACGCCCACTCCCCCACCGCGGGCCGTGGTCCTGATCTCGTCGAACGCGGCGGCGAGGAGCTGGGTCATCTCGCCGACAGCCCCGGATCCGCGGGACGACAGGCTGAGCCGGAACAACAGGATCGGCTTCTTCCAAGCCCGGGCGATCGGGTCACCGAAACTCTCGGCCAGCGCGGTCTTTCCGGTACCGACGTCACCGGCGAACAGGAACATCGGGGGCCGGTCGGCGAGCGCGTCGACCACCGGCAGGCGATGGCCGTGGAACTGTGTGCTCCACCGGTCGAGGGCATCGGCATCGATGAGGATCCGCGCTTCGCGGAGCAGGCGGCGCTTGGTGTCGTCGAGCCCGACGAGGTCGTCGTAGCGGCGACGCTGGGTTGAGTCCGGAAGTTCGAGAACGGCTTCGAAGAGGTCGCTGTTCATGAGGCGCTGAACACGGTCCGGTTCACTCCCTGCTGATTGCTGGAGTAGCCCTTCGCTCCGGCCCAGGTCCCGGTCGCGAGGCCTGCGTCGCCGCCGGGGCTCCGCTGAATCGGCAGGCGAGCCTTCACGCGGTCTCGGTCGCTTTGGGACAGGTCGAAGAACTTGCTGGTGTAGGTCAGGTACGAGTGGAAGTAGCAGCCAGTTATCGGCGCACCAGGGGGGATCCGTCCTGGGCGGTCGTCTGCGAGCTCGCCCGACCGGGCGATGTACCGGAGGAGGAGTACCCAGTCGCTGCCATTAGCGGTGTCTCGCTTGAACCCGTAGTCCACTCGTTCGAGATAGCCGTCTCGGAGGAGCAGCGCAGCTTCCTCGGCGTACTTCTCGATGTCAGCCTCGGAGGGACGGCCGTTGTAGAGAAGCCGGACTTGGCGAAGGTCCGCTGCGATCTTGCTGGTCACGTACCGGGCATGGGTAATCGTGAAGCTGGACGAGGTAGTGAATGTGCTCATGGTCAGCCTCGGAACGTGGGTCCGAAGATCTCCTTCCAGCATTCGATCGAGTAGCCGCGGGACGTGCCGTAGGCGGCGGCGGTGATTCCGTCGAACGCGTCGTTGGCAGCGTCGACGAGGACGGCCTTGTCGGTCGCGGTGTATGTGCAGCAAACGTTGTTCGCCGGGTTTACCGGGTCGATGATCTCAATCGGATGGATCCCCGGCGGGGTCGGTCGAGGGCCGAAATCGTCGAACGTGATCGGTTCGTTGAGCCCGGTCTTCACCATCCAGGTGAAGACCGCTTCGATGGCGGTCGGGTAGTCCTCCAGGTCGAGGCCGTTGTCAGCGAGGTGAGCGACGACCAGCTCGAGGAGGAAGGACTTGCACCGGAAGGTGTCGGTCCCTCGGGACTGGCGCTGCGCTCGTGCCCAATACTTCATGAACCTCACTACCTGGGTGAAGTCGGATCCGTAGATGGTGCGGCGGCTGCTCACAAACTGCTTGTGCAGCCTGACGGACGTTTCGACCCGGTCTCCGGTCTTAGTTACGAGGTCGCCACGGTCATCGGGCAGACCGGCGTAGACCACGGGGACGACGTCGATGTCGAGGCCGGACCCGTGGAAGTGCACCTTCACGGAGTGGGCTTGCTCCTCGAAGTCGTCCGGGTCCTTCGTTGCCCCGTAGGCGTCGCGGAGGACGGTGGCGATCGCGGAGATGAGGGCCCCTTCCTGACCGCTTGGGACCTTCGATGCGTCAAGGTACGCGGCAACATCCATGTCGGAGATCGACTTGAGGGCGGTGCCCTTCGCGACGCTGCCGGAGTGAACGGTCTTGATGAGGCTGTAGTCCGGGTGTTCTGCAACGTACTTCTCCAGCTTGTCCCGGAGTCGTTGAACCTGCCCTCGGTGGGCGTCGACTTCAGCTTTGGGCAGGTTGACGTGGGACGCTGCGAACGCAGCGAGTGTCGCGTGGTCGATGCGCGGGTCGGTCATGGCGTCTCCTCGGCGAGGGAGTCGAGTTCGACGATGAGTTCGATGATCCACTCGTCGGTGGTGTTCCCGGCGGAGCGCTGACCGGCGGCAGGACGAAGGGCGCCTCGCAGGTCAGCGTCGAGGGAACGGCGGGCTGCGTCGAGGGCGCGGTCCCGCTGGATCGGCAGGGCGCGGATCCAGAGGGCCGTGGCCTTCTTGCCAGCGTCGCGGAGGGTGATGCGTCCTGTCTCAAGGTCAGTGACCTGGAGATGTTCGCCGGCCTGGTCGAGGTGCGCTTGGATGGACTCGACGCTCATCTCGGCCCGCTTCCGGACAGCGGCGAGCACGACGGGCAGCGGCCCGAGGTCAGCTCGGCGGACGGCGAGGGCCCTGTCGGCGGCAGCAAGGAACCGGGCCCGGGCCTCGGGCCGGACCGGCGCGGCCGGGATGAGCCGATCGACAGCGGCCTGGACGACGGCCGGGTAGTCGATGTTCAGGTCGGCCAGCTCGTCGAGGGCCCACTGCTCATCGTCGGTGAGGTCCTCGGGCAGTTCGGGGTCATCGGCGCTGGCAGCGGCGTCGTCGTGGAGTTGGTTCAGGAGCCAGTTCTCATCATCGGACCGGGCTCGGTTGGGGTCAGTCATCGGTCACCTCCCAGGTGCTTTAGGTTGGGGTCGTCAGCGGCGCGGCTGCGGAGTTCTTCGATGATTCGTTGGTGTCGCTTTCGTGCGGCGTCGTGACTGATGTCGAGCTGCTTTGCGATGGCGGGGAAGTCGAGCTTCTCGGCGTACCGGAGCCGGAGCAGAAGCTGGGACGCTTCGGGGAGGACCAGCACTTGGAACGCGATCGCGGTTTCCTGGTCGCTGAGTTCGTCGGCGGTGGCGTCGTCCATCTCGTCAGGAACGGGCAGAGTGTCGGCGTCGGTGAGGGGAAGATGGGCGCCGCCCAGGTGGCTCCGCCGCCAGGTGAGGACCTCGTATCGAACGAAGGTTCGGGTCCATGCCGGGAAGGTCCCCTTGGCCGGGTCGAACCGGTCGATCTTGACGACGGCCTTCTCGATGGCCTTCTCCACGATCTCTTCGTGGTCGGCGGGCCCGAGGTCGGGGGCGACGAGACCCACGTAGCCGAGGAGCCGGGGCGCGACCACGCTCACGAGGATCGCCCCGGCGTTGGGGTCACCAAGCTGGAGTTGTTTGATGAGGGCGTCTAAGTCCATCTGTCTTGGCTCACAACCTTCTACGCACGGCTGTGACATCCGCTGCGTCGAACGCGAAACCCTGGTCAGGCGAGGTGCGTGGACCCTCGGGTGTGAGCAACGCTGCGAACGGGTTCCATGTCCTCGGGGATGTCGAGGACCTCCTGGGCGTCCTCATCCGGGAGCCACGCCCACAGCTCGCCGGGGATGCGCCATCCGAGGACGTGGAGGTCCCGGATGTGGTCGGTGGCGTCGACGACCGCCTCCGCGAGGACGCACGGCTGCGGGTCTTCGGAATCCCAGGCAGCCCGATCCGTGAGCTCGACCACCCACACGTACCGAGACATCTGCATGAGCCGGAACGCGGAGGACACCGTGTTGGGGTACCCGTTCGCCTGGGTGAACCGGGCCTTGTACTCGTTCGACAGAACGAGCGTCGACCGGAACGACAGGGGCGACGGCTCCGCTTCGAGGAGAGCGACCAACTCTTGGGCGCCCGGGTTGGTGGAGCGATCAAGGGAGTCCCGGATCCGTTGCTGTCCCAGCGCCTCGGCCTTCTCTCCCGGCAGGTACACCTTCTCGGGCAGGGGCACGATCGCGAACTCCCACGGTCCGTACCGGTCGAGCCGCCAATCGACCTCCTGGTACGGGCCGACCTCGTCATCATGCCGGACGAAATACAACGTTGAAGTCCCGTCGCCTTCCTCTCGGCGTCCGTACCCGACGAGTACGAACGCGTGCTCTCCGGTTGCGACTGTGACGGGAAGCCCGGAGTTCAGGTACCGGCATATCACCCGTTCGGCGTCTTCTCCGTCGGGAAGATGGCGAAGCGGATACACGATCGGGGGAAGGCCGGCGGCTCGGGCAACGTCCGCGATCTGGCCGATCGTGAGGCCCGGCGATGGCAGGGACCGGCCGTACTCCGTGGACGCAGCAACGGAAGCTGCGATGTCGCCCGGCAGGGTGCGTGGGCCCATAAACCGAAGGTGATGGTGGTAGGCGGTGACCCACGCCGTCGTCTGCGCGCAGCGTGACAGTTGAGCGTCTTGGGCGATGAAGCCAATGCCGTACACGCTCAACGGAACCCCGAACAGGTTCACGGTGTCCTTCGCTAAGCAGGTCGTCGTGGCCGAGTTCAGCGGTGCGAGAAAGGTGCGACCAACCGGCGCTGCGGGCACGGGCCTCAGCACTGTGTACCCGAGGTACCCCATGTCCGAGACCGCCGTGGGCCGTTCCAGACTCCGCAGCTCCGGCGGCGCGACCTCAGAGAAGAAGTGGAGCCGGTGAGCGACCGACGGATACCTACGGAACGTGCCCGTGTAGAACGCCTTGTGTTCGTTCCGCCAGTCGAGGTCGATGTAGCGGTACTCGATGATCGCGGTCTGGGCGCCTAGGCGATAGGCATGGGACAGCACGGCCTGCACGACGTTCGGTCGTGCCCCGCCGTAGCGGTCGCGCAGCCAGACTAGGGCGCGCTCGTCGGTTAGGTCGAGACACCGTGCAACATTCGGGTCCCCCGACCATTGAGCGAAGCTCAATTGACGGTTCGGCCCCCAAGGCGAGCGGAGCGACTCTCGAATTCGCCGCGAGTGAGGACAGCATCGAACTCGTCGAGGCGATGCTGTAAGGCCTCGGCCTCGTCGCGCCTGAAGGTGGTCCGCTCCGCGTCATCAACGCGACGCATTCCTCGCCCGAGCGGAACGGAGAACTCATCCAACTCGCCGTCACGATCTGCAGTCATCGCCACCCCCTCGTGAACACAACCATAGGCACGAGCTCGCGCCCGACGGGCGGCATCTCAACCGCGGTGGGTTCGTGGCAGGCTCTGGGGTGACGGCCGGGCGGGACGAGCGACCCGTCCATCGCTGGCGTCTCGGACCGGTCCGTCCATGTGCGTCCCAAGCCGGAGTTTTTGATATTGGGCCCCCGAGATGCCAGCGATCACCTGGCCGTTCAGTGGTTCCGGCAACATTCCGTTCCGCCCTCGCCTCGGTCTACGCCAACTCGTACAGCGAGCCGTGCTTGCTGGTCATGGTGGCCTCGACAGATTCGGCGAGGGCGGGGTCGTGGATGCGCAGACCGAATTCGATGTTGCGGTGCTCGGCGTTGAACGAAAAGTTGGCGCTGGTCAGTAGGAGCATGGCGTGGTCGATGACGATGAATTTCGCGTGGCTCACGACCTGCTTTCCGCTCGGCAGGACGGCGGATCGGTACACCGTGGCCTGGGGAAGCTGGGCCTTGACCTTGCTGCCGTCGGCCTTGTCGCCGTCGACGTAGACGGTGACCACCACGCCGGGCTGCTCGGACGCCTCTCTGAGCACTGTCCACATCTGTGAGGTGGGCTCGAAGTTGTAGGTCGAGCAGGTCACGGACTGGCGAGCAGCCTGCACGAGCCGGTGGAACTCGCTGGTGAGGTGGCCAACGGTGGCCTCGTTGCCCGGCATGGTCCACACGGGGGTGAGGTCGTGGCGGACGGCCTTTGCGCCGGCAATCGCGTGGAGCACGGCAACCGAGCGGCCGAGATCGGCGTGACCCATTCCGGCGGTGGTGAGGAGTTCTTTCACTCGCTCACGCCGCGCCGCGTTGACCTCGCGCAACGCATGGGTGGTGTGCTGACCCGCTTCGAGGAGAACGGCGAGTCCGATGGCCTCCTTGGCCGTGAGGAACTCACCCAACTCCGCGTAGGAGTCAGACGGCATCCACGCTCCCGAAGAAGCCCGCTACGGAGTCACCGGTGGGCGAGGGCAACGTGAGCAGGAGCCGTCGGTCGAGGAAGCGGTTGGCCTTCTCGCAGGACGTCTCCGACACGAAGGCGCAGCAGTGGCACGCGGCGCCGTGGAGGAAGTCCTCCGGATCGCTCGGGGTGCGCATCGCGCACACCGGGTCCGACGAGCACCGGGAGGCCCGCCGCAACGCGTTGACCACCAGTCCCTCGAGGCGGGTCGGTTCGGACAAGGCCACGAGGCCACCGAGGGTGCCGTCGCTGTCGGACGCAGTCGTGCAGATGAGCACCCCCGCCGCGGCCTCCCTTTGAGGCGACGCGGTCCAGCCGTAGATGCGTTCGGTCAGGCTGGCGGCCCCGTAGCCGCACGACATCGCCATCTCCCGGATCAGCGTGTGGGCAAAGGTGTGCAGCAGCCAGTACCGAGGGGCCGGCAGCCGGGAGTCTGGGTCGACGCGCTTGGCGGTTTCGGAGAAGCGACGTTGAAAGTTGCGTCGGTGCGCCTGGCGATGGGCCTCCCACAGGGCCGACCCCAGGACGGTCTGCTCCCAGGCCGCAACGACGTCAAGGTCGAACTGGACGAAGATGCCCTCGCCGCGGTCCTCGGTGGCGGGAACCCACCGAGGGTGACCGTCGCGGGTCAGCTTCACCAGACGGATGGCCAGGTCGTTGACGCGATCCATCTCGTCGAGGCGGGTGAAGCCGAGCACGGCGTTCACTTTCTTCATCCTGTTCACGGCGACGACACGGCTGATGTGGGGGTGCAGGCCCGGCCCGCGCGCCATCTCCGTTACCATGAGACCGCTGGAGTTCTGCTGTTGCGGGAAAAGCGCTGGCTTCTGCAGGTACCGCCATTCGGGAACGAGCAGCTCGACGGGGTCCCAGGCAGCGAGCTGTTCCAATCGCTCCTCATCGGAGTCGCTAGGCGCGAGGACGGCGGCGACCGCGGTCGCGAGTTCGTCGTCGGTGACCACCGAGACGTCGATGCTCTTGGCTTCTGCCAGTGCCCGGATCACGGCCACTTGATCGCCGAACTGCTTGATCTGCTCCAGGCCGAGCTCGAGGCGAAGACGGTCGGCCAAGGCCTCCTTCTCTTCGGCATCGGTGCGGGGCATGACGATGATCGACTGCGTGGAGGGGAACCACAGGTTCGACGCGCCCATCATGATCAACGCCGGCCGGGCATCGCACGAGGCGTCGAATGCGTTCAGGTGAGGATGGCGGCCACGGCACCTCTGTGGAAGCTTGTCGCGACCGCCGGCCCCCTGCGCCTCTGCCATACCCCGAGTCGCGCCGCACGCGGCGCACACGATCATGGAGCCGATGCTCTTGCCGATGCTGGCGTCGCGCATCTTCAGGTCGGGCAGCTCGGCCTTGGCGCACTTGCTTCCCCGGTGCACCCACAGCGTGTACGGGAACTCGTCGAGGTGGCCGTTGGTGCAGGTCAGCAGGTGAGGGGCGGGCACCGCAGGGCTTTCCCGCTTGGTCTTGGTGGGCCCGGGCCGCTTGGTGCCGCGGCCAGGGCAGCTCTTGTGGGTGAACTGCGCGAGGTCGGGTCGGAACGGGTGCGTGTTCGTGTAGGTGAACCGTGGGAGCGGCCCGAGGTAGTCGCAGCCGGTGCAGCGGAGCCACTGTGGGAAAATCCGGGCGGGGATGCCGAGGTCGTTTCCCTCGGTCGTGTGCTGGCCCTTCCGCGGTTGCCACGGGAAGGGCCGAAGCCCATCGACCTGGCGGCCGAGGTGTAGGCGGACGACCCTCAGCAAGCGGGGTTCGAGGACGCTCGGCATGGTCTCCCGGCGCCGCCAGATCGGGTCCCAGTCGTCCAGTCCCGCCGGCATGATCGAGAAGCCGGGCAGGTCCATGATCGCGCCGGGTCCGTAGGTGTAGAGGAGCGACGAGGGGCGGGCCGAGCCCACCTTGGCCCGGTTCTTGGTCACGCCCTCGTCGGCATCGGCGAGCGGATCCAGCGTCTCCCCGCCGTGGAGCATCACCAGGGCTTCGTCGGGCTCGGGGATCGCAGTGTCGGTCATGAATCCTCCTCGAGCGGCAGGATCCACTCGGGCGCGCCCTCCGGAACCCGGGAGAACAGCCGCTCGGTGAGCGGGCTCACCAGCAGGTTGATCTCGGGTTGAACCTCGCGCATGGAGTTGGCGATCACGAACGGCGCCTCGACCGAGCCGCCGACTGCGGCCTTGGCGTTTTCGGGACTGATAATCAGCGGCAGGTACTTGTCGCCGTCGCCGGTGCGCTCGTAGACGAGCGTCTGGTGGAGCTCGGCGGCCCGCTTGGCCCGTTCACTCCACCGGTCGATCCGATTCGCCAAGAGGTCGCTGGCCCGCTTCGTCGCATCGTCGTCCTTCGCGGCCGCAGCAATCCGGGCCTTGAGCCGCTCGACGAGCCGGCGAAGCGCCTCGTGTTCGTCGTTGATGCGGCCGGCGTTGCGTTCAGGGGACAGTCCCTCCGCATTGGTGGCCTGCGCCACCCGGGCCACGCTTACGAGCAGGCCGTCGATGCCGCGAGCCAGCGACGTGGGCGAATACGGGGTAACCGACAACGCCTCGACCTGGGCGTAGAAGGTCTCGTGGTAGTGGCGGAACTGCTCGAAGTGCGCCAGATCCCGGGGTCGGGCCCAGTTGCCCAGCGAGACGACGAGCCCGGGTCGGTCGGTCGCGTCTCGCCCGACGCGCGAGGACGCCTGAATGTACTCGGCGGTGTTCTTCGGCTGGCCGACCACGAGCATCAGGCCCAGGCGTTGCACGTCGACGCCGACCTGCAGCATCGAGGTGGCCAGCACCACGTCGAACGGCGAGTCGGGGCGAGCCGGCGCCTTGTTCCCCAGATCCAGGTCGGCCATCCTGGCGCGGAACGCGTCGGTGGTGTCATAGCTGCCGTCGAACTCGAGCCCGAGCCGGTCCAGGGTTTGCCCGATCGCCGCCGACGCGATCCGAGAGGTCAGCTCGCCGACGTGGAGCAACCCGTAGGAGGCGCCGAGCCGGGAGGGAAAGCCGGAGTCCTTGCGGGGCCGCTTCACGCGCGTCTGGATGTCGTCGGCGGTGTAACGGGCCATGCCGGCCAACTCGCGGGTGGCGTTGAAGTAGCCGACCAACGTCATGTACGGATCGGCGGCGGCGCCGGCCTGGTCGAACAGCAGTTGGCCGGCGGACAGGAGGACCTCGGCGACGCGGATCTCCGCACTCGAGAGCCGGACCCCTTGGGCGCTGACTCCGAGGTAGCGGCGGCCCGGGTTGGCAGGGTCGATCGGGATCTCTTGCGAGAAGTAGGTGTCGGCCACGTCGAGCACCTGCGGCGGGAAGATCTCGACCTGTCGTCCGTAGAGCCCTCGAACCTGCTCGAGCGCGTTGCGGACCGTGGCCGTCGATGCCACGATCAACGGCCGCACCGGTGCACCGTCCGGCGTCTCCCATGACGACAGCGTCTCGACTGCGACCTCGAACAACCCGACCGAGGTCCCCAGCGCACCGGTGATCAGGTGCAACTCGTCCTGGATGATGAGATCTGGTGGACGCAGTCTGCCGACGGGCTGCACCGTCGCGGCGAGGTTGCCGTTCGAGGCGGGGTGCGTGGTCTTGATGTCGCACTTGGCGTAGTCCGCGTGCACATACCCGTGGCGCCCGCACCGCCGGCTGACGTAGCCGAACAGCGATGCTGCCTCGCCTTCACGGGCCAGCCGGGCAAACTTGTCGACGGTAGCGATGACGAACCCCGGTGTCAGTCGGTAAATCTCTTCGTCGACCGTGAGTACCGGCAGCCCTTCATGCACCTGCCCACCCTTGGCGAAGGGACACCTGGCCAGGTCGTCGCCGCAGTAGACGAAGATCCGCCGCAGTGTGGCATCGGCTTTGACCTGGGCGGCCGTGATGGGGGTGCCGCACCACGGACAACGCTGGATCTGCAACACCGTCAACCGGTGAGAGCCGTACTCATTGGCCTTGGTGAGCTGTTCATCGGCCTCCTCGAACCGCTTGGGGCTCACATCGGTGCCGACCCACAGCCCGATCCGGAATGGCTCGGTTCCCCAGATCGCCTCGTCCTCCTGCCGGGCTATTTCGGCCGCGCACATCAGCGCTGTCGCCCGCTGGAACTGCTGGGCGGTCAACAGGCGGAGGGTGTAGCGCATGAGCACCGCGACACCGTCTCGACCATCGAGCGGCCCGTCGGCGGAATCGACCACACCCTGGCGGCGGCGGATGGCGAACGTGTACGCCGCGAGCCCGAGGTAGGCCTCGGTCTTTCCACCGCCGGTGGGGAAGAACAACAACTCCACCCGGGCGTGGGGATCAAGACTGCGCTGTGCCGCCGTCGGATTCGTCAGCGCCCCGAGCTGCATGAGGATGAAAGCCAACTGGAACGGATACCACGATGCTGCGCCCTCACCCTTTCCGGTCACCTCGGCCTGGGCCTCCTCGATGGTCACGGACGAGTCAGACGCTCGTGCCGCCGCCACCTGAGACGCAATCCGCTGATCGCGCATGACCCGGTTCATGAAGTGGAAGCACCGCCGCGCTTCGTCATCGGAGGCGACGTGCTCCAAGCCGTCGACGAGCCGCTGATGCGCCTGTCTCGCCTCCCAGAGCACCTCGCCCGCGGTCTCCTGAAGATGCGCGGGCAACTGCGAGGCCGCTGCCTCCTGCTCGGCGATCCAGGCGTCGTAGCCCGCCACCAACGGAGCCAGGCCCGCCCTCAGATCGTCAGGTGTCGCCTCCGACAGCACGTCCATCGACAGTTGAGCTCCGGCGACCGTACGAGCCCGCGTCTGCGGGCTCTCTGCCACCGGCAACCAGGTCGTTGACACCTCGGCGGCGCGGCGGGCGTCGCTTCGAACCACCCAGTCGACCGAGCAGGTCCGCCCGATGGCGAACTCCAACCGGTTGCGGTACTGGAGGTCGAGGCGTCGTACCTCATCGTCGTGCTCCGGCCAGACCTGGTCCATTACGTCCCGCACGGGCAGGAACACCTCGGCACCGCCGGCGTCGACGCGCAGCTTGGTCTGGAACAGCCACAGGTTCATCGGGATCGGCGTCGGGGTCTCGCGATCGTTGCACAGCGCCATCTCGACCAGCACTCGACCGAAGCGATCGTCGTCATATCGGTCCACCCGCAGACACACCGAATCCCGCAGCGGCACCGTCCGCGTGTGCCCGGCCTCGAGATCGGCCAACCGGATCGACGTCCGCTCTTCGACTGCGGTTCGTTGATAGTGCCGGATCGGGCGGCCCGCCTTGGTGAGCTGGTCCGTCTGCACCGTCTCGTACACACCCCACGACGCAGACACCGTGAACGCCTCCAGATCGGCAGGGACCTGGAACCGGAGCCCCATCGAGGCGGGGATCATCAGGCCCTGCTTCGGGGCCCGGTCCTCGACATCGTCGTCCTCCGCGTCTGCCTCGGTCTCGTCGGCCGCGTATGCCGGGACGCCCCGGCCCTCGGACGTCCCATCCGCCTCAGCGCGGACCTCGGCCAGGTCTCCTCGCTGGACGGCATCGTCCGACTCGACGTCCAGTGCCACCTCGACGGCACCTCCCGCAAGCTTCACGGGCGCGATATGACCCACCAGATATTGCGAGCGAGGGCTGAACGACAGGACCTCCTCGGGACCGCCGATCGGACCCAGTAGCTCGCGCTCGAGAATGTCGACCAGGTTCTCCCGCACGGCGAATGACGATCCGTCCAGCTCGTGGTTCAGCTCGTATGAGCCCTCGGGACCCCCGCCCCGCACGCTTGGCTCAGTCATGCTCGCCAGTCTGCCCCACGGGCGCCCACCGCCCCTGCCCTCTACCTGCCTGCGGGATGTCCCTCGCCGTGGCCCGTCAGGTCACCGCCGGCGGCCGCCAGCGGAGCACCACCCGTGCTTCGTCGAAGCGTCGCCCCACGACTCCACGGCGTATGCGCAAGCTCTCGAGCTGGGTCAGCAGAACCTCTCGCTGCGCCAGCAGGTTGGTCCCGGCAGCATCCCAGCACACCTGCACGGTCGACTCGGCCAACGGTTGCGCCCCCCGCTCCTCCAAGAGGCGGCGCACCAGGTAGGGGTCGAACATGATCCGGCTCAACGTCTGCCGACACGTCGGGCAGTAGAGAACGGGTCGCTTCTGGTTCGTGCCGCGACACAGATACACCCCGCAGTCGTCACAGTGGGCGACACGCGACAGGAACGGGCTCGTCGCCTCCCGGTCGCATCGCTTTCGGGCCTGCGGACTGTCCCGGGAGTCCAACAGGTGCTGCAGCGCGGTGAACTGACCGACCGTGACCACCGCGAGCGCTTCCTTCACCACGGGGGCATCGTGTTCGTCACAGAACACCGCGAAAGGGTCGACCCGCTTCCCGCTCCGTCCCCGACCAGGGTTGTGCGGTGTCATCCCGGCCAAGATGGGATTGCGCAGCAGCTGGTCGACGGTCTGTCGATTCCATGCTGTGTTCATGGCTCGACCATTTTCCTTGCGGGCACCCGGAAGCGGCGCGCCCTCGTCGGTCAGCCACTTGGTGATGCTGTTGACGGTGACGCCCCTGAGCGCCATTCGCACGATGGCCTCGAGCCATGTGACCCGCTCCAGATCCTTCCCGAGCACGCGCCCTGGACCATCCGGGTTCGCCACAGAGCGATACCCGTACGGGATGCCACCGCCGACGAAGCGCCCGTCCTTGAGCAACTGTGCCCGAGCAGCACGGACACGCGCCCGGATCGCCTCGGCTTCCATCTCCCCGAAGACCGCGAGCATCACTGCGAAGGCACGCCCCTGAGGACTGGTCATGTCGATCGGGTCCTCGACCGCGACGAGGCCCGCGCCCCGCTTCTGCAGCATCTCGTCGGCGTGAAGGAAGTCCAACACTCGCCTCGCGAGCCGGTCCACCTTCCAGATCACCACCGCATCGAAACCGTCTGCGCGCAGGAGCGCGGCCCAGCCCTTGCGATCCTCGGGCCGATTGACGGTTGCCGAGACGCCATCGTCGATGAACTCGCCGACCACCTCCCACCCACGGGCCTCCGCGTACCGGCGACAGGACTGGAGTTGGCGAGTGATCGAGACCGACTCTTCCTTGGTGATGCTGAGCCGGGCATAGAGGACACATCGGCGGACGTGGTTGAGGTTCATGCCAGGCACTGTGTCTCGACCGTTGCGCCGCTGAAGGCGCGACACCTCACT
>CXWK01002024.1_pt6 | contig 36303 bp, 32 predicted proteins | sample 590851 | NCBI WGS metagenome assembly CXWK01 (sample SAMEA3498364, study PRJEB10139) | wastewater metagenome | biome: wastewater treatment plant; material: activated sludge | place: Denmark | collected 2014-08-01
GTGCTTATTGGCCTCGTGCTGTTCTTTCTCGGCGTGCGGGATGCCGGTGCGGCGACGCGCGCGACCGGTCCAAGAAACCCACTGGAGATCGTGGCGGCTCTGCAGATGGCCGCCATTTTTCAGGTGGTGCTATTTGGTGTGGCGCTGGCGGAGGCGAGGTTTGGCAACGCGGGGCTGTACGCGTCTGCCGCTGTCCTGGGATTGTCCGACGTGGATGCGCTGACCGTGTCCATGGCCCAACGCGCTGCCGCAGATACGCCCGCTGCGGTAGCGGCCGGAGCGCTCACGCTGGGCGTACTCGCGAATACCCTGGTCAAGATGACGATCGCCCTGGTGATTGGCCGGGGCCGATACCGTGTGCGCACGGGCGCCGGCCTCGGACTGCTTGCCGCAGCGCTGGGCGCCTGGTTGGCGGTAGGCCGGGCGTGGTTGGCGCTGTAGAGCATCGAACGTAGCTCGGGCTGCTCCTCAAGCCCGAGTGCCGCCTCGGCCTTGAAGAACAGGCCGAGCTACGTTTCTGCGCCCTCCTACGTTTCCCCGCGCTACTTCCCGTCAGCCGTCTTGAACACCTTGGTCGCCATCGCGACCATGCCCGCCACGTCGGCCACGTTGGCCGGCAGGATGAGCGTGGTGCTCTTCTGCGCCAGGTTCCCGAACTGCTCCACGTACTGCTGGGCCACTCGCAACTGCGTGGCTTCGATGCCGCCGGGCTGACGAATAGTCTCGGCCACCAGGCGAATGCCTTCGGCTGTGGCCGTGGCGACGGCCATGATCGCGGCCGCCTGGCCTTCCGCCTCGTTGATCTGCTGCTGACGGCTGGCTTCCGACGCCTTGATGACCTGCTGCTTCTCGCCTTCGGCGGTGTTGATCGCCGCGTCGCGCTGACCTTCCGAGGTCAGAATCACCGCGCGCTTCTCACGCTCGGCACGCATCTGCTTTTCCATCGCCGCCAGCACGTCATGCGGAGGTGTGATGTTCTTGATTTCGTACCGCAGCACCTTGACGCCCCAGGCTTCCGAGGCCTTGTCGAGTTCGGTCACCAGCGCGGCATTGATGTTCATGCGCTCTTCAAACGAGCGATCGAGATCGATCTTGCCGATCTCACTTCGCAACATGGTCTGCGCCAGTTGCGTGATCGCGAAGCCGAAGTCGGAGATCCCGTACGACGCCCGCTCGGGATTCAGCACCTTCAGGTACAGGATTCCGTCCACGCCGACCTGCACGTTGTCGCGTGTGATACACACCTGCGCCGGAATATCGATCGCCACTTCCTTCAGCGAGTGGCGATACCTGATGACGTCCAGAAACGGGATCAGGATGTGAAATCCGGCCGACAGAATGCCGTGGAACCGGCCGAGGCGTTCGACGACAAACGCGCTCTGTTGCGGCACCACCACCGCCGTCTTGGCGATGACAATGATGACGAGCAGGGCAAGGACACCGAGAACGATTGTGCTTTCCATTACGAGTGGGCTCCTTCTGGTTCAATCTCGAGCATCAAGCCGTCGACACGCACGACGCGGCACCGCATGCCACGGGGCAGGGTGGACAACGTCGTGTTTCTCGCCGACCATGCCGCGCCGCGCACCTCGACCTTCCCGATCTCCCCGGCGCCGATCGGCGCTTCCACGTGGCCGATCTCGCCCACGAGGGCGTCCACCTCCGGCCGTTGAGGGTCGCGCTGGATCGCCTTGAGCAACCTCGCCCGGAACAAGACCAACGAGATGATCGACAACACCGAGAACATCAGTAACTGGGTCCACACCGGGCCGGCCAGGCCGAAGCCGGCAAGCGCACCCACGATGATCGCGCTCACACCAAAGAAGATCACAAAGAACCCGCCGGGCGTGGCGAGTTCAACCAGGACCAGCAGAAGTCCGATTACGAGCCAATGCCACCACAGTAGTTCCATAGGAATACTCCGGGGAGATCATACTCGGGAAAGGCGGGCGCCCACGACCGGCCCCAGGGCAAACGCCAGAACGACAGCGAACGCGAACCAGGTGGGCTGCGGAAAAAACACCAGGCCAATCACGCCCAGAATCATCTGAAAGGCGCCGACGGCCGCGGCGTGAGCCAGGGGTTTTGACGGCGCCAGCCGCGCCGCGACATACCCACCGGCGAGGGGCCCGAGGAAACACGCGGCCACGACCACCGCCAACGACTCAGTCGGCCGGACTGTACCGAGCGCCGCCGCCCCCTGTGCGGTGTTGGGCTCGATGCCCATCAGCATCTGCAGCAGCGCCTGGCCAATCTGCTCCGCCAGCGAGAGCACCACGACCCCGACCACGATCCCCGCAACGACGGCAATGAGCGACTTCATTACGCGTTATTCTATGCTTTGGCGACAAAAGAGCTTTTTCACCATGAAGGTCCATGAAGATCCATGGAGGCTTACTGGACCCGTTGGGTAAGCGCGAGTTTGGGTGCCGCCTTCGGCGGCGCGCGAGATCGGAGGGAAGGCACAAACGAACGCAGGCATAGGACCTCTGAGGTCGTTTCGTGAGGTCAGTGTTAAACGACCTCAGAGGTCTTTCGGCTGCGTTCGTTTGTGCCTTCCCTCCGATCTCGCGGCCCCGGCGTAGCCGGGCCCCCAAACTCGCCCTTCATGGAGCTTCATGTGCTTCATGGTGAATGCCCTGACAAGCGCTTTCGGGCCGGGGTGGCGAAACTGGCAGACGCACAGGACTTAAAATCCTGAGTGCCGCAAGGCACGTGTGGGTTCGATTCCCACCCCCGGCACTTTGGTATCCACGAGTTACAACCGGTACGAGCTCACCGTCGAGCACGTTCTCGCTGGCGTTTGTGCCAATGGTGTGCGAATCCGCATTCGATACGGCCTATCGGCGGTCGGCCGTTACTGGTGTGCTTTGCGGTAGCCGGCGCCTCGGCTACACTGCGCCGGGGTGCTGCGGCAGTGACATCCACCCCAAGTGATCGGCTCCAGCGTCGGATGAGGTCCTAGCCTCGGCAGCTTGAGCAGTTAGGGAGCTTCACATGAATGAACAGGAGGTTGCGCTCAAAGAGGCCCAGGCCGATCTGAAGGCCGCTGAGGCTCGTCTCAAAAGCCACGAAGCCGCCCTCAAAGAGAACGAGGCCAGGCTCAAGGCGCTTGAGGTCGAGAAAGCCCAGATCGCACTTGTTGGCGAGCGAGCCCAGACGGACGAGGCCGTCGCCGAAGCTCAACGCAAGATCGAGCAGCTAACAGAAGAGAAGCCCACAAAGGCAGAGCTTCAGGCGAAGCGCGAGACAGCACTGGCGGTGGCTGAGGCTGCGGCAGCCAAGGCCAAGCGCGAGGCATTCGACTCACTTCATCCTCTGGGAACATCCACGCCCCTTGAGGGGACCACGACTCTGGATGCGAAGGCAGGCTTCCTGGCTGTGCTGGCGGCGAACCAGGCGATGGCGGCCTGTGCCACAAGCACTGGAGGGGAGATCACGACGGCCCTCGACGGTAAGGAGGAAAAACGGCGAATCCTCGTCGTCGACTCGCTGGCCTTTGCCCGCGGTGATGCCGCGCTCCTCCAGATTGATGCGCGTTTCAAGCTGCTCAAGGATGGACTTGCGGATCACGAGAAAGCGATTACGCACCTAACAGGGGCAGCCAAGCGCTTTACGGCCCTTCCGGCCCAGGGAACGCTGCCACTACTGGCCGCGAAATCTGCGGTGAGCCTTCTAGCTGACGTCGGCGGCTACTTCCAAACCAATTACACGGTGAAGGGCGTAGATGTGCCCGTTAACGACGAGGCCTTCCGTCTGGCAGTCGCTGGAGAGGTCACCAAAACAAAGATCAAAGCGCTCGAAGTTCAGGTCCTGGACTTCAACATACTCAAGAGCGCCGCCATCCTCGACGATTTTGCCACCCTGGTCACCGACCGGACGAAGGTTGAAGTGGAGGCCGAGGGTCTGCGCAAGACCGAGCTCGTGAAGCGCCAGGACCACGTGAAGAGTGCTGAGAAGACTCTGGCCAGCAAAACGCAAGCAAAGGCAGACCATGACAAGAAGATTGCCGCAAAGAAAAAAGCGATCCAGGAGGCCCCTACCGGCGACCCCGGTGACATCGAGAAGCTCAAGGCAGAGTTGCAGGAGCTTGAAAATGCTTTGCCTGCGCTCGAGGCCCAGATAGCCACAGCCACTGCTGCCCTTGAGGTAGCCAGGAAGCAGTTGGCCGAGGCCGAGCTGGTCCTGTCCGAGTGGGAGAAGTTTGGCAAGGCTTTCGACGCGACCATGGCGTCAATATCGACGGGTACCGGGAGTGAACCACCGGCCCTGGTGCTCGCGGCCCTGCGACAGTACGTCCACGATGGCAAGGTCACCCATCTCCTCTTCGCAAAGCTCACAACTACCGGCGGAGACGCCATAACCCAGCGCTCCTACATGCCCTGGCAGTCCGGCGTGGTCAGTTACGTCGGCGGCTGCACTGCGACCTATGTGCTATCCAAGGTCGACGGCGCCGTGGAAGCAGCGGGCACCCTCACGCGCGCCCATAAGCTCAAGTACAGCCTGCGCGAGGGCAGGGCTACTGCCGCCGAGCCTGTGTTACTGACGGCCGTGACCGAAACCAAACGCAACTGGAGGGACATTTGCGGCGACCAGGCCGAGTTGATCCCCTTCTGGGTGGTGGTGGCGGCGATCTTTGCCTTACTTTGGCGCGCAACTGGCGCCTGATCGACAGTTGCTGATTTCGCGCCGCTCGTTAAGGAGGGGTTGATGCATCGAATCGGTAGTCGAACGTATGTTGGTGAGACCGACGAGGTCGTCACGCTGACCACCACGGAGAGCGATGGCGGTCAAGTCACAGTGACTGTCAATGGCCAGGACCTCGGCGCGGATCGACAATTCCCTCTTCCCGGCAATCCAGGGGCCGTCGTCGAGATGCAGATCACTCTGGCAGGGCCACAGGGTGCCACCTGCGTCGTCGGAATCGCCACGGTGGATGGCGGAAGCGATGGCGACTTCTTGATTTGTCAACAGCACAATCCGATGCCGGTCAATGCCTATACCTTCTCGGTTGCTGCTGCCGGGGCTCTCACTGCACTTGCCAAAGTAAGGGAACTGGTATCTGCGCCGCGTACCAGGGTCCCGGCTAAGAAGAGAATAGGCCAACCCAGAAGCCGGAAAGAAAAGGCAGCGCGAAAAGGGGGCGGGCAGTGAAGCTCATCATCACTCTCGTCGCGCTCGTAACCTTGGCCGCAGCGGCGCCTGCAGGGGCTCAAGACCCCAGTCCGCCTCGTGAGACGGCACCAACGAGCAAGAAACAGATCATCGCAGAAATGGTGACGGCCGGAATGTTGGCTGCAAGGGCAGGTGTGCCGAGACCGTTTCAATCGAGGCTCGGTACAGGCGGACGAGGCGAGATCGTCGCCTACATGGTTGCGATCCACCGGGATCGAAAGGGCTATGAGGCGCTCCTGCAAGCGTTGGAGGCGCGGGCCGCAAAACAAGTTGGCTCGTCGTCCACCAGTGCGGGCACTACGTCGGTTGCCATGAAGGGGCTCGCACCGGAGATCCTCGGGGTCGCCGTCGAAAACGGCGCGATTTCACGAGAGGTGAGCGGGACCGCTCTCACATTTCGGGCCACGCCGCTCGGTGTGGCCAAGGCGCTGCAGAACAAAGGTCTCGTCACAATCTACGATGACTATGCGGCCAGCGATTTTCAAAAATACGCCGCGCGGCTTTCGCTTGCGGCGAGCTTCGATATCACGAAGGGGCCTTCTGCCGGCGCGTTTGCCGCCGATGAGCACCAATTGACCAACTGGTCGGTCCGTTACGTCCTCCTCAATCAACGGGATCCCGCGTCGCAGGGCTATGCTGACCGCTGGACCGGTCTCGTCCGAGGCTCGAGTGCCTACACGGCCACCGCCGTGGCGATCGACAAACAGCTGTCCCAATGGACCGACTACACCACATGGGAGAGATCGGTGCTGAGCCGAACCGAGAAGCTGGTGGAAGCGCCCCTCAGTCTGGACAAAGACGTCGAGGCGGCGGGCAAACGTTTTGCTGCGCTTCTTGAGACGGAGATGCCAAAACTCGACAACCTGTCCAATTTCCCGACGCCTGTGTTGAAGGCGCTGGATGAGTACGTCGCGCAGTTGACCACGGTACAAGGCACTATCGACGAAATCTATGAGTTCGCCGGCAAGGGGAGCCTTCTCACGCTTGATTGGTCAACGACGCGCGATGCCAACGTGCCTGATCTGTACACCACGACGGCGATCTGGGAATACGCGCTCGGCACGACCCGCCAGACAAGTCTGACGGTCAATGGCGCATTCAGTTTCTATCGAGAGAGGCCCAATGCCGACACGAGGCAATTCAAGAGCTTCGAGCTGACCGGTCAGCTCGATCATCCACTCGGAGGCTCGATAGTCTTTCCGAAAGCGACCCTGACTGTCGCAGGACGCCTGGCGCACTTGCCCAACGACACACTGGCTGCTGCGCCGGGAGCAGCGGCGACGCCAACTGGGAACGCGACCATCCCGACGACGGCGCCGAAGGGCACGATTGGTTTGATCCAGCTCAAAGTCACAGTTCCGGTGAAAGGCACCGCCGTCAAGATTCCGCTTTCTATCACGGCATCGAATCGGACCGAACTCATCAAGGAGAAGGACATTCGGGCAAGTTTCGGGATCACCTACGATCTCGATTCGCTGCTGAGTGGGCTCCTTAACAGACGCTGAGTGCCGCAAGGCACGTGTGGGTTCGATTCCCACCCCCGGCACCATTGCGCTGGCGCTGTAATGGACAAATGCCACAAGTGACCGAAATGGCGAAATGCCGCCAGCCTCTGTCTCCTCCGGGACATCGCCCTGCCTTGCACCTGTGTTGCAGTGACTCCAGTCAGGAGTTTGCACATGAATCAGGATCACACACTCGCCGCCGAGGAAGAGCGCCTTCGGCGTCAGCATGACGCCATCAAGTCGGACGTCAGTCACCGCGTGCAGGACGACGTCGCGCGGGAGACGATCGTACCAACGCCTGCAGAACGGGGAGGGACCGAGGCCCTGGCGGGCGCGCTGAAACAGAAGGCTGTGCGCGAGGTGGCGTCAACCGAAGCCCAGATCCAACGCGGCGGCGCGGCGGCGCGCGTGTCGCAAGTCGTCGACTACGTCTTCTTCCTCATCTACGGGTTCATCGCCCTTTCCATTCTGCTAGAGGCGCTTGGCGCACGCGAGAGCGCCGGATTCGCGCGGTTCATCGCGGCGGTCACGTCACCACTGCTCGCGCCATTCCAGGGCCTGCTCAGGGACCCGTCGTTCGGGCCATCCCAGTTCATGATTTCGTACGTGCTGGCGCTGGTCGTGTACGCCATGCTGCATGCGGCGATTAACGGCGCGCTCCGCATGGTGGCGCACCGCAAGATAGAGGTCTGATTCAAGGCGGTGTGCTGACCGGCGCCCAGCCGGGATATCGTCTATCGCGTGACGGCACGACCCGCCAAGACACACATGGCGACAACCGTCCCCGGTGTAACCCGGGGGCGGACGGTCGCGCTCGCGTTGGCGCTCGTTGTCGGCGTTGCAGCGCTCTACGCGCGCGCGGTGTGGTTCGACTTCGTCCTGCTCGACGACCCTTCCTACATCGTCGAAAACCCACAGGTGATGGGAGGGTTGACCTGGCCGGGGGTCGTGTGGGCCTTCACGACCTTCTACAAGGGGTACTGGATTCCGCTGACGTGGCTGTCGTACATGGCCGATGTGTCGGTCGGTGGCCGGGGCCCCGCGATGTTTCACGCCACGAACATTGCCTTGCATGCCGCCAACGTGGCGTTGTTGTTTGGCCTGCTCGCGCAGTTGACCCGGGCCCCATGGAAGAGTCTGGTCGTCGCCGCACTGTTTGCCGTGCATCCGTTGCATGTGGAATCCGTGGCCTGGATCACGGAGCGCAAGGACGTGTTGAGTACCTTCTTCGCATTGCTGAGTGTTCACCTCTATGTGCGGTATACCGCCAGGCCGCGCGTGACGGTGTATGCCGGCATGGCCGCGTGCTTCGCGCTGAGCCTGATGGCGAAGCCGATGATGGTGACGCTGCCGGTGCTCCTCCTGTTACTGGATTTCTGGCCGGTCGAGCGATTGCAGTTCCACCGTGAGACGCGATGGCGCACATTGGTAGCAGAAAAACTGCCGCTGCTGGCCATCGCTGCCGCAGCTTCCGTCCTCACGATAGTGACCCAGGGAAATGCCGGTGCGCTGGCGAACTTTGATGCCCTGCCGTTGGGCCCTCGCATTGGTTACGCCATCCTTGGCTACGGGGCCTTCCTGTACCGGCTAGTGTGGCCGGTGGGGCTCAATGCACTCTACGCCTTCCCCGAGCCTCTTCCCCTCGGCTGGACACTTGCCGCAGGTGTGGTGCTGGCTGGTATTTCATACGCGGCGGTTCGTGCGGTCCGGACGCGACCGTACGTGACGATGGGATGGTTCTGGTTTGTGATCGCGATGGCTCCAGTGAGCGGCGTGCTGCAAGCGGGTCAGCAGTGGACAGCAGATCGCTTCGCGTATGTGCCGTTCATCGGCTTGTATATCGCGATTGTGTGGCTGGTGGCGCCGGTGATGGCTCGTGTGCGCTACGGTGCCGTGGTCGCGAGCGTCGCGGTGATTCTTGCGGCGGCCGTGGCCGCGCACACGCAACTGGGCTACTGGCAGAATGGCGAAGTGTTGTGGCGGCGCATCCTGGCCACTGGTGGCGATGCGGTGCGCGGGAACATTGTGCTCGGCTTCGAGATGTCGAGGACCGGCCGTAAAGACGCCGCCATCGAACACTTCGAAGAAGTACTGCGCGTGCAGCCGGATCACGTAGAAGCCAAAGGAAGACTGGGCACGGTTCACGCCGAACTGGCCGACGCTCTTGAGCGGGCCGGCAAGCTGGATGAAGCGGTGGCGCACTATCGCGACGCCGTTCGCCTGATGCCAGACGCCGCGGAGGTGCAGAACAATTTCGGCGCCCTGCTCGCCAGCCAGGGCCGGGCGGCCGAGGCCCTGCCCCACTTCGCCGCCGCCGTGCAGCGATTGCCCAAGTGGGAAAGTGCCCGGCTCAACTATGCGGTGGCTCTGGCGCAGACCAATCAACCAGCCGAGGCGTTTCGACAGTTCGAAGAGGTGTTGCGCATCAATCCGTCGAACGCACTGGCGCGGCGGGCCCTCGGCAGATAGCCGCCACAAAAGAATGTCCAAACTTTCCCAGGCCGCATCCCGTCTTCTGAACCCATGTCTTCCCTGCTCCAGGATCTGAAATACTCGCTGCGAGGCATCGGCCGCCGCCCGGGCCATACCGCGTTGATCGTGCTGACGCTGGCCATTGGCCTGGGCGTCAACACGGTGGCATTCTCCAGCGTCAATGCCCTGCTCTTCCGGCCGTTCCACATCACGAACGCCGACAAGTACGGCTGGGTGTTCGCGGGGCCCCAGGGCGACTCGTTCTCAGGTGTGTCGCTCGAGATGTTCGAGGCTCTGCGCGCGAGGACCTCAACTCTGGAGGCACTCGTGGCCGAAGGTCGGATGCCCCTGGCCGCGGCGGCCGCAGCAGGTCCGGAGCAGGTGTGGGGACTGGCCGTCTCGTCCAACTACTTCTCGGTCGTGCAGGCGCCGATTGTGGCCGGCCGCGCACTGTCGCCGACCGACACCGCCGCCGGTGCCGTGCCGATCCTCATCAGCGAACGGTACTGGCGCAACCACTGGAATGCCGCATCAGACCTGACGTCCATCCGGCCGGTCATGAACGGGCAGCTGACGAGCGTCATCGGTGTCGTGGCCGATTCCTTCCAGGGGCCAGGAGGCATCTTCGAGCCGCATCTCTGGTTCCCCCTCGACGCCTCAGCCCAGTTGCGCCTGGCCATCACGCCAGGCAGCGAGTGGCTGACGATGATGGGGACGCCGGCGGCGGGCGCGTCCGCGCGGCAGATTGGCGCGGAAGTGGAAGGCATCGTGAGGGGTGTCGACACGGTCAGCGCCGAGGGTCGAACGCCGGGCCGTGAACGGCGCGGGCAATACGTCCCCATCAGCGACGGCCACCCTGAAGCTCGCGCGTTGGGCGCACCGGCGGCCATGGCGATGGCGGCCGTGGGCCTGGTGCTCCTGATCGCCTGTTTTAATGTCGCAGGATTGATCCTGGCCCGCTCCGCCGAGCGCCAGCGTGAATTGGGCCTCCGAACGGCGCTGGGCGCTAGCCGCATGCGACTCACGCGCCAACTTCTGGTCGAAGGCCTGGTGCTCGCCAGCATTGCCGGCACCGCCGCGCTGGTGCTGGCGGCCTGGAGCGAAGCGCTCCTGGGCGGCTTGAGCCTTCCCGCGCCTATGCCACAGCGCCTGCACTTCACCATGGACTGGCGCATGGTCGCCTTCACTGCGGCCCTGGTCATTGTTGCTGCCGCTGTGCCGGTACTGACACCGGCGTGGCAGGTGTTCCGGACCAATCCGATCGGTTGGCTCAAGGCCGGTACGGCAGGGTCAGTGGGCGGATCGGCACGGGCCAGGCGCGGGTGGGTCTCTCTGCAAGTGGCCGGATCTACCGTCTTTCTCACATTGGCGCTTATGTTCGTCACCAGTTATGTGGCGGGCCTGCGCACCGACCTTGGCTTCAACACCAGCCACGTGGCGCTGTTACAGGTGTCGCCAACCAATTTCTCGATCGCGCCAGAGCGCCAGCGTGCGCTCGTGACCGATCTGGTGTCCAGGCTCAAGACCGCGCCCGCGGTTGAACAGGTCAGCCTGGCCGATCGCACGCCGTTCCAGATTGGGGTCAATCAGACGCGCCTGCTCTCCACCGACGGCCGCAACTGCGACAACGGCGGCTGTGTCTCAGTCGTCTCATCCGGCGTCAGCGCGGCATTCTTCGAGACGATGGAGATCCCCCTGCTAGCCGGCCGGTTGTTTGACGACGCCAGCGGGGCGGACGCCGAGACGGCCGTCATCAGCGCCGCCACCGCCGAGGCCCTCTGGCCCGGCCGCAGTCCACTCGGAGAGCAAATCCACGAGAGCGCCTCCGATCGCCCACGCCAAGTCATCGGCGTCGTCGCCGACATCGTGCTCCGCCTCGACCGGCCGAACGGGCCGTCTCTCTATCGGCCGATCACCGATGAACAACTTGCCGCCCCGGTCACCGTTGTCGCCCGCAGCCGCGTTGATGCTGATGCCGCGGCCGCCTTGCTCAGAAGCACTTGGCGCGACCTCGACCCCACGCTGCCTCCGGCGACGGTGCAGACCATGGATCAGCGAATGGAGTTGCCGCTATGGCCGTCGAGGGTCGGAGCCGCATTTTTCGCCACCTGCGGCTTGCTCGCGGTCGTGTTGGTGACGGTCGGGCTGTTCGGCGTCACGTATTACGCCGTGGCACAGCGCACCCGGGAGTTCGGCATCCGCCTCGCACTGGGAGCCACAGGCCCGGACCTTCGTCGCCTCGTACTGGGCGAGTCGATGCGCCTGATCATGCCCGGCCTGATCGTTGGTCTTGCCGGGGCCGCCGCGCTCGCGGCCCTGGCGCAATCCGCACTCATTGGCGTGACAGCTCTTGACCCGCAGTGGTACGCCGCGGCCCTGGCGCTTCAGATCGCCGTCGCTCTGCTCGCCAGTTGGTCACCTGCGAGGCGGGCTTCGCTGGTCGCGCCGCACACTTCGCTCCGCAGCGACTAGGCGCTTCGCGCGTAATGGCGAAATGTCACAAATGTCCGAAATGGCGAAATGTCGGACAAACCAATGCAGTGAAGAATCTGGGAATGTCCTTGGTGACCAATGGTTGAATCTGCCTCTCCAAGGTCATTCATCCATTGCACGCCTTCGACATTCGAACATTCTTCCCTGCAATGGTTGTCCGCATTGGTTTATCCGACATTTCGCCATTTCGGACATTTGTGACATTTCGCCATTACGCCGACCAGCGGATCGGCGCTCGTCTACCTCGCGCCTCGGCGCTGGTCTCACCTCGCGGGCGTCTTATTGCCCCGATGGCACGTCTGGCAGGTGATCTTGTTCGTGTCCCCCTTGCGCGGTCCCACATCCTTCAGCGCGTTGTTGAGCTGACTGGTGAGGCGCAACATGATCCTGGCCGTCGCCTTGGGCTCCTTCGTGTCGGCGGCGAAATTGTAGGTGGACAGGTCATCTCCCGCGCCGTCATGGCAGTACCAGCACCGGACGCCCAACGACTGTGTGGCGCCTTTCATCACCCCCATGAGCTGATCCTGCGTGATGTCCTTCGGCAGCACCTGGAGGTTTGTATACGCCGCCGGCAGTTGAGGCGCACCCGTGGCGCGCACCCCGGCCGCCGAGATCAGCAGCCCTGCGCCGCACACCAGCCAGACGCCATGCTTCATCCCTGACTTCATTCAAGACTCCCCTTGAGGGCACGACACCGCGAAGTGCGCGTCGTCCTGCGGCAGACGAAGTGCAAGCCCCGGGCCACGCGCTGCACACTGAAGGCTGAGGACCGTCGGGGACGAAACAGGCGGCGGCGGGACGGATACGCCTTGAACGTGACCAGGCGCAGGCGGCAGCCGGCACGCTCTTCAGGCGATTGAATGCCCCGCACCAATGTCTTGGGTCGCTTCGCTCGTCAAAGGTGAGATGTCACAATGGACGACGTGACGCCATCATCATGAAGCCCTGGAAATTGCTCGGCGAAAGTCAGACCCCAGATGGCACGCGCCTCACCCTGATGGAGCACGACCGGGACCTGGTGATCCTGGCCAACGGCAAGATGCTCATGTCGAGCCGGGCCCATGGCTCGGAAGAAGAGTTGGCGGCGCTCGCGTGCAAACACCTCGCCACCGCCGAATCGCCACGGGTGCTCGTCGGTGGTCTCGGGCTTGGCTACACCTTGAGAGCCACGCTTGATTTGCTCCCACCCACCGCATCCGTCGTGGTTGGCGAACTGGTGGCTGGAGTCGTGGAGTGGAACCGCGGACCGCTCGGGCCACTTGCGAATCACCCGCTCGACGACCGGCGCGTGAAAGTCATCATCGATGATGTCGGAAAGACGATGAGGCTTGATCGGGAGGGGTTCGACGCCATTCTGCTTGACGTGGACAACGGCCCCGACGCGTTCACGGCCACGGGTAATGCCGCGCTCTACGCCAACGACGGCGTGCTCTCGGCCCTTCGCGCGCTACGACCCGATGGTGTGCTGGCCGTGTGGTCGGCCTGGGAGGATCGGAAGTTTGAGCAGCGACTGCGCTGGGCCGGCTTCACGGTCACGGTGCATCGCATGCGCGCGCGACTCAAGCGCGGAGGCCCCAGACACACGATCTTCGTGGGAAAGCGCGCCTCGGCGCCTACAGAATGACGCGACTGGGCGCCGCGAGGTCGTCGAGCAGGCGTTCGAGCTCTGCAGCGGTGGTCACGGGCCGCTGGCAAGCGAAGTCAGCACAGACGTAGGCAGCCGCGCGGCTGTCCACAGGCGTCATCGCCGCGAGCCACGGTAAGCGCCCCGCGAGTGCGTCCTGCCCTGCCCCGGGCGTGAGCGTGAGTTGCACGGCGAAGGGCAGATAGCGCCCGGCCACCACGCGTTCGAGCGCGAGCCGGTACTCACCGGGCGCGCCGACAATCACGATCTGAGACGCCCGTGCGTGCCAGGCCGCCAGGTTCGACACCATGTAGGGCATCACGCGTGCGACGCGGCCCAGTTCGGTGCCGTAACGCTCGAGTGAGCGCTTCGCGCGGTCCATGAACGTGTGGTCGCCGGTCAGATGCGCCAGCACCATGAGGTTGCGCACGGTGACGGACGCGGCGGCGGGTTCGGCGCCGTCATAGTCTTCCTTGAGCCGCAGAAGCACCGATGGGTCTTCGCCGGTGGTGCTGAACCAGCCGCCATCGGTCTCGTCCCAGAACTTTTGGGTCTGCACCTCGGTCAGGGTCAGCGCCCAGTCGAGCCACTCGGCGTCGCCGGTGGCCTGGAACAGTTCGATCAACCCATGAGCGAGACACGCGTAGTCTTCGCAGAAGGCGTCCACCGCCGCCTCGCCAGCGCGAAACCTGCGCTGGAGCGTGCGGCCCGTGTCGTTCCAGACCGTGCGCTTCAGGCTGCGCGCCGCACGCACCGCCGACTCGCGCCACTCATCGCGGCGTGGGCTGTCCACCAGGACCCGGGCCGTCCGGGCAAACGCGCCAATCATCAATCCGTTCCAGGCCGTGATGACTTTGTCATCGAGGTGCGGGCGGGGCCTGTCACTGCGGGCCTCGTACATCCGCCCCCGCATGTCGGCCAGCACCTGCAGCACCTCCTCGGCGCTGCGGCCTGTTCGTGCCGCAATCTCATCCACCGACTGCGCCACATAGGGAATGTTGAGACCGCGAAACTCGCCGTGCGGGTCGGACGGCGCATTGCCCGCATCTTCCAACCCAAGCCTGCGACGCACGATCGGGGCATCGGCCTGGAAGAGGCGATCGATCTCTGACGTCGCGAACACGTAGAAGGCGCCCTCACTTTTGACGTCACCGCCCGGCACCAGCGAGTCGGCGTCTTCGGCGGAATAAAACGCGCCGTCCGACGCCGTGAGGTCGTGCCGCACGTAGTCGAGCGTGTCCTCGGCCACCGAGGCGTAAAACGGGTCACCACTCGCCTGCGACGCGGCCAGGTTCGCGAGCACCAGCTGCGACTGGTCGTAGAGCATCTTCTCGAAATGCGGCACACGCCACTCGGCGTCCACGGAGTACCGATGGAAGCCGCCGCCCAGATGATCGTGAATGCCGCCAAGCGCCATCGCCCGCAACGTATCCACCGTCATCTGCCGCGCTTCGTGAACGTGCGTGAGTGCCCAGGCGTCGAGCAGGAACAGGAGTTCCGACGGTCTGGGGAACTTCGGCGCACCGCCGAAACCGCCGTTGCGCCGATCGTAGGCCTTGGTGAAATGGCTGACGCCCTCGGTCACGGCCGACACCGGCGCGACGGGCACCACGGTTGGCAGCGCGGCAGACGCGACGGTCTCGCGCAACTGCGTCAGCAGTCCCGCGGCCGCTGTTCGCACCTTGGCCGGGTCGTCTTTCCACGCGGTGGCCAGGTGCGTGAGCACTTCGCTGAATCCCGGCCGGCCCCATCGCGACGTCGGCGGAAAATACGTGCCGCCGAAAAAGGGATGCAGGTCGGGCGTCAGGAACACCGTCATCGGCCACCCGCCCGCGCCGGTCGTGGCCTGCACAAAGGTCATGTAGACGCGATCGATGTCGGGACGTTCTTCGCGGTCAACCTTGATGGAAATGAAGTCGCGATTGAGCTGCGCCGCGATCGACTCATCCTCGAACGACTCGTGCTCCATCACGTGACACCAATGACACGTCGAATAGCCAATCGAGAGGAAGATGGGTTTGTTTTCGTCGCGCGCTCGGGCAAACGCGGCATCGCCCCAGGGATACCAGTCCACGGGATTGTTTGCGTGCTGAAGCAGATAGGGACTGCGTTCGTGCTGAAGACGGTTTGCCATGTGTCTCTTCGAGGGTCAGGCGACCGGCTCACGCTCGGGCGCGGCCGGTTCTGTTTGTGGAATCTGCTTCCGCAGGCGCGCATACGCGGCAGACACTTCCGCGCCGTACAGCAGTATCGCCGCCGAGAAGTACACCCAGGTCAGGAATGCGATTACCGTGGCTACCGACCCATCAACGTTGAAGCGCGACAAGTCCCGCAGGTACCACGTGAACAGCGCAAATGCCCCGCGCCAGAGCAGGCCGGCCAGCAACGCACCGACCCAGACGTCTCTCAGACGCACCTCCGCGTTGGGAGCGTAGTAGTAGATCAGCCCCACGACCATCATGAACAGAGGCATCGGCGCATTGCGCACCACCACGCCCTCCACCCATCCCACCAGCGGCCATCTCGCCGACAAGGTGTTGAACCATCCGGTCTCGCTCACCTGAAGGGCTCCCACGATGACAAGGGCGACAACCATCAGGACGCCGGCGGTGAGAAGCATCAGGAGCGTAAACAGTTTGTGGTGCCAGAATCCGCGTGGCTTCTCCACACCCCAGGCATGATTCACGGCGGAGGTGATGGCGCCAAAGACTCCCATGGCCGCCCACAGCATCACCAGTGTTCCCATCACGCCCAGTTGCAGGGCGCGCGGGCCCAGGGCCTCGATCTGCGCCAGGAACTCCACACGGGCGGGCATCGCCCGCGTCAGCAGCTGCAGCAGTGTCGATCCCCCCTCGCTCATCGCGAGCTGACCAAGCACCGACAGCACCAGCAGTGAAAACGGGAAAAGTGACAAGAGCGCGTAGTACGCAATCGAGGCCGAGAACGTCAGGTTCTCGCTGTTGAAGAACTCCACGACGCCTCGCCCGGCGGCCTGCACGCCGATCGTGAGGCTGCGCGCCAGTCGCCGGCCCAGCCGCCTGGCCGTGCGAACGGGCCTGGGCGGCCCGGCCGTCTCGGGCGGTGCGCCGGTGCTACGAGCGTCCGAAGGGGGAGACATCCGCGCGCGCGTTCTTCACCATGGACCGGGCGCGGTCAATTTCGGTCGCCAGGTCCGCGAGTCGGGGTTCAAGGTCTTCACGAAGCCGGCGCCCATCCTCGGTGAAGAACAGGTAGCCCATGCAGCCGCCCACGACGGCGCCCGCCAGGGCGCCGAGCAAGATGGAGGTACGGTCACTCACGGTATTTCCACTCCCATGGGGGCCATTGTACTTCGCCTGACCGCCACGCCTGTACAATGGTCGCGCCGATGGAACCGCTCACCAGCCTGATCAAAACCACTGCGCCCGAGTACGTGGCCAATCGCGATCGGATGCTGGCGCTGCTCGAACAACTCAAGTCGCGAATGGCCCAGGTTGGCGAAGGCGGCGGTCCCCGATATGTCGCCAGACACCGGGAACAGGGCAAGCTCCCGGTTCGCGAACGCATCGAGAAACTGCTGGACCCGGGTACGCCATTTCTGGAGCTCTCGGCGCTTGCCGCGTGGGACCTTTACGACAACGAAGCCCCCTCCGCCGGGGTCGTCACGGGCATCGGACGGGTGTCTGGACGCGACGTGATGATCATCGCCAACGACGCCACCGTCAAAGGCGGCACGTACCTGCCGCTGACGGTCAAGAAACATCTCCGTGCCCAGCAGGTGGCGCTCGAAAATCGCCTGGCCTGTGTCTACCTGGTTGACTCGGGCGGCGCGTTCCTTCCGTTGCAGGCCGAGGTCTTCCCCGACCGCGATCACTTCGGGCGCATCTTCTTCAATCAAGCGCGAATGTCGGCTGAACGGATCCCGCAAATCGCCATCGTCATGGGCTCCTGCACGGCCGGTGGCGCCTACGTCCCTGCGATGTCCGACGAAACGGTCATCGTAAAAGGCACCGGCACCATTTTCCTGGGCGGGCCGCCGCTCGTGAAGGCGGCCACCGGCGAAGAAGTGTCGGCCGAGGATCTGGGAGGCGCCGACGTGCACACGCGCCTCTCCGGCGTGGCCGACTATCTCGCTGAAGATGACGAGCATGCGCTGGAACTGGCGCGCACGATCGTCTCGACGCTCCACACCACCAAACACCTGCCGCTCGACATGACCACACCGGAAGCGCCGCGGTACGATCCGCAGGAACTGTACGGCGTGGTCAACATCGACCCCAGGCACCCGTACGACGTGCGTGAAGTGCTGGCGCGCATGGTGGATGGCTCGCGCTTTGATGAGTTCAAGGCGCGCTACGCCACAACCGTGGTCACCGGCTTCGCGAGGCTCCACGGATTCCTGGTGGGCATCGTGGCCAACAACGGCGTGCTCTTCTCGGAGTCGGCGCTGAAAGTCACGCACTTCGTCCAGATGTGCAACCTGCGTGGCATTCCGCTCGTGTTCCTGCAGAACATCACCGGCTTCATGGTGGGCCAGCAGTACGAACGCGGCGGCATCGCCAAGGACGGCGCCAAGATGGTGCACGCGGTGGCCAACTCCGTGGTGCCGAAGTTCACAGTGGTCATCGGTGGCTCGTTTGGCGCCGGCAACTACGGCATGTGTGGGCGTGCGTATGAACCGCGGCTGCTGTGGATGTGGCCCAACAGCCGCATCTCGGTGATGGGCGGTGAGCAGGCGGCATCGGTGCTCGCGACGGTCAAGAAGGATCAACTCGCCCGTGAAGGCACGGCGTTCAGCGCCGAAGACGAAGCCGCCCTCAAGGCGCCAATTCTGCAGAAGTACGACACCGAAGGGTCGCCCTACTATTCCACCGCCCGGCTGTGGGACGACGGGGTGCTGGACCCGGCACGTACGCGCGACGCGCTGGGGCTGGGGCTGTCGGCTGCGTGCAACGCGCCAATTGCGGACGCGCGGTTCGGCATCTTCAGGATGTGATCCCGTTAGAGCGGATGTCACCAATGTCGACACTTCTCGTCTCGCCAGGTCCCGTCACCACGGTGACGCTGAACCGGCCCACCGTGCGCAATGCGTTCAACGAAGAGCTGATTCACGACTTGTCCGAGTGGGCCGCGAGTGTGCCCACCGACGGGTCGGTGCGTGTGGTCGTGCTGCGAGGCGCCGGCGCGTCGTTCTGCGCGGGGGCCGACCTGCAATGGATGTCGAAGATGGCTGGCTATTCTCGCGAAGAGAATCTCGCCGATGCGCGAGTGGCTGCGGCGATGTTCCTGGCGCTCGACAGCTTGCCCGTCCCGGTCATCGGCCGCATCCATGGAGCCGCACTGGGCGGCGGCGCGGGCCTGGCGGCCGTCTGCGATGTGGTCGTGGCTGCTGATACGGCCATGTTCGGATTCACTGAAGTGGTGCTCGGCATTCTGCCGGCGATGATCTCCCCCTACGTGGTCCGGAAGATTGGACTTTCGGCGGCCCGCGAGTTGTGCCTCAGTGGCGCGCGGTTCTCGGCAACGCGAGCTCACCAGATTGGCCTGGTCCACGACGTGGTCAGCGAAGACCGGCTCGATCTCACGGTGGACCGGCACGTCGCGCAGTTCCTGAAGGCCGGTCCGGGCGCCGTCGCCGCCACCAAGCGCCTGCTCAGCCAAGTGGCCGGCCATGCTCCGGCGGATGTCATGGACCAGACCGTGGACGCGATTGCGACGCAGCGTGTGTCAGCCGAAGGCCAGGAAGGCATGCAGGCATTCCTCCAGAAGCGGCCCGCGTCGTGGCAGGCATGAACCGGTCATGATTCGCCGGGTCCTCATCGCCAATCGGGGTGAAATCGCCGTCCGCATCATTCGCGCTTGCCGCGAACTGGGCATCGAGACCGTCGCGGTCTACTCGGAAGCCGACGCCGGAGCCCCGCACGTGATGGCCGCGCACGATGCGGTGTGCATCGGTCCGGCCGCAGCATCAGCCAGTTACCTGCGCGTCCCGGCCATTCTGGACGCCGCCGCCCGGACGGGCGCCGACGCCATTCATCCCGGTTACGGCTTCCTCTCTGAAAACGCCGGCTTCGCTCGCGCGTGTGAAGAACGCGGCCTCACCTTCATCGGGCCATCGTCATCGGTCATCGAGCGCATGGGCTCCAAGACAGCGGCCCGGGAAGCCGTGTCGAAAGCCGGCGTGCCGGTGGTGCCCGGAGACACGCCAACCGGTCAAGGCGCGGAGGCCGTTCTCGCATCGATCGCGAAGGTGGGATATCCGGCACTGCTCAAGGCCTCTGCCGGCGGCGGGGGCAAGGGCATGCGAATCGTCCGCACCGAGGCAGAAAGCGCGGAGGCGATTGATGCGGCCCGCCGTGAAGCCGAACGCTCTTTCGCCGACGGCACGCTCTACGTCGAACGATTGATCGATCGGCCGAGGCATATCGAAGTGCAGGTCATGGCCGACCAGCACGGTTCCACCGTGCATCTGTTCGAACGCGACTGCACACTGCAACGCCGGCATCAGAAAGTGATCGAAGAAGCGCCGGGTCCCACCATGACGCCCGCACTGCGCGAGCGCATGACGCGTGCAGCGGTGGCTGCCGCCGCCGCGGTGGGCTACGTCAACGCGGGCACGATCGAGTTTCTGCTATCGGGTGAGGACTTCTATTTCCTCGAGATGAATACGCGGCTGCAGGTGGAGCATCCGGTCACCGAAATGCTGACGGGCCTCGACCTGGTGCGCGCGCAGCTACTGGTGGCCTCCGGTGAGCCGCTCCCCTTCAGGCAAGACGATGTGACGATGCGGGGCGCCGCGGTGGAGTGCCGCGTCTACGCCGAAGACCCGTTTGCGAACTTCCTGCCACAGGCGGGGCCACTCCTCCGCTACCGCGAGCCCCAGGGGCCCGGCATTCGCGTGGATGCCGGCGTAACCGAAGGCCAGCACATCTCCGTCCACTACGACCCGATGATCGCCAAGGTCATCACGTCTGGAGAGACCCGCGACGCCGCGTGGGCGCGAGCCGCACTCGCGCTGCGGTCCTTTGAGATTCTCGGCATTCGCCACAACATCTCGTTCCTGCTGGCGCTGCTCCACAATCCCGAGGTGCGCGCCGGCCGCACACACACGCGCTTCATCGAAGAACATCTGGCTGAATTTACGGCGCCGCCCGCTGACAACGACATGCACGCGCAAGTGGCTCTGGCCGCGATGCTGTCTCTCACTGGCGCTGCGAAGCCTGCGGTGGCCGAGGGTCGCGTGTCGGGTGGCGTTGATCCGTGGTCGTCGCTTGGAAAGGTGGCGTGGTAGCGATGGCGACGGCCTTTCGACTCAGCGACGGCCGCCGCGACTGGCTCGCCAGCGTGGAAGGCTCTGTCGTCACCATCGACGGCGTTGAAGGCGAGTTCATTGTCACCGCGCGCCCTGACGGCCGGTGGTCGATTACCCATAAGACAGACGGAAGCCTTGGGCGAACCGCCGTGGGCGTGCAAGCACCTGACGGCGTGTGGACCGGTGTTGATGGCGCCACAACCCAGTGGCAGGTGGAACCCGCATCGTCGCGCGTGCGGCACAGAGTGGTTGACGACAGCATCAGGGCGCCCATGTCGGCCACGGTCATCAGGCTGCATGTGGAAGTGGGCAGCGCGGTGTCGGAGGGCGACCCACTGGTGGTGGTTGAAGCCATGAAGATGGAGATGCCGCTGCGTGCACCTCGTGACGGCAAAGTGAAAGCCGTGCATTGTCGCGAAGGCGAGTTGGTGCCTGCGGCGGCGGTGCTCGTGGAGTTGGAATAGGCCGTGGCCACATTGCCGAAGACGGTGACGGTGGTGGAGGTGGGCCCGCGCGACGGCCTGCAGAATGAAGCCGCGCGAATCAGCACAACGGACAAGATCGCGTTTGTCGATCGACTCAGCCTTGCCGGCCTGCGCGAGATCGAAGTGTCGGCCTTCGTCAGCCCGAAATGGATTCCGCAGCTCGACGACGCAGAGGATGTCTTTGCGGGCATCACGCGGAAACCGGGCGTGAGGTATTCGGCGCTGGTCCCTAATGTGAATGGGCTGGAGCGCGCGATCGGGGCGGGCGTCACCGACATCGCGATCTTCCTTGCTGCCTCTGAGACATTCAGCCAGCGCAACACGAATCGATCGATCGACGCGTCGTTCGAGGCCTACCGCAACGTGGCCTCGATGGCCACAACCGCAGGCCTCCGGGTCAGGGGCTACCTCTCGACCGCATTCGGCTGCCCGTTTGAAGGAGACGTGCCTGTCGAACGCGTGGTGACGCTGACGCAGCGACTCCTCGACATCGGAGTCTTCGAAGTGGCGGTCAGCGACACGATCGGCGTGGCCCATCCCGGCCAAGTCAAGGCGATGCTGCCGCGTCTGCTTGCGGCCATTCCCGCCGACCGCGTCGCCCTGCACTTTCACGACACGCGCGGCATGGCGCTCGCCAACGTGCTGGCCTCGCTTGAGTTTGGCATCACCACGTTCGATTCGTCGGCCGGTGGCCTTGGCGGATGTCCGTACGCCCCGCGAGCCACGGGAAACCTCGCCACAGAAGATCTGGTCTACATGCTGAACGGCCTCGGCATCGAGCCGGGCATCGCCATCGACGCGGTCTCGGACGCAGCGCTGGCGCTCGTGCCGGCGTTGGGCCACGCCCTTCCCTCGCGTTATACCCAGGCGCGCCCCGCGCGATGATTGCGGACCCAAGACTCACGACATGGCTTGTGGCGCTCGAAGCGCGCCACATGGCCAACCTGACGCGCCAGGAATTCACGCGAGCCGTTCGTGCGCTCTCGGCGCGTTATGTGGAACGACGCAGCCAGTTGCCCGAGCGGTCACCCCTGGATTCGGCCGGCAAGCGCGCGGCGTTCGCACTCTTTTATGCACCGGTCCACCTGCTGACGACACGCGAGGCGATTGCGCACCTTGGCGTGCGCACGGACATGTCATCACTCGTGGACCTCGGATGCGGCACCGGCGTGTGCAGTGCGGCGTGGGCGCTGTTGCACGAGACGCCGCCGTTCATCACCGGTATTGACGCGCATCCCTGGGCGCTTGATGAGGCTCGCTGGAACTGGCGCACACTCGGCCTTCGGGGCCAGGCCACTCGCGGCGACCTGGTGGCGGCCGCCAGGAACCTGCTCAAGCAGAGCGACGCGGTGCTCGCCAGGACTGGCGTGATCGCCGGATGGTCCATCAACGAATTGGCGAAGCCCGAACGCGCACAGTTGCTTGAGGCCATCGATCAACTGCTGGGTCGAGGCGTGACGCTGGTCATCCTCGAACCCCTGGCTCGTGGGGTCACGCCCTGGTGGGACGAGTGGGTGGAGCGCCTGGCACCTCGAGGGATTGTCTCGGGCGACGTCAAGACTGATACTGACCTGCCGGCACCGCTGGACTCCTTCAGCGACGCAGCGGGGTTTCGACAGAAGGGCTTGGGGGCCAGATGTTTGCACCGATGACGTGGAAGCGCAGCCTGGTGCTACGCGCAGCTGTTGTGGCGTGTGTGATCGCCGGGCCATTGGCCTCCCAGGAGCCGGCGTGGCCGACGACGGTGACGCGCGGCGAGTTGTATGACCACTATCTGACCGGCAACGAAGCGGATGTGAAGCCGGCCACCACCGGTGGAGTGTTGCTGGCGGGTGGCGGGACGGATCAGCCTGACGCGTTCAAGTGGCTGTTCGCGCATGCGGGCGGCGGCGACATCGTGGTGCTGCGTGCGTCCGGGGCCGACGGCTATCACCCCTTCGCCATGAAGATCGGTGGCCTGGACTCGATCGAAAGTTTTGTCGTCAAGTCTCGCGAGGCGTCGTCTGACCCGAAGCTCCTGGAACGCCTGGGACGCGCCGAGGCGATCTTCTTCGCCGGCGGTGATCAGAGCAAGTACGTCACGTTCTTCAAAGACTCACCGGTGGAGACGATGGTCAACGCGGCCGCGGCCCGTGGGGTGCCGGTCGGCGGTACGTCAGCCGGACTGGCGATCCTCAGTGAGTTTTCGTACTCCGCCATGCGCGCGTCGATCACCACAGCGCAGGCGCTGGCCGATCCGCTGTCGCCGGACATCACCCTCGACAAGGACTTCCTTTCCTTGAAGTACTTGGACGGGCTCATCACCGACAGCCACGTGGTGGAACGAAGCAGGCTTGGACGCACCGTCGCCTTCATGGCGCGCCTGCACCAGGATGGCTGGCTGAAGGCGAATGGCGCCACTCCGGCTCGTCCGGCCCGTGCGCTGGCGATCGATCGTGAGACGGCCGTCCTGCTGGAACGCGATGGCACCGCCACCGTCGTAGGCCCCAACACCGCGTACTTCATGGAAGCCGCCCAACCGCCGCAGCAATACCGCGCCGGCACGCCGCTCACCTATCACCCGATTCAAGTCTACAAAGTGACGCGCGCCTCTACGTTCAACTTCACGACGTGGTCGGGCACAGGAGGCCAGTCGCTCACGTTTGAGATCAGGGACGGCGTGTTCCAGGAGCGCTGAGTTCGCTCCTCACTTGCCGCTCGACGGCAATCGCAGCCGCCGTCTCGAACGACGCCGCGCCATCGCTGACCCATCCGATCGCCGTGAACCGGGCGCGCATCGACGCGTCATCCCGCACAGTTGGGTCGGTCGCAATTTCCACCACATGTTGCAGTTCGTGGCCCAGCAGTTCGATGCGCCGCCGCGTTGGCAACCGCGGATTGATATAGGTGCGCACGTACCGCACCAACCCGGCAGAGGTCACCAACTGGGTCGCGGCGCGCGGCACCGTGTTATCCAGTCGGAACTCGACCTGCAGGATGACGTCGGAGGCTTCAATCATTTTCAGGAGCCCGGCCACTGTCGGCGACCGCTTCGCCGCCAGCTGTACCAGGTCGGCCATGTGGTCCGATTGCGGACGAACCCGCGGCGAACGCGCAGCGATGGACAGCACAGACAACGACAGCAGCAACACCATCGGCCAGGCGCGTTTCATGAGTGACTCCCAGCGACTGGGACGAGACTCGGTGCGCACGCGCCCAACAAATGTGACGGACGACGCAGGCGCATGACGAACGCGCTGTGTGGCGTGTTGGCGCCCCTAAAGGGACGCCCTACTTCTTGCCTTCGTAGCGCGGCCTGGGTTTCAAGGCCGCGGCTTTTACCGCGTCATCCCGTACAGCAGGTAGTTGATTCCGAATTTGTATGCTTCGTTTGTGGGATCAACCGCGTAGATGCCTTCGGCGGAGTGTTCCATGTAGTCGCCGATGTCCATGTTGTAGTTGATCACCACCGACAGGCGTTTGGTGGGGTCGTTGTTCTCGTAGATGCCGTAGAACTCGCCCATCAAGCCCTGCTGGCCCATCTGCCCCGGGTACGGCACATCCAGCGTCTTGATCGCGAAGAACGTATTAAAAATCGGATGCGAGATGTCGAGCCTGACGATACGCGCCTTGGGCAGCACGCGTGTCATCGCCACTTCGAATACGTTCCATTCATCTTGAAAATGGAAGTCGTCAACGATCAGGAAGCCGCCCTTTTCGATGTAGGTGCGCAGGCCTGCGACCTCGGCTTCGCTGGGATACCAGTAGCCGGGCTCCGACAGGTAGGCCAGAGGAAACTTCATCAACTCCGGGTCGTCCATCTTGAGCACAGTGCCGCCGTTGGGACTCGGCGTGATCGCGGTGAGCTCCGGCAGGATCAGGTTCAGGTGCTGCTCCATGTCCGGATAGTCGTAGGACCACCCGGGGTAATTGGCATACCAGAGACGCACGATCGAGAACTTTGCGTCGTAGGGCACCGCCGCGGGCATGGGGACAAAGCCGCCCATCCTGAAGCCGCCGCCACGGCGCCTTTGCGCAGAAAGCGGGAGCATGGCCGCCACAATCAGGGCCACCACCAGCCAGCGATGTCGCATGCCTCGGATACTACCGCGAGACCGCACCCGTCGCCCGGCCAAATGCAGGCAGGCCACCCACCACCGGCAGGCGCACACTGGTGCCGTCCAGATCGATGGTCAGTTCGGTGCCCGGTTGCGGCCACAACGTGAAATCGCGGTCGCTCGAGAAGATCATCAGGCCGATCCGTTTGCCGGCCGGGATGATCTGGTCGTCGGGCTGCAGGTCAAACGTCATCGTGACAAACTCGCCCGGCTTGAGTGGCGTTCCACGTTCGCGGGAGTTGTAGTCGCCGCCGCGAGTGAGTGCCTTGTGGTTCTGCGGATCGGCCCAGCCGCGCGTGATCAGGTTCGCTGTCCCAATCGGCCCTTCGGTCCACGGCAACTGCACGAGATACACCGACAAGTTCGCAGCCGGTTTGCTCGATGCCATGCGAATGGTGACGCGTACGGTGCCCGAGAGATGCACCGCGTCGGTCAACTCCGGCGTGGCATACAGCAGCCGGTGTTTCGATTCCGCCGCAAGCGCCAGGGCCGGCGCCGCCATCTCGACATTGTCGGTGAGTGTTTCGGTGCCCTGCTTCGCCGCGGTCGCAGCTGTCACAAGATTACCTGTCGCACCCCCACCGGCGCCCAGGCGCAGCGTGACAACCGCAGCTGCCGGATTCGGATAGTCGGCATAGGGGGTTGGCAGAGGTGTGGCGGCACCTCGTCCCCGTCCGCGGCCGGGCGCGGTTGCAGGTGGCCCCGTGGTGGGTGGCGCCGGAGCCGGCGCTGCGGCGGGTGCCGGTGGCGTTTCGCGTACGATCCACGCCTTCGGATCCTTCTCCACGCCGTTTTCGATGCCGTACAGATACCGCGTGAACCACTTGTTCATCAGTTCCATCGGCGGCGCACCCCCGTGACCGCCCTGATGGAAGTACTGCTGCAACGGCACTTTCCCCTTCAGCGCGTTGCTGATGCGCACGCTGTGCTCGGGCACCACGTTCCAGTCGTTGAACGCATGCGCCATGAGCACGGCCGCCTTCACGTTGCCCACAAGGGGCAGCAGGTCGCGCGAGATCCAGAATGCGTTGTAGTCGCCGGTGCGGCGATCGCGGCCTTCGACGAACTCGCCATCGCGATAGATCTTGTTGCAGACGGCGCGGCGCACCGGGTCGCCGCTGTTGACGAAGTCGTACAGGAAGTCGATGTCCTCGCCCAGCCATCCGCCGGGATGCCGCACCAGCCCGTGTGAACGGTAGTAGTGGTAATACGACGTGTTGGGTGCGATGGGGATGATCGCTTCGAGCCCGGCAACTCCAGTCGTGGCTGCGGCGAGGGGAATGGTCCCGTTGTACGACGTGCCCGTCATGCCGACCTTGCCGGTAGCCCAGGTGGCTTTCACTTCTTCTGTGCCATCGGGTGTCGTGAAACCTTTTGCGCGGCCGTTCAGCCAGTCGATGACGGCCTTGGGTGCGAGCCGTTCGGGCGCGCCGCCGACCGTGGCACACCCCTGCGACAGTCCTGTGCCCGGCGCCTCGGAGTGCACCACCGCGAAACCGCGGGGCACCCATGCGGCGACCTGCGAGTTGGAAATGCTCGTGCGCGCCGCGTTGAACTCGATCTCGGGCTGCGAGGTACGTGCCGGCGAATCCACGCCCACTTCCTGCTTCACGTCCCAGAGGAACTTCCGGTCGCCGGACGTGCCGGCGAAGTAGGGCGACGACTCATACACCACGGGCACCTTCAGCCCTTCCGTGTCGGTTTGTAACTGGCGCGTCACATCCACGTGCACACGGTCGCGCTTGCGGTCGCCATCGGAATCGAACTCAGTCTCTACCCACAGCCGGTGGCGAATCCATTTCGTGGCGTCTTCAAATGCCGGCACCACCTGGGCCTGGCCGTTCTCGAAGATGGGTTTGGCCGGCGGGGTCTGGGCCGACACCATTGTGAAGAGCACGACCGGCGTCACCGCGACCATCGCGGCCCTGCCAAATCCCGATGCGGAGCGATTGAGGGTGAACATCACGGCCGATTATCTCCTAGAATTGGAGCACACCCCGCTCAACAGTCCAGGAGGACACCGATGGACGAACAGCACCTGAAGACTTTCGAGACCCGGGTTCGCCTGCGACCGACCACAATTGACGACTTTGATGCCCTGGTGGCCCTGCAACTGCGGTGCTTCCCTGGCATGAAGCCGTGGACACACGAGCAGATCGTGAGCCAGCTCACCGTGTTTCCAGAGGGCCAGTTCGTGATCGAGATCGACGGGCGGATTGTGGGGTCGGCCAGCAGCCTCATCGTCGACTCGTCGGGCCACAGTGAATGGCACAACTGGTCGGCCATCACCGACAGTGGGTTCATCCGGTCCCACGACCCTGGCGGCGACACGCTGTATGGCACGGAAATCATGGTGGACCCGGAATTCCGCGGCTTGAAGCTGTCGCGGCGCCTGTACGACGCCCGCAAGCGGCTGGCGCGCGAGCGGAACCTCACGGGCATCATCATCGGCGGCCGGATTTCCGGCTACGGCAAGTATGCCGACACGATGTCGGCCCCCGAGTACGTGGAGCGCGTGATCAGCAAGACGCTGGTGGACCCGGTCCTGACTCCCCAGTTGTCCAACGGCTTCGTCATGAAGGGCTTGATCCCCGACTACTTCCCTTCCGATTCCGAGTCGCGTGGGTATGCCACCTACCTCGAGTGGCGCAACATCGAATACGTCGCGCCGCACCGGCGTCAGTTCCTGCGCCCGTCGAGCCCTGTCCGGTTGTCGGCGGTCCAGTACCAGATGCGCCGCATCTCGAATTTCGAGGAATTCGCAAAGCAGTGCGCCTTCTTCGTGGACGTCGCGTCCGACTACAAGGCGGACTTCCTGCTGTTCCCTGAACTCTTCACGACACAGTTGCTCTCAATGATCTCGGCGGATCGGCCCGGGCAGTCGGCCCGGAAGCTGGCGGAACTCACGAAGCCGTACATCGAAATGTTCGCCAAGCTCGCGATCAAATACCACATCAACATCGTCGGCGGCAGCCAGTTCGAACTGGACGGCGAACGCCTCTTCAACACGGCGTACCTGTTCCGGCGTGACGGATCGATCGACAGCCAGCGCAAGCTGCACATCACCCCCAACGAGAAGCGGTGGTGGGGCGTCCAGCCCGGCGAGCGATTGCGCGTCTTCGAGACCGACCGGGGACGCATCGCCATCCTGACGGGCTACGACGTGCAGTTTCCTGAGCTCGGGCGCATGGCCTACGATCTCGGCGCCCGCATTCTTTTCGTCCCGACCAACTCCGACGAGCGGCACGACTATCTTCGCGTGCGCTACTGCGCGCAGGCCCGGTGCATCGAAAACCCGGTGTACGTGGTGCTGTCGGGATGTGTGGGCAATCTCCCGGACGTCGAACACGCCGACATCCACTACGCGCAGTCGGCCATTCTCACACCGTCGGACTTCTATTTCAGCCGCGACGGCATCGCCGCCGAGTGTCAGGAGAATATCGAGACCGTGATTTTTGCCGACGTGGACATTGAGATGCTGCGACGGCACCGCCGCAAAGGCACCGTCCTCAACTGGGCGGATCGCCGCGCCGACCTCTATCGAATTCGGTACCAGGCCGAAGGAGCCGACCGCGAAGTGTGACCCGGTCCCGTCGACAGACGATCCTGTTTGCCGCGCTGTACTTCAGCGAGGGTGCCCCCATCGGATTTCTCTGGTGGGCCCTCCCCACGCGCCTTCGCGCGGCTGGCGTGGAGGTCGAGGCCATTACCGGCCTGCTCTCGCTGCTCGTGCTGCCGTGGGCGCTGAAGTTCCTTGCGGCGCCGTTCGTCGATATTCTCCGCACGCCGCGATGGCCACTGCGCGCCTGGATTGCCGGCAGCCAACTGGTGATGGGCCTGCTGATTCTTGCGACGATCCCGGTTGACTGGCGCGTCAATTTCCCACTGGTGGGCACGCTCCTGTTCTTGCATGCGGCGGCCGCAGCCCTGCAGGACGTGGCCATCGATGCGTACGCGGTGCAAATCGTACCGGCCGAGCGGCTCGGCTCGGTCAACGCCTGGATGCAGGTGGGCATGCTGACCGGGCGCTCGCTGTTCGGAGGCGGCGCGCTCCTGATCGGGGCATGGGCCGGCCCCACCGCCACCCTCTACCTGCTGGTCGCCGGAATCTGGCTCCCGATGGCGGTCCTGCTGCTGGCCGGCGAGAAGGAAGTCCACCCGGCCACCCACACCGTGCCCGCCCGCAGCCGGGAGTTCACGTCGGCGCTGGGCGACGTGCTGAGGCATCCCGGCACCTGGTTCGTCCTGGTCTTCGCCGCGGTTGGTGGCGCCGGATTCGAGGCCGTCGGCATTCTCGTCGGGCCGTTCCTCATCGACCAGGGGTTCTCATCCACCCAGGTGGGTGCCTTTCTCTTCCTGCCCACGGTGGCCGCGATGATGGCCGGCGCGATGGCGGCCGGGCGCCTCTCGGACCGATGGGGCCGAAAGCAGGCGGCGCGCGCCACCCTGGTGGGCCTGGCCATCACCATCATCGGCGTCGGATGGACAGACGTGTCGTGGCTCAATGGCGCCGCCACGCTGGGCTTGCTGATGGTGTTCTACGGACTGATCGGAGCGTTCACCACGACGTCGTACGCGCTGTTCATGGAGGCGACCGACCGGCGACTGGGCGCCACCCAGTTGAGCGCCAGCATGAGCGCCACCAACCTGTGCGAGTCATGGTCGGCGCTTGCGGTGGGGCGCCTCACGTCGCTGTGGGGATATGGCGTCGCGTTTTCGGTGATGGCCGTGTTGTCGCTGGCGGCCTTGCCCGCTCTCAGCCGAATGGGCCGCCGACGTCAGATGTCCTCAGAGGCCGCGCAACAGTGACCGGAAGCTGAGGTCTGGAGGCTGGAGGTTCAGCTTGAACAGCGCGGCCGCATTCTCGAAGAGCATCTGGTCTTTGTCTCGTGCCGGCAACCTCAGCTCGTCCACAAACTGCAGATACGACTCCATCGTCGCCAGGGGCCAGTCGGTGCCGTAGAGGACCTTGCTCGGCTCCACGCCCCAGAGAATCATCTCCTTCAGCTGCTGCCGCATGTAGGCCTCGAATCGGTCGGTGAACCCACCCAGGGTCAGACCCGACATGTCGGTATAGACGTTGTCGTTTTTGTAGACCACCTCCATGCAATCACGGAACCAGGGATTGCCGAGGTGGCAAATCAGGAACTTGACGCGCGGAAAGTCCACCGCCACTTCATCGACATGCAGGGGATGCGAGTACTTCACCTTTCCTGTGCGGGCAAACGTGTCGCCGGTGTGGATCATGACCGGCACGTCGAAGGCCTCGGCCAGCTCGTAGGCGGGTGCCAGTTTGCGGTCGGCCGGATAAAACGGCTCATACCCCGGATACAGTTTCAGGCCCTTGATGGCTCCAGCGTCGAGCAGCGAGCGGAGTTCCTCGACATCGGCCGGGCTGAACGTCTCCCACGAAATGCCGGCAACGACGTGGATGTTGGGCAGGTGTTGGGTCGCTTCCACCACGGCACGCGCCGACGGCCGCCCGGGGACAACCTTGTAGGACGTCAGGACGATGGACTGGTCCACACGATTCCGACGCATCGTGTGCAGGAGGTTGTCGAGGCACCGTGGCAAGGCCTCGACGCTTTCGTCCTCGTAGTGGTTGACGTGGGTGTGGCAGTCGACGACCATTCAGGCTACTTGCGAGTGTATCGCGCAATGAACTGCGCGGCCCACTCCCGCCCGCCAAGCCCGAAGGCCAGCGCGGCGGCCAGGCAGACGGCGGCAAAGGCAATTTGGAAGGCCGACACCAGCACTTCGGTGCGGATGGCCAGCTGCTCGGCCGCCATGAACAGCACGAAGGTCAGCATCGCGTAGCGGGCCAGGACGGCCACGGGCTGGGCTGCGGTCGACCCGATGTTGCTCAGGTAGCTGAAAATCAGGGCGCCCACCACGCGGGCGAGCAACGATCCGAACACCAGGATGCCGGCCGCCAGCACCAGATTCGGCACGAACAACGCGACGCGCTCGGCCAACGCCCCGGCGCCCCGGAACCCGAGTGAGTCGAGCAGCATCATGAAAACGCCTGCCAGGATCAGCCAGTAGACCGTGCCCGCCAGCAATGTCACGGTGGTCACCTTGACGCCGCCCTGCACCAGAAAATCATCAATGCCGCTTCTGTCGGCCAGTTCATCCACGTGAAGCGCGCGAAGGACCCGAACCGCCAGGCGCCGAATCAGCTTGGCCACGAGCCAGCCCACGATCAACAGCGCCAGCGCCAGCAGAATGTCCGGCAGCATCGCGACCATCTCGCCCCACGAGCGGCGCAGCGACCCCAGCAAGGTACTTGATTCGAACATTGGTGCCCCCCGGCGTCATCGTACTGCCCGCCGCAGGACGGCGCAATGCGAGCCGCGGGTGTCGACGCCAGCCTGGTCGGAGTACACTCTGCCGGATGTTCGACATGGCCGAGACGCCCGCGAGGTGGACCATCGATCGTCGCCACTTCCTGGCCATGACCGCCGGTACCCTCTCGGGCCTGGCCGCACGGGGCGTGCCCCTGCTTGGGCAGACCCGGCTGCGCTTCGGCCTGGTCACCGATTCCCACTATGCCGACGCCAATCCGCTCGGCACGCGGTTCTATCGGGAGTCGCTGGCCAAAATGCGCGAGGCGGTGGCGACGTTGCGGGGTGAGCGGGTGTCGTTCCTTGGCGTGCTGGGCGACATCAAGGACATGGCGCCGAAGGAGCCGGAGGCTGTGACCCTGGCGAGTCTGGCGGCCATTGAAGCGGAGATTCAGCAATTTGGCGGGCCCACCTACCATGTGCTCGGCAATCACGACATGGACAACATCTCAAAGCCACAGATGTTGGCCGGCATCACAAACACCGGCATTCCCAAAGATCAGAGTTACTACGCGTTCAGTCAGAGCGGGCTTCGATTCGTGGTGATCGACGCGTGTTACCTTGAGGACGGGAAGCACTACGACCGCGGCAATTTCGATTGGCGCCAGACGTGGGTACCGGCGGAGGAACTGGCGTGGCTCGGGCGGGAACTTGCTGCAGCCCGGGAGCCGGTGATCGTGCTGGCCCACCAGCGGCTGGATGGCACAGGCGACCTTCATGTAAAAAACGCGGCCGACGTCCGAGTTGTCCTCGAACGTTCGCAGAAGGTGCTGGCGGTGTTTACCGGCCACGATCACGCGGGTGCGTACGCCCGGGTGAACGGCATCCACTACTACACACAAAAGGCCGTGGTCGAAGGCTCCGGGCCGGATCGAAACGCATACACCCTTGTTGAGGTGGACGCGTCCTGGAACCTGACTGTGACGGGTTATCGCACGGCAGTGTCGAAAGACCTGCCACGAGGCTGAAGATGAACTATAAACAAACGCTTCACGAAGTCTCTGAAACGTACCGCACGATTGTCGCCGAGGCGGGAGAGCCGCCTGAGACGGCCAACCGGTTGATGTCGGTGTTCGTGAAGCTGGTGGAAGAGCAGGTGCGGGCGCCCCACACATTCGAGCCGTATCACCGGCAGATCACGGCGCCGTTCGACTACTACGCGTTTGGCGTCGAGTTCCTGCGGCCGCTGATGGACAAGAGCCGATCGACCTTCACCGGGCGCGAGGTGATGCAGCGCGTGGCGACGCAACTGGCCGCCGGCGAAAACGTCATCTTCCTGGCGAACCATCAGAACGAAGCGGACCCGCAGGCCATCAGCATCCTGCTGGAAGACGAGTTCCCAGCCATCGGCCGCGAGATGATCTTTGTCGCGGGTGAACGCGTCATCACCGATCCCCTCACGGCGCCGTTCAGCATGGGACGCAACCTGCTGTGCATCTTCTCCAAGCGCCACATCGATCACCCGCCCGATCAGAAGGCGGCCAAACAGTTGCACAACCGCAGGGCGCTGGAGCAGATGACGCAGCTCCTCTCGGATGGTGGCCACTGCATCTACGTGGCGCCGAGCGGCGGACGCGATCGCATCAACAAGGCCGGCGTCGTGGACGTGGCGCCGTTTGATGCGCAGAGTGTGGAGATGTTCCACCTCATGGCCCAGCGTGCCACGCGGCCCACTCATTTTTATCCGATGGCGCTGGCCACGTACCACTTCATGCCGCCACCCGACACCGTGCAGGTGGAGATCGGAGAGCCGCGGCGCATCAGCCGCAGCCCGATCCACATGGCGATCGCCCCGGAGATCGACATGCACGCGTTTGACCAGTTGGATCGGCACGAACGGCGCGAAGCCCGGGCGCAAGCCGCTTGGCGCGCCGTGTGTGAGGCCTACGCCCGCTTCCCCGCTGATCGATGAACGCCAGGGCCGTCTGCCAGTTCGTAGTCGGATTCGTGCTGGTCGCGCTTGCCGGCCTGTACGTGAACTGGTCGTCGCACTACTTCTTTCTGTTTGACGACTTCGCCCTCTTCGGAGAGGCATCACGACGCACTGCGGCCGAGATCGTCACCACTCCCCTGTTCGGGTTCTACCGGCCGTTGGTGTTCCTGCTCACCAAGGTCGAGTTTGGTGTGTTTGGCTGGCAGCATCCGGAGGCGGCGCTCGCCATCTCGCAATCGATTCACCTGATCAACGCCGGGCTCGCGTTCCTGTTGGCTCGAAAGCTCCGCCTCTCGATGACCGCGTCAGCAGTGGCGGCGGCGACCTTTGCGTTGTCGCCGTGGTCATCGGAAAGCTACGGATGGGTGAGCGCGCGGTTCGATGTGGTCAGCACCTCTGGTGTGCTGTCGACCTTGCTGCTGATGATGGCGGCGAGTGACGCGCCGGGGCGAGGCACCCGAGCGGTCGCAACTGTCGCCGGGGTCGTCACCACACTTGTGGCCGTGTTCGCCAAAGAGAGCGGCGCCCTGCTTCCCGTGTATTGCGCGGCAGTGCTGCTTGCCAAGGGGCCGCGCCTGCGCATGCCGTGGCTGTTCCTCCTCGGTGTGACCACGGGTGTGGGTGTGTATCTGGTGTGCCGGCACTCCGTGTTGCCGTCTCTGGGTGGCGCGTATGGCTCTTTCCCGACGCTTGTCGCCGATGCCGACATCGTGGCCAACCTCGGCAGGTATCTGCTGGCGTTCGTGGCGGTGCCCCGGCCGGGGTTCACGCCAACGGCGAGCGCGGGTCTCGTCCTGGTGGCGGTGCTGGTGGGCCTCGGCTTGATCATCGGCTGGCAGGTCTTCAGGGAGCGCCGTGCGCTGCTCTGGCTCTGCCTTGGCGCGTTCCTTGTTGGATTGGCGCCGGTGATCTGGTTGCCGGTGCTTGCCGGAAGCACGGCGGCCGGGCGCTTCCTGTATTTGCCGGGTCTGTGGATCTGCATCCTGGCCGGAGCAGCCAGCGAGCGAGGACTGCGGAGGGACGGTGCTTCACTGCTGGCGTCGCTCGGTGTGGCCCTGCTGGTACCCTTACTGGCGGCGATGGCCCTTGTCAGCGTGACGCACCAGGCCACCACATGGAAGATGGCGGCCTCGTTGTCGCGCCGGGGCATTCAGGCATTTGCGCCATTGGTGGACCAGGGCCTGACCACCGTGTACTTGCCGGCCCTGCCCTACTGGTTTGCGGAAGGGCCGTTTGTCCTGAAGAGCTACGCGTTCGGTTTTTATTATGCGGGTCGAGACGTACCTGCGGTGCGCACGCATGACATGGTGGTCACTCGTCTTGGCAACCGTGCCATCTTCGGCGGCTGGAAAGACGCCGCACCGCAGACGGCACTCGGCCCCAAGGTCACGATCCACGACCTTGGCCTGCCGGTGTCCGGTATGCCTACTCGTTTGTCGCTGGATCCGACTCGTGTGTCGTTGTTACAGACTGCAAACAGCCGACCAGGCGGCGGCTCGCTCATCGCACTCGATGGCCCGGCGACCGTTCGATGGTCCATCGACATTCCCGCAGGCGCCCCAATCGCGATCACGCCTGCGCAGGGCGACGGGCCCGCGACGCTGGCGGTGACCATAACTTCCGCCCCGCCGGGTCTGGATGAGACGATCATCGCGCGGCTACGCGTGGATGGACGGTCGGTGCTGCTGCCTGACATCGCGGTCCACATCAGGACACTGGCCGACCTCGATACGGTGCCGCCGTTCGGTTCGCTCGACGCACCTTCAGCGGACTTCGCTCTCAGCCAGCCGACACTTCTGCAGGGCTGGACGCTGGACGACTTCGACCTGCGGCGTGTGTGGGTGGCGCGTGTGGCGCCTGACGGCTCACAGGTGCCGCTCGGCAACGTCGTGGTGCAGGGCGAACGCCCCGACATCACGCGCCAGTATTCGCGCGCGTACAACACCACGCAGGCCGCATGGTCGTTTGTGCTTGAGCCTGCCGCGGTGGCCGGTGCCGTTCGCCCGTTTGTGGTTCAGGTGCTCGCGGAGGACGGCGCCGGCCATCAGATCGTCATTGGCCAACGCACCGTGCGCTAGCGCGCCACCCTCCTGTTCAGTGCGCTGACGTAGGGCGTGGCTTTAGCCGCGCCGAGCGTCACTGTCATGTATCCTCGGAGGCCTATGGACTTTCGCGTGATGACGATGGCCACGGCGGTGGTCATGCTGGTGCCGCTGAACGCCGACCCAGGCTCGCAGGCACCGGCTTCACCGTTCCAAATGTCGGCATCGGTGAGCGATTCGCGCGGCCGGCCCGTGAAGGATTTGACGGCAGCCGACTTCACCGTGAAGGTGGGTGCGTCTGAACTGAAGGCGGTGAGCGCGGTGCTGGACACGAGACCTGTGTCGATCGTCCTGATCATGGATGGCGTGGAGTCCACCGAAGTGCTGGATGCGCGCGCGGCGCTGACTGAAGTGCTGAAGCAGTTTCGAAGCATGGCCGAAGGCGTGCGTGTGGGGATGATCCTTGGCGATGCGGGAGCCACGGTGCCCGAGATGCAGGACGCCAATGCGGCCGCCGCCGAACACAACCGGCGCGTGTCGGTGTTCTTTCAGGCGCCGCAGACGGCTCCGCCGATCGATACACTTCGCGCCGCCACCGAGGCGTTGATGAAGGAAGAGAACCGGCGGCGGGTCATCCTTGTGTTGTCGTTGAATCGGCGCACCGCGAGTCAGCAGTATCTTGGAGATGTGGCAAACGCCCTCGTTGGTGCAGACATCCTGCTCGGCTCGGTGGAGACCGGCCGCGGCTCCGATCAATCGCTGTGGCTCATCCACGACGCGGTCGGTGGACGACACGAGCGCGTGGGCGACGTGGCGTCGCTCGCGCTCGCAGGCGGCCGCCT
>CXWK01074992.1_pt1 | contig 36219 bp, 55 predicted proteins | sample 590851 | NCBI WGS metagenome assembly CXWK01 (sample SAMEA3498364, study PRJEB10139) | wastewater metagenome | biome: wastewater treatment plant; material: activated sludge | place: Denmark | collected 2014-08-01
TAAGTGGTGTATCCTTTTTTGGTAAATTAAATATATGACAACAAGATATCAGAAGTATTCAAGAACCAAAAAAGGTTTAGCGCGACGCTTATACCGAGACCAAAAGGCTAGGTCACGAAGACGGGGAGATAGTATGCCAGCATATACAAGTGATGATTTGTACTTGTGGCTGATTTCTCAAGTTAATTTCGACAAAGTATATAGTAACTGGGTGGATAGTGGTTATAAGACAGATTTAGCTCCGTCTGTTGATAGACTGAACGATTATGTTGGTTATACATTTGATAACATACAACTTACAACATGGGGGGAAAACAATAGAAAAGGATATGCAGACAGGGTGTCTGGTAAAAACACAAAACTTTCAAAGACTATCATCCAAATGGATAGTTCTGGTAACATTATTAATACTTTTTACTCATGTCGTCAAATGGCAAGAGAAACTGGGTTTAGTCGTTGTCATATATTAAATCGCTCCCTAAGTAATCTGCCTGCATATGGTTACATTTGGGAGTACAAATAATATATTAAATCGCTAATAGGTCTTACGAGCTTTTATACGCCCGTATACAGCGATTAGAAGACCGATTAGCTGTGTAGCAGTATCAACTAATACCACAGCTTCTCCTTCTGTTATTATATCTCCAAAACCAATAACACCTAAAAAGGCGATAGCGATTCCTAAGAATGTTTTGTAACCTGATATTTCCATACGTAAATTATACCATATTTTTCTTATAATACTTACTATACTTTTGTTGATAAGTGTTGCCTTCTGGTTTATTTTTTTCTGGTTTTACAGGCTCTTTAGCAAGTTGTTTTGCTAGTCTTCTCTGGTAGCCGTATCGTTCCTCACAGGTATGGTTACAGAACTTCTTACGTTGTGTAAGAGCAGTGAACATGACAAGGTTACTACATGCTAAACAATGCACGTCTAATTTAACAGAATAGCAGTGGCTACATTCTGGGTGGACTATTGAGCCAGCTTGCATTATGTCGCAATCTCGCATACATCGTAAACATCGTAATTTCATGGTTAAAGTATACAACAAAAATGCACAGGATTATAAATAAAACTGTGCATAAGTGCCTATCGGTGGAGGAAGCCTAGAAGTCGGCTATAGCTGCCTCGCCGTCAGTAACTATTCATGGGTTAAGTTCATATATTACGTAATGCAACTTTGCCCTGTTTAGTTTCTCTATTGGTGTCCGTCTCGCGTAACTGTATGCATACATTATACTACTTTTTCTTTTGAAAAAATATAAAAATAACTGTTGATAACTATTAGTACAACCAGATTACGTTTTGTACTTTTGATTTGTCTACGTCCCCGTGTATAAAAGTACTTGCTATACCAATTCTAGAGATGCCAACTTCCATTAAAGCTTTTACAATCTTTGAACGATTTGCAGAATTAGTACAAGCGATATCAACCGCGAGACCCTTTGTATGTGCACTGTCTTTTACTCCACCAACTACTGCATTCTTTTCTGCACTTCGTAGTGTTGAATTAAGAACAAATGGAACACCTGCTTTATGGCGTGCTTCGTCTAACAGTAAAACAAAATCTTTATCAAGTCCTTCAACTTCGTTCTGGTTAAAATAACGGAACATTTTTACGGGTGTGATAAGGTTCTTGAAATAACGTACAAAAGTATTTTCAATAAAACCTCCTGTAAGCTCTTTTTTGACCTGTTCTAGGTTGCCTGCTTGCCAGTACGCATGAGTGTTATCAACGCCTCCCCTAGAGCGGTATATGGCGTGTGATAGCTCATGGCGAGCTATGTTGAACCATTGGTCGCCATCATATTTAGTACCTAAAAAGTTATATTTAGCTCTTTCGTTTCCAACAGTAGTTATCTCGTGAATACCAAGGTTATTGTGTGCGTTCCAACCCTGTACGAGTCCACCTTTCCAGTCCTTATTTGATACCACAAAGATAACACAATCAAAGCCACGTTTTACCGCAGGTAGTGAGATATTGTCGTCATACCATTTCTGGCTGATACCTTTGTATATTTTACCCTCGGCATTGATATGGTCTTCCCAGATTATATCTTTGAAGTTTGTATGCTCAAGAGTAATATCAAGGTTGATTTCTGGTAGCCACCAAGCTTTTAGTTCTTTGATTTTTGTATCCCATGATTTCCAAGGGCAGGAGTTTGCGATAATGAGAGTTTTCATTACTTTGTTTTAATTAAATCTCGCAGTTTGTTAATAAGTACCGTAGGCATAGGGTAACCAGATTTTGAAATGTTTTCAAATACTGAAATAAGTTCTGTAAGCGCTAGGAATATCATTATTGTTTTTGCAATAAAAATATCTGCACCAATAACAAGCTCCGTAAAGTAACCTGCTGACACAACGATAAAATACAATGCGAATTTCCACGCTGTTCGGAATATCTTTGCAGATTTAATATTCTCCCCAGACGAATGTGCTGCATGCACACCTGTAATGAAGTCAAATATAATAAGCATAAATATAGCTGACAAGAGTGGTCGTGAAATATCACCGAAATGAAATTGTAATATAAGACCAGCCATAACACCCACACATTTAATAGCTGTGTCACTGCAGAATTGCACAAAATAGCTTTCTGTTCCTTGTATCTTATCGAGTGCCATACCTATTTACTATCTAATAATTCAATCTTTTCTAATTCCTCGGTTTTAACTGCAATCTTTTCTTGAGCTTCGATTACTGCGTTTTCCGCTTGTTCTTTTTCTTGTTGTATTTCTGCCATGTATACATCGTACTCAATCTCCTTGTCTGGTTGTGGAATAACGATAAACTTCTTTTCTACCAATTCTTTTACTATTTCTTGCTTCAAAAATTCTTCACCCTCGTATATATCTTTTAGCACTTCCACCTCTACTTGTTTTGTGATTATTTTCATATGATTAAAATTAAATACTTGTAATTGTTTCCCAGACCGCACCCGTATAAACAGCAAGCTTGTTAAGCGTTGTGTCATATACGACAAGACCAGTAGCAGGAGAACCGATTGCATTCTTCTGTGTTGTAGTCATTCTTGGAGGGAGGAATCCTTGCGTTGTAGATGAAACATCAAGTCGAGCTGACGCGTCTGGTGCAGTTCCTATACCGATACTCTTATCAAATCTAAATAAAGGCGATGTACCCACAAGGTCGAAAGTCGTTGAACCTGTAACACCAGTCAATATTGATATGTAGTTGTCTACATCATAACTTCCAACAATCTGTATTCTTGATGATGAACGTGATTCAAATTTACCTAGAGGTGACGTTACACCGACACCAAAGTTTCCAGCAAGAACACCTACATATGAGTTTCCTTTTGCACTCAAGAATCCGTTTACACCAGCAGTACCATCGGCACTATGAATAGTTAGACCAGTTGAAAGACCTGTTGTGTTTGTTAGGCGGAACATACGAAACTGTACGTTTTGTGTCGTTGCTGTTGAAGAGTCAAACGAAAGAATGTTTGCTGTTGTGTTATCAAGACCGAAGTTTATTGCTGGCGTGTTTGAACCGTTGAGGTTTAGACTGGTTGCAAATGAGGTAGTCGTTGCTGTAGTTGACATTCTTTGTACACCTGCAATAGATAATGAAATCGTTCCTGCCGCTGAACGATACCAACCGCTATTTGTTTCTGATGCAAAGGAGAATGAGGGGGCAGATACCGTACCAGATGGAGCTAGTATTACGTTTGTTGATGTAAGAGCTGAACTTGAGGCTGATAGGACAGATGTACCCAAAACAGACAGGTTTATAACACCTGCACCTGAACGATACCAACCTGAGTTTGTTTCTGATGCGAATCCGATTGCAGGAGCACTGACTGTACCAGATGGTAATAGTACTGATTGTGAGAATGTAAATACAGGAGATGTACCATTAAGAGCAAAGGTTGTTGAACCTGTAGCTGCTACTGTTACAGACAATCTATTTGTTGTGTCGTACCCAATACGAAATTGTTCTGTGGTAGATATTACATGAAGTTTTGCACTACCAGCACCGTCTGCACCAATAATTACGTTTGCTCCAAATGGTTGAAGCAAGAGAGCTTGTGCGGTACTGTCAGATGTACGCCCTCCTTGTAAAAGAGGATAGCCGTTTGTCGAAATACCAGCGGTTAGATATGCTGATGTTACTGATGATGCAGACAATCGTAATGCACCGTCTGTATCGGCTACAGTAGACATCGTACTCGGTGCATTGGCATGTAGTTTTGCAAGTGGTGTTGAAACACCAACACCAAAATAATTAGCAGCTGTTAGACCTATATAACTACTTGCACGACCAGATATTTTAGCTTCTGCTGCTGCGTTAAATAAGTATTCTGATTCCGCACTATCTGCGTATGTTCCTAGACGATAAGCTGTTGCGGTACTATCTGATTGATGTACGTTGATTATGTAAGCAGGAGAAGTTGCTTTGAAAACCATTGAATTACCTGTTGGAGCGAAAGTTGGAATACCAGCACTGTCTACTGTTATAGAAAGGCGGTTTGTTGTGTCATACCCTACACGTAATTGTTCTGTTGTAGATACTACATGAAGTTTTGCACCAGGTGAAGATGTTACACCGATTCCCACGTTTCCGCCTCTTTCAAATTTAACAATGTTGACGTCTACTCCTCCGAAATTACTATCAAGATTAAGTTCTCCTGATGTCGCACCTAAACGCATACCCCACTGGTGAGCTGCGCTTGCTGTACTTTGAAGCCCTATAATAGAATTTGAGATTCCTACTGTATTTGAACCTGCACCCAATACTTCAAATTTGCTTCTGATAGTATTTGTACCTACTCCGAATCTTTTGTTTGCATTATCCCAGTATGTAAGTGTCGTTGTATCTGATGCTCGAAACTCTGGGTTTGCACCAGCAGTCATTTGGTATAGGGATTTTGCGGTTGTGTTTGAAAGTAATGAGATTTCATTAAGAGTATCTACTGTGGCTATTTTTGAGTCGATGTAGGTAACTAGGTCTGTTTGGTCGGTGATTGTGCCTGTGATTTCTCCCCAGTTTACGTTTTCGATTGATTGTGGGGTTACGTTACGCCAAGTATTATTTGAATTATCGTATTGAAGAATATCATTATCTTGAATATTAGATACTTGAACGTCTTGAAGTTGGAATAAGTTACGAGCTGTCGAACCACCAAGACCGTTTTTAATCTGTCGTTTAAGACCATCAATCTCAATCATTGTGTCTTCTGGTAGTGTTATAAGAGAAGAGTTTAGTTTGAAATCACCATCAAGAGTGTTGAGTTTTTCTAAAATAGATTCTGGGCTTTCAATATCAATTTCTGGCATTTTAATTCTACCGAGAACCTTATCAACAATGACTTCTTCGTCTGCGTCTTTACCGTCTTTACCATGAACTGGTTTAACTGATTTTACTTCTTTGAGTAGCTTTTTAGCCTCTTCTATTTTAGCAGTTATATCGTTCTGCAGTTTAGAGTTTTTACCATCAATAATAGAGAGTAACTCTTGGTGTTCACTTGAAATATATTCAAGGGCTTCTTTCATTTGAGATAGGCTCTCTTGTGAGAGTGCTTCCATGTTTTCTTTAGAGTCTTTAATTACTTTAAGTACCATTACTAAAAACTTTTCTACCTCAGCAGGTGTGATAGTGTCGTTTTGCATCAAAGCTAGTAGGTTATTTAGTTTTTCTAGTTTGTTTGACATTGTGTTGTGTTTTTAGCTGATAGGTGGTATAGTGTTGGTATGTTAGAATTTTTCGGTATACTTTTTTTGATTATAGTTATTTTGCGGATTTTCGCTGATTAGCTTTGTTCCATATGTCTGTTAGTTGGGATTTTGTTTTACCTGTCCCTATTACTTCATTTTCTGCTGTAAAAAATGTTTTACCACCATCTTCTGTTATAAACACGGGTTTTTCAGATTTAGAAGTACTGTCGTAAACTTTTCTAAGATTCCATTTTTCTTGCTTTCCAAGTTTCTCAAATGGTTTTGTTAAATAAGCAAAAGTATTCCCATCTAAATCTTTCATAATCTTTGGCTTTTTATAAAAACCTTCTGCATTTTCAAAATTACTCAATTTGAAATTTTCATTTGTAAGTGGTGATAAATGAAAATCGTACTTATCTGCAGCGTTTGGTTTTATATTCATTCGATTTTTTTGATAGATGTCAGGGTATTTTTCAAAAATTGTAGAACGAGAAAACGATGTTCCCACATTACCCGTGGTTTCATGTGCCTTCACAAACTCCTCAGCACTCTTATACTTCTTAGCTTCTTGAATAAGAGAATTTTCAGATGTAGCACCTGGAACTTTAATAAATCCACCTTGTTTATTAGGTATAGATTTTACATCTTCTATTGTTTTGCCAATATCATCAATCGCTGCATCTCCAGGAAACTTGAAGCTATTCAAAGCCTTTATTAGAGCACTATCCGTTTTTGTAGAGTTAGCTTTATTTATCAATTCTAGGTCTTTTGATAATTGTTTTTCAAGGTCAAGCCAATTTAATGTTTTAAGACCAACATTGCTTGGGAATACTGCACTAGCTGCACCTTTAAGAGTACCACCAGAAAGGGTATTTAATGTATTTACTACATTTCTTGAAAGTTTTTCTAATAATCCACGTTCATTGATTCTTTGTTGTAGTTTGTTTACACCCTCAACACCTTTATCAATAAGTCGCTGAGTATTTTCCATGGCTGAATATAATCTGTCTGCTTGAGCAGCTTCTTCACCAAAACCAAGACCACCACGAGCAGCTTCTTTAAGTCCATTTCGAGTATTTTGGAATCTTTGAGCTGTAACACTTGTTAACGGGTCTCCAATTTTATTAAATGCTTTTGCACCAAACTCTTGTGAATACATTCTTGCGATATTATTTACTTCTTGATGTGTTAGACCTTCGTTTATTGCTTTTTGTTTCAATAACTGTAGATTTGAAAGAGATAAATCATCACCTGTTGATGTGAATAGTTCTTGTAAGTCATTAAATGCGTTTGTCACAATATCTGTTTTAACTTCTTGCCCAGCATTATTTGTTGTTCTTATTGCGTAATCATCTAATGAAAGTAGTCGACTATCTTTTGCAAGTTCATTATCCACAACATTCATAAGATTTTCTTTTGCTGATTGTAATGATTCAGAAAGTCCTTTTCGTGTAGTTATATTTTTTATATCAATATTTTCCAATGCCTTTTTAGCTAGTGGGATATCTTCTGTTGTACCTTGTATTATTTTACCGATAGTTTCCTCTACTGATTTTATTGGAGAAAGTTTACCTTTTAATGCTTGAGCCCCACGAACAGCAACACCTGTAGCTGGGATAGCTGCACCAAGAGCTGTACCTAATCCTGGAACAAATGATTCACCTGTAGTTTTTTCTGTGTCAGCAAGGTTAACTCCAATATCTGCCATATAACCTCCAGTAGCACCAGATGCAATATTACCCAAAGCTCGAGAACCTGTTGCTGATGCAATACCACCCGCTACTTTTCCGTATGGAAATAGAAATGAACCAATCTTTAGTGCTTCACCTGCAATCTGTCTTTCGCCTCCTTGTCCAAATGCTTTTTGTTGTTCAACATCAATACCACCAATATTTTGTGATTGTCCTTCATCTGCCATCATTTCATAACCTTTTGCAGCCATAGAATTAGGTGCTAATGTCCTCACAGTAGCTTCTGTTGCACGTGCAACTGGTTTAACAACTAATGTTTCAGCAATATCTTTTCCTATAGATTTTATCAATCCATCTTGTTTTGGTTGTGATGCAAATTGTGAAAGACCTGCTGAATGTAACTCATTATCTAATGCACCACTTTCAATTCTCTTACGCAGTTCTGTTGCATATTGTGAATCTGGGTTTTGCTTTGCGAAGTCTATGGCTTGTTGTATTTTGTTACTCATATTATTTATTAAAGAAGTTACTGTTACTCATATCTTGTTGTGCAGATGACAAAAGGTCTTCGTTTGATAATGAAGAATATATACTAATCTGTGATGGGTCGACTCCGTTTTTAATAAGCACTTGATTCATCGTAGTGTCTAACTTTTGAAGTTCTTTATTAAATTCTTCTTCTGACATTCCTAATGAAAGTTTCGTACCAATGTTTCGCAAGAACTGAATATCTTTATCAGACATAGCACCTTTTAACTTTGATATATTCTCAAAAGCAAGTGTATCTTTTAACTGATTAAATGTTGTTTCATATCCAGCTGGTTTTGTACCTGGTAGAAACTTATCTTCACCTGATTTAAGGAATCCAGGTATAAGCTTCTGTAAACCAAAGCCAACTGCTCCTGATTTTCCTGAACCACTTGCAAGGTCTGATATAAGACCTTTTAATACGATAGTAGCATCAACTTTTTGCTGCACAGGAGAATCAACTGTTACTGCGCTTATTTCTTGGTTTAATTTCTTTAATTGAGCGCTTTTAATAGCTACGTCCATATCTCTAACTGGGTCACGCAACTGTGATTGTAGTTTAGCTAAATCGTTTTTGAATGTAGGTGATTTGTAATCAAGAGAAGCTATCTGAGAACCAAGTTTTGATTGACCATTAGAAAATGCCATTTTTGCGTATGACTGTGCTTCTTCATTGAGCACTTGTGTTTCTTTATATCTTCGTTCCTCTTGCTTGTTTATTTCATCAAGTTTAGCTTTCTCTTGTGCTGAACCGAATTCATAAACAGCTTGTACGACTTCTGTATTGTAATCAAATTCTGCTTTTGCATCTGCTGATTTAATCTTGAATAGTGTTTCAAGGTTTTGTTGTGCCATTTCTACATCTCCCTGAGCTGCTGCTAGTGACGCTGCAACTGGTAATGAAGCAATAGCTGTTTCACGCCCAATTTGTGCTTGTTGTCCTCCAATGATAGCTTCTGGAATACCACGCCCTTGTCCTACTACCTTTAATTGATTAGCTTGTCCCTGTGCCTGAATTTGTCCTAGTTGATTCTGTAGTCGTGTTGCTTCTTCTTGTTTAGCTAGAATACCAGTTTCGCGTTGTGCTTGATTATAAAGTGATTGTTCTGATTCTCGACTATTAAAAGCGTCTTGTTTACCTCCGAGATAATCTTGGAACAGTTTAGTTACGTTGTCTTGACTTGTTTCTAATGGCGTTAATGGTTCTGCTGGAATAGCCGCAGTTTGCATAGCAGTGTTGATACCTGTAAATCCCATATCTTGTTGTTGAAAAGTAGGTACTGCTGGTGTAGTAGCTCCCATTGTATCTGTTGGAATAGCTCCACCTTGAAATTCTTGGAAAGAATCACCACCTTTTCCATCTGAAACGAACTTACCTGGCTTACTGTAAGAGTAACTTCCATCTGCGTTTTTAGTACGATTTACTGATGCACCTTGTACACGCTGTTCTACCGTAAGACCTTGAGCACCAACAGGGCTTTGGCTAAAGAATTTACGCTTTAGAGCGTCTCCTTTTAATCCTGCATACTTTGAAGTCTTCTTTGAACTACTTTTTGATGATTTTTTAGATGATGTCGCCATATTATTGTTTATATATTATACCATATTTAAGCCTGTGTCCCTACAACAACCCAAGTATTTGCAGAGCTACAAACATAAAGTTTTCCTGACACAACTACTAATTCCCCAGTTTCGCATAATTCAGGTAATGTTTTGTAAACAGGTATCTTCAACTTTGTATTAAAACTCACTGACTTGTTGAAATCTTGGTGTGCTGAGAAGTTATTTCGGTACATTTCATCAGTAAGGTCTTTCAAATCCTTTTTGAGTCGTGTAACTTCATTCATTGTGTTCTTTTGTGGGTCTTCATTAGCCATACTATGCAGGGTTTTCGTTAATACTTGCTCGTAATACGTATCCTGTAATTTCTAATCCTCCTATAGATTCTAGGCGGAACTTGAATTCTCTACCTGAAAAGAAATCCTTGTCTCCTGTTTCCTCTCGTAAGAAAGTACGTGATACTGCACCTGCTGTGTTGAATGTTCCAATAGTAGTCCATGAAGTGTCTCCATTGATTTTATATTTAGCGGTTAGGCTTTGTCCTGAAACAAGTTGAGGAAATGAAACCTTTAAGCTACTGAGTTGCTTGTCGTTATCAACGTCACCAAAGTCAAAGATTTGTGTTTCGTAAATAGAAGTCATAGTGTAAACTGCTGAATCGTTTATCTTGTCTACAGAACCATCGTTAGAGTGTGCAATATAGAAATAGTTAGCCGCAGAACCAAAGCCTTGAATACCTGCTGTGCTTATGTTCTCGTCAATATAATCTAAAGTAAGTGCATACGGATATGCTGTGTTCTTTCTCCCGAATGACCAGATACCCTCGTTATAATCAGTATCACTTGTGAAGATTTTAGCTGCAAAGAATAGTCGGTTGTTCTTGACTACTTTAGCGAGTGGAATATCTTTTCCTACAAGCTTTGTAGTGAATACTTCTTTTAGTACTTGCGGATATCCTCCAGTGTAACCTTGAATAACAAGTGAGCCTTTTCCTGCACCTACTGTGCTGTTTAGATATCGGTCTGTAATACCTACGAGCATACCTTCAATGTTATCAAGTACGCGAAGTTCTCCTTCTCCCCAGTCCAAAACTTCTTGAATATCTGGTGATGTGAAGTTCCATAGGAATACTTTTGATACTCCGTTAAAAGGTTCTTTAGGTGCACAACCAATAGCTAGGTAGTTTCCCCAGTTACAGATTGATGTAATCTTTAGGTTAGTTGGTAGCTTGAGCGCTTGGTCTTGTACTGTTCCTGATGGATATACACGCACGAGAATGTTGTTGTATGGTAAATAAAGGTTATCATCACGCCCAATAACTCCTTGAGCGATTGAGCTGATTGATTCTGTTGCGTCTGCTACTGTTGAAATGGTAATAGTACAACCAGTTCCTCCTGCTGGAACTACAGTTGTTGCAAGACCTGAACCTGTCGCTTGATTGAATCCTGGCTCTAAGATAGATACTGTTGATACTCCTGTACCTGATACCCCTGTGACGATAACCTTACAAGTATCGTTTCCGTTTGTTACTGTGAGAATATCGTTTACATAGTACCCAGAACCTGCGGCTGCAACTGTTACTGCTGTTACGGTATTGAATACTGTACCTACAGTTCCTACCTCATTAGTAATTGATGGTGTTCCTGAAAGCGTACCCCATCGCCATACTTTGTTAGTACCTTGAAATCCCCAAAGATAATCTTTGTACTCCACGAAACAACCATTAAGAACAGTGTCATTACCTTGTGAGCCTCCTGGTTTAATCCAGTTACCTGTTGAAGCGTCGTTCTTGTATACAATCTTTGTAAGACCTGAGAGAGTTGCACCAAGTCCGTAAATCTTTGAGCTAGCTGATGCGTACTGAAAGTCTTTTACTAGGTATTGTTTTAATCCTGTTGATGTTGAACCGTCATTAGTATCTGCTTCAAAAGAACGATAGGGTGTAATACGATTTGGGTTAGAGAAAATATCAAAGTGCTTTGATATAGTGAATTCTGTTGATGTTGATTTTCTAGGGTCGTCTGATACTCCACCATAGAAACTATTTTGTTTTATTTCAATAATTTTAGCCATATTATGGGTTCATTTCTATTGATAAACTAGGTGAAAGTATACTAAATAATACAGGGTTTGTTGTGTCTCGTCCAAATCCTATAATTACGTTTCCAGCACCAGCGCCAGTAGGGAATGCCGCATCTGCCGCAGTGTATGTTTTAACTAATACTCCATTTATATATAATTTTGCACTAACAGATAGGTCTAATTCTATTCTGTAGTTGTTCCAGTTTGTTTCAGTTATTCCAGTTGATACGTCTGTTCTTGATTCTGCTCCTAATGGGTCAGATTTAGTTGATATAGTATAAATAACACCGTTAACAAATTGGAATCCTACACCTGTTGCGTTATCTCCGAATACATTACTCGGGCTTGAGAAAAAACCCATTTGGTTCTCACCTGCACCTGATAAATATTTTGCCCAGAAATCTAATATAATCAGACCAGTTCCACCATTATAATCAGGAGCACCAGAACCATTAGGAAGCCAGAAGTCGCTGAGTGTGAGTGAGGCATCTGCTGTAGAGGCAAAAACTGCTTGAAGTAATCCTGGTTTTATTACAACTTTTGTAGCATCGGTTCTAGACCAGTTTGCAAATGTTGTCGTTGCATCATTTACTACTGCTCCAATCCATAAAATAAAAGGTAGTTTGAAGTTAAAGAATGTCTTTACATAATCACTTGGTTGAACACCAAGTGCATATTTCTGGTCTTTAGCTATAAGAGCTGCTGCGCTATCAGTTGTATTTCCTACATTAGCTGTTGCTACCCATTTAGTAAGTGCTGAGTTGTATTGCAGTGAGATGTCTTTAGTTTCACCGTAAAGTAATACTGTTGGCAGTAGGTCACTAGTTAAGTATGAGGCTCCCCATGTTACTTCTATTGCAGGTTTAAGTGCAACTGCAAACGCGTGTTTATTAGTTTCTGAACCAGAAAGAGTGGAGGTTATTGTTCCTGTATCACCTTTACTTGCCCAAGTCATAGAACATACTTCGAGCCAGAAGTCAGAGTTAGTATCTCCACTATCATAATCTTCAACCCAGCTAGTGTTTGGTACTGATGGTTTTGTTTGTGTTATAGCTGATGTCTGTTGAACTGCACCAAAGAAAAGTAATGGTGAGTTTTCGTAAGTGACATTCATTGAAGCCGCTATGTTGTTCGTGTCAGATGTCACATAAGCTGTACTTGAAAATACATCAATAGGGTCTGATTGATTAAACCCTCCGCTGTAAGTCACCACAGTTAGTTTAACTGGCTGTGCTGCTGCGAATGTAACTGTATAGTTTGCCCCCTCACTACTTGCTACCTTGTAAGCTAACTCGTAGAAGTCAGTTGATGTTTGTTGTGCAATAGAAGTCCATCCATCTGGTAGGGCGTTTTGATATGCTGTACCACTCTCAATAACCATAAACATAATATCCCCGTCAGAAGTTCCTGCTGGTTTATCTACAACTGCTGTGTCTGATGAAGCATCTCCATAAGCTGACGATGCAACGAAGGTCATAGCTGAAATACCATTAGTAATACGGATATCGTAGTTATCACCATCAACAGGGCTACCCGAAAGGTTTGATGTCATAGAAGTAACATCTACAACTTGTCCTGTTAAGATATAAAGTCCGTATGTATCAGTATTCACTGTAGGCGCTGCCTGGCTCGTCTGAGTGAGTGTTTGTTTCAAATTGACACTTGTATCCACATACGTCTTTACAGCCTTCTGAGTGGCAATTTTAGCGTCTGAGTTGGCTGCTAGAGTGCCATCTGTGTCTAATGTAGAAGTCTCTATCTTGTTAGAGTTTACACTGGTGAAGTTATCGTTAATAATTTCGTTACTAGCACTAATGAGGTCTGTATTTTGAATTGTTGTAATTGATGTTGGCATATTAGTTATCTAGTCTACAAATAATAATTTCATTGTTTGTACTTTCAGAAATTGAAGCAGGTGTGAGTGTCGATGGCGCTGTATCTGCAGTAACAGTAACTGTACCGAATAATACTGGCTCTCCTGAAATATCTGAATGCATACCCTCTGTAGTAGTGAACGGCAACTGGTTTACGTCGTAACAGTTGATTGTAATATTAGCTGTTGATACAGGTTGTGCCACAAGATAATAATTTCCTGCTGTAAGTACTACTGCTGATACTGCTGTTGTATAAAGGGTACTTGTTGTTGTTATGTTGGCTGTTGTAACAGAAAACTTTCTTGTTTGCCCATCTTCTGAGAATAAGCTCAAGATATATGTACCCGCTACAGTCACAGCACCTGTTCTGATAGTAATCTTATTGACTGTTATACCGAAAGGAACAACTACTTGTCCTACATGTGCTGTTGTGTTACCTGTAACTGATAAGCTTGTAGCTACGTTACCAAAAGGTGTTGACGGGTACGGGATACATGTTACGCATGTTGGTGCTGCGTTTGTTGCTACTTGTGTATCTACATAAGTTTTAGTGGCTTTTTGTGTTGCAACCTTTGAATCACTGTTTGCTGCTAGAGTTCCACTAGTATCAAGCACAGATGTTTCTATTTTGTCCGTATTAAGATTCGAGAAGTTAGTATTTATAACTGCTCGTGAGTTTGATGGTGCGTCAGTACTCAAAATTGTTGTGATTGTAGCCATATTACGGTTTGTTTACGTTTAATATCTCACTTCCACCATATTGTGACCAACGCTTCGTGTAATCATCCCATGTAAGTGTAAAGTCAGCCCAAGTGAAGCCAAAACCTTTAGCAATATTAGTGAAAAATGTACCTGTTTCCTCCCATGTTCGTGTTTCTGTTGCCCATGTTGTAGTTATTGAAGCCCAAGTTTCACCACCACGTGCTTTAGTAGCGTTAAGAATAGTTGTGGTTGGTTTGTTTTGGTTGGTTATCGGCATGATTCAATACTAGGGGTTAATCTTTTATTTACGTCTTCGTTTCGGTCAGCGAAGTAAGTAATCATTTTCTGCTCCTCTTTCTGTAATTCAACACTCAAGGCTTGGAGGTTGTTTAATCCGAGTGTCAAAGCTCCGTCATATGATGAAGCAATAACAAAACCTCGGTGTAGTAGTGGCGATACTCCTGGTTGTTTAGTTGTATCTGTTGCTACGAAGTAAGATGGTGTTCGTTGGAAATAGAATTTAATACCACCTGAAACAGTAGTAGCTGATGCAGGGTATAAACGAATCACGTTATCTGCAATCTTGTCGTAGTAAATAGGCACTCCGTCAGTTCTTTGAAATTCATCAAGAGCTTGTTTGATGTATGTTTGGTCAATAAGCTCTAACTTCTTCCAGTTACCATTACTATCTTTAACATCAATACGTGTGAGTGTGATAATTGAGTTACCTTGTTCGTCTTGTGCAAAAGAGTAATCAGATTGTGCTGCGGTTAAGTCAGTTGTTCCAATAGGGAGGTCAGTGTGGTTAGTGTCATCCCATTGAAAGTTTCTATCAGCGCCAATAGCAAATCCAGTAATCTTATCTAGCCAGTTGTTGCATGAGTTTACAATCTTTTGTGTACTCCACTGGTTAGAATCAACACGCATCATGTCTCGTGATTGTTGAACTATTCCTGAGTTGTTTGTTGTGTCGCTGAAAACCATTTTATTATGCTGTTGCACAGCTATTATTTCTCATAAATCTTGAATGTGGGTTATTATCACCGCTCCAGTCAGGAAAGAAATGCGTATATTTTTTAATAGAATCTCTAACATTTTCTTTCTGTGTAGAAATCTCTAGGTGGCTTGGGTTAACACATAATCTATTATCACAACTGTGCATTACAATACTACCTTTAGCACCTTTTTCTTTCTTTCTAATCTCTATATCCGCCCCATCTATGAATAAAGATATACGATGCGTAAGGTATGCATCTCCCCCTATATTAAATCTTCCATAACCATTTATAGTACTTGCAGTCCAATTCCAACAACTATCGGTCTTTTCAACCTTATTCCAAAAGTTATTTAGTTGTTTTTTTGTCATTTGCATAATATTGTTTTAATTTACCTAACCCAATCCCTATAAAGGGACTGAATAGACAAGTTAAGCTGTTCGTGTAAAAACGTAAGCTGTAGGACTTGAGAACATAATTCTGTAACAAGCTAATCCTGTTACTCCTGACGCTACTGTTAAGTCTCCGAAACTTCCTGCTGTGTCTGCTGCTGCTGATGATAGAATACCGTTTGTAGCTACTGCTATAGTAACAGTGTTTGCTCCCGCGGTGTTATCAATAAACAAATCTAATACAGTACCTCGCACTGCTCCAATTTCTGCTCCGAGTAGTGTTCCTGTTGGTAATGTAATAGTTGTTGCTGCTGCTGATGTAGAAGTGATATAACCACTTGCTACTTGACCTGCTGTTGCTGTCGCTGTAGCGTTGATAGCTGCTGGCGAGTGTTGCAATCTTGGTGAGTTCAATCTTGGCTTCACTAAGACTGCGTTCAATGGACTTGATACTGACATAATATTATTTGAGTTAGTTAGTAATTCCTTATAGAGAGGGTTGAAGATAGAGACATTCGGTGGAAAAACTCTATCCTCAAGCCTCCCTATAAAGAGAGACTATTAGACTATGCTAATGTAATGTCAATCATCAGTGAAGCTTTTGGTGCCCATACCTTTGCTCCAATGTATCCGTAAACAACTAGTTCTTTTCCAGTTTTTCCTGATACTCCCTTCTCTTCGAACTTGATACCACGTGGTGCTGCGTAAGTAGAGATTCCTTTGATACCGAACAATCGGTGTCCATCGTTTGTCCAAGTTTGTGAACCTGATTGTGATGATGCTGCTTCGTCATCGAAAGTTCCTGTTCGTACTACGTAGATGTCTACACCCATGTAGTTTGTCATGAAACCATTCTTGAGAGCCATGTCTGCGAATGAGAATCCGTTTGCTGCTTGTGCTTGTACGAATCCTGGGATGTCAGTGTTTTCAATAACAAGGAACATTCCTTTGTATAGTTCTGAGAATCCTGAAACCTTTGAAATAAGGTTAGACATGATTTCGTTAATGTTTGCTGCTGAAGTGAATCCTCCTGCTGGAGTAGTGTAAGACCCTGTTCCTGCTTCTGTAATAACGTTCAAGACATATTTGTCGATTGCTGCCATTACTGAGTAGTTCATGTCTTCTTGGCGTGCTGCGAACAAGTCGAACTTTGCTAGTGTGTCTTCAAAGTCAAAGATGTGTTCTGAAACGATAAATTCGTCTGCAACAGTTAGAGTATCGTCAGTAATTGTAAATGCTGCTGGGGTGTATGTACCTGCAAGAGCTTGTACTACTGTCGTTGGTGCTGTTTGGTAAGGTGATTGCAAAGTTTTAAGGTCTGAGCGGTCAACTTGGCAGATAGCTTCTGCAACAAGACCATTTCGTAGAGCAACTTCTAGTGATGCTGAACGATATTTGTCTCGGTAGGTTTTTGTGCTGAGGGTGTTCATATTTGTGAATTATTTATAAAAATAACTAATAATTCACCGAATGTTTTATTTGAGTCCTTTTTGTGCCTTGATTAGTCTCATGATGTCCGCGTCACTTTCTGGTAGTTTTCCTTTTGCTGCATTAGCAAGTAATACATCGTCAGATACACCTCCTGAGTTTCGTTTAGATGAGCCTACGTTAGCTGCCTGTGCAACTGAACGCTCTTCGGCTTTCGTACTGAGAATTGTTTTAACTACATTAGTTGCTAGTGCTTCCTTGATAGATATACCTTTCATTTGAGCATATTCTTGCACATCTGCGATATCATCTTCTGGTACATTAGCTCCCATAAGAGCGTATAAATCCTTTGTACTGATGTCTCGACTAGGAGCTTCTTCTTGTTTAGGAGCAACTTTAACAGGTGCTACACCAAGTTTCTTTTCTAGTTGAGCAGCTTGTCGTTTAAGGCGGGCAAGCTTTGCCTCAGGTGATTCAGAACGTTTTTCCTCTCGCTCTTCTTCTTCCTGTTCGTTAGTTTCTTCGTCTTGAACCTCTTGCTCTTCGACTTCTTCTAACTCTTCTACCTCTTCATTAAATGTTGACATAATGATATGTTGGTTAATCACTTGTAAGTGTGAGAACTTTTAATGATTTTTTGTCGGAATCATAACCGTGCTAATATATTATACCATAATTCAAGATAAAAATAAATTATCGAGAACTGTTTTTCTTTAGTTTCTCAAGAGTCTTTTCTACTGTTTCGTCTTTCAATCCTGCAAGTACTTCAATCTGTGCAATCTGTGAATCAACGTGTGAGATGATTGTATTGCGTGCAACGAGTCCAATGTAAAATTCTTCTGGTGTTTTATTGTCTAATACAACAAGACTATCCATAGCGATGTTACCTAGAAACTTCTCTCCTTTAGCTACTGCTTCAAGAGCTTCTAGTTGTTGGTCAAGTAAATCAATAAGTAGTTGACGTGATGCAAATACTGGCATAAGGTCTTCTACGCTTTTTTCTTTAATATCTACACTCATCCATAGGTCAATCATTTGGTGTAGTGGTGCTTCTCCGTCTAGTTGTGGGTTAAATGTCTTATACATCAAATCCATAAGTGCTTCGTTTCCTTTGAATACGCTAAGAACTGCTTTGTCTGCTTCGCTGAGAGGCATTTGTAAGAATACACGTCGTACTGCCATCAAAAGCTCCATGTTTTCCGCAAAGGTATTTTTCATGATAGACAATTCAGTATCTGTGAAACGCATTGTCTGTTTTTTCTTTTCCATAATGTTTTATTGTTGAGCTTGTAATCCACCTAAATTAGCGTCGACCTGTCCACCGCTTGGGGCTGCTAATTGAGGTTGCTGAGGGGGTTGTTGTGCTTCTGACGCGTCTGCAAGTTCTAGAGGGCTTACTGTTCCTGTACGTTCTAGAATCTTGTTAAACAATAGTTTAGCGTCTTTGCTCATTGGTTGTCCGTTTAATCCTGCTACTGTGCTGAATACTGTTGAGAGTGTAGCCATATCTGACATGTTATCTCGTTGCTCTCCTGTAATATCAATTTCCAAATCCCATTCGATGTCTTTCAATATCTCTTTCCAAGTCTTGTCACTTATCTCAGATGGTTTGAAGAATCTTTGGTTGCCTTGTTGGTTTAGTTTTTCAACAATAGAATCCTTTTCTGCTTGTATCTCTGAACCATCTAGTTTAGGAACCTCTCCTGTTTCTGTAATCTGTTTGATTATCTTCTTTGCTAATTGCTTTGTAGCTTGGTAAGGAACGTATGCTTTGTCTACTTTCTCTAAGTGGTATTGCTCTAGTACTGCTGTGATTTCGTCTGATGTATCAAACTTCTTTTTCAAGTGAGGAATAATATATTCTCGCATCATGTCTTCAATAGCAAGTCCTTTGTTTTCTGTCATCAACTCAAATAGTGAATGTGACTCTGCAAGAAGTGCTTCTACTTGTCGCCATGCTGTACCTGATGGAGCTGAGTTACCCATCATAGATTCTGAGATACCATTTACTTCATTACCCAAGTTCTGCCATGATTGCCCCAAGTTAGCTAATGATACAACGTCATGTGAGTTGTTTGCAATCTGTGTAAGAGGTTGATTAGGTTGGTGAATAAGGATATCTCCTTGCTCAATAGAGTTGAGAGCGTTCTGTCCTACGTAGTTACCATCAGAAGTTTGGAATATAAGTTTACTTGCAAGGTCGAGTTGGTCTTTAATAGCTTTCTGTGTGTGGTTTACCATCCATTGTGCCTCGAATAGGTTTTCAACTGCACCGATAGATTGTGAGCGACCATCTTCTTTAATTAAGTGAGTCATCATGTAAGGGTTTTTCTCACGCCCTTTAGCTAGAACAAAGTCATCATATTCTTTATCATCATCTTTAGCTACATAAGAGATAACTTGCATCTGCTGAACATATTCGTCTTCATCCTCCTCTTTTCCTGTAATGAAAGACAGTGGCATCTCCCCGTGCACTTCATATACTTTAATGAACTGCGCTTTAGTATCTTTGTTATTCTTTTGTAGAGTCTGTCGTGATGCTTGTGTATCAATAAGTTGTTCAACCATTTCTTGGTCATAGCCTTTCTTTCGTCGTAATTGCGCAGGTGTGTATTCAAGTACTTCAATAACAATGTCGTTATCCATGTCTACTGCATCGATTATCAAACGATTCCAGGGAACAACCATAGCGTGAAGCTTCCCGTCTGTTTCAATAAACTTTACTACTGCCGAACCATAACGAGAAAGAACTCGTCCCCATTCATTAAGGAAAGTTCCGAATCGTTGTCGGCGCATCCAGTCTTGTAACATGTGAGTAGCAATAAAGGCTGCCCATATATCTGATTCCTTTGTTGCTTTTACTTTAATGTTCTTGCGGTCAATGTCAGTTGCTCGATACCAGATGTTTGTTGCTGCTGTACAGATGTTGAAAAATGGCTTCTCACGACCCATAGAGTCTTGGCTACCTGAAATGTGCTTACTGTTTAGGTAAGCATCAATCTTGTTTATGTTTTCTGCTAGGTCGAAGTCAACATACTTTGATATGAGAGTCGAGCCAGAGTTATAATCAGTTTCAGCTCTACGTACCAGTTCTGCTGCGTTATTTGTTTCTATTGCCATTTAATATATACCACCGATTTTTTTAGTTAGTTGTAAAGTACTGTAATGTCTGCTGTTCCACCAAGAGTAATATAAAGACCAGTATTGAATACTAGAGGAGAAGCATAGACTACACTTTGTGAACCTGATGGGAATGAGTAAGTGTTTGCCATAAGACGTGAAGCATCAACACCTCCTGAAAGTGTAAGACCAGTCCACGCTGTTGTAGTCATTGTTTCTGTAGTTGTGATTGCGTTTCCAATAGCACCGAATAGTTTAGCTTGGATAATTTGAGTAGTGTTTCCGTTTGTTGTTGCAATTACGTCTGGGTTTGCGTTTGTTCCTGTTGAGTATGATGTTCCTTCTGTACCTGAACCGTTGATAGCTAGTTTCATGTTATCAAGAGCTGTAGCATCGTTAGTTACCCAAAGGATTTCGTTTGCTACTGCGTTTGCAACTCCATTAACTGTCTCTGACAGTTGGTTTGTGAAGTAGTAAGATGTTCCGTTAATTACGAAAGTTGATGAAGCTGTTGCGACTCCTGTTACTGATACTCCTGTACCACCTCCAAGTGTTGCGTCAGCCCAAGAAAGGTGTGCAGATGACTCTGTTGTTACTTTTGCGTTGTTAGCTGTACCAATAACTTTAGATACAACAGTTTGCTGTGTGTCTGAGTTAGTAGTTGCGATAACATCTGGGTGAGCTAGTGTACCTGCAAAGTATTCTGTTCCTGGTGTTCCTGATGCGTTGATTGCTGCTTTTAGATTATCAAGAGAGATTGCTGCTGATGCACCAATTTGAACATCGTATGCTGCCAACATTGTATCTTTGAAACGATAGACGATATCACCAATAGTAACTATTTCTCCGTCTGCTACGTTTGTTGCGTCACTTGTAAGAACAGATTGTGGGAATTTAGCATAAACAATGCCACTTGTTGTAAGTGTGCTTGTTGCGTAAGCTCCTGCTGTACCATCTACTCCGTCTTGAAGTTTAATCGTACCACTCGTGTGTGAGTTTACAATAACGCCATGAATTTTACCTGCTCCTAGTTTAATAAGTTGTGTTTCCGTGATGTTTTGATTTAATGCTCCGTCTATTGATGCCATAATTTTATTTTGATATTCCCACCTCTATTTGTAATACGTATATTATACCATATTTTTATTTGTCAACCAACTATCTTGTAGAATTTCCTGCAAAGTTATTGCGATTTTGATTGAACTTACTTTGTTGAGTGAGTATTACATGTGAACGCTCTTCCGACTGCTCAGGAATCATACGACCCATAACCTCAAAATACATACGCATAATCCAGCAGTCTGAATCATCTGGTGAGTGTCCTATTGCATCTTTAATATCGTCTTTAGGGCTTGCTAATCTTTTACCATCTCCCTTTGAAACATCTTGGTATGCGTGCAATTCTTCAATGATACTCTCCTTGTTTTGTCCTGTAACACGTGATGCAATCTTATGGTTGTTTACAAGGTCAGCTAGTGTGAATACACACTGTGAGCGCAGGTTACGATAATCAGATGTTAATGCTTGAGCGTTTGGTATATAGCTTACGTTCGGTAGTCTAACAATATCTATATCAGTCTTGATAGCTGAGTAAGAGCTTTTGAATCCAATAATACCATCGAGCATACTTGAACTTGCAACACCTGCCCCAACCCCAATAGCATCAACTGCTATGTTTGAATATGGTATACGTTGGTCACTAGCGTACTCTCGTATCTTTGCGATAATACTTTCTGTGTTTAATCTTTCAAAGCGTTCTCGTCTGTACTCTTCAAGACCCTCCCAGAAGCTAAAAATGGTCTTGTCAGAGCCGTCTTCAGCAATATCGACAAGTAAGTACTTCGAGTTACTTTTGTCTATTGTATTAGAGAATACGTCTACAAGTGCTGTGTATTTGAATAGTGAGCCTGCATCACTTACATGCTCTGCCATAACTTCTTGTCTATATGACTCAGGGCTGTCTTTATATTCTACTTCCAACTCAACTCGTTCTGATTCAGGAATGAAAGGGTTATCGTATGTTGTGAAATGAAAACATGCGTAGTTCTTATCTGTTTCTGATATCTTTTCTAGTCTTCGTAGGTTAGGATTCTCTTTCTTTGGTGTACCAACAAAAGTAGCATGCCCTCCTGTATCAATAAGTGTTGGTCGGAATATATCTTTCCAACCTATAAAGAAATCCCTCATGGTGTCAATTTCATCAAATGTTAATGAGTACGCACTCTTACCACGAAAATTCTCCCTAGTTTCCCAACCAGCAAGTTTAATTAAAGAGTTACCACCATCTTTAGTAGGTATGATAGCTTCTAGTCTTTGTTCGTTAAATGTAGCAATACCGTGTAACCGTTTGCGTAATAGAAGCCAAATAATATCACGAGCCTGTATCTGGTTTGGAGCTAGATAGTACACGTTTCTATCTTTACCACCAACTGCATCAAATATCATACGCTCAATTTGTAGTACGGATTTTCCAGCACGTCTTCCAGCTCTTATAACTTTGTAACGAGCTTTAGACTTTACTATTTCTTTTTGTTTATCGTGTAGTAACATTAAAATTATTCATCCTCTTTGAATGATGAGTCAAAAGTAATAGCTAATCCTACGTTTCCTTCAACTGCAACAGATTGATGAGGTTTGCCCATTACTCTATCGTTTACTTCTTTAATAGCCTGCATATCTCCTTCCATAGCTTTTGCAATAAGGATAGGTGAGATTAAAGGTAATGCTTCTTCTAGGTGAGCTTTGTATTCTGCGATAAACTCTTTCTTTACTTTGCGTTGTAGTTTTTGCTCTTCTGTTTCTACTGGTCTTCCTTTTGGATTCGGAATACTACCTTCTGCAAATTTACCGTTCTCATCTCTTATTATTATTTGTTCCCCATTTATTTCCATATACTTACAATTATACTACATTATTAGTTATTTGTCTTTAGACTCTTATTGCTTTAAGTGCTTCTTGGTAAGTTAGTAGATTTCCATAAAGAGGGCTTGATAGGTTTCTTGCGCTCTCTTGCCATACTTTAGCTCTATCATTTCTATCCTTTATACTTTTAAGCTGGTTTTTGTATGCTTCTATCTCTTGAGTGAGCCTGTATTCTTTATTGTTTAAGTAGTTATCTACCCAGTATTCTAATCCGTCTCTGTCTTGTTGTTTATGGTGTGTTTGTTCGTGGATTATAAGGTGATTTGGTAGCTCATTATTACTATATATTTTATTGTCGTATGCAAATATAGTATTCTCGTCTATTTCAAAGTAGTTTTTATACTTTTCCAATAAAGGAAATTGGTTTTGGGGTAACATTATTTCTTATCTTTCTTTTCCACCTTTGGTTCTACTGCCTTTTCTTCTTTAGCTGTAAATGCTTTTACTGCCGCCAAAATAACTTCTGTTTCTGCTAATTCAAATGCTCCTCGTTTTGTTGCTACTTGTACTGCGTTGATAAGTGTTTGCAATGCTTCTTGTTGTTTATTCATGTATTTATATAGTTATTGTTAATTGTTGTTAGTATATCACATTTTAGGGCTAAATGCCATAGTTATTTTCTCTATTTTTTCAGTTGCAATCTTGAAAGCGTCTTCCATTCCTAACTGATATGCACGTTCCATCTGTTTTTTGTGCCAGTTCAAAACTTTGTCTTTACTAATATCAAACATAGGTTCTCCGTAAACATCTTCATGATAAAGGTGTTTGTTTGATTGTAACCAGTCTCGATACCCATTTTTTTCATATAAACTATCAATTGCTCCAGTATCGTATGGGTCAGGTGTAAGTTTCTCAAACTCCTTCTCACTTTCTTCTAGTAGTTGTTGTAGGGTGGTCATATTATTTACTGAAAGCTTCGACAGAAATCCATCCAGCAAGATACCCGTGCATAAAACCTGCTATCATAGTAATGAGTCCATTATCTAAAGTAAATGCAATTGCTGGAAGTATAATTAATGACGATGATATTGTTAGTATTTTGATTATTTGCATATATTTATTCCTTATCTCCTTTGAGGGAGTTTATAATGTCGTCTAAGGCTTGATTATAAGAATTACACACACACTCATCTTCCATGGCGAAGCAACCGTTACATTGTCCACCCTTATAACTTACCACTATCTTCTTACTCTCTATCTCCCCCACAATCATCTCTTCTAGCTCTGGTATACGGGATTTGAGGTCTTTTAATGCCCAATTATATCCAGCCAATTGATTTATTCTTATTATAGATTCGTTTATAGACTGACTTGATTCAAGGTCGTCTTTTTTCTCTTCCCCTAGCCACTGTTCGATTAAATCTTTAATCATGTTTGAATATGTTATTGATAATGGTTTCTTTTAGGTTTTTATTAGATTCAAATGCTCGCTTGCGACAATCATTCCAACCATTTGCATATTCATCTGTTTCTGCTATGGCTGAAATTCCTGTTGATATATTTACTTCTTCTATCTTCTCCATCAGCTCGGCATAAATTTGTTGTTCTCGTTGGTGGATGACTTGTTGAAAATAATCTGCAACATGCTTTGTTTTTGAATATGGCAAAAATTGTCCTAAATCATCTCCATAAAAATTATCAAGATGTATCTCTATTTCTTCCCTCAATTCACTATCTGTTTTTTTTGGTGTATTTTCTTTCAAGTGTTTTTCGCAATATATTTTAAGAGATTTTTCTTCTGGTCTTTTTTCACCACAGTCTTCGCAATATGTTTTCATATATTTTCTCTAATTACCTACCTTTGACTGGGGGTAGGGAGATTTTCAAGTTTTTCCAATTCCTCCTTTAGCTTTTTAACATTTCTTTCTTTAAGTTCTGATTTATTTTTTTCGTTATATTTTTGTAGTACCCCATTAAAATTGTTGAATATATCCTTTGCATTTTCAATTTTCCAATATAAATTATGGTTCGTTGTATCTGAGTAATCTGGTTTATATGTCTTAAGTTCTTTGAAAAAATCTTGGAATAGTTGTTTTTGGCTGTCGTAATCGTCACCAAAGATATAGGCTCCAGTGGAAAATCCAATTACTAAATGCCATCCGTCTTCTGGTTGCCTGTCATCGTCTGACCATGAGATTGAACGACCCCTATGTTCTTGCTTGCACAGTTCCGCATCCTTAAAATACTGGAAGGTTAGATAAGAATTTATCTTTGAATATTCTGTTGAATATAGATTATGTGAGTTGTGGTCTAATTTAATTCCGTACTGTTCATACCAGTCAATCAAAATTAAATGATTTTTAGCCTTACTCATCATATCTCCAATATCATAGAAACTATATTTATCAAATCCTGTATATTTTTCACATACACTAATAATTTCTTCGTATGCAGTTTTCCATATTTTTATATTGTCTTCATATTTTTCTTCCATACATTCTCCCACCTTTACTGTGTGGGTCAGGGTTTTAGTTGGTAATTATTCTGTATTCAAACTTACAATTAAATCTATGACAAACCCGTCTTCTTTCAACTGTTTCTAACCAAGTCATCTCGTATTCAGCTGTCCTTACTGGATACCATGCAAAAAATGGATGCCACTCTTTACTCTTTTGCCATTTTCTATACGGTTCATCTTGACTAGCGGTTTTATATTTCATATTTCTATTTACGATAACCTAATAAATACATTATATCTGTTTTCTTTCTATATTCTTCAACCTTTCTATTTAAGTAATTTACAGCTCCACGTTCTGTTTTGAAGTGCTTAGACTTGATATTAGATTTGTCAAAATATACAGCATAATCATTGTCGGAGTATTTATATATGTAATCTCGTCTTTTCTTCATATCTATTCTAATTATTTATAAAATTACTTTGTATAGACAGTATTACACCTAATTGACCAGTTACAAGTGCAGCTAGACCACCTAAACCTCCAAAGTGTGCCGCCAATCCTCCTGCTATTATTGAAAGAAAAATCCCAGAAAATACAAGTGTCGTTTTCATATATTTATAATTATTTATAATCCATAGATGACAGGTAGGGGAAGGCAAGGTTTGTAACTTGCAGATTGCTAGCGTCACACATACAAGATATCTCCTGTCGCATTTAACATACGTTACGTTTGCTTCTGTGTTCGGTTCACTGCCCGAATCTTCCCCCTATCTATCATCTATGTTGTTAAAGTTCTATAACCTCTATTAAATTACCTTCCATGTCGTATCGGTATTCTGTGTTACTTACTGGGTTAGTTGATAAAGCTACTACGGTGATTATTGTTAATATTGTTACTGCGATGACTGTTTTCATATATTATTATAATACCACCTATTGTAACTAAAACAAGAATTTAACTGTTGATAACTTTATTTCGAGGACCCCTTTTTCTGCCTTTAGGGAATCCGCCTTTTTTCCCGAAGATACTACACATAAGCTTGTAAATATCTTTACCTGTGTCTTGTGTGAGTACTACTTCGTTACCGTATTTATCACGTGTGGTGATTTCTCCTGCGTTTAGAACTGCAGTTATGTTTCGTTTATCTATCATAATTCTCACATGTTTCATCTGATAAATCAGCCCATTGATATAGTTTATCTGCTAGGTTTCGTAAGTCGTTTGATGTTAAAACAATCTCACTTCCGTCACCAGTTTCATGCAGTTCTAGGTTCAAAAAGTTATTTTGTGCGACTACTGTACATACTGCTAAAAGTTGACCTCCGTCTTTGTTAAATATATTAGGTTCATCAACTACATAAGTTAGTTCAATACTTCTCATATCTTCCATTATTTCTTTTTTGTTCATAAATTGTCGAGTTGCCATTGTTCTGATAATATCTGCTTTTCTTCTTTTTGTTCGTCTTGTGTTTCTTGACGTATAAGCCTGTCTATTGATATAGCGTCAAAGATTATGTCTTCAAGCTTATCTTTTGGGAATGTTTCAAGTGTTCCAGGGTATAGTTTAGTTATTATTCGGCGTATAGCGGTGTATCGGTGTTCTACAAGGCGAGCTTTTGGTTGCTTGAGTTCTTCAAGAGTAGTGTTTTTACGTCTTGATGAATGTAGTCCTTTATCACTTTTCATATTAGATTATATTTTTTGCTTCGTTTTCCAATAATCTCAAGGCTGTTTTGCAGGCTGATATTTGTTTCTCGTTTGATTTAAGCTTCGCCTTTACAATCTGCATGTTAATTCCATTTTCTGTTAAATCAAAATCTTTCTGGCACGCTGTGTCACTTTTGAAATTATCTCTGTTTTCCTTGAAATGGTAAGCCTGTACTATAACCAACTTTGCCCACTCTTCGGTAAGTTTAGAGTATGCGTCAGTTCTTTTTTCTATTTCTTCGATGTACTCCCTGGGTGTTTTCATAGATTAAAAAGGAATGAGAGAGGGGTCTACGTCATCAACGATTTCTGTTTGTTGACCATAATTATCATATTCTTCTTGTGCTTGTGCATCTGAATTATCAGCTTGCGGTTCCATAAACTGAATACCATTTCCAAGAATAGGTGTTTTTGTTTTAGCTTCTCGCTCCTCTTTGTTTTGTGCTTCACAAACAAAGTGTGTTTCTTTCATAACCCAACCATCACCTTCTTTAATTGTTCGTGTATTTTGTTTTTCTACGATTTCAATAGGGTAAAGCATTTGTACTACTTCAACACCTTCCTTGTTCTTATAAACATTCTTTTCGATTTTGCTTTTGTTAATTAAACTTACGTCAATTTTTGCTATGATTTTTTGCATGGTATTTATTATTAGTTAAATGGTTGCCCGTTAATACTTCCGTTTTCTCCAATTACAATTACTGGAGCTGATGTGTCTATACTCTTTAATGCTTTCTTTATTGGTTCTGATAAAAACCTGTGCTCCCCTTTGATAAATACTTTAGGGTAGTCATAAAGTTCGCGACCTAATCCCCATTGTGTTGCTGCTCGTTTCATAGAATCGCTGATACCCCCCTTTGTAGGTTCAATCTTTGTAACATCTGCACCATCTTCCTTTGAAACGCCTTCGATGGTAAGAGTACATTTTATTCCGTCTTTCAACTCTGAAAATGATGCTGACCAGTTTTCTGCCCCGAAACAACTATCAAGTCGGTTCATAACTGCTCGGTTGTCGATGTATGGTACAACAATAGTTTTTGGAGATGCTCCTTTCGTAAAGCTTTGCACTTTCCAAACAATCTCATCTTGAGTAAGTGGTTCTGTAAATTTTATTAGTTTCTCTTTCATATTAGGATTGTTTATATTCATCTGCTAATGAAATCCATTCTTCTACGTCTAGATTTTGTAACCAAGTGTCGAATGAATCTGGCATATCATCATCTGTTCCTGTATAGTTTTCTGCGTGTTTTTCTTGTAGAAAATCTTCCATAATTTTATTAGTTTGTTTCTTCTTCTCTCTCGCTAATAAATGCGTTTGGGTAAGGATTGTATGGTTGGTAACTATTTTCTTTCACTACCTTTTCAAATTCTTCTGCCCATTTTAATACTGTGTCGCTAATCATATATTTATTCTTCAATATCTGATAAAATCATTTCTTCTCGCATTCTTTCAATCTCTACAAGTTCGACCCTTACTTCTTCTAGTGTTTGTTCAGCAACTTCGCTGTCTTGCCACTTTGTGTATTTTACTAAACTTTCTTTTAAGTCTTGTAGTTCTTGTTTTGTCATATACTTTTTATAATTACTATATAACCCGACTTGGTTATAACTAGAGTATATACCTGTTATTGTAATATAGCAATAGGTGGTATTATAAAGGTGGGGATAACTTTTAATCCTCTGCTTTTAGCCTAGCTTCAATGATAGGAATGTACTCGGCTGTCATTTCGATTCCAATGTATTTGAAACCGTTTCTTTTTGCAGCGACTAATGTGCTTCCACTTCCAGAGAACGGGTCGAGAACTGTTCCACCTTTAGGAGTTACCATCTTGATTAGGTATTCCATAAGGGCGATAGGTTTTACTGTGCTATGAATGTTGCTCCCTTCTTTTACGCTTATTTTCAGTTGCGTTCCCGACACAACATCTTTTACACCAAGGGCTAATGCCATCGCTTCGTTTATAGTAAAAATCAATGTGTTGGAGTTCTCTACATTTGCAACAAGGTTTCCACCATTCTCCGTTTCTGATTTGACATCCGCTATGTATTCGTTTGTGAGTAAGTGTGTCAACCAGTTCGAGATTTGAGATGTCGTTATTGAGTTTGTTTCCGTCTTTGTGATGGATTTGATGCCCTCTTGGTATTTTTCCATTAAATGTTTCCCAAACAAGCACGTGTTCCATTCGTTGGCGTTTTTCAACTGCACACCAGACTCTCCTATAACCTTTTGGGGTGATATTCCCGTAACCATAAGTCTTATTAACTTTTCCTCTTTTGTTGTATTGTTTTCGTTCCATACTCTAAGTATATCAACTAGGACGATACTGTCAAGCCCTTTATTGCGTTCTGATTTTGAACTTTTTGCTTGATAGATTATTGATTTGAAGAAACGAGAGGCGTTGGTTTGGTTGTCTTGATAAATGGGTGTATTTGCATCTCCACCCATTGAATAACTTGTAGCGTTGCTTGGTTTTGTTGCTGTTCTACTTGTTGCTCCTTTAACATCAGGAAAACACTCTCTTACTTCTTCACTATTGTCGTGGATTAAGTTGGCAGGGAAGCGACCAGACTCTTTTAGTTCGGGCATATCTATTCTTCTACCAGCTTGACTGAAAACTTTATCACCACCAGTTTGAGCCTTCATCATCTTTATTGGGTCATTATGCTTTACCCTACTCTCATCTATATTTATTCCACCTGTTCCATACTTTAATACGTTGAGAGCTACTGTCTTTTCTGCTAAAGGTTTACGTGCCATACAGATAGGTTCGTGTGCTGGTTTAAGAGCAGTTCCCCAGCCTTCCCATTCGGAAGTGCCTTTGGTTATTTCTATTTGTTTTCTATCTGCTGGTCGTGGATTTTGTCCGAAAGATAATTTATCAATTCCAGTTGCTTCTTTACTCATAGCACCAACATCTCTTAAATCAGGGGCGGTATTTGTATCATAGCCAGTTACCTCCCTCTCATTTCCCTGTAACTTATCAACCGCCTTACCTATATTCAAAGACTTCGGAAATCCTGAACCATAAACCCACTCAATCATATCTCTCACTTCAAATCCTGCGTCTTCAATAGCACTAGCCATTCTGTGATATGTTCTAGTTCCACCAAAAGATAATAGATAACCTCCTGGCTTTAATACTCTTAAACATTCAGCCCACATTAAAGGGTTGTTTGCTATACCTGTGTTATCCCATGACTTACCCATAAAACCAAGTTCATATGGAGGGTCGCAGACAATACTGTCAACACTGTTTTCCTCTAGTTGTTTTAGTTCTATTAAACAATCTCCTTGTATAATTTTATTCATATTAGTTTAGTTTCTTATAGTAAATTTATTTGCAAGACCGCTTGTAATTGATTTCTGTTCGGTTCCAGTAATTTCCGATAATGGAATTTGTAATAGTTCTGGTTTATCAGAAACAAGTCTTGCTGTTAAAGATGCTTTTTCAAGTAAATTTCTCATACTATTTGATATTCCTTTACTATCTAATTCATTCCAATCATCACTGTCGAGTTTATGAGTATTATTCCAGCCCATTGTAGAATGATAATCTGGCTCAATACCTTGAATACTCTTTCCTATAAGAGCAACTCCATTAGAGAATACAGCTCTAGCTTCTGGTTTCATGAATAAATAATAAGCTTTATGTGCTTCTTCGGCACTAATTGTCATAAATTGGTCATCGCGAAATCCTGTTATTACTTTTACTTTTAGATTATATAACTTCATATTTGTTTTTATTAGTTTTTAATTCTGATTGTTTCTTTTTTACCGCACTTTCAAGTGAAGCCCACTTATCTCGTAACTGTACAGGTGTAATTATTGTAGGGAAAAACTCTAACCCGTTTGTTGTTGGTAGTGTTTTCTCGATTATAAATATAGTCCTATCAAAACCATAGGTATCAATTAAATCTTGGCACGCTTGTCTTTGTGTCTTGTTTCCATAAAACCGATTACACGCTGGGTTTACCTTTTCAAAGGCTTTAATCAACTCTGGGATTTCCTGCGAGGTTTCCTCGCTACTTGTATTTTGTTTATTTAAGTTAGTATTAGAATTAGAGTTAGTATTAGAATGCGATAGGCTACCCATATCTGTGGGTACGCTATATTCTACTTGACCTCTTTTATTCCACCTAAGTTGTGCATTCTTCTTACCATTACACACCCTACAAAGAATCTGTAAGTTTTCAAAGTCATCTGTGCCACCCATTACAACTGGTTTTATGTGGTCTATTTCTAAATTAATAGGGTCGCTTTCTTTACACTCGATACACCTATGGTCGCACCTATCGAGCACCCTATTTCTCATAGTTTTTGATATCTTTTTTCTTTTGATACGTTCCTTTGGTACAGATTGTTGAATGTCAACAAACTTTACGAGTTCTTTTGGTTTATCTTTTAGTTCATAATTAATCCCAGCCTGTACTTTAGGATTAATTGCTTGGTGTTTTATAAAATTCTTTATTGCAACCCAGCCTTGTCTATATATTATCTTACCATCTCTTTCAAGTCTTTCGATAATGTTTTGAGCTACTAGTGAGTCTATACCAATATCAAACGCAATTCTTCTAATAGGTATTTCATAAATACCGCATATATTTGTGTTTGAATTTGTTAATAAATACAAAAAAACTAGTCTTTCAATAGGGTCTAAGGTTGAAACATATGAATCAATCCAAAACCTAGTGTTAATCATCCTTTGTTTTGCCATAAAATTGTTTGACCCTTTATTCTCCCCCCGCTCACGACGAGAGAGAGAATAAAAGGCGTGAGCTTATTGTTAATGTACCGAATACGATTTCTCGGTGACTATAGTATACCACAAAACTAAAAGCAAGTACCTGTTGATAAACTATTCTGCATCTGGAATTATCTCCTCTAAGTAGCAATTATTGCAAATAACTTTTCCATATGACAAAAACTCGCATTTGAGTTTCATGTCTTGAAAAGCTTTTCTGCATTTGTCACATCGGCGGATTTCTTTAATCTTTGTTTTCATATCGTTCTATAAGTTTTTCCCAATAATCTGGCTTCTCTGGTAAATCGTAAATACTCTTTACAAGTACCTCGGCAATTTGCACGAGAATAATGTTTTCCATTTTAGCGCCTCGGTGTCGTTGGTCTTCGATTTCTATGCGTTCAAGTATATCATCTCCATGTCGTCGTTTTAATTCTAAACCAAAAGCGTAACCAATATCTCCTCCTCCATTGTGGTTACATTTTTTACATTGAATTGCGAGATTTTCAAGATTATATTTTGCGTATGCGTTACTTGCTCCCCATGTTTTATAGTGTCCACAATCTCCGTCTCTCCATGATTCTAATTGTCTATGACATGAAACGCATTTATTTCCGAAAGTATAAAAATCGTTTATACGTACATAGTCGCTCGTTAGCTTCCACAGTCTTTTTTGTACAGGATTACTTCCATGAGAGCCTGTATCTATTGCCATGAACCATTTTGGTGGTGTCCAACCTTTAGATATGGTCTTAGAAGGCTTATTTTGCCCAGTAGAGGCACGTTTCTTCTCTAGTAGGGTATTTATGTCCTTACGTTTGAATCCTGTCCTACGGAGGCTTGTAGTGCCTCGACTCAATCCTTTTGTACCTCTTTTGAGAGCTGTTTTTTTCATTGACGACAATACAGGAATCGAACCTGCGAACCATGTTGTCGTATTAGCCCTACCATGAAACTAGTTTAGATATTATTTCATGGATTGCCGAAGCACGGGCATGACTGGGATTTCACCAATGGTCGGTCTTCTTTTCAACCCAAAGCCTTATACCTGTAATCTAACTACATGTATTAGCATATGCCAGAATTATACCACATACTAATAACCCCCACAATTATTTCGTGAGGGTTATATGTAATATCCAGTATTAAATCTCCATCTATCTTCAAGAGCGAGCCAATCAGAAAGTGAAAGTCTTTGTACGTTGAAGTCGAGAAATACTACTTTGCCGTCAATAACATCAACACCACAACCGCACATAGAGCAGTACGACTTTACAAGGACACTTCCTTGTTCTGTTCGTACAAACTCAAAGAGGTGTGGAACATATCCGCTTTTGGCGTTAGTTTCGCAGGTGTACAATCGGTATACTTTCTCTTTCCCTTTGTAGAGAAGAAACTTGTCACCTTTGTGTGGTTTACCTGCTTTAGCGCAGTCACTACAATAAGAAGTCCTACTTATCATGGCGCAGGAGTTTTAGAAAGACGAACACAGCGTATAGAACGACAGCAGAAACCATAATGACGAGTATTACTTCTGGCTTTTCCATTAGTTCCAGTATATAAATGGGTTATCTTCTTCTGGCGGTGTGTATTCTTTCAACCGCTCTGCAACGTCAATTTCAACGCCATATCGTGAGAGTATTCGTCTTGCGAGTTCATCATGTTTGATGTCTCTTTCAAGTTCTATGGTTCTCAAAATATAGGCATCAACCTTTGTGAGTATTGATGGTGAGATTTTCATTTTCAAAATGTTTTGGTTCTATATAATTATACAACATAAAAAGAAATCCCCTAAATTAGAAATAGGGGATAACTTAAACTATAAATGGTATTAAACCATATTTACCATCGCCATATAAAATACCGTTCGCATGGGACCAGGCTCCAGGTCCCTTAGTATAGTCTAACTTCAATTTAGTGTTAGTGCCTACGCACATTCCGTTGGCATAAAGCTTTGGTGCATGTTCGTGACCAGTAATCATTTTTAGATTCATTTTATCGAAGCTCAAAGACGAGCCACGACTTCCTGATAATCCTCTATGACCATGCGTTAGAAGCTCAACGCCACGTATGCGACATTCTTCGTCCTCTTTTCCAAAATGAAAGTTACTAGGTAGCTTTCCAATAAGTTCAAGACCTATCTGCAAGGTTGGTTTAGTTCCTTTCAAGATATAGGGTATCATTTCAAGAGCATGAAGAAAGTTCTGTGGGTGATACATAAAGTCTTTGCTGTCGATGTAACGATGTAAGAATATATCATGGTTACTTTCAGCAACAAGAAACTTTACGTTCGGAAACTGGTTTGCAAGATACCATACTTCTTTATAGACTTCTCTCATTTCCCTATCAAGTGAGTCACGCTTTTGCTGGTAGCTTTTTAGTTCTGACAACAAGTGACCTTTCTCGTGGGGATTTATTGAGTGACCATTAAACAAGTCATGGAGCACAACACGTTTTGGTTTGAGATGACGTATCATATCAAGACTTGCTTTGCGTGCCTTTATACAAGTATCTCCTGTATGCCAATCGCCAAGTATCAACGCTTCTGGGTTTGCTTCCTTTTTCTGACCAGAAACATAACGCTCGTTCATATAGTGAAAATCTCCTTTCTTTGTAGCTTCAACTTGATAGCTTGAAAAGATTTTATTGTTCTTCACTTCAATGTAAACGAATCCGTACTGATGTTGCTCTTTTGCTTTACGACCTTGCGCTGTGTGTTCTTTGTAGTTAGGTTGCGTAAGTGAGCCAGTAGTCATCAATGCTCTTGGGTTGCTAGAAGTGCTTGCAAGAGAAAGATAGCGGATTTTGGGAGATGGTAATACATAGGAATAATCCCTAGACAATTTGAAACCAAGACCTGTAAGAGGGTTGATTTGCTGTGCGAGGATTTTCATATCTTGACCACGTAAGTTAGAGTTCATACGCAAGGATTCAATAATTGATATACCTGCGTGAAAGATACGTTTATCGAGTATCTCCTCCTCTTTATATTTTCCGTTCATTACAAACGTGTGTATATTACTTACGCCTTTATCTTTGGCGAAAGTGAGCATATTAGCGAGAAATCCTGCATTCACAGGAGCTCCGTACTGGACTGATGTGATGATGTATTTCATGGCCATTTAGTTTTTAAGGTAAATAAAAAAGTGCCTAAATAGACACTTCCAGATAAAACACTATTGAATTGTGTGTTGTTTCTGACATCTGCTCCATTGTACCATTTTTGAGCATTGATTACTTCTTGTGCTGATGACTTGTGCATGTTGAAATTATACCACATTTTTGACACTCAAAAAATAAAGTTGCAAAAAAGTGTGGATAAACAAAAAACCAGTGTGAGCTGGTTCTTGTTTCTTGATTTACACAATGTGTAACTGTTAGATTATACTTTTATTCGCAGGAAATACAAATATTAGCTGGCTCTGACGGGTCATCATTATTAAAGTTATTTGCAAATCTGTCTGCTTCTGCTTTTTTCTTACGTGCTTCAGCTAGCATTTCTTCGGTGATGATGATTTCCATATTATTTGTAATTATTTATAAATACTGTAAATATCTTTTGTCTGTGTACGCTCCCCATGGTTTCCAACCGCTTTTACTATATATCTCATATGCCTTTGCTATATTATATTTAGCATCGAGCAACTTTTCTGTGTCATCATGTATACAAGCAATTTGAAATAAACCAACAGAACCATTACAAGTCCTGTGTCGTTCTCCATTGTAAGCATCTGCATCAGCCCTACTTTCTGCCATCATGACAGCGTAGGCTATTTCTGTATCCCAGTCGTACAAATTAAGATAATCTTTATAATCATTTGTACATGCTTTTTCGTCAATAGCGTCATCGCAGTTTATATTAGGCTCTGCGATTGCGATTTTATATGTAGTTACCGCCATTATAAATAATATAATTAGCACTAACATTTTGATGTGTTTTTCCATAAATTGGTTCTTGAGCTGAACCTGAACTTTCGTTTCTTCCTTTACTGACAGACTGATATTAGAACATAGTCGTGTAATGTTCTCGGGTGTTTCCACCAACATGACATTACGTGGTACGATACATCCTAATATCAAACAATCAATTACCTTTTCTTCACAAAGAGCCAAATAAACCTACCTATAAAGTATAGGATTAACAGCGTGGTTAATATGCAAGGAACAATTCCGTATGGGCAAAACATATATAATATATTATATCATAAATATATTATATATAATATTGTATATTATGTTAATATGTTATATAATGTTAACATTAATAACTTAGCACCGAGAAAGGATACATTTCTGCTAAGTGGTGTATCCTTTTTTGGTAAATTAAATATATGACAACAAGATATCAGAAGTATTCAAGAACCAAAAAAGGTTTAGCGCGACGCTTATACCGAGAC
>CXWK01016046.1_pt2 | contig 36209 bp, 38 predicted proteins | sample 590851 | NCBI WGS metagenome assembly CXWK01 (sample SAMEA3498364, study PRJEB10139) | wastewater metagenome | biome: wastewater treatment plant; material: activated sludge | place: Denmark | collected 2014-08-01
AATACCCTTTTCAGTATATATATTGTCTATACCCAACAATTTTTCAGCTTTAGTTATACCTTCATCAGTTAAAGTAATAGCCCGAATTTTTTCATCTACTTCGTAATCAGTGCCAGCTTTCAGTTGTTTTGCTATTTGATAAAACTTTGTATAAAAATCTTCTGAATCACCAGCAGCGGAAGAAATAATCAAGGGAGTTCTAGCTTCGTCGATAAGTATAGAGTCCACTTCGTCCACTATGGCATAATGATGTCCTCGTTGAACTAAATTTTCGGTAGATGTTGCCAGGTTATCCCGCAAGTAATCAAAGCCGTATTCATGGTTTGTACCATAAGTTATATCAGCACGGTACGCTTCTTTACGAGAACAAGGTTTTAGAAATTCATAGACTACCTTAAATCCCCCTACCTGATCACGTTCTTGATCCGCATCGGTATGCTTGGGATCATACAAATAAGAAACATTTTGTGAATTAATTACCCCCACAGAAAGACCTAAGAAATTATAAACTTGCCCCATAAGCACCGCGCCTATACGAGAAAGATAATCGTTTACAGTAATAATATGCACACCCCTACCTTCTAAAGCGTTTAAGTATGCGGGAAGTGCAGCAACAAAAGTTTTACCTTCACCAGTTCGCATCTCAGCAATATTCCCATCATGTAGCGCCATACCTCCAATCATTTGTACGTCAAAAAGACGAACATTGTCAGTACGTCGCATAGCTTCTCGAACCAAAGCAAAAGCCTCAGGCAAAATCTCATCCAGAGCTTTCTTTTTATCTTCTGCTTGCGCAATCTTATCCTTGAATTCTTGGGTCTTCTTTGGGAAGTCAGCGTCAGTTAGTTTGGACAGGTCTGCCTCCAAAGCACTTATTTTTTTAAGGGTATTTTGGCTATTTGCTATGAATTTTGAGCTTTCGCTACCGAATATCGTGGTAAATATGGACATGACCTATACTATAACAAAAAAACCTCTATTTTCATAGAGATTTTTTTGTAAGTGGGAACTAAGACTAAGCTCGCTTCTTCTTTGAAGCCTTCTTTGCTGGCTTTCTCTTAGCTGCCTTCTTTGCTTTCTTTTTTGCTGCCATAATATTTGTCGCTTATTTATCCGAAGATGAACTCGCGAAAATTAAATTATTAATTCTAGTTTGCAATAAAACGACCTAAAAATATTTCTAAAAAATAAATTGTTGAAAATATTTTAAATATTTATTGCAAGGAACATATTAATTATCTCGCATATGCGCATCAAACACAATAGTTTTTACAAAAAACTGTGGATAACTTTCAAAAATAAAACTTGAATAAAAAAACATCCCGCATCACGGGATGTTTTTTTATTTTATTATTTGCATTTGAAGCGGGTGATGGCTAACCTCCAACATATGTGCCTATGTGAGTGCGACCACCCGCTACAGATAAAAACAATACAGTATCTAGTATATCATATTAGACGCCAAGCCAGAGAGGGCTTGCTAACTATGCTTCTCACCAATTTGCTGACGCCACATTGCAAAATATAGTCCTTTGGTCGCCAGTAACTCTTCGTGCGGACCAGACTCTACGATTTTCCCTTTCTCTAATACGTATATTTTATCGGCATGCATAATAGTAGAAAGCCGATGAGCAATCAAAATAGTGATATGGGAATGAGAATTTGATATTTCTCGTATGGTTTTCGATATTTCTTCTTCAGTCAAACTGTCGAGCGAGCTTGTAGCCTCATCAAAGATCAAGATATTTGGTGTTCGTAGAAGTGCCCGAGCGATGGACAGCCTTTGCTTCTCACCCCCAGAAACTTTGACTCCCCCCTCACCTATCAAAGTGTCGAGTCCTTTGCCTCCACGAGCCAAGAGGTTTTGACACTGAGCCTTATTTAAGGCATCCATGCATTCTGCGTCCGTGGCATTCGGTTTTACGAAAAGCAGGTTCTCGCGAATAGTTCCAGCAAAGAGCTGAGTATCTTGAGTCACAAAACCTATCTGCGCGCGCAGTTCTTCTTTATCTAAATCCATTAAAGGAACTCCGTTATATAACACTTGCCCGCTGGTCGGTGTGTAAAGCCCAACTAAAAGTTTTACTAGAGAAGTTTTACCCGAACCAGACGGACCAACGAAAGCTATAGTATGCCCTTTTTGTATTTCATAAGAAATATTTTTTAAAGCATCATCGCTTCCGCTTCTATATTGAAATGATACATCATCAAATTTTAAGGACTCGATAGTGCCGATAAATTTCGGTAGCTCGGCTTTCTTTTCTTTTGGTGTTTGTATCAATTTTTCGAAATTATTTAGCGACGCTTCAGCTTCACGATAAGTGGTGATGACATTACCTAGTTCTTGCAAGGGGCTGAAAATATAGAATGAGTAAAAAAGAAGAGAGAAGAATTCACCGAAAGTAATTTCTTTCGTAAAAATAAGGTACAGCATGAAAAGCATAATACCGGTACGAAGAAAATTCACCACAGTTCCCTGAATGAAAGACATAGACCGTATGTATTTTAATTTTTTTAGTTCAAGTTCAAGTATCTTCTCGGTTGTAGTATTTAATCGATCAATTTCCTGCTTTTCAAGTCCCAATGATTTCACCAGCTCAATATTACGGAGGGATTCAGTAGTAGAACCAGCTAGAGCAGTAGTTTCCTTTACTATCAGCGTCTGGATGTCTTTTATTTTCTTGGTTAGAACAGAGCTGAGCAGACCCAACAAAACCGGAACTATGAAAAAAACAACTGCTATCATCCAGTAAACATTTATAGAGTAAATGGTCACAAATATAAAACCTACCAATGACACGAAGAGAATGTTTACAAAAGCAGCTATAAATTTTTCGCTATCAACTCTGGCTTTTTGTAATTTTCCCAGTGTCTCCCCACTCCGCTCATCTTCAAATACACTAAATGGTAGTGAAAGAGTGTGCGAAACCCCGTCACTATACAAGTCTGCCCCTACTCGCTGACTAACTCTGTTTAGATAAAAATCTTGAAAATTTTTCGCCACCCGAGACACAAAAGCCACAAAGATAGTACCAAGAAGCAAAAAACCAACTCCGTAAAGGAATTCACTTTTTGTGTAAAGCTCGGGCTTGGTAGCATAGTCATCTACTACATGGCGGAAAATGTACGGGTCGAGCAAAGAAAAAACCTGATTGATAGTAGCCAGTACTAGCGTCAGTACGCAAAGCTTCCAATATTTTTTTAGATAAGGAAAAAGTATTTTCATGTTTTATGAATCTGCATTATAGCACAATGGGTCACGGTTTTTAGTATTTAAAAAACTACTTCTTGCTTATGTTTCATTCCCTCTTTAATGATTTTAAAAGAGGATTGCAAAACTAGCAACGCTATACCTAGCCCCACTAGAATGTCCGGCCACATGGAATTCAAGTAACCAACAAAAATACCTGCAAAGATAACACCAACATTACTAAGGACGTCGTTCCGAGAACAGATCCATGCTGATCTGACGTTTAAATCCGTATTTTTGTGTCTTAGTAAAAGTAATAGACACGATACATTAGCTATCAATGCCACACCTCCGATTATAGATATTGTTTCAGAAGTAGGTTGAATTGGATAAATTATTTTATATATGGCTTCTCCTATAACAAATAAACCTAGGGCAAACATTAAGTAACCTTTTAGTAAAGAAGCTTTAACTCTTGCTTGATGTCCCTTAGTCAATACATACAGACTAACTCCATAAACAAATACATCTGCAAGCATATCCAGTGAATCTGCCCAAAGAGCATTTGAATGAGCCAAGTAGCCACCTATTGCTTCCGTAAAAAACATTACGAGGTTGATAAATAAAACAATCCAAAAAACTTTTTTAAGAGCCACATTTTGTTCTCTAGTTAAATCTATTTTTTCTGCTTCGCAACAATCTTTGGACATACTTTTTAAGAGAAAAACCTTTTTATTATAACTAAGAGCAAATTATAGCACGAACCCAATTTTTGAATTAGCTAAAAATAGTATAGAGAAGCCAAACATTCAAGCTGGCGATGAGTATCGCGATGACCCAAGCAAGATACTTAAGAATCTTTCCATTAGCGAATTCACCCATTATCTTTGGATTACTAGTAATAGATACTAGCGGGAATATCGCAAACGGAAGTTGGATACTTAACACCACCTGACTCAAGATCAAAAGATCAGTAACACTCCTATCACCGTAAGCCGCAATAAAAATAACAGCAGGAACTATGGCCATCAGTCGAGTTATAATTCTGCGGAGCCAAGGCTTGATTCGGAAATTTATAAAACCTTCCATGATTATTTGCCCGGCCAGAGTTCCAGTGATGGTGGCATTTTGACCAGAGGCCAAAAGGGCAACACCGAACAAAATACTAGCTGCACCTGTACCAAGAAGAGGCGCCAGAAGCTTGTAAGCTTCCTCAATTTCAGCTACTTCATTGTTACCACTAAAGTGGAATACTGCCGCAGACACAATGAGGATGGAAGCATTCACAAACAGAGCTATAGTTAACGCACCAGTAGAATCAATAGTAGCGAACTTTATTGCTTCTTTCTTTCCTTCTTCAGTTTCTTCATAATTTCTTGTTTGCACGATAGCAGAATGCAAATACAGATTGTGGGGCATCACAGTCGCTCCGAGTATCCCGATTGCAAGATAAAGCATATCAGGGTTAAAAACTACGGCAGTACTTGGTATAAAACCAGCAAGTACAGGGAACAATTCTGGAGAAGATAGAATAAGCTCTACTATGAAACACCCAGTGATAGTTGCAACCAAAGTAATAACTAAAGCTTCCAAATAACGGAAACCTTTGTTTTGTAAAAGTAGAATTATAATAACATCACAAGCGGTAATAAGAACACCCCATAGTATTGGAATACCGAAAAGTAAATTTAGGGCAATAGCTGAACCAAGCACTTCTGCTAGATCACAAGCCATGATCATGATCTCCGCCATGAGCCAAAGAAAAATTGCAGTCTTCTTTGAGTATTGATCTCGGCATGCTTGGGCTAAATCTCTACCAGTTACTACGCCAAGCTTGAGCGCAAGATGTTGTAAAAGCATCGCAAAAAAGTTTGATAATAGAATCACAGACAAAAGTGCGTAACCGAATTTTGCTCCACCGGCGAGATCTGTCGCCCAGTTACCCGGATCCATGTACCCTACCGCCACTAAAAACCCAGGGCCTGCAAAGACCATTAATTTTCTCCAGAAAGAATAATGCGCTGGGACAGGGATAGATTTGTGCACCTCTGGTAAACTTTTTGCTAATTCGCCACTGTCTTCACCCACACCTTTTTTCCAACCCAAAGCCTCAAATAGATTTACATGTGTCATAATATGTAATTAAAAAACTATTAATAAAAAGAAAGTTCGCAAACTTAACTAAAACAAGGAGATACTTAAGTGATGGGTATATTATACACGAAATAAAAATTTTATGCAACTGAAACTAAAAAGGTGTCGTGGCACCTGATTAGTGCAAACGACACCTGTTGATTGTAGACCCACGAGTCTTGAGAGTCAGTTTTGGACCTTCTCCCAGGAGATGACCACCGCGTCCGCAAGGAGTTCCGACATGGCACTAGCATTCTTGCCACGACCATTGGCACGCAGGAACGAGCCTTCGGCGATTGAGGCAGTGAAGAGGTCGAACCTGACACTACCGAATCGTCTGGTGGCTTTTTCCATGAAAACCGCCAGAGACGCCTGGTGGATTTCGATCTTGTACGGCTCTGGATCATCCCCGACGTACATGTCCATCTTGAAGAACGAACCGATGGGCATGCTTAGGAGCTTCTTCTCGGCCGTTGTGGGCTCTTTCTTTTTCGTCACTTTTTCTCCTTAGAAATTGTGATGGCGAAGTACCATCTGCACATTATTATGCATTTTTTGGGAGAAAAGTCAATCCCGTTAGCCTAGGATATGCTCTGTGATATTGTGTAGTTTAGTTCCTACTAGCGCGCACACTTCAGATAAATGAGAACCTTGTTTGAGGTCGGGAGTGAGAGATACACTAAGTAGGTAACACTTCCCTCGCGGGTTCATAATAAAATCAGATTTTAGATAATGCTCGGCGTTTATATGTGAATGTATTTCGCGGGCAAGGTTACTGAGCTTTTCTTTTTCTTCGTTTGAAAAATTTCCATAAGAATTTCCAAGTGGAAAAGTGTATAAATCCTCACCTCTAAAATCCCGCACAGAATGCAGGGATGCAATCTTACCTTCTATAAATTCTTCTACTAGAATACTTTTTTCATGCTTTACTCCATCCTCTATTGCGCCCACGAGTTCATTGAATGTTTTGGCTAAATGTATGCCCATACTAGAATCAGGCGTAAACGATTTTACAATCCATGGCGCGCCGAATTTTTCGTGCACTTCTTTGGCTTTTTTTATCGAGTATCTTTCTCGTGGACCGTCAAAATCTTCTTGGTAAAGCGGCAGTACCATATGCCTCGGCATCGGCACATTTATTTGCTTCATATGCTCACGCAAAAGCTCGGCACTATTTTCTAAAACATGCGAATAATTTGTACCACCTACAATCGGCACAGAAAAACTTTTAAAAATATTAGAATTTTCATGATCCGCCACATTCCAAACAATATCTACCTTATGCACCAAATCATGCGGAGTCTCCGGTAATCCACCCACATGCCACACTCCATCCTTATCAACCAAAATATCTACAACTTTATATTTATCTCCCAAATTTTCATTGATATGCTTCATTATATCGCCACCTTTCCGCAGTGAAGAATCGTAATGTTTTCCATTCCCTCCTCGTAGTATTCCAATGCGTTTTTTGTTAGCAACTTCCATCCTTATATTTTATCACAAAAACTGAAGACCACCGCCCAGTTGAGAGATGAATACAGATAGACCTAGTATAAGTAAAATAATCAAAAAACCTACACCTATCAAGAAATAATTCTTACTCTTATCTTTTATTAAGCCAATTAAAAACAATAAAAAACCAAAAATTAACGGAAGGGTCAAAAAAACTGACCCAATAGTACTCAAATAAAAAGCGCCCATTAAATACAATAAATGTACGCCCATTAAAAAAACACCTACTGGTAACAAAAATTTTGATACATTTATACTCATAATTAAATTATATCACACAAACAAAAACACCACTCTTTCGAATGGTGTTTTTTTAGGAGTCCCGCATTTTATCAGGCGGGTGCTGTACTTTGTTTTGTTTCGTTCTATCGCACTACCGAAGTAGTACTTAACTTTTTTATTTTATATGTCTTTCCATATAGTCGAGTTCATTTTAAGTTTGAACAAAAACTATTGCTCGCTCAATTGAGGCGAACAATACCGACTCACGTGAGTTCGATATTCCGAAGAAAATCGAACCCGTTTTTCAAATTGAATTAATCCACGAGCAGCTTCCGCTACCCGTGCCTTGTTACGACTTAGTCCCTGTCACCGAGCTTACCTTAGGCCCCACTTATGTGGAGACTTCGGGTACTCCCGGCTCCCTTGACTTGACGGGCGGTGAGTACAAGACTTGAGAACGTATTCACCGCAGTATAGCTGACCTGCGATTACTAGCAATTCCAACTTCATGGAGTCGAGTTGCAGACTCCAATCCGAACTGAGGCCANNGTCTCGTGTGACACTTGTAACACACAACGAGGGTTGCGTTCGTTAGCCCACTTAAGGGTACAATTCAAACCACGAACTGACGACGGCCATGCATCACCTGTCCTAGAGTCTTGCGAGGGCCAATGTTTCTAAAGGCTTTCACTAGGATTTCTAACCCTGGTAAGGTTCTTCGTTTACCATCGAATTAAACCACATAATCCACTGCTTGTGCAAGTCCCCGTCTATTCCTTTGAGTTTTAGCCTTGCGGCCGTACTTCCCAGGCGCTTCTCTTAACGCGTTAGCTAAGCCACTCAGAGGGTCGATACTCCGAATAGCGAGAGAAGATCGTTTAGGGCGTGGACTACTGGGGTATCTAATCCCATTCGCTACCCACGCTTTCGTGCTTCAGTGTCAAATATGCGCCAGTTTACTGCTTTCGCTTTTGGTGTTCCCCATGATATCAACGGATTTCACCCCTACACCATGAGTTCCGTAAACCTCTCGCACTTTCAAGTTCTGCCGTATCTTTTGCGGATCCCAGGTTAAGCCCGGGGCTTTGACAAAAGACTAACAGAACAACCTACGCACCCTTTACGCCCAATAATTCCGGATAACGCTCGAGGCTCTCGTATTACCGCTCCTGCTGGCACGAGATTAGGAGCCTCTTATTCATTAGGTACAGTCAATAAACTTCTTCCCTAATAAAAGATCTTTACGTCCCAGAGGGACTTCATCAATCACGCGGCGTCGCTCCATCAGACTTTCGTCCATTGTGGAAGATTCTCGACTGCAGCCACCCGTAGGTGTATGGTCCGTGTCTCAGTACCATCGGTGGGGGTCAGGCTCTCACCTCCCCTAGACGTCATAGCCTTGGTAGTCCATTACACTACCAACTAGCTGATATCGCACAGGCCTTTCCCGAAGCGTTAAAACTTTACTCTTGCGAGACCATCGTGTATTAGTCCACCTTTCGATGAATTATTCACGACTTCGGGGGAAGTTCCTATGTATTACTACCTCGTTCGCCACTAATTTTCAGAGAAAATTGACCTTGATATAATCTCAATCTCAATTCAAGAAAATCCGTTCGACTTGCATGCCTTATCCACGCCGCCAGCGTTCATCCTGAGCTAGGATCAAACTCTAACTAAAAGTTATTAGAACGAAACAAAACAAAAAACAGCATAGCTCTTTTTTAATTTCACTTCCCTAAAAATGTTTTAGAATTTGATCGTCGCTCTAAAAATTATTTATACTTACTTCAAATTGTTTTTATGAGACTTGCGTCCTCCGCCATGGGCGGAGGGTTCTCAATTTTTGGCACCCAACCGCGAAACTCGTTCTGGGCGGGGTGCCTATTCAGTTGTCAAAATACATTGAAACTAAAACGCCTATCCACCAAAGGAAAGACGCTCAGGAGAGTATATGCCAAGTATACATGGAAGTCAAGGCTGGTGTCATAGCCCAAAAAGGGCTTATTTTGCAGTGTTATTTAGTCCTATTGAGAGTGCCTTCTATCTCCACCAATCTATCGTATTTGCAAGTCCGCTCTGGTCTAGTAGGTGCGCCAGATTTGATAAATTCGCAACTAAAACCGACAGCTATATCCGCTATCGTAGTATCCATGGTCTCACCGGAACGATGCGACACCATAGTTTTCCAACCCTGTGCTTTGGTCATATTCACCGCCTGTAAAGTTTCCGTCAAAGTTCCAATCTGATTTATTTTTATAAGCACCGCATTTATAGCCTTCTGTTTTACGGACACAGCGATACGTTCCGGGTTTGTCACGGTCAAATCATCACCGATGATTTTTATTTTATCTCCGAGCTTATTAGTCAGCTCAGTAAAAGCCCCCCAATCCTCCTCGGCAAAAGGATCTTCGATAAAAATAATCGGATATTTTTTCACAATATTTTCATACCAAGCCACCAGCTCGAGATTTGTTCTCTCTTCTATTTTACCTCCCACTCGAAAAACATATTTTCCCTTGGAATAAAAGCTCGTCCCCGCCGCATCGATACCTATCTGTATTTCATCTGTATATCCTGCCTTACTTATAGCTTCCATGATCAGTTCCAAAGCCTCTTCATTCGAAGATAAAGCCGGAGCAAATCCACCTTCATCCCCTAAGTCTGTTTTGTAATTTTTATTTTTTAAAATATGTTCAAGTTCAGAAACTACCCTTTTAGCCGCGGTTATTTTCTCGGCCACAGAACTAAAACCTGTGGGCACAATCATAAATTCTTGTATGTCGAGTCCACTATTGCTATGCCTTCCGCCATTTATGATATTAAAACAGGGCTGAGGTATTTTAAGATTTTCATTTCCCGCCATTTTACCAAAGTATTCATAAAGATTTATTTTTTGATCTCTGGCACAAGCATGCGCAAAAGCGAGTGATACACCGAGTATGGCATTGGCACCCAATCTACTTTTATTTTTTGTACCGTCCTGCTTTATCAAGGCTTCATCCAGAGTTTCTTGATCCAAATCTTTCCCGATTAAAAACTCTGCCATTTCTACATTTACATTTTTTACAGCCTTCAATACTCCTTTACCAGAAAATCTAGCCATATCACCATCCCGCAATTCCAGGGCCTCTAGACTTCCAGTACTTTTTCCAGACGGCACCATGCCGATACCACTCGCCTCACTCTCGAGCTCACACAGTACACTGATAGTAGGTGTACCTCTCGAATCAAATATTTCTTTGGCCTCAAGTTTTTTTATGACAGACATTTTAAAATTCATTAAACTTTGCATCTTTCATATGATGTTCTGCTTCCAATGCTAAATGTTCCATCACATACACCGCTCGAATCGGATACTTTCCTGTAGAAGTTTCTTCAGAAAGCATTACCGCGTCTGAACCTTGAAGTACTGCATTCACCACGTCAGTGGCTTCAGCCCGTGTCGGCGTCGGACTATCTTTCATAGAATACAGCATTTGTGTAGCGGTGATGACAGGCTTACCGGCAAGTTTACATTTTTTGATAATTTCTTCTTGAATAAAAGGAATTTTTTCCAGTGGCACTTCATTGCCCAGGTCACCGCGGGCCACCATCACCGCATCAGCCACTTTGATAATCTCATCTATATTCTTTACTGCCTCAGCTCGTTCGATCTTGGCAATTATTTTTTGCCGGCCATTATTTTTTTTGATTTCCTCTCTACATTCGAGTATGTCGTCCTTGTTTCCAACAAATGACACCGAAACATAATCCATATTATTTTCCACCGCAAATTTTATTAGCTCCCGATCTTTGTCTGTCAGAGCTTTAGTAACGTTGACCTCATAAGTATGCCCATCCTTACTCTGCACTCTAGGACCCGGCAAATCACCAATTATTAAAACTTGGGTTTTGTTTTCACTAGCCGCAGTACGTATATTTTTTATACGGTCGATACTTTCCTCTCGTCCTGGCCAGAAAAAATTCAGCCTTGCCATATTCATACCCGCCTTTACCATCTCGTCCAATATTTCCGGCTTATCCGAAGCTGGACCGATAGTGGCCACGATTTGAGTAAAAGAAGTAAGCTTGCTACTCTGTACTTCATACTTCACGTCTCCAGCTTTCCGAGTTTCTTTGGTCAGCATGTAACCATCAGTATCAACATCATAAATAAAAATTTCATTAAAAGGCATTTCCACTTGTCCGATATCTTGATCAGAGATTTTTTCTACATATTTCATCAGTGATCGCATCGTATTACCATGTGACACTACGAGTACGTTTTCCCCACTTCGAAGTATCGGCAAAATAGAGTCTAGGAAAAAAGGCACACACCGTTCATACACCATCTTTAAAGTTTCTCCATTTGGCACTTTGTGATCCCAAGCGCGACGCAAAGAATTCAATCCATCTTTTCCTAATTCCTTTTCTGTTTCCGACTTACTCATACCAGTATAGTCACCATAGTCACGTTCATTCAAAGCATCTGAATAATGTATGGTTTCGGCAGAACAATTCCTGCCTCCGCTCATCATGCAAACCTCAGTCTCGAGAGACCTAGCTTGCGCTGAAGTAAAAACTTTACTTATAGGTATGTCTTTTATCAGCTTACCCATCTCGTCCGAAACTCGAAAACCTTCCCTAGTTAAATGCACATCGGTTTTACCTGTAAAACGCCCAGCCTTGTTCCACTCAGATTCTCCGTGCCTGACTATTATCAATTTACCAATTTTATTTTCCATAATTATTTGTTCACAATATTTTTTGGTGTGTTACCGCTAAAAAAATCAATCAGATTTTCAGCTACCGCTTTTGCCATGGCCTCACGAACTTCGCTACTTGCCGAGGATATGTGTGGGGTCAGCACAACATTTGGAAGGGCTAATAATCCCGCTGAAATTTTTGGTTCAAATTCAAAAACATCGAGCCCCGCACCGGCGATTACTTTTTCTTGTAAAGCCTTCACTAGCGCCACCTCATCCACCACAGGTCCACGTGCAGTGTTGATAAGAAAACTTGTCGGCTTCATGAGGGAAAGTTTTTCAGTATTGATCAAATGTTTTGTAGAAGGCAAAAGTGGTACGTGCAAACTCACAAAGTCCGCGACAGGTAAAAGTTTTTCGAGTGAATCATAATAAACTGCCGAACAAAAATCCTCCAGATTTTTGTTCGGCTTCATATCCGTATACACCACTTGCATTCCGAGCGCCTTACAAAGTTTTCCTACAGCCTCGCCGATTCTTCCGCCACCAACTATTCCCACCGTCTTGCCGGCGAGGCGTGTACCAATAAAAAGCATCGGATCCCAACCTTCATATTTTCCTTCGCGTACAAATTTGTCCGCTTCCACCACCTTATTTGAAAGAGTCATCATCAAAGCCACTGTGTGTTGTGCAACTGCTTCACTCGTGTTATCAGTCGGTGCATTAGTTACTATCACTCCCCGCGCCTTCGCTTCGGCGACATCAATATTATCAAAACCCGTCGCAAAGTTTGCAAATATTTTCACTGCTGGCACAGCATCGAAAACTTCCGCTCCGATTTTGTCAGTCAGCAATGTTACCACTCCGTCGTATTCCTTTTGGGAAAGCATTTCTAGCAATTCCCCTGCACTCACTGGACCTTCCTTGTCATTCACATCCACCTTGTACCCTTCGGCTTCTAGCATCTCCACCGCGATATCTGGAATCGTTCGTGTAATAAGAATATTTTTTGACATACCCTAATTTTACCACTCATTCCCCAAAAACAAAAACCGACTCTTTTTACAGAGCCGGCTTTTTGTTTTTTTATTTAATTTATCGCATCCACCGCATCATCCGCCAAGTCTTCTGCATCATTCGCAAAATCTTCGGCATCATCGTAGTCCTCATCATCATATGCATCCTCAGCATCTTCTAATGCATCTTCCGCTTCATCGAGAAGGTCCCATGCTTCATTCACATAATCACCATTATCTTCCGCATCTTCGATTTCATCTCGCGCATCATCTATAGCATCTTCTGCGTCATCAATGGCATTTTGCGCTGAGCTTTGAGTTCCATTATTGTTATTGTTTCCATCCGCTTCATCGATAGCATCTTCGGCATTATCCAATGCATCTTCGGCTAATTTCAATGCTTTAGTAAAATTTTTATCCATGTAAGCGCGCATTGCGTCAAATATATCGTCCTTAGCATCTTCCAAGCTTTGCTTTGCCGCAACCAAGTTTGTATTCGAATCTTCTATCTCATCTTCCGCATCTTCGATTTCATTTAGAGCGTCCTCTATCTTATTCATCGCCTTCGTTTCTTGAGAAGTATTACTATTTCCATAATTATTTCCGTAACTGTTTCCACAATCTGTTATCAATTGTCCGGTGTTAGGGTTATATGCAGGAACACATGTTGAAGTTCCCAAAACTACCCCACCGCCATTTCCACCATAGTTTCCGCAAGACATACTCAAATATCTGGATTGTGAAGTAGCATCAAAAACTCCGTGAGCTTGCAAACCACAAGAAAGTTGCCAGTTTACCACCGCAGCTCTCGTCATTTGTCCAAAGATTCCGTCTGGAGTTCCGTAGCTAGAAAAACTCGAACCGTAGCCAGCTCCTTGTAAATATTGCTGTAAGCATCGTACGTCCTCACCTCGACTACCTATAGATAGGTCACGGTAAAAAGGGCACGCCGCATAAGAAAGTGCGTTGGCATCCTTTACTGCTCCGCCCACAAAAACCAGCATTGATAATATAAATATAGCCTTAAATATTGTTGTTTTCATAATATTTTTACCCTACCATATATTAGCCGTAAATTCAAGCCCAGCCTTACAAAGCAAAAGCCGCCCCTTCGGGGCGGCTTTCCTGTATTTTCTAAAAGATTATTTCATCATCGCCTCCCCATCCGCTGCAGACATGAATTTAAACATGTTGCCTCCGCATACTGTACACTTTCCTTTTGCAGAGTATCGTCCTTTTTCGTTCTTAGTAACTACAGGATCAGCCATGTCTCGCATAGTTGGCTTGTTATTTGTTCTGCACTTCATACACAATGCTTGTAATGTTGCCATTGATTTTTTGTTCAAAATCACGTCGCATCACTGTCCATTAAATGCGACGCTCTTTTATTATTAATTGCTAATACGCCCACTATACCATATAAAGCTTTTTTTATCTACAAACCCCTTTCAAGTTGACTTCTATCTCTTTTTTCCTATACTTCATTTAGACATCGTTCGTCTCTGAAAAGAGTGGGATTCGGCCCAGACACAGCGTGTAGTTCGTACGTCAAAAGTTGGGTAACACTCTGATCAGTTTAAACCTGGGGTGATGATAGCATCCCATTCCCTGCCAACAGATAATGCTGGGCACTGGCGTGGGTCGTGTAATTCGGACCAGGTTAAGTCGTACTCGGTGGCTCCAGAACGGGTTCCATTCCCGATGCCCATCGTTATAATCCGCGACAATGGTACACCTAGTGACCTCCGTGGATAAATCCGTGCTAGCCTGCTCTTAGGCTGTACGGTGGTATCGTGATCTTGAGTCCGGATCACGTCCACTCTCTGAGTGTAGAAATACCCATCGAGGACTTCGAGACGTCGGGCGCGGAGTGTGGATCCTTCTCCATACTTCGCGCCTTTTTTATTTAGGCAAATTAGAAAGTACTATCCTTTCTAATTCCTCCTCATTCTCAAACATAAAAGATTTTATTCCCAAACTCTCCGCCGCATCCAGATTCTTTTGCTGATCGTCAAAATAAATACAATCCTCTGGTTTTAAATTATTCTCAGATATGATAAATTCCCAGGCTTTTACGTCCGGCTTCACAAATCCCGTCTGCCAAGAAAAATACACCTTATCCACGGCCTCACTCATCCAAGGATAATCTTTATAATATTCCGCTCGCTCCTTAAAATTATTTGAAAGTATAAATACTTTGATTCCTTTTTGTCTCAATGCTTTTGCAAATTCCACCATCTTTTGAGATGTGATTTCGCTCTTAAACCAAAAGTCCCACAAGTCTTGTTCAGAAAGATTCAATTTCCATTCTTCCAACACCGGCTTCCAATAATCAAATGCCGATCCCGCATTCGGTTTTCGAACCTTCTCCATTATTTCCCCTAGCTTCGGAATAAACTCAGAAACAGGAACCTTAAATCCTTTTTCAAACCTCTCGCTCAGTTTCGGTGCTTGTAAAAAAATTCCATTCAAATCAAATATCACCGCTTTTATCATACGAATAGTATACCAAACTTTATTTGACTTCTCTTCCTCATTCCCTATACTAAGTTTAGACAGCACATCAGTCTACCGTGGATGCCAGAAGGCGTAAAACAATTAAGATACCTTTATGGACCACAAAAATCCGTCTGAGCTATAGGCTATTCGGATTGTGATTGCGCGGACTAGTCCCATCCGCGTACTCTGTAACAGGAGTAAATCACCCATGGGCTGGCGTGGAGTGGATTAGATACCCACAAACCTATCACGTCTTGTCGTGTCGTTTGGCGTGAAGTGCGCGGTTGATCCCTCCGCACTTCACGCCTTTTTTATTTATCCAATTCCAACCTCTCATCTATCCGTATCTGCTCCACGAATTCTGGTACGTGGGATACCAGTATCATTGCTCCCTCGTATTGATCGAGTGCTTTAGCGATCACTGGCAAATGTCGGAAGTTTATATGGTTCGTCGGCTCGTCTAAAATTAAAAGCCCCGGACGTTCCAGAACCAGTCTAGCAAAAGCCACCAACCCCTTCTGCCCTTCGGACAAGTCTCCAATTTTTGTATTTATTATATCTGCAGTTATCAAAAAGTTCGCCGCCACACTTCGCATATATTCTTCATCGATTTTTCCGGTCACCTCTTTCAAAACTTTCGTCAGTGATTCTCGCACACTATCATCAAAGTTTAACGTAGAAAAATCTTGTCGGTAATATCCCACACGAATGCCTTCCATTATTTTCGCCCCAGGCGCAGTTCCTTTTGCGAGTGATTCCAGTAATGTACTTTTCCCGATTCCATTTGGACCAGAAAGCAATAAGTGCATTTTCTTTTTCAAACTTATCTGCGCCTTTTTTGTTACTGGCTTGTGCTTCTTTGAATCCATGACAGTAAGTGAAGTTATATTTACGATCTCGCCCAAAATATCTTCCTGCGCTGGAATTTTAAAATCTCGAATTGTTTTATCCTCCTTGCGTACATCCACCACTTCTTCTTCCAGCTCTTCTGCCTTTTCGCGCATACGTCGAGCGACGAGTCGAAGCCGTCCACCTTTATGCGCGAAAACATTGGCCTGATCTTTTTTAGCTTGGATTTCTTTTTCAAGTTGCGCGTTCTTCATGTTTTCTTTTTCCACTCGCGCAGTGATGTCTTTTAGCACATTGTTATAGTTCCCCATGTACTGTTCTACTTTTCTGGTATAAATATCTAGGTACAAAACGCCGTTACTAAAAGCATTTAGAAAAGCCGAGTCGTGGGAAATCACTATCACCGTCTTTTTATAATTTACTAGAAATTCTGTCAGGTGTTCGATACCCGCTTTGTCGAGATTATTTGTCGGCTCGTCGAGTAGTAAAATATCCGGCTCTTGGATTAGTGCTGAAGCTAATAACAACCTCGCTTGCTGTCCACCAGAAAAACTTCGTACTATTCTGTCATGCACGTCCTTATGGCCTTTCAAGTTCACCACTTCGAGCACATCATCTATCCGTGGATCAATGTCATAAACTTTTTGCTTGAAACATTTTTCAAAAAATTCTCGCACTGTCAGGTCGAGCTCGTCGCGCGGAATCACTTGCCTAGAAAGGGCGATACTCGTCTTTTGAGTTATATTTATAATTCCTTCTTCTGGTTTTCTTTCACCAGTGATCAATGAAAATATTGTACTTTTCCCTGCTCCGTTTTGTCCGACGATAGTTACCTTCATTCCCCGGCGAACAGAAAAATCCACCTCGTCGAGAATTGGTTTGTTGAATCCGTAATTAAATGAGACTTTATCAAATCTCACCACTGTATCTCCGCCTGCTCCTTGTGCCATATATTTTTCTTATGAACTAACACTTTACATTAAATTTATAAAAATAGAAAGAACGAAGCTCGCATTTTTCCTCCCCGCCTGCGAAGGAGGGGCACTTTGATTTATCGAAGGGGGTGGTGCATATAAATTAAAAAAGTGGACGTGGAATAAATCCGACGCCCACTTGTGTGTGATGGATACGATTCGTTGCTCCACCACACACAAGTGTGGAGCCTACGCCGCCTCCTTCGCGCTGAGCATCTTGAAGAAATACTCGTTCTCAGCCTTCCGCGCGATCTCGTACGCCTCGGCCTTGTAACCCTCGGCGAGCCGACAACCGACGTACAACCCGAGCGCTTCATCAGCATCTTCGGGCAAACCCGCAGGGGCCAAGATGAGATTGAGCGGCGAAACGAGAACAGCCCCAGCGTACTTGCCGATTTCGAAGTCCCTGCTTTTACGGCTCGTCTTGTAGCCATGGGACTTCAAGAACTGAAGCAGTCGCGCTGCATCTTCCTGAGAGACGGTGGCGTACTCCTCCTGCTTCTCAACATCCGGCACGTTACCGATCTTCACCACGCCCGACTTACGATCCGGCAAGAATTGATAGGTGAGGTACAATCCCTCCTTACCATGAACTCCTTTCGCTTCCATGATTGGTATCAGGATAGCCAAGGCAAGATTGCTCTCGGCCACGATTTGTTTGACCGTCACGACTGGTTGGTTCACTCAATGACTCCTTTAAAAAAATGTTTAGAACGTCCTCTTTGCTTTATAATACAATTAGCCTAATTTGTCAAAGCGTGATAGAGTAAAACTATGGATGAAAAAGAAAGTTTCCCAATGCGCATAAATAAATACCTAGCGTGGAAAAAGCATTCCACTCGACGAGGTGCGGATGAACTCATAAAAGAAAAGAAGGTTTTTCTAAATGGCAAACTGGCCGTACTTGGTGATAAAGTAAATGAACACGACAGCGTCGAAGTTCGCTTTCGAGGCAAACAAGTTCCCTACATATATCTAGCTTACAACAAACCCGTCGGTGTGGTCACTCACTCGGCTCAAGAAGGCGAAGTAGATATCTTGGCAAAGATAAAACACGAAGTAGCCCTGCGTGACATCTTCCCTATCGGCCGTATCGACAAAGAATCGCATGGCCTCATAATTCTTACGAACGACGGCAGAATTACAGAAAGACTTTTGAGCCCAAAATATTTTCACGAAAAAGAATACTTGGTAAAAACCAAAGAAAAACTACGTGCAAATTTTAAAGAAAAAATGGAAGCCGGAGTAAAAATCGATGCTGAAAAAACTGCTCCCTGTAAAGTTCAAATAGTAAATGATAACACTTTCAAAGTTACCCTAACCGAAGGCAAACGACACCAGATCCGCCGGATGTGTGTAGCCCTATTCCAAGAAGTTTTGGATTTAAAAAGAATAAGAATTATGAATATAGAATTGGCCAAACTCCCCGACGGCGCTCACCGTGAAATAAAAGGCAAAGAACTCGAAACACTTTTGCGCTCATTGGACTTAGCATAAAACGAAAGCCTCGGGAACTTTTCCCGAGGCTAGATGGCCCCGCCGAGTACGGCGGGGCTTTTGCTTTTTCAGAACGACGAAGAGTCGAGTTTACGAATTTCGCTCAGATTGAGCAGTGAGACTTGATCGGGGTCAATCCGCTTGAAGCCGTGCCTATATACTCTGACTTCCTCGGCGTGACTCCGGATGAAGAGTTGGACATCCGCATCCACCGCCTGCACCTCCTCGAAGTTGTCGAGGGGGAAGTAGAACGGGAGGACGGGTTGGCCTTTTTTCGTGGGGTAATGCACCCACTTCTCTGCATCAGGTATTTTCCCTCCGAAACCTTCTGCTCGCCACAACCACGAGAACACAAGAGTCGGCCTGTCCTGTTTGTAGCCAGCAAAGGCTTCAAAGATTTCAGCCACGTGAACGGAATGCACACCCCGAACTTCGACGTGACACATCTGAAAACCCTTAAGTCTGTCTCTTGAAAAGTCTGAGATTTGCATTGCTCCTCTTTCTTTAAACTACGGTTTATTGGAAATTGTCTTGGTACAAATTCGCCCATACCACAATGCCACAAAAAAGCACCAAAATCAATTTTAGACATTGGCGTTGAAGGTGTAGTTTTTTAAAAGATCTGGTAGCGTGACGACGCGGACACAAGCAAACTTTTAGCAAAAAGTTATGCGTGCTTTTAAAAAACTATACCGAATAAGCCTTTAATCTTTAAATTCCGCCTTTTCGTAAACCGTAGAATTTCCCCGAGGTTTATCACCTCCTTTAAATATTGCATTAAAGAATGACAGCGCTAGAGAAAAAATAAGTGCGGATAAAAATCCAGTTACAGCAAATCCGTCGATGATAGTAGCAGTCAGCATGATCATCAGTGCGTTCACCACAAAAACAAAAAGTCCGAGTGTTAGTATTGTGATCGGTAAAGTAAAAAATAAAACGATAGGCTTAATGATAGCGTTCACTAGTCCCAGCACCAGCGCCACTTTTAGCGCCACCACAAATCCTGACACCGTTACCCCAACATTTATCATCTGCAACAAATACGCTACTAGTAATATTACTAAAGCAGAAACCAACCAATTTTTTATTATGTTCATCATATGTATATTATACACCTATTTAGTTTATCTCTATATCCACATACGCCACCTGCGGGAATTTTTCCACGATATTTTTTTCTATAGTATCAATATGGTTTCCTATCAGCCGTGGTATACGGTCAGTAGTGCGGAACATCAGCTTAGCAAACTTTTTAAAATCAGTTTTTACTTCATCAAATTCCACTTTCAAATCCCCCGCTTCATATATTTCTTCATATAGTGGTGAACCATTCCATTCCACGGTGGCAAATATTCTGTACTTACCGATGTCGATAGCCACAGATTTAAATTCAATTATTTTTTCCACGCATGGATCCGCCTCCAATGTTTCGATTATTTCATCAGTGATATCTTTGCTGAGGGCTTTACCGATTATGTAATGATGGTTCTTTATGATAAGTACAATAGATAAAAATCCGAGCACTAGTCCTACCATTAGTCCACCCATTGCATCATAAAAAGCGCTTCCAGTTATATATGTCAGCCACTGAGCCATGAGCGCGATAAACACACCCACCACCGCCACCGAATCTTCATAAACTATAGCCAGAACTATCGGGTCCGCATCTTCAAACATTTCCATTGACCATTTTCTTTTTTTCCTGAGTTCTCGTAGTGCATACCACAAAGTGATTCCTTCTACTATAAGCGCTATCACTAGAACGGTCATACTGAGAAAACTAAAGTCCGGCGCCACTACTGATCCGTTAAAAAGAGTTTCGATCGAGTGATATATCACCACTCCAGAACCGATAAATAAAATTCCGCACGCCGAAATCAGTGACCAGAAAAATCGCTCAATTCCGTATCCGTACCCCCGCGCATTGTCCGCCGGTTTTCTGGACCGCTTGATACCCACCAGTAGTAAGGACTGGTTTAAAGTATCGGCAAAGCTGTGCACCGCCTCGGCAAACATACTGGTGGAGCCAGTTACAAAGAAAACTAATGTTTTTATTATCGTGACGAAAAAATTCCCAAAGAGTGCAGCCGTTACAGACTTCTTACCTTCTATGTGATTTTCCATAATTAATTATCTACTATAGCATAAAAATATATTTTATTAAATACTCTGTGCTATACTATTCGTCTATGATTACAAAAGAACAATTTATAGGTAGCTTGGTTCACGAGTTAAATATTATTAAACATTTAGCAGAAAAGGTTGATACATCAAAGTTAGATTACCGCCCGACCCCTGCCCAGCGCTCCACCCTGGAGCTCATGCAGTACCTAGGTCATACTTTTCAAACAGCTATCACCTCATATATCGCCGGTGATCAAAACGTTTACATCGAGCTTTCAAAAAATAAAGATTTAGTTACATTTGAAAACTTCCAAGAAAAAATAGATGATCAAATAAAATTTGCGACAGAATCTGTCATGGCTCTCACAGACGAAGATATGAAACGCGAATCCACCATCTGGGGAAACAGTGCACCACTCGCTATGCACTTGATGAGTGCTTTGAAAAATGCCGTCGCTTACAAGATGCAACTTTTCCTGTATATCAAAGCTTCAGGCAATGATAAGATCGGCACCAGTAATGTTTGGGCCGGCCGCGACCTTCCACCAAAAGAAGAATAAAAAATAAAACAAAAGAACCCCAAAAGGGGTTCTTTTTAATTTTAAACTATTTATAGTGAGCTTGCCGAACTACCAAACCGCGATTATCGCACCCATCGCCAGTATTGATGCAAGTGAAGCAAAAATTTCATACACCCAAAGTTTAAAATTCGCTTTCATCCAGATCACATCCATACTTGTACTTGTCACCACAAACCCGATCCAAACTTTAAATGCCACACATAGCCCAGCCCATAGTCCAGCTTCTGCATAACCAGCACCTACCGCAAACATATACACCATCGCCAGCACGTATGCAAAAACTAAATTAGCTAAAAGGTTCCACAGCATTTGTGGCACCATGTCGGAAATTTTTTCATTTCCTGTCGGCACGATATTTGCCAGCTTCATCCACAGTTTTCCGCCCACAGGCCCATGAAGCATAAACCCAATAAAAAAATTCACCACCGCTGCCACAACCACCGCTACATAATCTATTGTCATTGATTCTACGGAATCACATCACGCAACCGTCCGATTAGCGGGATGCAATTGTTTATTTAAACTATTAATATATTTATTATAACTCTAAAAAAGAAATTTCCTAGCCACGTTGACCAAACCTTCTTTTTTATATATTGTATTTCAAACGCCTCTGCACCACGCAGTCGGCGAGTTCCCAAAAGAAAGAAAGGCATAAACGATGTTCAAAGCCGATGGTCAACCCACCAAACCGAGCAGAATGTTCGTCCACCTACGTCGAGAGTACGTCAAAGACAAAAACTTTGACCGAGCCCAGACGAGTGGAAAACAAGTCTCGATTCCGGTTCGCGTAAACAAGGGTTGGGCAAAGTTGCGAGGCACAGTGGAAGGCGTCAAAGACCTTCCCACCGGCAAGCGCATCGACATGCGCCCCACGCCTGGCAGCTTCTTGCAAGACTGGGCCAACATGCACATCTGGATCCCCAAGGAGGAAGGCGATCCAGTCGGAGTGCTCATGCCCTCCTGACCATCCGTATCTACCCCGCGTCCTGAAGTCAGGCCGGGGTTTTCGTTTTTTATTTAAAATTTTGTATTTAGAAATTCGTTGCGGGCGTACTTTTTTAAAAGACTTGGTAGCGCGACGGCGCGGACACGAGCAAATTTTTAGTAAAAAATTATGGGTGCTTTTTAAAAAGTCATGCCAAGAAAGAATTTCTGTACCAAAAAGAAAAACCGTCCGCTAGAGAAACCACGGATGGTCTTTCTTTTGCGTACGGTTTGATTCAGCTGTCGACATTGTCTAGATTGACGCTCACGACGGCGTCTCCGAGTTTTTTGACCAACCCAACGACCCATATCAAGGTCGCTAATATGGCCACCAAGTGCAGAATTCCTCCTGCAGGACGCAGGAGAATTGCGATCACCCACAACGCCAGGATACAAAGAAAATTCTTCACGACTCTCTCCCTTCTTTTAGAAGTTGTCCTACTGCTCCCGATCTGCACCGGGCCCATCGAGGCTCAGGTTGGCGGTCTTGAGTGGCTCCCTCGTCACTTCGGACTTTTTCTTTGGCCAACACGCCATCACCGCCACCGCAATTGCGATGACGGTAAGCACAATTGCTACAATCAGGTTGTTCATATCTCCTCCTAAATAGTTTTACGTCAGAGAACGTCTTATTCAATTTAAATACTATACCTTCCATGATTTCTGTCAATAACTCAGAAACTCGTTGCAGGCGTACTTTTTAGAAAGCCTTGGTAGCGTGACGACGCGGACACGAGCAAATTTTTAGTAAAAAATTATGGGTGCTTTATAAAAAGTATGCCAAGGAAGAGTTTCTATCAGATAAAAAGAAAAACCGTCCGCAAGATGTGCCGGACGGCATTTCTCGCAGACGGTTGATTGTCTACTTGGTGAGTTTCCCCACCATTTCGCGGATTTGCAAGATCCGCTCGTGCCCAAAACAAACTGGGTCCACCACGAGCTGAGGATACCTCGTCACGTCAGCCCCATCCAAGAGGAGAACTTGGCTCCCCTTATCCATCAGGTCCCGAGCGAGCTTACGCCCGTCCCCATTCTGGTTCACGGTAGGAGTGCAGATGAGAACGACTCCTCCGGGCCCACGAGAATTTTCGGCGAAGTCCTTTGCTTCGTCGACACTCTCGCAGAACTGAATCGGAATCCTGCTCCCGCGGAGTGCCTTCTCGATTTCCGCCATCACACCTTGGGTGTCTTCAGCGTAGACGATGATCATGTTTGTCTCCTTATTCTGTTGGAACCGCCGCTTCGCGAACTTGTTCGGCGATCAGCTTGTAGATTTTCCTCATGAGACCAACGTTGTCGGTGTGGAACTCATGTGAAGTGACCGCCGGTAGCCCCTTGACCTCAAAGTCTGAAATCACGAGCACTTTGTGTCCCGCCCTTCTCAGCTGGTTGGCCAGGTGCAATCCGTCGTGTCGATCCCCCTGAGCCACTGTGTCGGCGCAGATCACTAGATCAAAATGCTGCCCCGACAATATACGCAAGTGCGCATCGTCAGGGTCGGTCTCGAATGTCAGGTGAAAGACTTTCTTGCTGAGCAACTCTTCCAGTCGCCCCCACCACTGCATTCCCGCTACGAACAAAATCTCATATTTCACAGCTATACTCCTAAGTTAAAAACTTCTGGGTTAATTCGAAGAACTCTTCCTTTTCATATTACAACATTTACAGTTTTTGTCAACGACCTCTGCTCGAGGTCGCGTCGCGCAAACGTCCTATAAGCGCGACGAAAAGTATGCCAAGAAAGAATTTCTGTACCAAAAGAAAAACCGTCCGCAGAGCGTGCCAGACGGCTTCTCTTTACGAACGGTTCGATTACTGGATGACCTTTATCCTCTCTTTTATTTTGATCACCAGTACGCACACCAGCAACAAGTTCGCTGAACGAAATAGGTCGTAAGCGCCCATGCCCCCGAGAACCCAGAAGACGACGAGCGCCCCAAAGATTCTCGGGAACATGTCTCCTCCTCGTTACAGGTACACTCGCTCGGCCACCTTTCGGGTGACCACCGGCTGGATCAGAAGTTTCTCGACTTCCGCCCGGAACTCTTTGCCCTTCACTCGGATCTCCCTCTTCGGGAAATACGGCATCCCTTTGACCTCCGCGTCCGAAACGAGGATCACTCTCTGCTGGGACCGCTGGCAGTACAGAGCCAGCTGAAGGCCGTCGCTCTGCAGAATCGGCGAAACCGAATCCGAGCAGATGACGATGTCGATCTGCGTATTCCCCTTGAGGTACTTCTTGGCCGCCCCGACTTCGTCGAAGAACAACCACGTGAATTCCCCGGAAGGAAGAGCTTGCCTAATCGGCTCTCGAAGCTCGTGCGAAACCGGACACACCACAAATATCTTTTTCAAGACTTTCTCCTATGTAAATACGACTGGTTGATGGTAAGAACTTCACTCGGAATACTACAATATTTTGAGCATTTGTCAACGACCTAAAAAACGAAATGCCCCGGCCTAAAGTCAGGCGCGGGGCAATCAGATGAGTTCACTCACACGATGGGAATCAGCTTGGTAACCCACCCGTTCAATACGTCGACGATCCGAGCGGATCCGTGTGGGAAGTTCACAGCCTTGGGAAGCCGTAGGTCGTGCGTCCTCCCCCACAAGGCCGGAAATTGTTCTACGAATTCCCGGTGCGTGGAGAGTATCACGACTTCGTGATCCACTCCGCACGCATCCACCTTCCGAACCGCATCTTCCAACTGGCTCGGATAAATGTGCCCGTACTCCGAGTGGAAGCACGGATGCTGTTCGAAGGGCAGGTCGCCGAGTTTCTTTGAGAGAATTTCGGCAGTCTGCCGTGCCGGTTGCGTGGTCGAGCACAGCATGGCGATACGTCGTTGTCCGAACCGGCGGGCAAACTCCCGACCGACCGCTTCCACTTTTCTGGTACCACGGCTGGTCAGGAAGTTTTCCACCTCGTGGAATTCTCCGTTCCGAACTAACACCAAAAACTTGAGTGCAGGAACTACTTTTTTATCATTGTTCATAGGGTTTTCACACCCCCTTTCTAACATGAAACTACCACTCAAATTCAAAAGTGTCAATGACCCTTTATTAGTTTTAATTTCTCAATTCTAGATAAAGATTTTATTCTGTATTCCTCTTTAGACGCATTACTGCGATTTTTAAACCTCTTCGAATACACCAATTCAAAAGGCCCTCTCCCGCGGGTGTATTTAGCTCCTTTTCTTTTACTTGTCACGTCAGAGGCAGAGGGTCTTTTAGATCCCTCGTCGGCTCTATCGTGATGTTCCCCCACCCGCCTCTTCAAATCCGTCGTAATGCCGGTATATAGACTCCCATCCCTGCATTTTAAAATATATAAGTAGTACATATAAAACTACCCTAGCGTACTCGCTACTTCTTTTATTTCCGTGCGTAGTCTTTCTCTTTCAGATTCATCTTCCGTCGTAAAAAACTCCATTATCATTTCCTCTATTTTTTTATTATCTTCTTCACTCTGAAAAGCTTGCAACAATGAAAGTATTTCTAGGGCATCTGGACCAAAAGATTTTTCGATATGTTTCAATGCTAAAATATTTGCACCAAATTGTCCTCTTACCAACTCTGCTCTCACCTGCTGGATGGGTACACCTCTATCTTTTGCTGTCTTTATGAGTATCGCATGCACTAGTGCCCCGTATTCCATATAAGAATAAATAGGGCCCTTGAGGTCTTCTTCTTGTATACCAAATTTATTTTCCAGTGTTTTCGCATTCCTATATAAAATATTCAGCACAGTTATGTCGGTCATGATTTCATTAAAGCCTCGCAATTTATTTTTTGGATCTCTTCCCTTCCATCGTGATCTTATTCTGTACCCCATCCTCGCATCATACGCATGGTCTCCAGGTAAAGCATAAAATTTATGCTTCGAAGCATGGTGCACTGTTTCATGTATTAAAACTGAAAGTAGCCTGACCTTAGTATCGATCATATCCTTATTTAGATATATTGTATCCTCTGTGCCTAGGAAATAAGCCTTCCCTGGGTATTCTCCCGATCTCCGCTTGTAAACATCTGCAGGTAAAAAGTGGATGTGCTCGGGTGCTATAAATTTATACTCGTCTATTCCTAGGTGCTTGAGTTCTGCTTGCACCATCTGGTTTACACTTTCAATCATCTCCAGTTCTTCCGGTGTTTTTTCAATTTCCCATACAATAGGTTGCCCCGCCTCCTCGTGCCACTCCTTTAGAGTATCAGTCAATTTCTCTTTCTCCTCCTCACTGTATTTCCTTCCAATAAATTCCGGCTTTTCTTTCATAGAGAAATTATATCATTTCTAAATCACGTTAGAGGCAGAGGGTCCTTAGATCCCTCGCGGGCTCTAACCGTGAGCTGCCTCTTTCAACTTCGCAATATCAAACTTTTTCATTTGCAAAAATGCTTTGGTCACCCGAGCAGTTTTTTCCGGATCATTTTGATTCATCATTTCATTCATCGCACTCGGCACCACCTGCCAAGACACCCCGTACTTGTCCTTGCACCAGCCACACTGCTCCGCCTCCGGCACCGCCGAAAGCTTGCTCCAATAAAAATCTATCTCTTCTTGAGTATCACAATTTATAATAAAAGAAATCGCTTCGTTAAATTTAAAAAGTGGCCCCGCGCTGATAGCCATAAAAGGATTTCCAGATAGATTGAAAGAAACGATATCGCAATCTCCAGAAGGTGTATCCTTGATCACCTGCACACTATTTATCTTAGACTCTGGAAAAACAGAAACATAATACTCCGCCGCCTCCTTCGCCTGCTTATCAAACCACAAATGCGTTGTTATCTTTGGTGTTTTCATCCCGTTAGAGATAGGAAGCGTCCAATCTATTCTTTAAATAACGCTTGCCCATTCCCGATTTTAAATATAATTCTCTCGACCTCGCTTTACTTTCTAATAAACACGCTTCGTAGTATATCAAAATAAATGGGCCTCTACCTTTCGTATATATAGATAAACCTTTGTTGTGCTGAGACAGGCGCTTCCGTAGGTCTTGAGTATATCCCGTGTAAATCTTACCGTCCTTCTTACTTTTTAATACGTATGTGTAATAAAACATAAGCGATCTCTAATGGGACATATATATTATATCAAATCCCTTATTAGTCCTTAATCCCGTTAGAAGTAGGGAGTCCCCTGGATCTCCCGTAAGTTCTAATGGGACCCCCATACCCCAAGGTCGCCAGTATCACCAGCAACGCACTCATAGGAATCTTTTTGATAGCTTGCATATGTGTATATTATATCAAATCACGTTAGAGGTAGAAAATCCTTCGATCTTTCGTAAGCTCTAATCGTGACTACTGGGATACGTATACGAATACGTATTTTGCTAATTATATTATGTTTAAATCTTGAGCTTCCTCAAGTGTTAAAATACTACTTTCTTCACCATAGTTATTTAAAGTTTCTGTAACATGAGAAATTCTTTCTTCATTTGTCGAACTTGCCTCTATGTATTGAAGTTGAAAAATAGTTTTTTTATAACAATATCCCAAACCAATATCAATAATTTCTTTCCATTGATCAATAGTCAAATGCTCTGCAGTTAATAATCCATCAATCATGTCGCCAAAATCACTTGGACTAAACTGTGAATATAAAAATTTCTCCTCAAAAAATTCCTTAAGAGGGTTAAGGTCTTCTGTGATTTCGTCTGCCCAATTTCCTTGGATAGTTGTGTTGATTTTCTTTTTACTATAGTTAACTTGAATAGCTTCCAAAATTTCTAAATACTCTTGAATTCTTTGACTTGAATTTTCTTCAATATTTCCATTTGCATGCAAATGATCATTTCTGTTATCAATAAGCCAATGTGCTTTCTCAATAACGGCCTTATCTAATTCAATGATCTCAAAAAAATTAAATAAATTCTTTTCATTTATAAGGCTCAGACTTTTAACTGAAGTTTTGGTTATATCCCACTCACCACTCTCATCTAAAGGAATATTTTGTCTTACCTGAATTTTATTTTCTGTGCCATATGTTCTACACGCCCCTGAATCTACTTTACTAGAATAAAAATTCTTATCGAAAGCCGCTATTCTGTATACCTTGTACTGTACTGCTAACATAAAAAGTAAGTGAAAAGGAACAATACTGAAATACAGAGCATCTTCCTCTGCGTTTGTAAGAATCTGAAGTGTATCTCTGAGTTGTTTTATATAACGAGATTCCTCTCCGGGTTCTATTGGTAAATATTCAAAAATTCTTTGAGCATCTTCATACATAATTATTTAATTTTTGAATCAAGATAAGCCAACATTGTTCTAATGGTGTTTACAACCAAGACAGCCTCCGCTTCTTCTAAAACTTTTTTGTTTGGATGAGCTCTACTACCTTGATTTCTTACAGGGTTTAATGAATCAGAGATTGAAGCTAAATTTTTTACTATATTTTGAATTTCTTGCGACTTAATAGAAATTGTTAATTTGGGATGGTTAGCAAAAATTTTTTTGATGAGTATCACAAGGTCATCTTTTTGCTCAAAATTAATTTTTTGTGCAATACAAATTTCGCGAAGGTAGCCTTGAAAAGCAGTATGAACTCGATCTACTGCACTTACGGCTTTTCTGTTTTCAATTAGACTTTTTGCATCCTCCAATGTCTCTAGAACATTCTCGCTTTTCACTGCTAAATTTGGTTCATTAACATAATCAGCAATATCTAACTTATCCGCTTCTTTTAATAAATCAATTGCTAATGCTTTAGTTCTTGTTTTAATTCCTTCGCCCACAGGAAATCTTTCAATTACACCGCGTATAATTTTAGCTTTTTCCCTGGGAGTTGCTGATTCAAAAATAGACACAAACCTAGCTCTTGTTGTTCCCTCGAATAGATCGGGATCCTTAGTAAGATCACAGTATTCTGGATAAAAATCTTTGTGTGATTTATATGTGAAGCGATTTTGTTCAGGTAATCCCAAATATCCACCATCTACGCCAATCCATCTATTAACAATTCTGAGAACGAGATTTTCTGTTTTCATACATACTTATTCATTCCAAAGTTTTCCAATGGCTTCTTTGCTTTTTTGCTGATAAATTTCAATAAGTTTCCGAGATGATTCTACAAGAGAGCGTTCAGCATCTATTTCTTCAACAATTTTCTTTTGAATATCTAATGAAGGGAGAGGTATTTCAAAATCAGCAACTTGAGTGAGAGAAAGATTGCTTTGAGCTACACCAACTTTTAATCCTGATATTTGGTTTTGAATTAACCCAGATCTTAATACTTGTTCAAGGTATTTTGGGTAAAGTTCCTTCTTAGGAGAGATGATTGCAAGAGCTTGATTAGTATTAGCGGGTAAAACAGAGCTATCAACTAAAGCAACTCTACCAAGGGCTCCTGCTATTGAAAACAGAACATCATTTTCCTTTAACTGAGATCTTTTAAGAGATTCATTACATTCATTGTTTATGTGAGCGAACTTTTGTCTTATAAAATATCCATCATCATCGATTGACTCTATTTTAATAAAGTTTATTCCTTCTTCCTGAAACTTGAAACCGTTAGTAGTTGGGGTCGTTCCTTTCGTAATTTTGTCTGATATCTCTTTAAGTTTAAATTTCTTCCATTCCGTATTCATCTTAATATTCGGCTTCCAGTTTTCAGTGATTTTTTTTGCTCCATCAATAATACCTGAATACCCATCAAGTTCTGCTACAATTTCCTCTTGAATTTCAACAGGTGGGAGAGGAAATTTATACTTCTGAACATCACCTTTTGACATAAAGGGTTGTCCCATTCCACGAACAGGAAATCCATTCTTATTCAAGATGTAAAATAAATACTTTGGAAAAATTTTTTCTCTATTCGGTGAAAAAGTGATTGTATTCTTAATAGCTGTAAATTTTTCTTCTGGAAAAAAGACTTTTCCGCAATTTGCTCCAATTGCAGATAGCACAGTCACACCAATTTCATGCTCATAATGATCAATTCGACCATCACCACCAGTGGCACTTACAGCCAAAAACTTTCCCTCGGAAATATATGAGGATTTAGTTAAATTTGTATTTCCCCAATCAACTTTGCATATTTCACCCAATTCAACCATTGGCCATTTTGCATTTGTGTAATCAACCTCAGTAAAATACCGACTACTAGAAAGAATATAGTCATCAGAGTCAGCAATTTTTGTTTTATCTATGTAGAGAACAATGGAACTTTCTACTTTTTCATTAATTCTCCATTTTTCTACAATTCTTAATGCTTCGGGTAAATCACTTCCGTCTACTTCTCGCCTTTGTGCCCCAAGATCAAAACCATCGTTAGTTACTTTAACGAATAGTATTTCGCTATTTTCGGATGCCCGCTTACGGTCAAGTAATAATATTGATGTTTTTACTCCGCTGTATGGGTTAAACACGCCAGCAGGAAGTGATATAACCGCCCATAGATATTTATCATCAACTAATCTTTTACGAAGTTGTTTGTATACAGTTCCAGATCTCTCAATAATTCCTTCAGGCACAATAATGCCTGCTCGTCCCGCAAGTTTGAGATGTTCAGCAATGTAGTCTGTAAATAACACTTCAGCTTTTGTAGCTTTGATAAATTTATCATGAGGTTTTATTCCTCCTTTAGGAGTCATAAATGGTGGGTTTGCTAGGATAACATCATATTTCTTACCCCAAAGACTCTCGTTTGTTAGAGTATCATTTTCTGTAATATGCGGAGTTTTGAATCCATGCAAATACAAATTCACTCGAGCAATTTTTGCCATTCCCGGGTCAATATCTACTCCATAAATATGATCAGCAAGTTCCTGAATTTCTCTAGGGCTTAATTTTTTACTTTCGGTTATATGTTTATACGACTCTACTAAAAATCCAGCAGTTCCGCATGCAGGGTCTAGTATAGTTTCTTCCTTTTGTGGATTAACAGCATCCACAATAAATTCAATAATATTTCGAGGAGTACGGAATTGCCCTGCATCACCCTGTGATCCCATGATTGAAAGCAAATATTCAAAAGCATTACCTAAATCTTCACTATGATTATAATCAAAAGTGTTAATGGTAGTTAAAAACATTGCAATGGTATCCGGCGCTCTAAAAGGCAAAAAAGCTTCTTTAAAAATATCTTGGAAAAGTTCTGGAAGGTGTTTTGATTTGGAAAGTTTCTCTAAACCTTCGATATACAAATTTGCTTTATCTTGGTTTGAAAGTTTACTATCAAAAAGCTTGTGCCAAGTATATGGTGCTAATTCTCCAGTAAAAAATGTAGCCTTCCCTCCGGGAAGTGTTTGCGCAAGGCGATCTTGATCATCCATAAACTTATATATCAAAGCATTTGTGATTTGAGTGATTTGACCCTTTGGATCTGGAATTTTACCAACCAAAATATCTCGTGCTGCATTTATTTGTCTTTTTATTTCGCCTGTTAGCATAAATATATTGTTGGGTTAAGTTATTAATTCCATGCGAATTCTGACATCTCTCTATGTAGATATTCGCTCGCATATGATTTCACATCGTCGATCGCACCATTCAAAATTTGTAGTTCTTGAATAGTAAATGATGGGTACACAGAAAGTTCAGCGTAATGACCACTGTCTATGATAGAACGGAACTTTTGATCTGACACATATGTTTCAAAAAATGTTTTAAGAATGTGGGACTTTTCAATTTCGTGTATCTTTATCTCGGGTCTTTGAATATCTATGAATTTCTGATATTCCTCATCAATTCTTTCATCTCGATTTTTGAAACCAGTTTGCATACCAAGTGCTTTCATAATCATTTCAGTTAAACTTATCTTGCGGTGAGTCACATATTCTCGTTCGTATGATTTACGAATCTTATCGGCGTTCCAATATTCACTTGGTTTATTAAATACTTCTGATTTAATATATTCTTCGAGTCCTTCGATTCCTCGCTCCGATTGAATTTTCTTTAATGTCTCACTTTCTCTAATAACTTGTTCAAATTGTTGATGAGGATACATATCTCGATCAATTCGCATCCCTTCTTTTCCAATATGGATTATTTTTTCTTCAGTTATAGTATCTGACTTTTCTGCATCAAAATTATCTAGATTCTGTGTTGTATCAACAATTGGCCCATCAATAAGTATTTCTTTGCCATTTTTTGAAATAGGTAGTGTAAGTTTTTTGTTGTAGTCAAAATCATGTTCAAAATACTGGCAGTTTCCGAAAAAGTCTAATAAAAGGAATTTCTCTTTTTGTGCAGTTTCTCCTGTTTCTTGATACACAAAAGTATGTTTTCGTGTACCGCGTCCCTTCATTTGAATAAAGTCTGACGGAGAAAAAACAGGGCGAAGCATTGCAACATTTAGAAGATCTGGGCAATCGTATCCTGTGGTCATCATACCCACAGTCACACAAATACGAGCTTTCCCAGTCTGATAATCAGGATGAGTTTCTTGTGCAAAACGAGATTTACCAAGAAGTCTATTCGCAGCAAAATCTTTTGCATATTGTCCAGCCTCATATACTTCACTTGTCACTTGTATTGCAAAATCGCTTTGATATACATTTGGCCACTTTTTAGAAGCTAAAACATTCAAAACATTAGTAATTTTAGCCGCATGATTTCGACTAACACAAAAAATAAGAGTTTTCCCGAATTCCCCAGTAAGTGGATCTAGAAACCCATTTTTGAGAATAGTTTCGCAAAATACTCTGTTTGTATCTTCATTAAAAAATGTCCTTTCAAAATGACGGGCTCCGAAAATTGCATCATCCGTTCCACCATTTTCATTATCTACCTGAACAGCATATCCTTCTTTAGAAAGTAATTCTGTTGATATTTCTGTACGAGCATCAATAACATATGGATTAATTAAAAAATTATCTGCAACGCCCTTTTTTAAGTCATATCGATAAGTTGGATTACCATCTTCACATCCAAATGTAATATATGTATCGCGAATATTTCTCTGTTCTAGTGCCTTAAGATTTTTTTCTACTAAATCTTTTTGGTCTACACCTTTCAAAAAGTTTTTAGGAGTTGCAGTAAGTCCAAGTTTATAACCCAAGAAATATTCAAAAACCGCTCGCGAATTACCTCCAAGAGACCGGTGGGCTTCATCAGAAATTACAAGTTCAAAATCAATCGGTGAAAAATATTCACGATATTTATTTCCCGCAAGTAAAGTTTGAATCGTAGAAACAACAATTTGAGCTTTTTGCCATTGACCATCTTTAAATTTTTCTACAAAATATTGACCTTCAAATAAATCCCTAAAAGCAGTTACTGTTTGTTCCTCAAGCTCTATTCGGTCAACTAGAAAAAGAATACGGGTAGCATTTCCAGTCCGAAGAAACAATTTACAGATTGCTCCTGCAGTGGTAGTTTTGCCTGTTCCAGTAGCCATTTCAAGTAAAAATCGTTGCTTGCCTTTCTGTGCAGTTTTTTGAATTGCGTGAATTGCCTCTACTTGATAATCACGAAGAATTCTTTTTGGGGCAACATAATTATTATCAACTTTTTCAGAAATAAGGTCTTCGGTATTTGGTTTATAATTTACTCTATGCATCAATGATGCCTGTGTCGGAAATTCTGTAATAATTTCAGGGTTCCCGGATTCTACATCCCATAAGTAATGAGAAACTCCATTTGAAAGTATTACAAATCTACAATTTTGCCCTGTTGCATATGGACGAGCTTGGGTCTCCTTTGCGCTAAGAGGATGAATAGATTCTCGTTTTGCCTCTAATACACAAATAGGAAAACCTCTATTATCTAAAAGCAGGTAATCAATATATCCATTCGTAGTGTTTTCAAAATCATTTCCAAGATCATTAAGCCTAACACCTGCTTCTAGTTTAATATTGGCTTTTCCTTTTTCGGAATCTTCAAAACGCCAACCAGACTCTTCTAGAAGTTTATTTATTTTTATTCGAGCTGATGCCTCTTTTTGCATTTATTTATTTCTTCCAATCCTTAATCTGCACTCCACCGCGGATCTTTTTCACCACCACCTTTTGGCGCTCTTTCCAGCCCAAAGTCTTCAAGATTTCCACAGGTATAGAAACACTATGGCTAGTGCCATTTCTGGTGATTTTCCTTATATTCCTTTCCCCATACTTCTTGTCCGCCATATGTTTATACGTATTCGTATACGTATATATCATACCACCTTTCCCCCATACCACAATTCCTCCCCACCCCCATATATCTATTCGCCAATTCGCTCGAATTAGAGAATGGTTATTAAACGATAGAAATAATCTTTGCCACCACCAAATTGCTATCTTTCGACATAGAGTAAAGCACGGTCAAACTAACTTGTTCTTTTTCAAGAATTCCAGCATTTGCTAAAATCATAAGGTGTTTAGAAGTTGCCTTAAAAGATAATTTAATGGCTCCGGCAACTTCCCCTACAGAAGCACTTCCAGATTTCTTTATGAATTTTACAATTGCTAATCGGCGCCTATTGGCTAGTGATTTCAAAACTCTCTCTAGTTCTTTCTCATTCATATTAAAATTGTATCACAACCCCACCCACTAGTCTCCTATTCGCTCGAATTAGAGATTAAAGAAATCCCACATGTTCATAAGCTACTCCCCATCTAGTAGTCCCCACAGATGCAAAGTCAGGTCAGTGCGGGAGCCTGCATGGGGCAAAGCGAGTTTGAGCATTTGGGTTTCGGTTGGTAGGGCTTTTAGATTAAAGGCCTTTTGGAATCCTTTGCGGGTGCCGAGGTCGCCGACGGGTAGAATGTCTGGTCGGTTTAGGGCAAAGATCAGGAACATGTCCGCAGTCCATGGACCAATGCCTTTCACTTGCAGTAAGTGTTCTTTCACTTCCGCATCCGTCATCTTGTGAAAATTCTTTGTGTTGATAGTTTTGTCTAAAAATTTTTCTGACAGGTCTTTCAAATAGCCCGCTTTTTGTGGTGAAATACCTGCGGACTTTAATTGCGCAATACTGAAATTCAAAAATGCCTCTGGGGTGGGCTTTTTGCCGGCAAAAAGCCCACCAAATTTTTTATAAATCGCATTCCCCGCTTTGGTCGAAATCTGCTGATAAATGATCGAGCTCGCAAGTGAAAGCCACGCATTCCTCGTCGGACTTATCTTCCGTAATTTTTTCTTGTCTATTTTTATCTTCACTTTCTTAATCTACAGATAGTGTACAGAAAGCACAACGCTTGGCAAAAATCGGGATGTCACTCAGGCACTCGGTGCACTTTTTAGTGATAGGCGGAGGTGTGGGTTCTTTCTTAGAACGAGAAGCCAATACATTCATCGGCTTTACTACAAAGAAAAAAACCGAAGTGGCGACGAGAACGAAAGATATGAGCGCGTTTAGAAAATGTCCGTATTTGAAAACACTACCGTTTATAGTGAAAACCAAATTACTAAAGTCTGGAACTTTGGCGATAGCGGCTATAAGTGGAGTGAGGATGTCTGAAACTAATGCGGAAACTATAGTACCAAAAGCTGCACCGATGACTACACCGACTGCTAGATCTATGACATTCCCCCGTAATATAAATTGTTTGAATTCTTGTAACATATACAAATATGATAGCACAATGTTTTTAAATATAAAAAACGAAAGCCCCGGACCATTTAAGGTGCCGAGGCGATGCACGTTAGTGCGCAGTGGCTGGGGTGTAACTCCCGCTACTCTTTGGAGGGATGAACTTGCCGGGTGGATGGATCTTGAAGATCGACAAGTACGACGAGGGAGTTTGAGTCCTCGCCCCTTTCATCATGTCAGGATGATAGGAAAACTCGACGATACGAGCGGGTTCCAGTTCACAGAACTTTTCGAATTCAGGATGATCTCTGTACACAACGAGCTTCGTCCATTCGTCAGGCCTGGGAAAGCACCGAAACGTGATCACTAAGGCACTACTAGTGACCTTGCTTACATCGGAAACGTCCCAGACATCACGTGATATGTAAAGAGCCCGTTTCGAACAGATTTCACTGTCGGGCCGGAATCCGAAAAG
>CXWK01004636.1_pt2 | contig 36188 bp, 36 predicted proteins | sample 590851 | NCBI WGS metagenome assembly CXWK01 (sample SAMEA3498364, study PRJEB10139) | wastewater metagenome | biome: wastewater treatment plant; material: activated sludge | place: Denmark | collected 2014-08-01
AAATTTTAATGAAATGAAAATTAAACTCAATTCGAAGTATAAAAACCTTCCGCAAAAGTATCATCAATATCTTGATGAAGTAATAAGAGACTGTATGAAATAATTATTATTTGTTGATAAGTTTTTTATTTATTTGTTCTATTTTGTCATCAACAATTTTCTTTTGCTCATTGTTTAGATTTAGTAACTTAATCTCGCTGTAATCATCGAGTGCCTCTTCGTATAATCCCTTATTAAAAATAAGTTCTGCAAAAAATAATCTATTTGAAACATTACTCTTTGTTTCCGGATACTTTCGATAGATTTCTTTTGCACTGATAATAGCAGATTCTATTAATCCATTTTCAGCTAATTGTATTGCTCCATTTAGTCTTTTGTTACCGAATGAGCTTGAATTAATTATTTCTAAAGTTTCACTGGAAAGATTTTCTCCGTAGGTGCTTGTGTTTTCAGATTTTTTGTTTCCATTTTTTCTAGGTTTATTAAGAACATTATCCATTGCTAATGCAAGTAATAAATCATCAATACTCATTTTTTTAATATTGGAAACAGATATGGCGGAAGATTCATTTAAAACAAATGATACTTCACTACCTTTTATTCTAACCGAAGATTTTTTATCCGTGCTGATTATAGTATTAGCTGTTACTGTAGTTTTAGATTTAAGATCGATCCAGGAATTATCTTTTGATGTTAACAGTTTCACGTTACCATTAATCTTTTCAAGTTCAAAAGACTGAGCATTTAAAATATAAGTTGTAAATAAAATAAATAGTATAGTTTTCATAAATTCACCTTTTTTGATATCAATAAACATCAATAATTTCAACTGTTCCTTTAACTAATCCAAAATTACTTATTGCTTCATTATTAAATTTATCTGATCCAATAGACCAAGCTGTTTCAAAATCAGAAAGGGAAGTAGTTTCTATAGGAATCCAAATTTCATCTTCACCAGATTCATTTTTTCTTATAAAATATTTTGAATCATTTTCTGTCACTAATCCTGCCTGGCGTGGCGATAATTTAGTATTAAAAATAGTATTAACATGACGCAAATTATTATTTGATTTATAATCGATAATAGCTGTTTCAATCCCAATACTTTCGAGTAAAGAACTATAACAAACACTAAGATCATCGCAATCTCCGCCTTTTAACTCAATTGTTTGTTTTGGAAATTGAACATACTCGGCAGATGCACGCGGATCTGATGTATATGTTAGATTTTTAATCAATGCATTAAAAATAATTTTAGCTTTATAAAAATCAGAAGTTGCATTAATTACCGTATCTAATTGATTTTTATGTTGAGATAATATTTCCTTGGAATATCTAACAGAAAAATCCAAATCGCGTTTAATAAAGTACCTCAGATTGTTAACAATACCATCCCAGGCATTAATTCCGTTTACCAAAAGAGGTTTTTGAAATTCATCATCATATTCATCCGTGAGGGACATTAAATAAAAACTTGCATAAGTAAGCTCCGGATTTACAGCATTATAACTTTCCGGTATTGTAGTATAGTATTTTACATCTGTAGTATCATAGGGCTGCAAAGTAACGACAGGTGATTGGAACTTGTCGGTATTTAATTTCGAAATTAATATAACCGGTTTTACTTCAATCTTTTCACCTGTAAGATTTACAACCTTTGCAGTAGCGACAGGAAAATCAAGATATTTATCCGAGATTGCAGGATAAATATTTTGATTAATCTCAACTGCAAGAAATTTAACTCTCTGTTCTACTAAAGTATTTAATTTGAAATTTGTTGTTAATAATATTTTATCAAAGCTGTACTTATTGTTTACAATGTTTGATATTCCATTTTTTTTAAAATCATTATAATTTGCTGTAGAATTTCGATTGGTAAAGTACTTTAAATAACTTAGAGAAACATCAAAATATTTAGAAATAAATATTGCAGAGGAATTTGCTCCGGCTAAAAACGGTGATTGCTGTTTATCGTGAAATGTTGAAAATGCAAAACCAAATTTTGACTTGTCTAAATCAAACAAATATGAAATACTTCCAGCGATATCAGAATTTGTTTCATAAACAAAATTAAAATCTAAATCAGAAATAGGAGTATAAGTAATAGCAGCTATAAATGATTTATTCCTTTTTATTTCATAATTATTAAAATCAGATTTTCCTGATCCTTCGCCAAACGTGATTAAATTTACAGTAGCTAAATTTAGATTCCAATTATTACTGGGTTTCCAGTTTATCCCAAAATCAGATTTCCAATAATCGGAATTCTCTAACAATGTTTCTCGAATAAAATAGACTGTATCTGAAAAAATTGTAGTTACAATTTCTTCAGTAAATTCCTGTTTAAAGTATCTGAAGTTGAATCCTGCACTAATATTATTATTTATTTTAAACGAATATCCTGCACCAAATAATTCTTTATATAATATTTTAGATTCCAGTGTAATCGGTTCTGTATTTGTATAAGTTATTGCTTCACCCGATTTGAAAATAAATTCCTTCTGAAATCCAGGTGTATATCTTGCAGATAAAAAATGTTTACCAAATTGTTTTGCAATAGAAAACTGGTAGAGATTACTATTAATTTCATCCGAAAACTCAGCACCGTAAGTAAATGAGAAACCCCAATCTTTAATAACGGAGTGATTGCCCGGATTAAATTCAAAGGAGTTCAATGAAGTAAATGATTCTCCTGAAATAAATGGCATTGCATTTAGCCCAAAAGAAGATTGAGCTGAAATATAATTAACGTTAATCATTACAATTAAAAATGATATTAAAACTTTCAAGGAATATCTACAATTATTGTGTGAATACTTTGAGAAACCACGTAAAGATCTGAGTTTTGCAGCGAAGTTAACTTATCATATTTACGAACTAAAGTAATTGTAATTTTATCAAATCGATCACGGGGAATATTTTTTAATAATGATGACGAAATAATTAGTTTACCATCATCTTTAGTTTTTATTTTATAAAATGGAAATACTTTTTGATTTAGAGTTCGAACTCCACCAATTATGATAGAAAAACTATCAACAAATGCGCTATTCCAGCTAACTTCGACATTAAAATCATTTTGATTATTCTGTCTCAATACTTTTAAACTTCCGGTAACTTCTTTCGGTGTTAAAATATTAAAGCTGGAATTTTGTCCGCCAAAAAACGGGTTATAGGAAAAATTTATTGAAGATGCATATGGATAGTTAAATGGATCATAAATTATTCTGTTATTTAAATTAAAAAGTTCATATTTTTTTCCTAAGATAGTATCAATCAGGTTTCCTGATTCCCGATAACGAATCCTAAAATTGGAAAATCGAGCTATTGCGTCATCAAACTTTATTATACCAGGAACTATTGTATTATACCCAATTGTAAGACCATTTGGTGTTTTAAAAGGTTTTGATTTATCAAATATAATTGCTTGTGCAGAAGAAATTCGATCAGTATTTGCACCACGTGTAAGTTTAATTCCACTAACAGAAATAATGCTTGTGTATCTCAGCAGATCTTCCGTAACTCCGCTTGTATCGTAACCGCTTGAATAGTATTCTTCATTATCAAGATCTTTACCAATAATTTGTACTTCTATTAAATCAGAATCTGTAGGATCATCAATTAATTCCGTTGGTCCCGGTTTATCACAGCCGATATAAGCTAACGATATAATAAACAGAATATATAATATTATTTTTTTCATTGTCTTAACTTACTATTACTTGTCAGTTTTTTCAATTATCAAACTTTACATTAGAATAAACTAAACAAACCCAACTTCTTTGGGAAATTGGGTTTGTAAAACTATTATTTACTTTTATGGTCTAACAAAATATGGTATTCCCCAGGATTCCATTTCAACAGGAGTAGCATCATCAAATACAACTTGTTTCGGCATAGCATTTATGATTGCATGAAAAAATCCTGGCAACAGATGTGATTGATAAGTTTGTTCATAAACTTTTTCATAAATATTGCCATTTAGGTTTGATGAAATTAATTCAAACTTTTTCTTTGTTCTGTGCATTCCAAATCTATCGCTGCCAAAAGTTAGGGTTACAAAATCTGTATCTGCGTATGCTGAGTTCAATTCAACTCTTAACAATACATCTTCATTTCTGTTAATAACAGGTACATGATGCCATCTCCACCAAAATCCCCAATTTCTAACAAGATAATAATCGTTTGGAGAGTTTATTACTAATGTATCTCCACTAGGTAAAAATGCAGTAAGCTTTGTTATATCCATATTAGGGCTTTGCGTTCCGCCTTCAGGTAAAGATATCGCAGCAATTCTCCAATTTCTTTCAGGAAATTCTGTATTAGCCACTTTTACAAAAACAACATTTCTTGTAACAACAGATGTGAAAGGTTTTGTTATAAGTGTATCTGGAGTTGTTGCATTTGGATCATATGAACCTTTTATATACAAAACACCTTCAAATGTTTTAGTAACTAATCCATAAGCAGTATCGCCATCGAAAGTTATAGAAACCGTTCGATTTACTAAACGCATTTTGTGGCCTACTCTAAATGGATAAATTTCTGTGTTAATTTTTCCCAGAATATCCATATCACCGTCTTCATTGTAACTTGGTTCAAATGAAGTAAGCACTGAATCTTCATCAACAAGTTTTTCTAATGCCTGTTGATTGGTTGTGATTTCTTCAGGTGTCTGGACGCTCATTTCGTCCTGACATCCGACGAAAAAAGACATTAAAGCCAAAAGTAACATTGGAAGAAAGTTTTTCTTCACGAATTCAGAAGTTTTCATTGTGTATCTCCTTATTGTGTTTGTGATAAATTGTTTACGAACGTTTGTGGAGATCTACTAAAGAATTGTGCCAAGCTCTTTTTGGGTTAAATATTTTGTTTTTTGTTTATTTTCAAATAATTCACGCAGATTGAAATGCATGGAATACGCGTTTATTTGCATGGAAATTTACTTTCAGGCATTATCGAAATTTGAGAAACTTAATTGCCCGATTTTAATCTTTCCAGTTCTTCCCAGCGATCGTATAATTTTTTTACATTTTCTTTTGCAGTTTCAAGCTTTTGATTTAGCTCATTTGTTTGAGTTGCATATTTTTCATAAAAATCAGCAGAGGAAAATAAATCTTCAATTTCGGAAACAAATGATTCTGCGATTAATATTTTTTCTTCTATTTGTTCCAGCTCAGCTGCCTCTTTATAACTAAGTTTCTTTGATTTTATTTTAATTCTTGAATCTTCTTTAGCAGATTTTGGTTTTGATTCTTCATAATCATTTCTCCTGTTTTTCTTTTTTTCAATATAAAAGTCATATCCACCTTCACTGTAATAAATTTCTTCATTACCTTCAAAAGCCAAAATCCCATCACATATACGGTTTAGAAAATATCTATCGTGACTAACAACAATAACGCATCCTTCAAATGCTATAAGCGCTTCTTCAAGAATTCTTAAAGTATTCAAATCGAGATCATTTGTAGGTTCATCCAGCATTAGAAAATTACCACCATTGCATAATATTTTTGCGAGAGTCAATCTGCTTTTCTCACCTCCAGAAAGTCTTCCAACAAGAGTATTAATTCTGTCATCAGTAAAAAGGAATCTTCTAAGATAAGTCCAGATACTTAATTGCTGCTTTCCAAATTTTACAGTTTCATTTCCTTCACCAATCGCTTTGATTACCGTATCATCATCATTTAGAAGTAATCTCGCCTGATCTACATAATTAAATTGTGTTGTTTCACCAACTTCCATTTTGCCCATTGTTGGAGGAATTGCACCAAGAATCATTTTTAATAAAGTTGTTTTACCAATTCCATTTTGTCCAACAACACCAATTTTTCTTCCCNNATTTTCTTCCCGGTTCAAAAATGAAATTAAAATTTTTAAATAATACTCCTTCTCCAAGTTTTACACCAGCATCTTTAAACTCAATAACTTTTTTGCCTAGTCGTTCAGCTGGTGGGATTATCATTTCAACATCAAGTTCAATCTCAAAATCATTTTGCGAAGCAACTTCGTGATAATTATCAAGACGACTTTTCGCTTTAGTTCGTCGTGCTTTCGGTCCGCGCCTTACCCATTCAAGTTCTCTTCTTAAAAACATCTGACGTTTACGTTCTTCAACCTCTTTAATTGCCTGGCGTTCAGATTTATTGATTAAATATTCTGTGTAGTTACCTTGATGTGAATAAAAAAGTCCAGAAGCTAGTTCAACAATTCTATTTGCAATTCTATCTAAAAAATATCTATCGTGAGTAACAAAAATGCAAGTTCCATTGTACTGTGAAAGAAAATCCTCAAGCCATTCAATCGCTTTTGTATCGAGATGATTTGTAGGTTCATCCAAAATCAGCAAATCAGGTTTAGATATTAATGCTCTGCAAAGGGCAACACGTCTTTTTTCTCCACCCGAAAGCGTATTGATATCCCGATTGGCATCAGGAGCATCCAATGAATTAATTAGCATATTAATTCTTTTTTCAAGATTCCAGGAATCAAGCCGCAATATCTTTTCTTCCAGATGATGTTTATGATTTGCATCATAGGGAGTGTTTTCATATTCGTTAATAAGATTCAGTTCTAATTTTGCGCCATCAAGAATATTATCATATACATTTTTATAATCATCTAAAGTAAATTCCTGCGAAAGAAAACCTACAACAAGATCCTTTTTCTTTGCAACCTCACCTGAGTCCTGTTGAAACAATCCGGAAATAATTTTTAAGAAAGTAGATTTTCCTGCACCATTTCTTCCAACCAATCCTATTCTATCACCTTCGTGTATACTTAATGAAGCTTTATCCAGAATTATCTGTTCTCCAAAATGAACCTCAAGTTCTAAAGCCGATAAAATAACAGGAGTAACATTTTTCGCCATATAATAAAAACTCAATTCCAAAAATGATTAACACAAATATACACTAGATGGATAAATAATAGGTTGCTTAAACCGCAAGAGCAGGGAAGTAACTACTATCTACAAAGCATTTACGATTTAAGACAGTAAATATTTCACTCCCAATCGGCAATAAATCAATCATTGTAAATAAAAGCGAAATTATTGATAATTAAATATATTGGCTTTTAGTAATTATGCTTCGCAAGTTTTCAAACATTATATCGTCTAAATTTATAAGGAATGAATATTTTTGGAGTATGCAGGAAACCGAATTAGTTAATAGATTAAAAAATGGTGATGAAGAAGCGTATAGAATAATTTTTAATGATAACCAGAAAAAAGTAATTAATGCCTGTTATCGTTTGGTAAATGATATCGATACAGCGGAAGATCTTACTCAAGAAGTTTTCATTAAAGTTTATTCTTCAATCAGTCAGTTTAGAGGTGATTCTCAACTTTCAACCTGGATTTACCGGATTGCTATTACTAAATCGCTTGATCATCTGCGTGCCCAGAAGAGAAAGAAACGTATGGCATTTTTAAAATACCTTTCCGGTGATGAGGAACATCAAATTGATATTGAGGCACCAAAAGATCAAAATCCAGATGCACTTTTTGATAATTCCGAAAGAATGAAAGTACTGAATGATGCAATGAATAAATTACCCGAGAATCAAAGAGTTGCATTTTCACTTAGTAAGTATGATGAAATGAGTTCTAAAGAAATTGCTGAGGTTTTAAGTACAAGTGTATCAGCAGTTGAATCTTTAATTCATCGCGCAAAAAAGAATCTTGAAAAAAGATTGTATAATTATTATAAAAGGTAATTAAACTAAGAGCAAATATTTTAAGAAATAAACGTCTTAATGTTAGAGGCAAATAAATTTATGGATAATGATCAAAAAATATTAGATGAAGTTAAGAAGACAATTTCTTTACTTGATCAGATTAAAAACATCGAGACAAGTCCTTATTTGTATACAAGGATAAAAGCTCACATCGATTCAAAGAATTATGATTCGAAGAGTACAAATGTAAATCCAGTTTTTAAATTTGCGAAGCAATTGGTTTTTGCTCTGTTAATTCTATTTAATATTTACACAATAATTAACTTCCTTAGTACAGATGAACAAACTTCAGCTACAAGAGAGCAATACATAAAAAATGTAAAATCAGAATACTTTTTAGATTACAATGTTGATTATTTAGCAAACCTGAATATGGAGGAATAGGAATGGATTGGTTATCAAAACAAAAAACATATGTGTGGCTGGTAATTTTATTAGTGATAATAAATTTAGCAACCTTAATTTTTCTGTGGATTGGTCGACCTAAGCCACCAGAAATGAGTGAAGGGAAAAGACCAGATACAAATAAATTCCTGAAGAATGAATTGGGTTTAAATGATGCTCAAAACAAAAAATTAAAGGATTTGCGAGAAGAATTATTTGATACAACTGAAACTTTAAGAGAGTTATTATGGTCAAGAAAACATTTACTGCAGGAAGAATCTTTTAAAGACACTGCTGACTTAGTACAAGTAAAATCTCTGGTTACTGAAATAGGTAATATTGAAGCACAGTTAGAAATGTTAAGATTCGATCACTTTACATTAGTTAAAAAAGTTCTAACTGAAGAACAATCAAAAAAGTTTAAATCAATTATTAGTGAAAATGGGAAACATAAACCCGGTCCATTTGAAGGAAAGAGAGAAGGACCGCCACCTCGAGATGATTTTCCTCCTCCAGGACGTTAATGATTTTTTATGTACTAACAAAAACGAACAAATATAAATATTAATCTTGGGTAAGAGTGCTATAAATATTAATTCTTACCTGAGATTGTTGTTTTGATTTTATACAATGAATTCGTCTCAACTTCAGTTAAATAAATTGTTTTAAGATCATTGCCACCAAACTCAAGATTTGTTGGTTTGCTTCCGGGAGTTTCAATCTTTTGAAGCAGATTTCCTTCAGGTGAAAATATGTAAACAGCTTTTCCGCCAAAATGTGCTGCATATAAATTACCATTTACATCAAACTCAATTCCATCAGGATCACCTCCTGGAATAACAGTAAATACTTCTTTGTTACTCAATTGATATTCATTAGTGATATCATATCGCAATATTCTGTTAAACACTGATTCACACACATAAAGTTTTCTATCAACGGGAGAAATACTTATTCCATTTGGAAAAGCCAGACTATCATCAACAAGTTTTACTTCATTTGTTATTGCATCTATAAAAAATATTCTTCCATCTAAAATGTTTTTATCATAACTTTTTGGGTCGGTGAAAAACAAGTTTCCATTTTTATCAAATGTTAAATCGTTTGGGCGATTAAATTTCTCTCCATTAAATCCATCAGCATAAACTTCAACTTGAGCATTTCTATTAATTCTAAATATTTTACCTTTGCCATACTCACAAACATAGAGTTCATCATCATTGCCGAATGTTAAACCATTAGTCTTTTCGATTGATAACATCTGATCATTTTTGTGAATAAAAGTATCAACTTTTCCATCGGAATATTTTGTTATCCAGCCGCCATAACAATTAGAAAGATAAATAGCTGATTTGCCATCGTAAGCAGGACCTTCAGGGAAATTTAACCCTTCCGCAACTTTAACCCATTTTTCACTGGAATCAATAATCTGTGAATAATTAATTTCATTTGCAGAAATAATCAAAACACATATTATTATTGAGTAAAGATTAATTTTCATTACGATTCCTTTTACTTTGAATTATTTATTCATTATACCCGGTTTAATTTATAAATTTTAAGTGAGAATATTTTAATTATTAAAAATATGATTTTTATTATGAAAAATTATTTTAGATACTTCTTGGTCGTCTTATTACTTGCAAACGCAATTTTGGCAGCTCAACCAGAACAAAAATTTGCTAAGATTGGAACATTAAAACTGTGTTCAGGCGATTCAATAACAAATTGTATAGTTGGTTATCGCACATTTGGCAGAATAAATAGTGACTCAACAAATGTTATTATCTATCCAACGTGGTTTGAAGGTACAACCGAACACGTTGCAAAATTAATTGAGAAATACAGATTTATTGACACAACTAAATATTTTATCATTGCTATAGATGCGCTTGGTAACGGAGTTTCAACTTCTCCATCAAATTATAACGTTTATAAGATTAAGCACTTAACGGGTATTACAATTCGTGATATGGTAAACTCACAATATAAAATGCTAACCGAAGTGTTTAAGCTAAAAAGGATATTTGCTGCTGTTGGAGGATCTTTAGGCGCAATGCAGGTACTTGAATGGTCAGTTGCTTATCCAGAGTTTATAAATAAAATAGTTGCATATGTTGGAACACCTAAAATGAGCAGTTATGATCTGCTTTGGATAAATGCTCAACTAAATATTATACAGACTGGTGAGCGGTATGGAGTTACAGAAAATGAAATTAGAAAATCTCTTGCATTGATGATGGCAGGGATGAGCAGAACGGCTGATTACTTAAATAAAAAAATTAAACCTGAAGATTTCACAACTTATTTAAATGAATTTAACAAAAATTACTCAAGTATATTTTCCTTAGAAGATTATGAATTTCAGTTAGAAGCTATTTTAAAACATGATATTTCAAAAAACTTTAATAGCTCAATGCAAAATGCAGTAAACAGTATAAAAGCAAAATTATTTATAATAATCTCAGAGAATGATCTGCTTGTAAATCAAGAACAAGCCAAAGAATTTGCCAGACTAACAAATGCAAAAACACTTTTATTGAATAATGATTGCGGTCATCTAGCGGTAAGTTGTGAAATTGATAGATGCAGAGAAGAGATAGCTAATTTTTTTGATAATTAATTTCTTGAATTTAATGTTAAAAGTTGTCTTAATATTCAGAGAGAATAATTAATTAATTTATAGTACAAACAGGATTTACATACCTGGATACTTACCAATAATCTTATTTATCCATCTGTGAAAACTGTGAATAGATTTGACAGGTTCTACAAACATCATAATACATTCACCATGAACTGCATCAATATTATTTTCTTTACAAAAATTTATTGCATTTTGAGATTCAGAACCTTGTTGCATCCAGACATTGTTTATACCTAACTCCTTTGCTTCCTGAACAATAATTTCAGTTTCTGAAGGAGGAACTACAGTAATGATTCCATCAATCTTTTGCCCAATACCTTCAATTGATTCGTAAAGTTTTGTATTTGATGAAAAACCACCGTTTTTATTCACGGCGAAAGTTGTGTAACCACTTTCTTTTAGATGATTATATACAGCAACTCCAAAACCTTTTCCTTTTGAAGAAACTCCCACAACAGCAATATTTTTAAGATTTATGAATGATTTTATAGATTGGCTTTTCATTTTAATTCTCCTCTGTAAATAACAAAACAAAATTACAAATTATTAGAGTAAAAAATGATTGAATATTATCACAACTGGTTTTTGTTACGGAATTTAATTTCATAAAATATTGCCAATTACTTAACTTTGAACGCAAATTATTTACAACTAAAACATATAAAAAATGAATTACGAAGAAGATAAACCAATTTCTTATTGTGGAATTTTTGGAATTTATGGATCAGAAACAGCTTCTGCACAAGCATATTACGGATTACACGCTTTGCAGCATAGAGGGCAAGAAGCAAGTGGAATTGTAACAAGATCAATTAATGGTGATAATCGCTCGCATTTTAATATTATTAAAGGAGAAGGATTAGTTTCTGAAGTATTTGCAGATCATAACCTGCTTTCTGAAGTACTAGTTGGAAACTCTGCAATCGGACATAACCGGTACTCAACGACTGGTTCCGCAAAATCAAGAAAAAACATTCAACCATTTATGGTTAATTATCGACTGGGAAATCTTGCAATAGGGCATAATGGAAATCTTACAAATGCTAAAGAATTAAGAGAAGAACTTGTTAACGAAGGTGCAATATTTCAAACAACTAGTGATACCGAAGTAATTCTGCATTTAATAGCGCGAAGTAAACTTGATAATCAAATTGATCAAATAATGGAAGCACTTAGAAAAATACAAGGCGCATATTGTGTTGTTATATTAACGGACGATAAATTAATTGCAGCACGTGATCCACTTGGATTTAGACCTTTAGCAATTGGAAAATTAGACAAAGCATTTTTAGTGGCATCTGAAACTTGTGCATTTGATATACAACGTGCTGATTTTATAAGAGAAGTTGAACCCGGTGAACTTGTAGTAATAGATGATGAATCACTTAAAACTAAAAATATTAAATCGTATCGAATAAACGAAAAACCTGAACCGCAGAAACATTGCGTGTTTGAATATATATACTTCTCACGTCCCGATAGTTTTATCTTTGGCCACAATGTAGATAAGATGCGGCGTAGATTAGGAAAAGAACTTGCACGCAAACATCCTGTAACTGATCCTGATGGAGAAAGAGTTTATGTTATTAGTGTGCCTGATAGTTCTAACACTACAGCGTTAGGTTATGCACGAGAATTAGAGAAACAAGGAATTGATGCTAGACTAGAAATTGGATTGATAAGAAGCCACTATATTGGACGAACATTCATTCAACCTGGACAAACAAATCGCGAAAGCAGTGTTAGAATTAAATTTAATATTGTAAAAGGTGTACTTGAGGGCAGAACAATAGTTGTTGTTGATGATTCAATTGTTCGCGGTACAACATCAAAACAATTAGTGCATTTATTAAGGGAAGCAAATCCAAAAGCAATTCATTTGAGAATATCATCACCGCCAATTATGCATCCTTGTTTTTATGGAATGGATTTTCCGAGCAGCCAGGAATTAATTGCATTTCAAAAAAATGGAAACGTAGAAGAGATAAAAAAGTATCTTGAAGTAGATAGCCTGGAATACTTAACTATCGACGAGTTATTGGAAGCCGTTTCTGAAGCAGGCAAAAATAATTTTTGTACTGCCTGTTTCTCAGGGGTTTATCCTACTAATGTTGATACTAACTTCAAGAAGGAGATGTATGAAGTTTAATTGGGTTCTAAATCTTTCCTTGCTTTTATATATAACCATCCCAACACTTGCACAAACAACTTACTTTATTAAGTATAAAAGTATTGTGCCAATTGATGTTGTTGAATCAAATGTTTCCCGGAAAATATTTTCAAGCAATCTTGGTGATGCACCATTAGCCTTGCCAAGTTTTGATGTAAATTATCTTGCAAAAGGTTTGGGAAGGGGAGATGAAGTTTTAGGCAGAATTGTAAAAGTTCAATTTTCAGAAAACGTTGATGAGGCAAATTTCAGTGCATTGCTTTCCTCTGATAATGAAATTGAGTACATACAAAAATCCACAAATTACCAATTAGATTTTATACCAAATGACAGCTTGCTATCTCAACAATGGGCATTAGAAAAAATTAAGGCTTTTGATGCATGGGATATTACACTAGGAGTTGATACTGTTTTACTTGCTATTATAGATACCGGAATTGATTATGATCATCCCGATTTAACTAATAAGATTTTCATTAATTCAGGTGAAACTGGAACAGATCAATTTGGAAATGATAAAAATAGTAACGGAATTGATGATGATGGAAATGGTTTTATAGATGATTATCGAGGGTGGGATTTTACAGATAGAGTCGGATTTCCATTTGATTCAACCGGCGGTGACTATTTAGGTTGGGATAATAATCCTTTTGATGATCAGGGACATGGGACATTCGTATCCGGAATAGCTGCTGCAGAATCAAATAATTTATACGGAATTGCTGGTGCAGCACCAATGATTAAAATTCTAAACTTACGAGCGTTTGACCCAGGTGGGTTTGGTGAAGAAGATGATGTTGCCGCTGCAATATTGTATGCAGTGGTTATGGGATCTAAAGTAATTAATATGAGTTTTGGTGATTATACATTTTCTTATGTATTAAGAGATGTTATTAGATATGCCTACTCTAAAAATGTTGTTTTAGTTGCAAGTTCTGGAAATAGAAATGTTAACACACCACATTACCCATCAGGATATTCTGAAGTAATCAGTGTCGGGAATTCTACTGAACAAGACTATGTTGCATCTAACTCGAGTTGGGGATCCACTTTGGATCTAGTAGCACCCGGAAGCTCAATTATTTCAACTTCGATAGGTCAAGATTATGTTACTGCCGGTGGGACATCAGCATCAGCACCATTTGTTTCAGCAACAGCATCTTTGATTCTTTCTTTGCAAAAATTTACTAATGAAGAAATTAAACAGATATTAAAATCAACAACGGACGATATTGGTGAACCAGGTTGGGATTTAAAAAGTGGTGCGGGAAGATTAAATATGGTAAGAGCTTTAAGCGTTTTGGCTCCCTCCAATATTAAGTTCAGTTTTCCACTAATGGATTTTGCTACTAGCGAAGATTCTTTTTCAATAATTGCTACTGTATTATCGGCAAATTTTACTAGTTACAATCTACAAGTTGGAAATGGAATTGCTCCTGAAAACTGGACAACACTAATCGATAATGGTCTTAATCAGTTTTCTGAAAAAGAAATATTTAAACTCGACATATCTAACTACCAAGAAGGAACATATACTCTCAGACTGACAATAAACTTAAATAACGGAAGAACTATGGAGGAACGCGTTGTCTTTCATATTCTACGAACTCCTCCTGAAGTTACTGAAGTTGGATTAGGCCCTATTTACTATGGAGACAGATCTACAATTGCCGGGGAATTTTATACAAATCAGCTTTCAGTAATGAAAATGTTTTATAGAGTATATGGTAGTGGAAATTTTAATTTTATTAGTTTAGATGGTTTTAATACAAATAATCAATTTGTAAAACAATTTCATTATGGTTTTATTCCAAAAGATTTAGTGCTCCCATCTACGCTTTATGAAATTTATTTTGAAGCTGAAAATTTAGCTGATGCCAAAACAGTAATTGTTGATTCAGCAAATAGCAATAATTATTTCATAATCCGGACTGATGATGTGCCAGGTTTAGCATCTTATGAAGAAATGCCATTTTCTATGCCGCTTGGTAATCTTTTTGCAGAACCAGTCAGTTTTCTATCCAATAATTACAATGAAATAATTTGCCAATTGCTTTACGAATCACAAACTTCATATTTTGGATTGTATAAACTTGAAGGCAACAATTTTATTAAGGTTGATTCATTAGATGGAAAATTTCCAAGAGCGTTTGGAGATTTTAATAATAATGGAAAAAAAGATTTTATAAGTTATAAAATGCCAGATGTAATCATTGATGAACAAACTGTCACTAATACTTTCAACTTAACTGAAAAGTATAAAAATCCTGCTCCAGATAATGTTGTTTCTGTCAATGACTTTAATGGTGATGGAATTTTTGAAATTATTTCACAAAAAGATTTTACTTCATATCAACTAAGAAAAGTCAATAGTGATTTAAGTTTAGATACAAATAAAACCATTTTGTATAAATCATATACTGATACACTTGATACTGATAAATATTCAGAGTCCAATAATTTAGTTTATAATAATTTGCTGGTTGTAGATTCAGATAGTGATGGCAAAAAGGAAATCTGGTTTGTTGACGCCGATGGTGATTTAATCTCATATAAAATTATTAATTCAAATGATTTTACTAGGGGTGACTCTCTAAGAGTTGTAGGGCTCACCACTCTGAAAAGTAATATTTTATCAGCAGGTGACTATAATGGCGATGGGAAAAAAGATTTTGCAATTCTATATCAAACTAATTCAATCGCTCCTTCATTTCTTCTATTGATTGTAAGTTTTGAAAACCACCAGCCACAAATTCTCATGCAGAAAGTCTTTTTAGATCAATCTGCTGAATATGTTGGAGGATTATCCTTTAGCAATATCTATCAATCACTTCGTTTTGTAGATATCGACAATGATAATAAAGATGAATTGATGTTAAGCATTTTCCCTTCTGCATATCTTTTTGAATATTCTGATAACAAAGATAATATCATATTTTATCAAGAGGGCTCAAATAATTTTAGAATATTTTCCGGTGATTTGAATCAAAATTCTGTCCCAGAAATTGGACTTACAATTAATGATCGAATTAAATTTTTTGAATTCTCAGGTTCGACTAGAACCGTTCCTCCAGGTTTAGTAAAAGGTTTTAGTTTAGATTCTAGTAATGTTAAGTTAACTTGGATTGCTGAAACCGAGAGATACTACATTTACAAAGGAATAGATGCAAATAACTTAGTGCTAATTGATTCTTTAGTTTTTGAACCTAATTATATTGATAACAATGTCGAGAAAAATAAATCATACTTTTATGCAATAAAAGCATTTGATCCAATTAAGCCTGAACCACTTTCGGCGCTTAGTAATATTATTGAAGTATATTCTCATATACCCGCTAAACTCAACAATGCAGTTAGCAATAGTAATAAAAGTGTGATTGTAAGTTTTTCTGAGAAGATGAAAAATACAATAGAAAATCTCCAGTCATTTGAGATTGCAGGATTTGGCTATCCAAACTCAATCACCCCAAGTGATCAATATTCATATTTGCTTTCTTTCAATCAGAATTTACCTGCAGGAGAGTTAAACTTGATTGTTAAAAACATTAAAGATTTTTATAATTCTCCAATACAAAGTGATACAATAACTTTTGAGGTAATTCAATCACCTGAAGTTGAATCTTTTTATATTACTTCATTTGAGATTATTAACGCGTATAAGATTAAATTAAGTTTTAATTTTAATGTTGATGAAAGTTCAGCATCAAATTTAAGCAATTATACTTTTGAACCTGTTAATAAAGTCACAGCTGTAAACATTGATCCGAATGATCATAAAATTATTTATTTAGTTCTTACTAATCAAAAACCTATTGGATCAATAGGGAAGGAGTATGTTTTAAGAATTAAAGATTTGATTTCGGATCAAGCTTCAGGCAGCGTAAGAGTAAATGAAGGTGCCGGCAGTTATATCGTTTTATCAACTTATGCAAAAGATTTATCTGACGTTTATGTTTATCCAAATCCAACAAATGAAGGAACTGAAAAAGTTACTTTTGCAAATCTACCACAAAGAGCTAAAATAACTATTTGGACTTTGGATGGTGTTATGGTAAATGAAATTGAAGAAACCGATGGTAATGGTGGGGTTGATTTTAATCTAACCGATTTTAGTGGAAATAAAATTTCAACCGGTATTTATATTTATAGAATTGTTATGATAGATGATACACGTAATGAAGGTGAAGAAAAACTAGGAAAGTTTGCAATCGTAAAATGAAATTAAGCAGCAAAGAAGTATTTACAATTTCAAATGGAATAAGTTTTTTAAGATTCCTTCTAACAATTCCATTATGGTTTTTATTGGATAGCTTCGAAATACAATCTATTCGGTATATAACTTTTGCACTCTGTTTATTTATTGCTGCAACGGATATGCTGGATGGTTATCTTGCGAGAAAATTAAATCAGATTACTGAGGTTGGGAAAATTATTGATCCGCTCGCTGATAAAGCAGCAATGGCAGTAATTGTTATTAAACTATTTCTGATTGGTGAAATTACTGCTTTTTATTTTTACACAATAATTTTACGTGATTTATTTATTTTTATAGGTGGATTGTTTGTGGCAAAATATCTTGGCAGAGTTTTACCATCCAATAAACTTGGAAAGATTACTGTTTTATTTATTGGATCAATTGTACTTTTAATTTTAATTGGTGTTAATAAAGAAAACAATTTCTTTTTATTTTTTTACTACGCCAGTATTATTTTATTGTTCACTTCATTGGTTGCTTATATTTATAGAGCAATGGAATTTATAAAGAAAAAGAAAAATGAGTCTATTTAAAAACTTTAGTTTAGGTAAGTTAAAAGAAGGTTTAAGTAAAACACGAGAAAAGATCGTTAATTCAATTACTGAAACCATTACCGGTAAAGCTGTAATTGATGATATGACATTAGATAGAATTGAAGAGATTCTATTGAGTTCTGATATTGGTTTTGACACAACTGAGAAAATAATTGAATCGGTTAAACGGAATTTAAAATCAGAAAAAGAACGCTCGAGTGATAAAATCATTGAAGTAGTTAAAAATGAATTAACAAATGTTTTGATCCAATTTGAAAATAAATCAGAGTCATCAATATCATCATCAAAACCATATATTATATTAATTGTTGGTGTTAATGGAGTGGGGAAGACAACAACAATAGGAAAATTAGCTAATAATTATAAAAAGATAGGTAAAAAAGTTATTGTCGGAGCAGCTGATACTTTTCGCGCTGCTGCTAATGAGCAATTAGATATTTGGGCTAAACGAGCAGGTGTGGATATAATTCAGAGTACAAATGGTGCTGATCCATCCTCTGTTGTTTTTGAAACCGTTAAAAAAGCTGTTGAAGAAAATTATGACGTTGTGCTTTTAGATACTGCAGGACGTTTACATAATAAAACTAATTTAATGAACGAGTTGGATAAAATAAGACGAGTAATAAAGAAATCATTGCCAAATGCTCCCGATGAGACTTTATTAATACTTGACGGAAATACTGGACAGAATGCACTTGTACAGGCTGATGAGTTTTCAAAAGTAACAGACATTACCGGATTGATAATTACAAAACTTGATGGCACAGCTAAAGGTGGAGTTGTTTTTCAAATAGTTGCAAAGCAAAAGTTTCCAATCAAATTCATTGGCGTTGGTGAAGGAATCGATGATCTCCAGGAATTCGATTCCAGAACTTTTGTTGAGGCAATATTCAGTTAGGTATTATTTTATGTTAATGAAAAAACCGCGTTATAGAATTTTTGACTATCCCACAAGGTTTTATAAACCTGAAGAAGATCAGCAAGAAAAATTGAAAAAAAGATTAGGATTTAACAGTTATAGAAAATTTAAGCATAATAAGAAAAGTCCTGTAATATGGATAGTATTTATATTAGCTGTAATTTTTATCATTATTAAATTAAGCAGCAAGTAAATAAAAGGGTAAAATTTAGTTTACATAATATACATTATCAGACATTTATTATTTACCATTCTGATGTTTTAGAAATGCTTTCATCGGTTCCAAAAACAACTAAAATATCATCACTCTCAACTGTATAGTTATAACTTGGCATTACAATTCTTACATCTTTCTGAGATTCATCGAATAATTCTTTAGTTTTTTTGATCATTAAAACTTCTAAACCAAAATTATTACGAAGCTTAAGTTCCGACAAAGTTTTACCAATAAAATCCATACTTGGCTTTTTTTCAATTATTGAATAACCATCGGCTATTCTGGATACTCTCGATTCATTTAATGTTGATAGTTCACGTGTTAAGCCTTCAGCTAAATCAATTTTTAATGTTTCTTTATTATAAATCGAAAGAATATCACTCCTGGATATCACCCCTACAACTTTTCTGTCTTTTTCACTCTCAATCACGGGTAATTCTTCAATATCACCTTTTGTAACTATTTTTAATGCAAAATCGAGGTCCTGCTTACGAGTAATTGATGCAACTTGATTATCGGCAATATCATTTGCAATAAGTGATTCTTTCAATGATTCAAATTCAGTAATCAGATCCCGGATATGATTATCAGAAATTACTCCGGATAGATTATTATTATCATCAACTAAATAGATACGATGATGTTTTGATTCAATCAACTTAGAAACTACAACTTTAAGTGTGGCATTTTGATGGACTAAAATTGGATTTAATTGCATAACTTGTTCAGCATAAATGGATCTTAAAAGACCCGTCTCTTTGCCACCGAACATTCTAAAACCTTGTTTTTCCAATTTTTTAATATGATACGATCCTTTATTAACTATTTGTACTATAGTGGAACTCACTATGACGGAAAGCATTAGTGGAAGTATAAATGAATATTCTTTTGTCATCTCAAATATCATAAGTATAGCTGTGATTGGGATTGAATTTATTCCTGCTAACATTGCTCCCATTCCAACTAAAACAAATGTTGTCGGATCTGTATTAATACCGAAAAGATAGTTTATAAGTAAGGAAAACAAGTATCCTGTGCAAGCTCCCATAAATAAAGACGGAGCAAACGTACCTCCAAACCCTCCCGAGTTAAGAGTAATTGGAACCAATATAAATTTTAATGCAAGTAATATTATCACAACTTGCCATGATATTGATAATTTTAAAATGTTATTAATACCAACATATCCAACACCAAAAATATCAGTAAAAAAATATCCGCTTACACCAACTAATAATCCGACAAAAATCATTAGGAACCATCTAGGAACAATATTTAAAACCTTTTTTTTGATTATCTCTGCAGAAAAATTATCAAACTTCAAGAAAAGCATTGCAATTATTCCAGATACAAAACCAAGTATTATAAAGAAATAGAAGTATTGATAATCCCCAATATATGGGGTTGAAAACGAGAAAATAGATTCATTTCCAAGAAATATTCTTGAGATTGCACTTGCGCTGACAGAAGCCAAAATTAATGCAGAAAAAGTCGGAGTATGAAAATCATTAAGAAGAATAATTTCTAAAGCAAAAAAAACTCCACCCAACGGCGTATTAAAAATTGCTGCGATTGCAGCACCTGAACCAGCAGCGGTAAAAATACGTCTCCGCTGATCTGAAACTTTAAGCAAAGTAGCTAACTTGCTTGCAACTCCACCACCAATTTGTGCTGCAGGACCTTCAGGACCGACTGTCCCGCCAGAACCTATAGAAATCACTGGAGCTAAAAAATGAAAAATTGTAGTTCTTAAAGGAATATACCCACTCTTCGTAGCAACAGATTTTATAATTTCTATTACTCCCCTTTTTTTAGAAATATCAGGGGCAATCCAGATCATCAAATATTGAATTAACATTCCGATTGCGGGTAAAATTATAACCGCTGCAGCTCCTAGAAAAAATAAGCCTTCTTTAGTTTTATCGAAAAATATTTTATTAAAAAATTCAATAGAAAGGTGAAAAAAAACAGCTGCTAAACCGGCAGCGACTCCTATTAAAATAGCATAGAAACTAAAAAATGTATATTCTGGAAAAGAAAATTTTTCAAGAAATTCTTTTATTCTATTTATTCTATTATTAATATTTCCTTTAGTTTTATTCAATTAAATAATATTTCAATATTTATAAAATCCTTCACCAGTCTTACGGCCAAGTTTATTTGCTGCAACCATTTTCTTTAGTAGCGGACATGGTCTGTATTTAGGGTCATTAAATCCTTCGTATAAAACATTCATAATTGCCAGACAAACATCCAACCCAATAAAATCAGCAAGAGTTAATGGTCCCATTGGATGTGCCATCCCAAGTTTCATAACTGAATCAATGGATTCTTTAGATGCTACACCTTCCATTAATGCAAATATTGATTCATTTATCATCGGCATTAAAATACGATTCGAAATAAATCCTGGATAATCAAAAACTTCTACTGGTTCTTTTTCTAGTTTATTTGTTAATTCTTTTATTGTGTCATATGTTGAATCGGATGTAGAATAGCCTCTTATTATTTCTACTAATTTCATAACCGGAACCGGGTTCATAAAATGCATTCCAATAAATTTATCGGCTCTGCATACAGCTGAAAGTTCAGTGATAGAAATTGAAGATGTATTTGATGCAAAGATACAATCTGCATTTAACCTAGTCTCTAACTGCTTGAAAATAGAAAGTTTAGCAGCCTTGTTCTCATAGATAGCTTCTATAACAAGATTCGTATCAATTGGAATATTCTCATATCCAATAACCTTATTTATTTTAGATAGTATGTTGATTTTATCGGTTTCATTTATTAACTGTTTCTTCACTTGTCGATCAAGATTAGATGAAATAGTATTGAATGCTTTGTTATAAAACTCTTCATTTATCTCTGTCAGATAGACTTCAAAATTTTTCATTGCAAATACATGAGCTATTCCGTTGCCCATGGTTCCCCCACCAATAACTGCAATTTTTTTTATTTCCATTTAGCTCTCCTGTTAATTGTAATTCTTAATAATTACTGCTGAAGCTTCACCACCGCCAATACATAGTGATGCCAATCCATATTTTAATTTTCTTTTCTTTAACTCGTGAATCAAAGTTACAAGGATGCGTGCACCACTTGCACCAATTGGGTGACCGAGTGCGATTGCTCCACCATTAACGTTAACATTTTTGCTGGTTAGACCAAGTAATTTGTTGACTGCTAAAGATACAACAGCAAATGCTTCATTTATCTCAAATAAGTCAATATCATTTATTTTCATTCCAGCTTTGCTCAAAACTTTATTTATTGCATCTGCCGGTGCGGTAGTAAATTCAATAGGAGCCTTTGCTGCAGAGCTTTGTGCGATAATTTCGACAAGTGGTTTTAATCCTAGTTCTTTAGCTTTATCTTCGCTCATTATTAAAAGTGCAGCGGCTCCATCATTTATACTTGATGCATTGGCAGCTGTTACAACTCCATTCTTTTCAAATACAGGTTTTAAAACAGGAATTTTATCATATTTTACTTTACCTGGTTCTTCATCTGTATCAACTATAATATCACCAGTTTTAGAAGCTATTTTAATTGGAGATATCTCATCTTTAAATCTACCTGTTGCAATTGCTTCATTTGAACGATTGTAAGACTCAATTGCAAATGAATCCAATTCTTCTCTTGTAAAAGAAAAATCTCTTGCGCAAGATTCTGCACAACTGCCCATATGAATATTATTATACGGATCCCAAAGTCCATCAAGAACAACAGAATCTTTTATCTCACCATGACCCAAACGATAACCGTTACGAGCATTTAATAAAACATACGGAGCATTTGTCATACTTTCTTGTCCTCCAGCAATTATAACATCTGCATCACCTAGAGCAATAGATTGTTGCGCTAACATTACTGATTTAAGTCCGCTGCCACACATTTTATTAATCGTCAAGCATTCTGTTTTATTCGGAAGTCCTGCAATTATTGCAGCTTGTCTCGCAGGTGCCTGTCCCTGTCCACCCATTAAAACATTACCCATTATAACTTCATCAATTAGATTTGTATCTATTTGCGAATCTTCCAGAATTGCTTTAATTGCAAAGCTGCCTAATTGACCGGAAGTAAATGGGGACAAACTACCATTGAATGAACCAATAACAGTTCTTTTTGCAGAGACAATTACAACTTTTTTCATATAGTCCTCAAATGAATTGAAATTATATTAAACCAAAAATAAAAAAAAAAAACTAATAAGCAGACAAAAGAAATTAATATATTCAGATTGTTAGCAGGGATAGTTGAGATATGATATTGCTGACTGCAATGTTTAAATTTAAATTCTTTCGTAGAGATGTAAAAATGTTATCCAAATTACTTGTAACCATACTTAGTTCTATATCTGGAAATTTATATTTAAACTTTTCCAGTGTTTCCTTATGTCTAACAAAAAATATCTTGGAATCTTCATCAATTCGATATTTTTGAAAATCATTTAGCCATATAAGTATCATTCTGATGATCAACTTAAGTTTTGTTTGATCTGATTCCGCTATAATTTCTTCAAATTCAACAAATGCTGAATGATACTTTCTTCCGAAGGAATATCTTAAAATTCTAATAGTTTTTTCCCTTAATTCTTCAAAATCGTTATCTATTAATAATATTGCATGCTGAATAGATCCACCTGAAAAAGGGACAACTTCGTCTATGATGTTTTTATCCAATAAAAACTTCTTAGAAAGTATATTTGATAATGAAAGATTATCCAGCGGTTGAAAATTAATATTCCAGCATCTTGACCTAATAGTTTCTCGCAATTTTTCGGGTGAGTCGGTGCATAATATAAAAATTACACCTTCTGGAGGCTCCTCTAAATTTTTTAATAATGAATTTTGAGATTCTTCATTCATCAAATGAGCCTGTGATATTAAGATAACTCGAAATTGTACATCATCATAATTAAGAGACAAATATTTATGAATATCTCTTATACTATTAATTTTAATAATATTTGCACGAGGTATAACCATTTTATAAAACGGATTCAGATGTTTTTTTTGAAATTCAGAATTTATGATTTCAATTTCATCTTCAATGATTTTTTCATATGGATTATTCTGATCAGTTTCATTTTTACCGCGAGGTAAAGGAAATATATATTTAAGATAAGGTTCATTCAGTGAGTTGATTGCTTTTACTATTTTGCTTGTTAAATCAATATCAGTATTTGCTGTATTAATTTCCTTAGCAAATGCTAAAGCTGCATTTTCTTTACCTACACCTTCTTGACCAACAAACAGAAATGCGTGTGGAATATTTTTACTTTGGACAATATTGGTTAAAATTTGTTTAACCTTATCATTACCAGGTATTTCTTCAATAAAATTAGTCATAAAAAAAGGCGCTTAAGGCGCCTATATTATTCATCCTCATCGTTATAAAAAAAGTCTTCATCCGATGGATAATCGGGCCAAATATCTTCTATTGTTTCATAAGGTTCATCAGAATCTTCTAATTCCTTTAGGTTTTCCATAACTTCATATGGTGCACCGATACGTTCAGCATATTCGATTAATTCATCTTTAGTCGCTGGCCATGGAGCATCGTCCAAATAAGCTGCAAGTTCCACTGTCCAAATCATTGAAATAAAGTCCTCCGTAATTTAATTACTTAATTAGATTCAAAATAAGAATACTCATCAAAAAAGAAATCTGCTGGATTTAAATTTTGTCCATTATGTAAAACCTCATAATGTAAATGCGGTCCAGATGAAAGTCCAGAATTTCCTGATTTAGCAATTGACTGACCACGAGTTACTGTTTGACCTTCTTTAACTAAAGTGCTTGATAAGTGAGCATAAATAGTTTTGTAACCAAAGCCATGATCGATTTCCACCGCTAATCCATAACCGCCTTTTGGTCCAACAAATACTATTTTGCCCTTGCCACTTGATTTCACAAGTGTTCCAACATCATTAATAATATCAATACCATTATGCATCTTGTTTACCCCTAAAATTGGATGCATTCTCATACCAAAACTTTCCAAACTATAGTTTCCTGTTGTAGGAACAATTGCAGGAATACTTTCAAACAGTAAATTATTTTGCTTAATTTTTTCAGTTATTTGGTTGAATTGTTTTTTCTCGAATTCAAATCTTTTTGTAACTGTTTCTGCGATATTGATCACTCCAGAAATATCAGATCCAAATTCAGAATACAATTTTTCTATTGAACTACTGCCGCCAATTCCAAGTTTTCTTTCTTCTATACTTACTGGATTTAAGTTAGTTGCTAATCGAAGATTATCGCTTAAATTGTTTAAAGACACCAATTCGTCTTCTAATTTTATATATTGATCTGAAAGTTCTGAAAATTTAGTCTTAAGTTTTTTGTTTTCTTCCCTAAGTGTTTTTAAATCCTTATCAGAAAGGTTTGTAATCAGATAAAACAATCCAAACAAAATACTACTTAGCAGTAATACTGATATAGTAAATATTGCTATAGCTTTTTCCTTGAAATGCTTTATTTCTAGGAAGTTAAGGCTCTTTTCAGAGAAATAATAAAACTTCTTCATAAATTGTGGTGCAACTTAAGGAAATGAGCCTGTTTTGTCAATAACTAAAATGCTTAAAAATCATTCAAAATCGTGCTCAAAGTAATCAACTCCCCTAGCATTTACAGCAGATTTATTTTTGATCCTTTCATTAAGCCTTTCCTGAAAGATTTTTGCCGCATCATGACCGTAGTGTTTAAGTAAGTAGTTTAAACTTATTACTTCAGAGATTACTGTGATGTTCTTACCGGGAATGATCGGCAATTTTATATATGGAATTTCCACATCCATTATTGTAATAAATGAATCATCAAGACCGGTTCTTGTATACTCAGTATTTTCGTCCCACGATTCCAGTTCAACTACCATTTCTAATCTTTTTTGAAAACGAATTGCACGTATCCCAAACATGCTTTGAATATCGATGATTCCTAAACCTCGAATTTCCATAAATTTTTGACCGAGTTCAGTTCCAGATCCCATTAAAATACCCTCACCTTTTTTAGTAAGGATGATTACATCATCAGCTACCAAACGATGACCACGCTCAATTAAATCCAGTGCAACCTCACTTTTACCAATTCCAGATTTTCCACCAAATAAAATTCCAACGCCATACACATCGACAAAAGAACCGTGCATTGATATTCTAGGAGAAAATTGATCATCTAAAAAATCGCTTAATAAATAAACGAGCTTAGTAGTGGAGTAACTTGTACTAAATATTGGTACTTTATGCTGATTGGCTTTTTGGATTAGAATTGGTAATGGTCGATTGTTATCTGTTAAAACTATACATGGAATATTAAAATTAAATATTCTATCTAGAGACTTTATAACATTATCGTTACTAAGTTGCTCAAGATATCTCATTTCTGTATTACCAAAAACTTGAACTCTTGAAAATGAAAATAAATCAACAAAACCGGCCAGAGCTAAACCTGGCCGGTGTAAATTTTGATCAAATACTTTTTTCTCAAAATCGTTCTGCTCTGTTAACAATTTTAGTTTGCAAATATTCTTTGCATTGTTGTAAAGAAATCCAACATCAATAAATTCTTTACGACTTATGGAGTTTTGATCGATTTTAATCATCTTGCTTTTGATGCTCTTTTAGATTTTATAGTTTCAAGTTGTCTTCTTAGTTTTTCCGTTGCTGAGGAAACTGCAACTTTAAATTCCTCAGATTCATCAGCTGCATTCAATGTTTGTCCAGGAATATTTAAAACGATTTCCGCTTTTTTTATACTATTTTGATTATTGAGATAACTAAGAATTACATCAGCATCAATAATTTCATCATTAAATCTTTCCAGTGAAGTGACTTCATCTTTTATAAATTCCTTTAAAGTATCGTGAGCTTTAAATTTTCTTGCAGTTATTTGGATGTTCATTTTATCCTCCGTTGTTTAAGATTTTGGATGTGATTTTTTATAAGTGGACTTTAACCGTTCTATACTTACGTGCGTATAAATCTGTGTAGTAGATAAATTTTCGTGCCCAAGAATCTCCTTTACAGCCCTTAAATCAGCACCATTATCCAACATATGCGTTGCTGCACTATGTCGTAAAATGTGTGGACTTTTCTTTTTTATGTCTGAAACTTTTGACAAATATTTATTTACAATTCTGTGTACTAATCTCGGATAGAGTTTATCATTTTTTTTTGTGCGAATCAAGTATTCGTTTTTTGATGTGATGGGATTCATTTCTAAATACTGATTTAATATAACAATGGATTTTTCCCCGATAGGAATAATCCGCATCTTACTTCCTTTACCTAATACCTTTATTTGTTCTTTTGTAGTATTAAAATCTGAATATTTAAGATCACAAAGTTCACTAACGCGCAAAGCACAACCATATAACAACTCAAATATTACTTTGATTAATTCAGGTTTATCTTCTGCTTCATCAATAATTTTGTAAATCGTTAATATTAAATCTGTTGAAATAACTTCAGGAAGTTTTCTGCTTGATTTAGGATTTTGTAGCAGTGATAAAGAATTCTCTTCAATTATATTATTCTGAAATGCGTATTTAAAAAGACTTCTTAATGCAGCCAGTTTACGGGAAATTGTTTTCTTATCTAATTTTTTTTCACTAAGAATCATAAGATAGGATTTGAAGTAGCGTTCATTTAGTTTCTCGATTTCTAATTTGTCTTCAGCTATACAATAAGAAATAAATTCATGTAAATCTGTATGATAAGATCTTATTGTATTATTCGAAAAACGTCTTACATTTTCGATTTCTAATAAATACTTATTTACTAACTCGTTAATTTTCATAAAAACATTGGTAAAGAAAGATTGTAAGTTTAAAGTAGTACAAATGTACTTTTGGAAGTCGGTGATCCGCTACAATATTTATATTTATTGGGATCAAATGAAGTTATAACAAAATGTAATTAATTCTACTTATAATAAAACAAATTTATACTTATAAAGCAATCTATTTTCCATACGTTTCATAATTATTTTATCGCTCATCATTTGGTCATTAAAATTTAACAAATGTAATATTCCATGAATAACTAATCTTCCCAATTCTTCATTTAATTTTACTTTATATTTTTTAGCGCTTAGGATAGCATCATCAACTGAAATAAAAATCTCACCATCTAAATAAGCTATATTATTGTTTGAGTAATCAAAAGTAATGATGTCTGTACTATAATCGTGATTAAGATATGAATTGTTTAGTGTATGTATTTGTTCAGCATTTATAAAACTAATTTCCAAAGATGTAATCTTAAAATTAAGTTCTATTGAGAGAAGTTTTACTAATTTATGAATTTTAGATTTACTTACTATTTTGAGTTTATCAAAAACCCAGAGATTCTTCAAATTAAAATCCTTTATGAATTCAATTTTAGTAAAGAATCAACAGTAATTTCAGTGTATTTACAATATCGCTCAGCAGATTTTTCAAACTCTTCCATTTCTGTTTCTGTAAGATCACGGACTACTTTAGCTGGAACCCCGGCTACTAGTTTGCCAGCAGGAACAATAAAATTTGGTTTAACAACTGCTCCAGCTGCTACCATAGATTTTTCTTCGACTATTGCTCCATCCAGAATAATTGAACCAATACCAACTAAACATAAATCCTGTAAAGTACATCCATGCAATTTAACGGAATGCCCAATTGTAACTTTACTTCCAATGTTTAAGGGATATTTTCCATTGGTTACATGTAGCATCGAGCAATCCTGAATATTTGTCATTTCACCTATTTTAATGTAATGAACATCTCCTCTAATTACACAATTGTACCAGACACTAGAGTGAGATCCAATACTTACATCTCCAATTATTTTTACACCTGATGCAAGAAAAACCGATTTATCAATAGATGGAAATAAATCATTATATGGAAACAGTTTTAATTCCCTATCAGATTTTATCAGTCTTTGTATCTTGGCGGCATCCATCCTTTTTTCTTCCAATGTTTTAATTCCAAAGTAATACTACCTATCAGAACTTGCATCTTCGCAACAATTGGAACAGCATACTCATCATTTGAAAACCATCCTTCAAAATATCCGGTTAATCCGAATATGCCTCCAAACTCGGTTTCACCATCCAATCGTACACAATCAATATCATAATCAATTACATCAATATCCATGTCTTCATTTTCGTTATAGAACTGAATATAAGTTTTTTCATACTTTTCATTTATAAATACAGGTACATTTATTTTTTTTTGTTTTCCTGTTCTCATCCTTGCAAAATAAAATAATGAAAGTCCATCCTGATAATCACGATCATAATTAACTAAAGAGTCTGTCCAGATTTCATTTGTTCTTTCTCGTCCTTTAATTATATGGATATTTTTTTTGGCTCGATTGAAATAATATTTTGTAAATGTTGTGTCTTCTGATAGAATACTTCCTTTGAAGTAGTGTGAAACCTCATTCTGATCAAATTTTGTTTCATATATTTGATGAAGATCTACAAAAGGGATTCCATCGTAAGAGTTGATATAAGCTATTGCACTAAAGATTGTGTCTTTATCTTCCAAAGATTCTTTAAAAACTTTAAGTTTAATTTCTCCAATTTCAAAAGCAAGATATTTTACAACGTAGGTTATTTCTTCCCCAACTTCAATTTTCTTATGAACTTTTGAATTATTATGATTTTCGGAAACAATAAAAAATCCAAAAAAACAAAAAGATAATCCAATTATAAAAACCGTAATTAAATACTTTTTCACTTTAGTTTTGCTAAATCTTTTGCTTCATTAAAAAGAGTTAATGCTTTAACTAATTGATCATCTGTTGCTAATAAAACTGAGTACCATCCTTCATTTTTCCAATAGTTTCTTGCTATTTGGGCTTTTAATCTTGCTGTAATGTATTCTTTATCTTTTTGATATTCTACCTCATTAAATTCAACTTCTTTTGATTTTGCAAAAGAAATAAAATCTGTTAAAAAACTTTCTGATATCTTGAAATTTTCATTAAAATATTTTAGATCATCATTATATTTTTGTTTTATTGATACACCATTATTGTCCAGATAATCAAGAATAAAAGTATAAAAAATATTTTTTCTAAGTAGATTTTGAGTATATGTAGTAATCAATCCTGATTTCACAATATAATCAGGAGTTATTCCACCTCCACCAAATACAACTCTTCCACCTTTAGTTTTAAATTCAGGTTTTACAGAATCTTCCTCAGCTGTATGATTTAGATTATCACCTTCAACTTCTTCGTTTTCATTTAATTCGGAATAATACTCCTCTTTACTTTTTTTATTTTTATAATCTCTTTGAATTAATCTTCCGCTTGGAGTGAAATATTGTGAAATCGTTAAACGTAAAGCAGAGTTATCCGGGAGATCAAATTGTCTTTGCACAAGCCCTTTCCCAAATGAAGTTTCACCAACAATAAGTCCCCTATCCCAGTCTTGAACAGCACCAGAAACAATTTCACTAGCTGATGCACTACCTCTATTAATAAGAATTATTATTGGAATCTTTTCAAACTTTGATGTTTCAGAAGCAAAATATTCTTCATCAAATTCTTTTTTTCTTCCTTCGGTATAAACAATCTTTTTCTTGCCATCTATAAATAAATCACTGATCTTTACGGCCTGGCTTAAATATCCGCCAGGATTACCACGTAAGTCCAAAACAAGTTGGTTCATACCGTTTTTATTTAAATCATTTAATGCTTCAACCAATTCATCATAAGTTGTTTCAGAAAATCTAGAAACACTAACATAACCGGTATTTGCATCCATCATAAAATGTGTGTCGACTGAATATAATGGAATCTTATCTCTAACAATTGTGTAATCGATTTGTTTTAATACGCTTGACCTGGAGATTGTGACTTTTACCTCAGTACCTTTTTTACCACGAAGTTTTTTTCTTACTTCATCATTTGAGATTCCTATTACTTCAGTTCCATCTATTTTAATAATTCTATCACCTGATAAAATTCCTAAAGCTTCACTGGGCCCACCAGTTATTGCTGAAACAACTGTTAAAGTATCGTTAACAATTTGAAACTCAATACCAATTCCTTCAAAATCACCACGAAATGATTCTTCAACTTGCGTAAACTCTTGTGGTGAAAGATAAACTGAATGTGGATCGAGTTCGCCCAACATGCCATTTATAGCAGATTCAACTAATTTTTGAGTGTCAACTTCTTCCACATAATACTTTTCAGTAAAAGTTAATACATCATTAAACTTTCTAATACTTTCTCTAAGATTATCACCAGAAAATGCTTTATTTAAAAACACTCCAAGTACAATCCCTATAACTGTTGCAAATAGTAAATATGGAAATTTCATTGATCTAAAAAACATTAATTATCTCCGTAATTATTCTAAAGTGCTAAATAACCATTTTCAAATATCATAATAAGGCAAAATTAATTTCCAATTTAACCTTTAACTTCTGGTTTCATTTGAGGAAAGAAAATCACATCTCTTATAGAAGGTTGATTTGTTAAAAGCATTACAATCCTATCGATGCCAACTCCAAGGCCCGCTGTAGGCGGCATACCGTATTCAAGTGCACGAATAAAATCTTCATCAATCTGGTGCGCTTCATCATCACCTTCAGCACGCATTTTAACTTGATCTTCAAATCTGTTTCGCTGATCAATAGGATCGTTTAGTTCTGAAAAAGCATTGCAAATCTCTCTTCCAAAAACATAGCCTTCGAATCGTTCTACAACACCTGCTTTTGTACGATGTTTTTTTGCAAGAGGTGAAAGCTCAAGCGGGTAATCAACTATAAAAGTTGGTTGAATCAATGTTGGTTCAACAGTTACACTAAATAATTCGTCAATCAATTTAGCGCGTGAATGAATTGCAGAAACATCAATACCAACTTTTTTTGATGCAGATTTCAATTCTTCATCTGAGCAAGTTGTAACATTTAATCCTGTTTTCTCTGAAATTGCATCAATCATTGATAGCCTTTTCCAAGGTGCTTTAAAGTTTAATTCTTGATCATCTACCTTAAAAGAAAGAGTATTAAAAACATTTGTACAAACTTGTTCAAACATTTGCTCTACAAATTCCATCATCCAATTGTAATCTTTATAAGGAACATAAAGTTCCATCATCGTAAACTCTGGATTATGAGAGCGATCCATACCTTCATTTCTAAAATCTTTAGAAATTTCATAAACACCATCAAATCCACCAACAATTAATCTTTTTAAATAGAGTTCATCAGCGATTCTTAAGTACAATTCAGTATCTAATGCATTATGATGAGTTACAAATGGTTTTGCAGCCGCACCACCGTATAGCGGTTGAAGAATTGGGGTCTCGACTTCCAGATAACCATGTTTGTCTAAAAAGCTTCGAATTGCAGAAATTATTTTACTTCGTTTTATAAAAACATCTTTAATTTCGGGGTTAACAATTAAATCAACATATCTTCTTCTGTATCTTAATTCTTTATCAGCAAATTGGTCATATATAACTTTATTACCTTGTTCATCAATAACTTCTTTAGCAATTGGGAGTGGTTGAAGTGATTTACTTAATAATTTCAATTCCCTTGTATGTACAGATATTTCACCTGTTTTTGTTTTAAATACAAAACCTTCAACACCAATTATATCTCCGATATCCATCAACTTAAAAGAATCATAAGCTTCACCAATTTCATCTTTTTTAAGATAAACTTGAATTCTGCCGTTTTGATCTTGAATATGTGCAAATGATGCTTTACCCATTCTACGTAATGCCATAATTCTTCCGGCAATCTTTACATTAACTTCTGCACCCTCTACAAAATTATTTTTAATTGATTGTGAATCAGAGTTTACATCAAATGAGTATGCAAATGTTTCAACTCCGTTTTTATTTAATTCCTCAAGTTCTTCGTATCTTCTTTTAATTAATTCGTTAACTGTAGGCTGAACACTATTTTCCAAATTATTTTCTCCTGAAATTGGTTAATCTTAAACAAACTAGGTCCTGAATATTTTCTGCAAGTTTAACAGGTACACTAAAATTATTAGCAATCATTGAAAATGCAATTGGTTCATTATCACCAGTAAAAGCGTATCCTGATAAACTTCTTACGTGACTTATAAAGCCAGTTTTTGCACGTACAACATTTTCTGCTGATGTATTCTTTAATCGTTTACCCAGAGTACCATCTACACCTGCAATAGGTAGTGAGTTATAGAAATCAACAAATAATTTTTTATTTGATTTCATATATTTAAGTAATTCTACTATTTGTCTTGGTGTTACCATATTTAATGGTGATAATCCACTTCCATCAACCATTACAATATTATCTGGATTCAATCCAATATCAATAAATACTTCTTTAAGTGAAGCTATTCCGTTCGAAACGGAACCAAATCCTAATTTTTCTAAACCTATAGTTTTTAACAATTGCTCTGCAAAAAAATTCTGACTGCCTTTATTTATAACTTTTATAATTTCAGATAAAGGTTCCGAGTATGATATAAATAATAACTCAAGATCATTATAGTTTATAACACGATCGTAGTCATCAATATCGATTGCATAACCATTAACACGAATTCCTCTTTTTTCCAGTCTGCTTTTTAACGCAAGAATCGTATATTGAGTTGGATTTTGAACGGTTGAGTATGTTATTAAACTATCTATACCTTTTCGAAATTTTCCTGAAACTCTAATCACATTTGTACCTCGTTCACGAAACACTTCAATCGATGTTTTTTCGGAACCTGAAGCAGGTTTTACATGATTAAGCAACACAATGTTTCTTAACTGTGGTCTGGTTGATATGATGACAGAATCAAATTTCGAATTATATTTAATTGTAATATCTACACAATTGTCATTAAAAGAAATCGCACTTGATTGAGCTGCATACCAATCCGTTTCATAATCCCAGGCCCAGCCATTTCCTAATCCAACATCATCAAAAAGATTATCATCTCCAACAATATTACCTTTAATATTTTTCACGCCCATTTCTAATAACGAATCAATCCAGGTATCAAAAACATAATTTATATCATTGTTATAAAATCTGCCTGAAATTGTTGGATCACCTCTGCCTTGAATAATTAAATCCCCATAAATAGTTGAACCTGATTGATATCCATTCAATAAAACATTTGTTGAAAATCTATAATCACTGCCTAATAATAATAATCCCGCGGAAGAAGTGAATAACTTAAGATTGGAGGCTGGAACAAAAAATTTATCTTCATTTCGTTTATAAAAATACTCGCCATTTTCTAATGATTGAATAACAACACCCCAATTAGCATTTCTAAAACTATTGTCATTAAATATATCCTCAAATTGCTGATGCAATTCTGAAATTGTTGAATACGAAAACCTTTGCAATGTATCTTTTTTAATTTCTGTACTGTCTTGAGCAATACTAATATTTGCAGCTAAGACAAAAAGAATTAAACTCAAATATTTATTTAGATAATTTTTGTATTTCTTCATTACTAAGCTTTCTATAGGACCCTATTGGTATGTCAGGTACAAGTCCTGCAAAACTACTTCTATGTAATTTTTCAACCGTATAATTTAATGTTGTAAACATTTTTTTTACGAAATGATTTCTTCCTTCAGTGCATTGTACTATAATATTTTTTCTACTTTTCTTTTTGCCATATTTTATTGCAATAAACTTCCCTCTTGTTCCATCTATAAATACACCCTTTAACAATGTTTTTTCATGTTCAAAATCGAGATCTTTATCCAGACTAACTTCATATTCTCTAATAATATTGTTCTTCGGGTGAATTAACTTCTGAGCAAAATCACCATCATTTGTTAAAATTAGTACTCCAGTCGTATTATAGTCTAATCTACCGACAGGAAATATTTTCTGTTTTGATTTTATCAAATCAGTAACTGTCATCCTTTTCTTCTCATCATCAGTAGTAGTTACAGCACCTTTAGGCTTATTCATAAGATAATAAACATGATCAGCTTGCTTAATTTTTTCACCGTCAACAAAAACAGTATCTCTTTCATTGTCCACTTCAAAAGCAAGTTTAGTTATAGTTGTACTGTTAACAGAAACTCTGCCTTGTAAAATTAATTCCTCAGCTTTTCTTCTTGATGTTAATCCACTATCAGCAATAAACTTATTCAATCGAGTCATTATTTTCTTCCGAATTTTCTAATTCCTGTTCAAGTGTTTCTTCAACAAGGTTCATCATTATTTTATTTTTCTGTTCAATAAAATCTTCGTCTTTCATTATCTCTTCTATCTCTCGTGGTTTTGGTAAATCACTTAGATTATACAAACCAAAGTATTTTAGAAATTCTGTAGTTGTAGCATAAAGTAAAGGTCTTCCAATAGTTTCCGCTCTACCGGAAATAGTAATAAGATTTTTTTCTAGAAGTGTAGTTAATATATAATCAGAATTTACACCACGGATTTGTTCAAGTTCTGGTTTGGTAATTGGCTGTTTATATGCAATGATTGCTAGTGTTTCTAATGCCGCCTGACTTAGTCTTCTCTTAGATTTTTCAGATGATAAAAAACCAACATATTTCGCGCTTATTTCTGTTGTGGCAAATAAAAAGCCATTGGCTATTTTTTTTATTTTAAACGAATTACCATTAGTCTCATAAACATTATTTAGGTCTTCTACAACAGAATGCACATCAGATGTAGTAATTTCAATTTCTTCACCATCAATGCCCTTGATAGCTTTTATAATTTCATTTTCAGAAATTGGTTCGTCTGAAGAAAATATTAACGCTTCAATAATTGATATATAAGTTTTATCCATTTGCTCCGCCATAAATAACAAAGTCATTAAAATCAGGAGATTCTTTAATTCTTATTTTTTCCATCTTGGTTAGTTCAAGCAATGCTACAAAAGTAATCACAATTCTAATTTTTTCTTTCATACCATGTACTAAACTTAAAAAATGTATTTCACCTTTTTCAATAATTTTATCAATTATAAATTGAATCTGTTCATCGATTGATACATTTATTTTTTTAATTTCATGAACGACCTGTGGTTTTAATCCTTCAATTGCTTTCTTAAAAGCTTTTGCTAAATCGTAAATTGTAATATTCTTTAATAAAATATCATATTCCGGTGGTGATTCCATTTCATCTTCAGAGAAGTTACTTCTAAAACTTACTTTACGTTGATTTGATTCAAAGAATGTTAAATCTTCGGCAACTTCTTTATATTTTTTATACTCAAGTAAAGCTTTAATAAGATCTGCACGCGGATCAATTTCTTCGCCACGTTCATCAACTTCTCGCGGCAGCAACATTCTTACTTTTATGTGCATTAGCGTTGAAG
>CXWK01098549.1_pt1 | contig 36035 bp, 31 predicted proteins | sample 590851 | NCBI WGS metagenome assembly CXWK01 (sample SAMEA3498364, study PRJEB10139) | wastewater metagenome | biome: wastewater treatment plant; material: activated sludge | place: Denmark | collected 2014-08-01
GGAGCAAGCTCCCCCTTCGGTTTTTACCGGACACTAGTGACGCAGAGCGTGGGAACGATCAGGGGGAGGCTTACTGTGCGGTGGCGCTGACTTCCCGCACAGGCTTGCCCTTCACCGGCGCATCGCCTGCTACGTAGTACTTGGCCTTGCTGCGCGGCAATGGCTTGCGACCACGGATCTTGTCGGCGATTTTCTCGGCCATCATGATCGTCGGCGCGTTCAAGTTGCCGGTGGTGATGATCGGCATGATCGAGGCATCGACCACGCGCAGGCCTTGCATGCCATGCACGCGACCCTCGCCATCGACCACGGCCATTTCGTCGGTGCCCATCTTGCACGAGCAGGACGGGTGGAACGCGGTTTCGGCGTGCTCGCGGATGAACTTGTCCAACTGCTCATCGGTTTGCACTTCGATGCCCGGGCTGATTTCGCGGCCACGGAAGGCGTCCAGTGCCGGTTGCTGCATGATTTCACGGGTCAGGCGGATGCCGTCGCGGAATTCCTGCCAGTCCTGCTCGGTGGCCATGTAGTTGAACAGGATGCTCGGGTGCTGGCGTGGATCCTTGGACTTGGCCTGGATGCGCCCGCGGCTTGGCGAACGCATGGAGCCCATGTGTGCCTGGAAACCGTGCTCTTTCACACCGTTGCTGCCGTTGTAATTAATCGCTACCGGCAGGAAGTGGTACTGGATGTTCGGCCATTCGAATTCCGGACGGGTACGGATGAAACCGCCGGCTTCGAACTGGTTGCTGGCACCGATGCCGGTGCCGTTGAACAGCCATTCGGCACCGATCGCCGGCTGGTTGTACCAGAGCAGCGACGGGTACAGCGAGACGGGTTGGGTGCACGCGTATTGCAGGTACAACTCAAGGTGGTCCTGCAGGTTTTCACCGACGCCCGGCAGGTCGTGAACCACCGGAATGTCGAGCTTTTTCAGCAGTTCGGCCGGGCCGACGCCGGAGCGTTGCAGGATTTGCGGCGAAGCGATGGCGCCGGAGCACAGCAGCACTTCCTTGCGCGCCTTGGCTTCAACGCGCTCTTCGGCGGAGCCAACCAGGTAGCGCACGCCGACCGCACGCTTGCCTTCGAACAGGATCTTGTCGGTCAGGGCGTGGGTGACGATGGTCAGGGTCGAACGCTTCTTGGCGATGTCCAGGTAACCGCGGGCGGTGGAGGCACGACGGCCTTTGGGCGTCACGGTGCGGTCCATCGGACCGAAGCCTTCTTGCTGGTAGCCGTTCAAGTCTTCGGTGCGTGGATAACCGGCCTGTACGCCCGCTTCGACCATAGCGTGGAACAGCGGGTTGTTGCCGGCTTTCGGTGTGGTCACGCTGACCGGGCCGTCGCCACCGTGGTAGTCGTTCGGGCCGATGTCGCGGGTTTCCGCCTTGCGGAAATACGGCAGGCAGTCCAGGTACGACCAGTCCTCGAGGCCTGGCAGTTTTGCCCAGCCGTCGTAATCCATGGCGTTGCCACGGATGTAGCACATGCCGTTGATCAGCGAGGAGCCGCCGAGGCCCTTGCCGCGGCCGCATTCCATCCGGCGACCGTCCATGTGTGGTTCTGGATCGGTTTCGTAGGCCCAGTTGTAGCGACGGCCTTGCAGCGGGAACGCCAGGGCGGCCGGCATCTGCGTACGGAAATCCATGCGGTAGTCCGGGCCGCCGGCTTCGAGCAGCAGGACGGTGACGCCTTCATCTTCAGTCAGACGGGTCGCCAGGGTGTTACCGGCCGAGCCGGCACCGATGATGATGTAATCGAATTCTTGGGACATTGAATGCACCCTCTTGAAAGTTGGTCAGGTCAGGCCACGGCGAGTGCTGCGCACTCGATTCGCGAGCAAGCCCGCTCCCACATTTGATCTCTGGTGTACACAGGATCTGTGTCCACCTCTGGCCCCTTGTGGGAGCGGGCTTGCTCGCGAAGAGGCCCTCGCGAGCAATACAGGTCTCGGGTCTTAGAACACCGAGACGTAATCGCCCAGCTCGACCTGTACCGATTTGATGCGGGTGAAGTTGTTCAGCGAGCTAATGCCGTTCTCACGGCCAACACCCGACTGCTTGTAGCCGCCAACCGGCATCTTCGCGTCGGATTCGCCCCAGGCGTTGATCCAGCAGATACCGGCTTCCAGTTGATGAATCACGCGGTGAGCGCGGTTCAGATCCTTGGTGACGATACCGGCGGCGAGGCCGAAGTCGGTGTCGTTGGCGCGGCGGATCACTTCTTCTTCGGTCTCGTAGGTGAGGATCGCCATCACCGGGCCAAAGATTTCTTCGCGCACGATGGTCATGTCATCGGTGCAGTCGGTGAACACGGTCGGTGCGACGAACGCGCCCTTGGCGAATTCACCTTCGGTCAGGCGCTCGCCGCCGCACAGCAGGCGCGCACCTTCTTCCTTGCCCTTGGCGATATAGCCCAGCACGCTTTCCATGTGGGCGAAGCTGACCAGCGGGCCGAAGTTGGTGTTTTCATCTTCCGGATTGCCGACGCGGATGCGCGCAACACGTTCAACGATCTTGGCTTCAAAAGCGGCTTTCAGGTGCGCCGGTACGAACACGCGAGTGCCGTTGGTGCAAACCTGGCCGGAGCTGTAGAAGTTGGCCATCATCGCGGTATCGGCAGCACGGTCGAGGTCGGCGTCGTCGCAGATGATCAGCGGCGACTTGCCACCCAGTTCCATGGTCACGTCCTTGAGCGAAGAGCTCGAAGCGCTGGCCATGACTTTCTTGCCGGTGTCGGTGCCGCCGGTGAACGAGACTTTCTCGATGCGCGGGTGTTCGGTCAGCCAGGTGCCGACTTCACGGCCGCTGCCGGTCAGGACGTTGAACACACCCGCTGGCAGGCCGGCTTCGGTGTAGATCTCGGCCAGTTTCAGGGTGGTCAGCGAAGTGACTTCGCTTGGCTTGAAGATCATCGCGTTACCGGCGGCCAGGGCCGGTGCGGATTTCCACAGGGCGATCTGGATCGGGTAGTTCCACGCGCCGATACCGGCCACGACGCCCAGTGGCTCGCGACGCGTGTAGACGAACGAAGTGGTGCGCAAAGGGATCTGCTCGCCTTCGATGGCGGGTACCAGGCCTGCGTAGTACTCCAGCACGTCAGCGCCGGTGACGATGTCGACGTAGCGGGTTTCGGAGTACGACTTGCCGGTGTCCAGGGTTTCCAGTGCGGCCAGTTCATCGTTGCGTTCGCGCAGGATGTCCACGGCACGACGCAGGATGCGCGAACGCTCCATGGCGGTCATCGCAGCCCAGATTTTCTGGCCCTTTTCGGCGCTGACTACGGCGCGCTCGACGTCTTCCTTGGTCGCACGTTGTACTTTTGCGAGGACTTCACCGTTAGCCGGGTTGATGGCTTCAAACGTGGCATCGCTGCCAGCGTCACTGTAGCCGCCATCGATGTAGAGTTTTTGCAGTTCGAAACGGGCCATAAAGTCCTCGCAAGTGCATTGGTTATTGGCACGGTGCAGGTGTCGAGCGTTCTATGTGTGCTCTAACTCACCTGCTTGGCCAGTTGGATATCCATGTATTCGTAAGCGATCCGTTGTGCCTGCTCGGTGTCGAAAGCATCTCCCGACAGCGCGCCGCGCAACCACAAGCCGTCAATCAACGCTGCCAGGCCACGGGCCGCACTGCGCGCTTCGACAAGCGGCAACACGCGGCGGAACTGGCAGCACAGGTTGGAATACAGACGGTGATCGTTGATCCGCTGCAACCTGTGCAAAGACGGCTGGTGCATGCTGGTAGCCCAGAAGGCCAACCAGGTTTTCATTGCCGGGCCGTTGACCTGGCTGGCGTCGAAGTTGCCTTCGATGATCACCTGCAGATGCGCCCGCGGGCTGTCATCTGTCAGCGCCAATCGGCGCGCGGTGACGTTCTCGCTCAGGACGGTCATCAGGTACCCCATGGTGGCGGCGATCAGGCCGTTCTTGTCCTGAAAGTAATGACTGATGATGCCGTTCGAGACACCGGCCAAACGGGCGATCAGCGCAATGCTGGCGTCCCCCATTCCGACCTGGTCGACCGCCAGCAAGGTGGCTTCGATCAACTGTTGGCGACGGATGGGTTGCATACCGACCTTGGGCATCTTGCACATCTCCTTAGGCCTTCCGGCAGACGCAAGACGTCTATCGGTTTGAGGGCCAGTCTATTTTGTTTTGATTGAACGTTCAATCAACAAAGAATAAGATCTGCGACAAATCGTCGCTGCCTACAGATTTTTCCGACGCGTAGCGGCGAAAAAAAACGACTTCCGCAATTGCTCGAAACCCACGCGCCACGGCGTTAAAGGGGGTTCGAGCTTTATCGGGTTGTCTTTATATCACCCGCTGGTCGGCTGCCCACTAAGCGATTGGTCGGGTACCTCGTTTGTCTTGCGTTCTTCTCTCGCACTGCCCGGAGCATCTGTGCCATGAGTTCTGCCTCGCTAATAAAGACCCCACCCGAGAAGGTGACGGTCAACGGTTGGGTGTTCTACACCTCTACCGCGTTGATTCTGTTGTTGACCGCCATTCTGATAATTGCCCCGCAAGAGGCCGGCAGACTGCTCGGTACGGCGCAAGCCTGGTTGTCCCGCAGCTTCGGCTGGTACTACATGGTGGTGATTGCCGCCTACCTGATCTTCGTGGTCGGCCTGGCGTTCTCGTCCTACGGCAAGCTCAAGCTGGGCAGCAAGGACGACACCCCGGACTTCAGCTACGGTGCCTGGGCGGGGATGCTGTTCTCCTCGGGTATCGGCATCTCGCTGCTGTACTTCGGTGCGTCCGAGCCGCTGGATCATTATTTCAACCCGCCGGAAGGCGTGGCCGGAAGCAACCTGGCGGCACGTCAGGCCGTGCAGCTGACGTTCCTGCACTGGGGCCTGCATGGCTGGGCGATCTACGCCTTGGTCGGCCTGGCGGTGGCGTACTTTGCCTACCGGCATAACCAGCCGCTGGCGCTGCGTTCGGCGCTGTACCCGCTGGTGGGTGAGCGTTGGGTCAAAGGCGCGGCCGGTCATGCGGTGGACGGCTTTGGCATGTTCGTGACCCTGCTGGGCCTGGTGACCAACCTGGGGATTGGTTCGCTGCAAGTGTCGTCGGGCCTGGAAAACCTGTTCGGCATGGAGCACAGCAACACCAACCTGCTGATCGTGATCATCGTGATGAGCACCGTGGCGACCATCGCTGCCGTGTCGGGTGTGGAAAACGGCATCCGCCGCCTGTCCAACCTCAACATCGTGCTGTTCAGCGGTCTGCTGATTTTCGTGCTGCTGTTCGGCCCGACCCTGCACCTGCTCAACGGCTTCGTGCAGAACGTTGGTGATTACCTGAACGGTGTGGTGCTGAAGACTTTCGATCTTTATGTGTACGAAGGCGACAGTGAGAAGTCTGACCGCTGGCTGGGCCTGTGGACCCTGTTCTACTGGGCCTGGTGGATTTCCTGGGCCCCGTTCGTAGGCATGTTCATCGCGCGTATTTCCCGTGGTCGCACGGTGCGTGAAATGGTTGCTGGCGTGCTCCTGATTCCGCTGGGTTTCACCCTGGCGTGGCTGTCGATTTTCGGTAACTCGGCGCTGGACCTGGTGATGAATCACGGCGCGGTGGAGCTCGGCAAGACTGCGCTGGAACAGCCGTCCATGGCGATCTACCAGTTGCTGGAGCATTACCCGGCATCGAAGGTGGTGATCGGTGTATCGATTTTCGTGGGCTTCGTGTTGTTCCTGACGCCGGCGGATTCGGGTGCGGTGATGATGGCCAACCTGTCGTGCAAGGGCGGTAACGTCGACGAAGATGCGCCGCACTGGCTGCGGATCTTCTGGTCGGTGGTGATCACCCTGGTGACCATCGGCCTGCTGTTCGCCGGTAACTTCGAAGCCATGCAAACCATGGTGGTTCTGGCCGGCTTGCCGTTCTCGGTGGTGTTGGTGTTCTTCATGTTCGGCTTGCACAAGGCCATGCGCCAGGACGTGCAGATTGAACAGGAGCAGGCGGAGTTGGCAGCGCGCGGTCGTCGTGGCTTCAGCGAGCGTTTGACGCAGCTGGACCTGCAGCCGAGCCAGTCGGTGGTACAACGCTTCATGGATAAGCATGTGAGCCCGGCATTGCAGGATGCGACGACGCAAATGCGTGCCCAAGGCCTCGAAGTGCAGACGCTGCTGGGCAAGTCCAAGCGCTGCATGGGAGTGCGGGTCGAGATGGAAGAGGGCAACCCTTTTGTCTACGAAGTCAGCCTGGACGGGTATCTGGCCACTCCAACCGAGTCAGCCCAGTCCGATGAGGCGCGTCAGCGTTACTACCGCGCCGAGGTGTACTTGCACAACGGTAGCCAGGACTACGACCTGATGGGTTTCACCCAGGATCAGATCACCCGTGACGTGCTCGATCAGTTTGAAAGCCATCGCCAGCTTCTTGGCCGGGTGTATAGCTAAGTTCTGAACTGATGCGGTGTTTCAGTGACACCGCGTCGCCTTCTTTGCGAGCAAGCCCGCTCCCACATTTGGAATGCATTCCCCTGTGGGAGCGGGCTTGCTCGCGAAGGGGTCATCAGCCGCAATGCTGCATTACCCGATTTCACACAAATAAAAACGCCGCGATCTCTCGCGGCGTTTTTGTGTCTGTGGCCTTAGCCCAGGTTCTTGCCGAGCAGCGCGTGGTACAGCTCGCTGTCGCCGAGAATCCCGACCACTTTGTTGTTGTCGTGCAACACCAGTTTGTTGCCGGTCTGATAACGAATCTGCAATGCGTCGCGCATGCCGATGTTGGAATCCACCAGCGTCGGCCGACGGCCCAGGCCTTCGACCGCCTGACCTGGAATCCAGTTCTGCAGGTCCAGGCTCGCACCGTTCTGGCGTGCGCCCTTGATGGTGTTGCCTTCGGCGAGGTCAAGCCACGAATCGCCGNNGAGCCGTTGATGCGCTTGCAGTTGTCCAGGGTGCGCATCAGGCTGCGCCCGCACAGTACGTTCAGCGGGTTGGTGTGGGCGACGAAGGTCCGCACGTAGTCGTCCGCAGGGTTGAGGACGATTTCTTCGGGCTTGCTGTACTGGATGATCCGGCCGTCTTTCATGATCGCGATACGGCTGCCGAGCTTCAGGGCTTCATCGAGGTCGTGGCTCACGAACACGATGGTCTTGCTCAGCTTGCGTTGCAGCTCCAGCAGTTCGTCCTGCAGGCCCTGGCGGATCAGCGGGTCGAGTGCCGAGAACGGTTCGTCCATCAGCAGGATGTCGGCGTCCATCGCCAGCGCACGGGCCAGGCCCACACGTTGCTGCATGCCACCGGACAGCTCATCGGGTTTCTTGTTGCGCCATTGGGTCAGGCCCACCAGCTCAAGTTTTTCATCGACCAGTTTCCGGCGTTCCTTCTCCGGACGGCCCTGCATTTCCAGGCCGAAGCTGATGTTCTCGCGCACCGTCAGCCAAGGCATCAGGGCGAACTTCTGGAACACCATCGCAATGCGCTTGGTGCGCATCATTTTCAGCTCGGCGGCGGAGCAGGACGCGATGTTGATCTGCTTGCCTTCGTGCTCGACGAACAGCTTGCCACGGCTGACGGTGTTGAGACCGTTGATGCAACGCAGCAGGCTGGACTTGCCGGAGCCGGACAGGCCCATCAGCACGCAGATTTCACCTTTTTCGATATCCAGGCTGGCCTTTTCGACGCCAACGATTTGCCCGGTCTTTTTCAGGATCTCGCTGCGGGTCAAGCCTTGATCGAGAAGTTTCAGTGCTTCGCGTGGATCCTTGGTGAAGATCACGTCGACGTCTTCGAAGCGAATTATGCTCATGCGTCACCCCCTACTTTCGCGTCGGGTTGTTTGCAGATACGGTCGAGCATGATCGCCAGCAGTACGATCGCCAGGCCCGCTTCGAAGCCCAGGGCGATATCAGCAGTGTTCAGTGCGTTGACCACCGGTTTACCCAGTCCGTCGGCGCCCACCAGTGCCGCAATCACCACCATCGACAGCGACAGCATGATGCACTGGGTGATGCCGGCCGCGATGCTCGGCATGGCGTGGGGCAGTTCGATCCGTGTTAGTAGCTGGCGACGCGAGCAGCCAAAGGCCTTGCCGGCGTCCATCAGTTCTTGCGGGACATCGCGGATGCCCAGGTAGGTCAGGCGGATCGGCGCGGCGATGGCGAATACCACCGTGGAGATCAGGCCTGGCACCACACCCAGCCCAAAGAGGGTCAGGGTAGGAATGAGGTAAACGAAGGTCGGTACGGTCTGCATCAGATCGAGTACCGGACGCATAAAAGTGTAGAACATTGGCTTGTGCGCCGCGACGATGCCCAGTGGCACGCCGATGACCACGCAGACCAGGGTGGCAAACAGCACCTGGGCCAGGGTCTCCATGGTTTCCTGCCAGTACCCCAGGTTGAGGATCAGCAGAAAGGAGGCGATGACGAAAGCGGTCAGCCCCCATTTGCGCTGGATGAAGTGGGCCAGGAGGGCGATGAGGCCGATCAGTGCCAGCGGGTTGAACCAGGTCAGCGCGAAAGTCACGCCGTGGATCATCGTTTCCAGCGTCACGGCAATGGCGTCGAAGGTGTTGGCGCCGTGTTGCGTCAACCATTCGACAAAGCTCGCGATGTGCTGGCCTAAAGGGATTTTCTGATCAATCAGCATGGTAGTGAACGTCCGCATGCAAGGAAATTAACAGCCCGGACGGCGTGAGCCGCCCGGCATAAGCGATGCTCCCCGATTCAAGGCGCGAGTTTGGCTTTCACGGCCTCCAGGCCTGGTTTACCGTCAATGGTGGTCACGCCAGCGAGCCAGGTATCGAGCACCTGTGGATTCTTTTTCAGCCAGGCCTTGGCGGCCGCGTCAGGCTTCATCTTGTCGTCCAGGATGTTGCCCATCAGTTCGCTCTCCATGTCGACAGTGAACTCCAGGTTTTTCAGCAGTTGGCCCACGTTGCTGCACTCCTCGGCGTAACCCTTGCGGGTGTTGGTCGCCACGGTGGCAGCACCGAAATCCGGGCCAAAGAAATCGTCGCCGCCGGTCAGGTATTGAATCTTGAAGCGCTTGTTCATCGGGTGCGGCGCCCAGCCGAGGAAGACCACGGCGGTGTCGCGTTTCTGTGCGCGGTCGACCTGGGAGAGCATCCCCGCTTCGCTGGATTCGACGACCTTGAAGCCTGCGTCCTTGAGGCCGAAGGCGTTCTTGTCGATCATGCTCTGGATCAGGCGGTTGCCGTCGTTGCCGGGCTCGATGCCGTAGATCTTGCCGTCCAGTTCCTTCTTGAACTTGGCGATGTCGGCAAAATCATGCAGCCCTTTGTCGTACAGGGCTTGTGGCACGGCGAGGGTGTATTTGGCGCCCTTGAGGTTGGTGCGCACGGTTTCCACGGTGCCGGCGTCGCGGTAGGCCTTGATGTCGTTTTCCATGGTCGGCATCCAGTTACCGAGGAACACGTCCATGTTCTTCCCGTCGGCCAGGGACTTGTAGGTCACGGGCACGGAAATCATGGTGGTCTTGGTCTTGTAGCCGAGGGCGTTGAGCACGACGCTGGTGGTGGCGGTCGTTGCGGTGATGTCGGTCCAGCCGACATCGGAGAAGTTTACGGTGCTGCATTGAGCCGGTTCGGCGGCTTGCGCCATAACCGGCAGACTAAGCAGGGCGGCCAACAACAACGACGGGGAACCTTTCATGGATGGACTCCTTGGTGTTTTTTTTGGCAGTAGTTTCCGACTGGAACCACCGCACTTATAGGTTGCGGTTGGATGGCGTTCTGGAGACATCTCTACCACGGCGCCTTGCAATCGAGTCGTTACGATCATGTACCAGTGAAAATCTGACGCCTACAGGGTGCGTCGTAACCAGTACAGGGATGGTCGCATCCAGTGTCGGTGACGTCGTTTACAGCTTTTTTCAGCCTCTTTTGTCCGTCTGAGCCGCAAAAAAACGGCGAAAACACGACGTGAAAGACACGCGGCGTTCGTGGACATGAGTGCGTCGGTGTGAGACGTCGAACGACAGGATAAAAGCCTGATGATGCGGCCATCACGACGGATTGCAGCTTGAGCGTAGCAGCTCCGTCACCGGGCGCTTCTGCGCCTGGAGTTGGCACATCCAGGAGTCCGGCAGTAATGGCTATCAGTGTTTTCGACCTGTTCAAAATCGGCATCGGCCCTTCCAGTTCACACACCGTGGGGCCTATGCGGGCCGCGGCGCTGTTCGTGCAGGGCTTGCGCGAACGCGGGCAGCTTGAGCAGGTTCGGCGTGTCGAAGTACAGCTTTTTGGTTCGCTGTCGGCCACCGGCATCGGCCACGGCAGCGACAACGCAGTGATCATGGGCTTGATGGGGGAGTGGCCGGACGCGATCGATCCGTCGCAAATCGGCATCCGCATCGCCACTCTGCGCGAAACCGACACATTGTTACTCGATGGCCGCCAGCCGGTGCCGTTCATCTGGGCTCGGGATATGCGCCTGATCGACGAAAACCTGCCATTCCATCCCAATGCCATGACCCTGATTGTCGAGGGCGATGACGGCGAGTTGCATCGCGACACCTACTATTCGGTGGGTGGCGGTTTTGTCGTCGATGAGGCACAAGCCAGCAGCGGGGTGGTCGACATGGATCGCACCGAACTGCCGTACGATTTTTCCAGCGCTGCCGAGCTGCTGGAGTTGTGTAAAAAGCACAACCTGCGCGTGGCCGAATTGATGATGGCCAACGAGAAGGTGTGGCGCAGCGAAGAGGAAATCCGCAGTGGCCTGATGCACCTGTGGCGCGCCATGCAGGATTGCGTCGAGCAAGGCCTCAAGCACGAGGGCATCCTGCCCGGCGGGCTGAACGTGCGCCGTCGCGCGGCGAAATTGCATCGCAGCTTGCAGGAGCTGAACAAGCCCAACGTGATCGGCTCGACGCTGAGCGCCATGGAGTGGGTCAACCTGTTCGCCCTGGCGGTCAACGAAGAGAACGCCGCTGGTGGGCGCATGGTCACGGCACCGACCAATGGCGCGGCCGGGATCATCCCGGCGGTGCTGCACTACTTCATGAAGTTCAGCGAGGACGTGACTGACGCCAATGTCGTCGACTACATGCTCGGCGCGGCTTCGGTCGGGATCCTGTGCAAGAAGAACGCCTCGATCTCCGGTGCCGAAGTCGGTTGCCAGGGCGAAGTCGGCTCGGCCTGCGCCATGGCGGCCGCGGGCTTGGCAGAAATTTTGGGCGCCACACCGGAACAACTGTGCAACGCGGCGGAAATCGGCCTGGAGCACAACCTGGGGCTCACGTGTGACCCGGTGGGCGGCCTGGTGCAGGTGCCGTGCATCGAACGCAACGCGATTGCCGCGGTGAAGGCGATCAATGCGGCGCAGATGGCATTGCGCGGCGATGGCCAGCACTTTATCTCCCTGGACCGGGTGATCCGCACGATGCGCGATACCGGGGCCGATATGCATGACAAGTATAAAGAGACGTCGCGGGGTGGGTTGGCTGTCAGCGCGGTTGAGTGCTGAAATCCAGTCGGCCCATTCGCGAGCAGGCTCGCTCCCACATTGAAATGCAATCCACTGTGGGAGCGAGCCTTCNNCTCGCTCCCACATTGAAATGCAATCCACTGTGGGAGCGAGCCTGCTCGCGAAGGCGGCAGACCAGTCAAAACTGCGCGTTAAGTGAACAGGTAATACCTGATGCGCCTCCTTTTGGCGCGTCGCTAACAGATAAGTACCTGACCTCAAAATCAGGTCCTCCCCATCCCGGACCACCCGTCACCCCGTGCCTGCGGTGACACTCTTACAGAGCTCCCTGTAGCCCTGTTCCCACAAGTGCTACCGTTTTGCTCAAACGCAACGGGGCAGAGCGCTTGCAGCCATTGATGGCACTTATAACCCTTACTCCCTGCGCGTCATATATAGACACATTCCGACGTCGTTTTTAGGAGTTATTGAACGCGTATTCAAATTTAGGCATGGCATTTGCTCTGTCATTACAAAGCCCGTCTCCCATGCGAGAACGATGGCAATAACAAGAGCCTCCGCCTGAGGCCATCACCCGCTTTGTGTGAGGAGATACTGCGATGACGACGTTCAACTCCGGGGCCCAACCCCAGAACCGTGCGCCACAATCCATCGGCTTTCTGTTGCTGGACAATTTCACGCTGATTTCCCTGGCATCCGCAGTCGAACCACTGCGTATGGCCAACCAGCTGTCCGGTCGCGAGCTGTATCGTTGGACCACTCTCACCGTCGATGGCGGGCAAGTCTGGGCCAGTGACGGTCTGCAAATCACCCCCGATGCCTCCATGCACAAAGCCCCGCCAATGGACACCGTGATTGTCTGCGGCGGTATCGGTATTCAACGCACTGTTACCCGCGAACACGTGTCCTGGCTGCAGAGCCAGGCGCGGCAGTCCCGTCGCCTGGGTGCGGTGTGCACCGGCAGCTGGGCCCTGGCGTGCGCCGGCCTGCTCGACGGTTTCGATTGCAGCGTGCACTGGGAATGCCTGGCGGCGATGCAGGAAGCGTTTCCGCGGGTGGCCATGAGTACTCGCCTGTTCACCCTCGACCGTAACCGTTTCACCAGCTCCGGCGGCACCGCGCCGCTGGACATGATGCTGCACCTGATCAGCCGCGATCACGGTCGTGAACTGTCGGCTGCGATCTCGGAGATGTTCGTCTACGAGCGCATCCGCAACGAACAGGATCACCAGCGCGTCCCGCTCAAGCACATGCTCGGCACCAACCAGCCGAAACTGCAGGAAATCGTCGCGCTGATGGAAGCCAACCTCGAAGAGCCGATCGACCTCGACGAACTGGCGGTGTACGTCGCCGTGTCCCGTCGTCAGCTGGAGCGGCTGTTCCAGAAATACCTGCATTGCTCGCCTTCGCGGTACTACCTGAAGCTGCGCTTGATCCGCGCTCGGCAACTGCTCAAGCAAACGCCAATGTCGATCATCGAAGTGGCATCGGTTTGTGGCTTCGTGTCCACGCCGCACTTCTCCAAGTGCTACCGCGAGTACTTCGGCATTCCGCCACGCGACGAGCGCGTAGGTTCCAACACCACGCAGCAAGTGGCGATGATGCCGCTGCCACAGGCATTGGTGCTTTCACCGTTGTCCGGGCCGTTGTCGGCGCTGAGTCAGGCGCGTAATGAGTCGACGTTCGCCAGCGTAAGGCTCTAATAGCGAGTCGCTTCATTCGCGAGCAGGCTCGCTCCCACATTGACCGAGTTCCAACATTGGGATGCGGTCGAATGTGGGAGCGAGCCNNCTGCTCGCGAAGGCGTTTTAGCGGGTGGTGTGGCTCTGTTGGTATTGCGCCAACGCTGGCAGCAATTGCTTGTCGATGGCCTGGCGCACAGCCGGCAGGATCGTCGCGCTGCTGGTGTACATCTCCTTGACCATCTTGCGAAGTTCATAGGCCCGAGCATCGTCCAGGCCCCTTACCGCGCATTCGCAAGCCTGTTCGGCCGTCGCGCCGCTCGGCACTTGAAAACCCAATGACTTGAGCTGGCCCAACAGGTCTTCCTGGTCTATCAAATCGGCGTGCATCATGACGCAAATCCTTCTTCTGGGAATGATGTCGTGGGTCGATTCTGGTAGTGGCACGCAGTGGCGGCAAGGGCGATTTGTCGTTATGGCAGCATTGACTATGAACAGGTCGTTTTCGGGCTATTTACCTGCGCTGAGAGTCGGCACACTGGACCCAGCTTGCTTCACGAGGGTTTGGTCACCTTCCCGCGAGAGCTCCTCAACAGTACCCTCTGCCTCGATCCTGTCACGGCTTGATCGGGGCTTTTTTTTTGCCTGTGGTTTCTGTGTGGTCTGTACAGTCGCCTTCGCGAGCAGGCTCGCTCCCACATTTGATCTGCGTCATGCGCAAATCCCTGTGGGAGCGGGCTTGCTCGCGAAGAACGATGACGCGGTTTAACGCTGTAGCACGAGGATGCGCGACAACAACTCATCCCGATCCACATAACACCCCTGGAAATGGCGGGCACCCGTGGCAGGGTCGAAGGCGTTGCGCGCGTGCAGGGTACGGCGATTGTCGAAGCACCAGAGTTCGCCGGGGTTGAGCCTTTGCATCAGCCTGAATCGAGGCTCGCGAGTCATCGCGATGAAACGGCGATAGGCGTGATAGAGCCTGGGCATCTGCTCCACCGATGCATCGAACGGCCCTCGCAGAAAGTTCGCCATGCGGATTTCCGAGACCCGCCCCAAGGTATCCAGCGCGATGATCGGCGCCAGGCAACGATAGTCACTGAGGCGGTCTTTATTGCGAAATTCCACGGGGATTTCGCACAGGCTTCGGAACGACTCGGGGTCCTCCTGGCGTAACGCCTCGGCGATGGCAAAACCGTCGACGAAAATACTCTCGCCACCCTCGGCATCGTTGACCAGGCAATGCAGGAACTGCAGCCCCGGTTGCAACTCGCGCGTCGGCAGGTCGCTGTGCAGCGGCAAGTTGAAAGCGGTGTAGGCGTTGCTGTCGGCGTCGGCCTTCGATTGCACATTGAACAGCACGCCGAAATTGCTCTCGCGGATGAAGGAAATGCGCTGGGCGACCAGCTTCAGCGAGCCAGGCTCGGTGGGTACGCCACGGACCTGGGTCAGGCCGGTGTCACGCACGGCCAGCAGCCATTGCAATAGCGCCTGGTTGTCGTTCATCAGTGCTTGATACTCGAACACCGGCAACTGCAAATCACTGTGCCAAAGCCTGGCCTTGGGCTTGCTTGCCAGGCGCTCGGCGCGGGACTCGTCGTCATAGGCGTGGGCCCGCAGCCAGCCAGGGTCGAAGCGGCTGAGGTGGCCATCCTGCCACTGCACGCTCAGGCAACCATCAGGGTCGACACTGGTTTGGACAGGCTTAAGGTTCTCCGGCACATCGACGATTTCCAGCACCTGTTCGCGCGTCACCGTGTAGACGCATTGCGGACACGGGCAATTGTCCCGCAGCCATGGGTGGTGGAAGGGACTGACGCGGTTGTCGGCCCACGTCACCAGGATACGATCGGCCATGGCCTGCACGCCTGTCAGCGCGCTGATCAGCGGATAAGTACGGAAGTCGGCAAAAGCGGCGGCAGTGTTCATGGGATCTCCTTGTTATTTTTTTGGCGGCAATGCGATCACTCGGCCGATGCAGGCGGGGGCGGGCAGGTCGCTCTGTTCGGCGACCATGGCTTGCAGCCGGCCCAGGGTCTGCTCGCTGAATGGCGTGGAGCGTGGTCCGGCGAGGTCGACGTGCAACAGCATTTGCTCGTTGCCCGCCAGCTCCTTGGCGTCGCCCACCAAGTGCAGGCTGTGGTAGAGGTGCAGGCGTTTATTGTCGTGGCCGATGATTTGTGTGTGCACCTCGACCTCGGCGTCGAGCTTCACTTCGTGCAGGTAGTTGAGGTGCAGTTCCAGGGTGAACAGCGAGTTGCCGCTGGCTTCGCGGTTGCTGCTGTCCATGCCGAGGCGGTCCATCAGGGCGTCGGTGGCGTAGCTGAAGATCAGCAGGTAGAACGCGTCGCGCAGGTGGCCGTTGTAGTCGACCCAATCGGGGATGATGCGGGTTTGATAGGTGGTTAGTGCGGGCATCTTGCTCTCCAGAGATGATCGTTCCCACGCTCTGCGTGGTAACGCCTCCTGTGACGCTCTGCGTCACGATCTTTTGGGACGCGGAGCGTCCCGGGCTGCATTCCCACGCAGAGCGTGGGAACGATCAGTGGTACGGGTTACTCGCTGAAACTCATCCCATGCTTCTCTTTGGTGGTCTTCACGGCTTCCAGCACCGCCAGCAGGCAATCATCACGATAGCGCTCCAGCGCCGAAATGCTGTGTGTGCCCAACTGATCGCTGGTGCCATCCACCACATCGTCGATCAGTTTTTCCGTCAGTTCCGGCGCCGGCAGGTAGGTCCACGGCAACTGCAGGGCGGGGCCGAACTGAGCCATGAAGTGGCGCATCCCGGCGTCGCCACCGGCCAGGGTATAGGTCAGGAATGTGCCCATGAACGACCAGCGCAGACCGGCGCCAAAACGAATCGCGTCGTCGATTTCGCCGGTCGTCGCCACACCGTCGTTAACCAGGTGCAGCGCCTCGCGCCACAGCGCTTCGAGCAAGCGGTCGGCGATGAATCCCGGCACTTCCTTGCGCACGTGCAGCGGGCGCATGCCAAGCGATTCGTAGACTTTCATTGCCGCCTGCACGGCTTCGGGGGCGGTATTCTTGCCACCGACCACTTCCACCAATGGCAACAGGTAAACCGGGTTGAACGGGTGGCCGACCACACAGCGCTCCGGGTGGGTCGAACTCTCGTAGAACTCGCTTGGCAACAGGCCGGAGGTGCTGGAGCCGATCAATGCATTGGGCTTGGCCGCGGCGCTGATCTTGCTGTGCAACTCCAGTTTCAGTTCCAGGCGCTCAGGAGCGCTTTCCTGGATGAAATCGGCGTCGCGCACGCATTCTTCGATGGTTGCGACAAAGCGCAGGCGATCCTGCGAGGCTCCGGGCGCCAGGCCTTGTTTCTCAAGGGCGCCCCAGGCATTGGCGACGCGTTTGCGCAGGGCGGCTTCGGCACCGGGGGCCGGGTCCCAGGCCACCACGTCGAGGCCGTGGGCGAGGGCGCGGGACACCCAGCCGCTGCCGATGACACCGCTGCCCAGTGCGGCGAAGGTTTTGATTTCGGTAATGAAGGTCATGGCAATTTCCTGAAGAATTCGATGATTCCCTTGTGGGGCAGACCCTTGCCACAAAAGCCCACACCCACAAGGGGAAAAGGGGGGGGAGGATTAACCGCGCTGTTTCAGGCCCATTTTCTTGCGGCCCTCAGCAGGCGTGAGCACACGGGCACCGAGGCGGCTGAGGATTTCGCTGGCGCGTTCGACCAGTTGGCCATTGGTCGCCAGTACGCCCTTGTCCAGCCACAAGTTGTCTTCCAGCCCAACTCGCACGTTGCCACCCAGCAGCACGGCTTGCGCGGCCATCGGCATTTGCATGCGGCCGATGCCGAAACCGGCCCACACGGCGTCGGCCGGCAGGTTGTCGACCATGGCTTTCATGGTCGTGGTGTCAGCCGGCGCGCCCCACGGGATGCCCAGGCACAGTTGGAACAGCGGGTTGTCGAGCAGGCCTTCCTTGATCATCTGCTTGGCGAACCACAGGTGACCGGTGTCGAAGATCTCCAGCTCGGCCTTAACGCCCAGTTCCTGGATGCGTTTGGCGCCCGCACGCAGCTGTGCCGGAGTAGAGACGTAAATGGTGTCGCCATCGCCGAAGTTCAGGGTGCCGCAATCGAGGGTGCAGATTTCCGGCAGCAGTTCCTCGACATGGGCCAGACGAGTCAACGGGCCGACCAGGTCAGTGTTCGGGCCGAACTCCATCGGGTTCTCGCCTGCGCCGATTTCCAGGTCGCCGCCCATGCCGGCAGTGAGGTTGACGATGATGTCCACGTCGGCCTCGCGAATACGCTCCATCACTTCGCGGTACAGCGCCACGTCACGGCTGAACTTGCCGGTTTCGGGATCGCGAACGTGGCAGTGAACCACGGTAGCGCCGGCCTTGGCGGCCTCCACGGCTGCGGCTGCAATCTGTTTCGGGGTGACCGGCACATGTGGGCTCTTGGCGGTCGTGTCGCCAGCACCGGTGAGTGCGCAGGTGATGATGACGTCGTGGTTCATTTGGCGGTTTCCTTCAGGCGTGGTGGTCCCGTTCGCAGCCCGTTCGGGCCGCGAATCGGTGGTTCAATTGAGGGTTACTTGCTGGTCAGCTTGAGGTTTTCAGCCGCAGGCTTGCCGTCGAAGGTGGTCACGCCTTCCAGCCAGCGCTGCTTGTCTTGCGGGTGATCCTTCAGCCACTGTTTGGCGGACTCGAAGGCGTCCTTGTGATCCAGCAGCGGCTGCATCATCCGGCTTTCATCTTCGGCGGTGAACGTCAGGTTGCTCAGCAGGCGACCGATGTTCGGGCACTGCTCGGCGTAGGTCGGCGAGGTCACGGTCCAAACCGTGGCCATGCCTTCGTTAGGGCCGAGGGCGTCTTCACTGCCGGTGAGATAGGTCATCTGTACGTTGACGTTCATGGGGTGCGGTGCCCAGCCGAAGAACACCACGGCTTCCTTGCGGCGCACGGCGCGATCCACCGCCGCGAGCATGCCCGCCTCGCTGGATTCGACCAGTTGGAATTTGCCGAGGCCGAACTGATTCTTGGCAATCATCGCCTTGATCTGGGTGTTGGCGCCTGAGCCTGGCTCGATGCCGTAGATCTTGCCGCCCAGCTCTTTTTCGAACTTGGCGATGTCGGCGAAGGTCTTCAGGCCCTTGTCGGCGAGATAGGTCGGAACGGCGAGGGTGGCACGTGCGTCTTTCAAGTTGGGCGCTTCAAGCACCTTGACCTGATTGGCGTCGACGAACGGGGTGATGGTCTGGGTCATCAGCGGGTTCCAGTAACCCAGGAACAGGTCCAGGCGCTGATCGCGAATCCCGGCGAAGATGATTTGCTGGGAGGCGCTGGTTTGTTTGGTGCTGTAGCCGAGGCCGTCGAGCAATACCTGGGTCATCGCACTGGTGGCGATCACGTCGGTCCAGTTCACCACGCCCATGCGCACGTTCTGGCACGACGCCGGTTCGGCTGCCATGACACTGGCGCTCAGCAAAGCGGTACCACTGAGTGCAAGAACACAGCTGCTGATCAGTCGTTTCATTCTCAGGTTCCTCGGCAGTTTCATTATTGTGGGTCCGGTCGTCTGTGCGCCGGTGATGTCACGTTACGCAGCTAATCTGCCACGAAAGCGCACTGCGGCGACCGACTCTTGCACTGCAGCGACCTGTGCTCTTGAATGCCTTCTGCAAGTGGCGTATCAACGTCTTCACGCTACCCGTCGAACGAGTGCGCTCCATGTCCCAGGATTTCTATTTCTTGTTGATGCCGGGTTTCTCGGCGATTGGATTTATCTCGGCAATCGAGCCATTGCGGGTTGCCAATCGCTTTCGCGGCGAGCTCTATCGCTGGCATGTATTGAGCGCCGATGGTGGGGCGGTGCTGGCCAGTAACGGCATGTCGGTCAACGCCGACGCGGCGCTGGAGCCGTTGAAAAAAGGCGCGACGTTATGGGTGGTCGCCGGCTTCGAACCGCTGAAATTCGCCACTCCGGCGCTGGAGCACTGGCTGCGTCGCCTCGACAACGAAGGCGTGACGCTCGGCGCCATTGACACCGGCAGCTTCATCCTCGCTGAGGCAGGTTTGCTCGACGGTCATCGCCTGACCCTGCACTGGGAGGCCATCGACGCCTTCAAGGAGTCCTATCCGCAGCTCAGCGTCACCCAAGAGTTATTCGAGATCGACCGTCGACGCATCACCAGCGCTGGCGGGACCGCGTCGATCGATTTAATGCTGGATCTGATCGCCCAGTCCCATGGCCCGGAACTGGCAATCCAGGTCAGCGAGCAATTCGTGCTCGGGCGCATCCGTCCGCGTAAAGACCACCAGCGCATGGAAGTCGCGACGCGTTATGGCATCAGCAACAAGAAGCTTGTTCACGTGATTGGCGAGATGGAGCAGCACAGCGAGCCGCCGCTGAGTACGTTGGAATTGGCGGAATCGATCAAGGTCACCCGGCGTCAGCTGGAGCGCTTGTTTCGCCTGCACCTGAACGACACACCGAGCAATTTCTACCTGCGCCTGAGGCTGGATAAAGCCCGGCAACTGCTGCGCCAGACCGATATGAGTGTGTTGGAGGTGAGTATTGCCTGCGGGTTTGAATCGCCGTCGTATTTCACCCGCAGTTATAGGGCAAGGTTCGAGCGGTGCCCGCGGGAGGACCGACGGACCGCCAAAGCATAACCCCCCCAAAAACCTGTGGGAGCGAGCCTGCTCGCGAAGAGTCCGGCACATTCAACATGGATGTTGACTGACCCGCCGCCTTCGCGAGCAGGCTCGCTCCCACAATGGGCAACTTATTTCTTCAGAAGTGCCGAGCAGGCAGCCTTGTACGCCTCATGCTGATACTTGTTCAGCGTCTCCGGCGGCTCAAAACCGTGCTTCTTGGCCTGCGCATTGATCGTCTGCGGCGACAACAGCGTCACCTCGCAATTCTCCAGCAACTGAAAAACGCCCTCGATCTTGAACGTGGTCGGCCCACCGGCGAACTCACCTTTCTTGCTGCGCTTCTTGATCACGATTCGATCTATCGAGTTCTCGCGAACAAAGGATGCGACCTGAGCGGCAAACACTTTGACATTGGCGGCTTCGTCGTCATCCTCCAGGGCGATTTTCTTGGTCGCAAGCGCGACATGGCTCAGCGTGGAACCGTCGAGAGCTGCCACGGCGATGATCGCTTCGCTGCCTTTGATTTCGATGCCGCAGACTTTCATGGTGAATCCCTTTTCTGGCTGAAGGCGTGAAGCTTACAGCTCCAGTTGAATAGCAGGCGTTACTCCTGCCCAATCGTCTCCAAAAACTCCGACCGCTCGTCACTCATCCGCGCCACGCAATCATTCTGCGCAATAGTGAATGCCTTGCTGCCGGCGGTGGCCGGGAAGGCTTCGATGGCGCAGTCGGCGTCGCGGGTTTTCAGCCATTGTTGCTGGGCGGCCTTGATCTTGGCGGTGATCTCGGCCAATTGCGACGGGTTCTTGCCGTAGAGCGACTGCATGCGTTCGTTCAGGCTTTTGTAGTTTTCGCTCAGCAAGTCTTCGGCGGTGGTTTTGCTGAAGGCGGAGCATTCCAGGGTCTGTACGTCGTTTTCGACTTTGTCGCAGGGGGTGTCTTCAGACTCCTCGGCGGCGTGTACGCCGGTCGCCATCAGTGCCAAGGCCAGGACGATGAATTTCATGTGGTTGCCGCTCCCATCCAGTGAAGCATCAAGAGATGTGGCGAATTCTGGCCCAAGCGGATTGCCTTGAACAGGTCGGCAATTGTGCCTTGCGACGACCCTTTGTCGCGGATTGACGCTTTCGGCAATTCCCCTGTCGTTTTTGCACCCGGCTACCAATGCACCGAGGCATATGCTGGCCCCAAAGCGCCGACAGACGATTCGGCGCATGAATCGCTAACAAGGGGACAGCCTGATGAGCCCAGCCGAATTGCACGCCGACAGCATCGTTATCGACGGGCTGATTATTGCCAAGTGGAACCGTGAACTGTTCGAAGACATGCGCAAGGGCGGTTTGACCGCAGCCAACTGCACCGTGTCGGTATGGGAGGGCTTCCAGGCCACCGTCAACAACATCGCCGCCAGCCAGAAGCTGATCCGCGAGAACAGCGACCTGGTGATTCCGGTGCGCACTACCGCCGACATCCGCAAGGCCAAGGAGCAGGGCAAGACCGGCATCCTCTTCGGTTTCCAGAATGCCCATGCGTTTGAAGACCAGATCGGCTATGTCGAAGTGTTCAAGCAGCTGGGCGTCGGTATTGTGCAGATGTGCTACAACACCCAGAACCTGGTCGGCACCGGTTGCTACGAGCGTGACGGCGGCCTGTCGGGCTTCGGTCGTGAAATTGTAGCCGAGATGAACCGCGTAGGCGTCATGTGCGACCTGTCCCACGTCGGTTCCAAGACGTCCGAAGAAGTCATCCTCGAATCGAAAAAGCCGGTGTGCTACTCCCACTGCCTGCCGTCGGGCCTCAAGGAGCACCCGCGCAACAAGTCCGATGAAGAACTGAAGTTCATTGCCGACCACGGCGGTTTCGTCGGTGTGACCATGTTCGCGCCATTCCTGGCCAAGGGCATCGATTCGACCATCGACGACTACGCCGAAGCCATCGAATACACCCTGAACATCGTCGGTGAAGATTCGATCGGTATCGGCACCGACTTCACCCAGGGTCATGGCCAGGACTTCTTCGAGTACCTGACCCACGACAAGGGCTATGCCCGCCGCCTGACCAGCTTCGGCAAGATCATCAACCCGCTGGGCATCCGCACCGTCGGCGAGTTCCCGAACCTCACCGAAACCCTGCTCAAGCGCGGCCATTCCGAGCGCGTGGTGCGCAAGATCATGGGCGAGAACTGGGTGAACGTCTTGAAAGATGTCTGGGGCGAATAAGCCACCGCTCTTCTGAATCCTTTCCTGCGGCCGTCCGCGCCGCAGGCAACAACAAAATTTTTCTGGAGTTAAGTTTCCATGGCCAAGATCGCCCCGCAATTGCCTATCGAAGTCGACAGCGAAACCGGTGTCTGGACGTCCGACGCCCTGCCGATGCTGTATGTGCCCCGTCATTTCTTCGTCAACAACCACATGGGCATCGAGGAAGTGCTGGGCGCCGAAGCTTACGCCGAGATTCTCTACAAGGCCGGCTACAAGTCCGCCTGGCACTGGTGTGAAAAAGAAGCCGAATGCCATGGCCTGGAAGGCGTTGCGGTGTTCGAGCACTACATGAAGCGCCTGTCGCAGCGCGGCTGGGGCCTGTTCAAGATCCAGGACATCGACCTCGACAAAGGCACCTGCAGCGTCAAGCTTGAACACTCGGCATTCGTCTACGTGTACGGCAAGGTCGGGCGCAAGGTCGACTACATGTTCACCGGTTGGTTTGCCGGCGCGATGGACCAGATCCTCGCCGCTTGTGGCAGCAAGATCCGCACCGTGGCCGAACAAGTCTACGGTGGCTCCGAAGAGGGCCATGAAGACGGCTTGTTCACCGTCAAGCCGTTGTAAGTCGAGGAACCCGCCATGGCTTTCGAAGCAATGTTCCAGCCGATCCAGATCGGCAAACTGACCATCCGTAACCGCGTGCTCAGCACTGCACACGCCGAGGTCTATGCGACCGACGGCGGCATGACCACCGACCGGTACGTCAAGTATTACGAAGAGAAGGCCAAGGGCGGGATCGGCCTGGCGATCTGTGGCGGTTCGTCCGTCGTCGCCATCGACAGCCCGCAGGAGTGGTGGAGCTCGGTGAACCTGTCCACCGACCGCATCATCCCGCACTTCCAGAATCTTGCCGACGCCATGCACAAGCACGGCGCCAAGATCATGATCCAGATTACCCACATGGGCCGTCGCTCGCGTTGGGACGGCTTCAACTGGCCGACGCTGATGTCGCCGTCCGGCGTACGCGAGCCGGTGCACCGCGCCACCTGCAAGACCATCGAGCCGGAAGAAATCTGGCGGGTGATCGGCAACTACGCGCAAGCTGCGCGTCGCGCCAAGGCCGGTGGCCTGGACGGCGTGGAATTGTCGGCGGTGCACCAGCACATGATCGACCAGTTCTGGAGCCCGCGGGTCAACAAGCGTACCGACGAATGGGGCGGCACCTTCGAAGGTCGCATGAAATTCGGCCTGGAAGTGTTGAAAGCGGTGCGCGCGGAGGTCGGTGACGATTTCTGCGTGGGCATGCGTATCTGCGGTGACGAGTTCCACCCGGATGGCCTGTCCCATGAAGACATGAAGCAGATCGCCAAGTATTACGACGACACCGGCATGCTCGATTTCATCGGCGTCGTGGGCTCGGGTTGCGACACCCACAACACCCTGGCCAACGTGATTCCGAACATGAGTTATCCACCGGAGCCGTTCCTGCATTTGGCCGCCGGTATCAAGGAAGTGGTCAAGGTTCCGGTGCTGCATGCGCAGAACATCAAGGACCCGAACCAGGCCACCCGTATCCTGGAAGGCGGTTACGTCGACATGGTCGGCATGACCCGCGCGCACATTGCCGACCCGCACCTGATCGCCAAGATCAAGATGGGCCAGATCGACCAGATCAAGCAGTGTGTCGGTGCCAACTACTGCATCGACCGCCAGTACCAGGGCCTGGACGTGCTGTGCATCCAGAACGCCGCGACTTCCCGTGAATACATGGGTCTGCCGCACATCATCGAAAAAACCACCGGCGTTAAACGCAAAGTGGTGGTGGTCGGTGCCGGTCCTGCCGGGATGGAAGCCGCTCGTGTGGCTGCCGAGCGCGGCCACGACGTAACCCTGTTCGAGAAAAAGGACTTTATCGGTGGCCAGATCACCACGGCGTCGAAAGCGCCGCAGCGTGACCAGATCGCCGGTATCACCCGCTGGTATCAGCTGGAGTTGGCGCGGTTGAAAGTCGACCTGCGCCTGGGCACCGCGGCGGATGCGCCGACCATCATGGACCTGCGTCCGGATGTGGTGGTGCTGGCCGTCGGCGGTCATCCGTTCATCGAGCAGAACGAGCACTGGGGCGCGGCTGAAGGCCTGGTGGTCAGCAGCTGGGACATTCTCGACGGCAAGGTTGCACCCGCCAAGAACGTGCTGGTCTACGACACCATTTGCGAGTTTACCGGCATGTCGACTGCCGACTTCCTCGCCGACAAGGGCAGCCAGGTCGAGATTGTCACCGATGACATCAAGCCAGGCGTGGCCATTGGCGGTACGTCGTTCCCGACCTACTACCGCAGCATGTATCCGAAAGAAGTGATCATGACTGGCGACATGATGCTGGAGAAGGTCTACCGCGAAGGCGACAAGCTGATAGCGGTGCTGGAAAACGAATACACCGGCGCCAAAGAGGAGCGGGTGGTGGACCAGGTGGTCATCGAGAACGGCGTGCGTCCGGACGAGGAGATCTACTACGCGATGAAGGAAGGCTCGCGCAACAAAGGCCAGATCGACGTCGAAGCCTTGTTCGCGATCAAGCCGCAGCCATGCCTGGAGCAGAAAGGCGACGGCTACCTGTTGTTCCGCATCGGCGACTGTGTGGCCCAGCGTAACGTGCATGCGGCGATCTATGACGCGCTGCGGCTGTGCAAGGACTTCTAAAATCACACCGAACCAATGTGGGAGCGGGCTTGCTCGCGAAGAACGATAACGCGGTACACCTGATACACCGCGTCGCCGGATTCGCGAGCAAGCCCGCTCCCACATGAGACCCCGCGGTCTTTGGGAGCTTCACCATGCTCAACACCCTTCTTCCCATCCTGATCTTTGCTGCCCTGGGCCTCGCGGCTCTCGGTGCATTGCGACGGGTAAACATGTGGCGCCGAGGCCGGGCCTCGAAGGTCGATCTGATCGGCGGCCTGTTCGCCATGCCCAAGCGCTACATGGTCGATCTGCACCATGTAGTGGCGCGGGACAAATACATTGCCAACACCCACGTCGCGACGGCCGGCGGCGCAGTGGCGTCCATCGTGCTGGCAATTCTGGTGCATGGTTTCGGATTGCATAACCGCTTCCTCGGTTATGCATTGTTGTTGATGTCGGCGGTGATGTTCGTCGGTGCGGTCTTTGTTTACCTGCGTCGGCGCAATCCACCTGCGCGCCTGTCGAAAGGTCCGTGGATGCGCCTGCCGAAAAGCCTGATGGCATTTTCGGTGTCGTTCTTCCTCGTGACCCTGCCGGTGGCCGGTATCCTGCCGGAAAACTTCGGCGGCTGGCTGTTGGCGGTGATCCTCGGGATTGGCGTGCTGTGGGGCGTGTCCGAGCTGTTCTTCGGCATGACCTGGGGCGGGCCGATGAAGCATGCCTTCGCCGGTGCCCTGCACCTGGCCTGGCACCGTCGTGCCGAGCGCTTTGGCGGCGGTCGTTCCACCGGTCTGAAACCCTTGGATCTGAACGACCCAAGCGCGCCACTGGGCGTGGAAAAACCCAAGGATTTCACCTGGAACCAGTTGCTCGGCTTCGACGCCTGCGTGCAGTGCGGTAAATGCGAAGCCGCGTGCCCGGCCTTCGCCGCCGGCCAGCCGTTGAACCCGAAAAAATTGATCCAGGACATGGTCGTCGGCCTGGCTGGCGGCACCGATGCCAAATTTGCCGGCAGTCCGTATCCGGGCAAGCCAATCGGTGAACACGCCGGTAATCCGCATCAACCGATCGTCAACGGTCTGGTGGACGCCGAAACCCTGTGGTCGTGCACCACCTGCCGCGCCTGTGTCGAGGAATGCCCGATGATGATCGAGCACGTCGATGCCATCGTCGACATGCGTCGCCATCTGACCCTGGAAAAAGGCGCTACCCCGAACAAGGGTGCCGAAGTCCTGGAAAACCTGATCGCCACCGATAACCCGGGCGGTTTTGCGCCAGGCGGGCGGATGAACTGGGCGGCGGACTTGAACCTCAATCTGCTCAGCGAAAAGAAATCCACCGACGTGCTGTTCTGGGTGGGCGATGGCGCCTTCGACATGCGCAACCAGCGCACCTTGCGTGCGTTCGTCAAAGTGCTGAAAGCGGCAAAAATCGACTTCGCCGTGCTTGGCCTCGAAGAGCGCGACAGCGGTGACGTGGCTCGCCGCCTGGGCGACGAGGCAACCTTCCAGTTGCTGGCCAAGCGCAACATCCAGACCTTGGCCAAGTACAGCTTCAACCGCATCGTCACCTGCGATCCGCACAGCTTCCACGTGCTGAAAAACGAATACGGCGCTTTCGATGGAAACTACCTGGTGCAGCACCACAGCACCTACATGGCGGAAATCATCGACGCCGGCGCGCTGAACCTTGGCCAGCACAAGGGCGACAGCGTGACCTATCACGATCCGTGCTACCTCGGCCGCTACAACGGCGAGTACGAAGCGCCGCGCCAGGTTCTGCGCGCGCTCGGCATCGAGGTCAAGGAAATGCAACGCTCCGGTTTCCGCTCGCGCTGCTGCGGCGGTGGCGGCGGTGCGCCGATCACCGACATTCCGGGCAAGCAGCGTATCCCCGACATGCGCATGGAAGACATCCGCGAGACGGGCGCCGAACTGGTGGCCGTGGGCTGCCCGCAGTGCACCGCGATGCTTGAAGGTGTGGTCGAACCACGACCGTTGATCAAGGACATTGCCGAACTGGTGGCCGACGCGCTCCTGGAAGATGAAGTCCCAAAGTCGGCTACGCCGGCCAAACGTGAACCCGCGGAGGTGCACTGATGAGCGACATTATCCGCCGCGACCCCCGTGCCGAATGGATCGCCCGTAACCGCTTGCACCCTCTGCACGCCGCCATGCAACCGGCGCAGCACAGTTGGATGGGGCCTAACGGCGTCATTCGCAAGAACCCGCACGGCATCGGTTTCATCGGCCCTAACGGCATCAAGCGAATCGACCGTAGCGGCGCTCAGCAGGGCGGGACGACGAAACGTTCGGCCGCCGTTGAAGTGCAATTACCGCTGCATCAAGTCCCTGCGCCGGCATTCTTCATCTGCGTGGTGCCGGACATGGTCGGCGGCCGCTTGAGCAGTCACGACCGAGATCTGCTGGGGCTGGCCCATCAACTGGCCGGCAGCGACGGCGCGGTGTTGGCCGTGGTCTTCGGCGAACACAAGGAAAACGCGTTTTCCACAGCCGGCGTCGATCGCCTGCTGGTGCTGGAAGGCGAAGAGTTCAGCGGTTATTCACCGGAACAACGCGTCCAGGGCCTGCGGGCTGTGGATAACCAGTTCAACCCACGTCACTGGCTGCTGCCGGACAGTCGCAGCGGCGGTGGCGAATTGGGTCGGCGCTTTGCCGCTGCCTTGGGCGAACGCCCGGCCACGCGGGTCTGGCAGGTCAAGGATCAGGAGTGTATTGGTCGCGCCGGTGCCGGTTTGCAAGATCTGGCGCGTCCGGTTGCACGGTTGATCCTGGCCGCCGTCGAATGCGCCGAGCCGGTCAGCGAAACTCGTCACGAAGTTTTGCCGGTGGAGTTATCCACAGCCGTCGCCCGCAGTCTCTCGCGCATCGAGGACCTGGGGGCGGTGGCAGTGGACCCGGCGGCGATTCCCATGGCCGAAGCCGAATTCATCTTCTCCGGCGGCAATGGGGTCAAGGATTGGGACTTGTTCCACCAGGCCGCCGCCGCCCTTGGCGCCACCGAAGGCGCGTCGCGGGTGGCAGTGGACGACGGCTTCATGGCGCGCGACCGTCAGGTCGGCGCGTCCGGCACCTGGGTCACCGCGAGGGTCTATGTGGCGGTGGGGATTTCCGGGGCAATCCAGCACCTGCAGGGCATCGGTGCCTGCGACAAGGTGGTGGCGATCAACCTCGACCCGGGTTGCGACATGATCAAACGGGCCGACCTGTCGGTAATCGGCGAAAGTGCGGAGATTCTTCGGGCCTTGATCGCGGCGGTAGAAGCCTACCGCAACGACGCCAAGCGCGATGCGGCTTAAGGGAAGGAAAGGGTTATGAGCACGAAAATCATCAGCCTGGTGTCCATCGGCGCCCACCCGACTTCCGGTCGACCACGTCGCGCGGAACAGGATGCACGGGCGGTGGAGTTGGGCTTGCAGCTGGCTGGGGATAACTTGCAGGTGCTGCACGCCGGCGACGTTGGCGAACCGGCCTTGCGCGCTTATCTGGGCATGGGGCTGGAACAATTGCATGTGCTTGAACAACCGCAGGGCGCCGATGCGCTTCCGGCGTTGACCGCTTATTTGCGCGATGCCGGGGCACAGGTGGTCCTGACCGGTAGCCAGGCGGAAACCGGCGAGGGCTCGGGCATGCTGCCGTTCCTGCTGGCCGAAGGCCTTGGCTGGCCGCTGGTGGTGGGATTGGCGCAGGTCGAGTCGATTGATGGGGGTTCGGCGCTGGTACTGCAGGCTCTGCCGCGCGGTCAGCGGCGTCGCTTGAAGGTTCGCTTGCCGTTTCTCGCCACTGTGGATAACGCTGCGCCAAAGCCTCGGCAAAGCGCCTACGGCCCGGCCCGGCGCGGAGTTTTGCAGGCCAATGAGGTGGAAATCGTCGACGATGAATTGCTCGCGGTCGCCACCCTGCAACCGGCCAAGCCACGGCCTAAACGCTTGAAGGTGATCAAGGCCAAAAGCGGCGCTGACCGCATGAAAGCCGCAACGGCAAAAGCCAGTGGCGGTGGAGGACAAGTGCTCAAGGGCGTTACGGCGCAAGCTGGGGCTGAAGCGATTCTCAAGTTACTGATCGAAGAAGGTGTGGTCCGCTAGCGGACCGTTTGGGGGCAGGTCAATGGCAGTCGAATTTCGTCCGGCAGTTCGCGCGGATGCGCGTGAGATTGCGCGTTTGTTCCAGATTTCATCGGAGGGCGCTGCGGATTACATCTGGAGCCAGATAGCAGAACCGGGGCAGGATCTGTTGGACGTCGGAGCCCTGCGTTACGCCCGCGACGATGTGGATTTTTCCTGGCAGAACTGCCTGATCGCCGAAGCTGAAGGTAAGGTCATTGGCATGCTGCACAGCTACGTGATGCGTCACGATCCGTTCGCGGCACCGGTGACCGACCCGGTGCTGGCGCCGTACGCCAAGATGGAAATCCCCGACACCCTTTATATTTCCAGCCTGGCGCTGCACGAAGGCTGGCGCAACCAGGGGCTGGGCAAGCAGTTCCTTGCCTACGCCTACGACCGCGCCAACCGGCTTGGGCTCAATGGCTTGAGCCTGATCGACTACGCCGCAAACACCGGTGCCCGGCGGTTCTATGAGCGCCATGGTTTCCGTGTTGTCGATACCTGCCAGATTGCGCCGCATCCGATGATTCGAGTCACGGGAGAAGCCTATTTGATGTATCGGCCTTAACGGGCTGCCCGGTGGCGGGCGGCCCTATCAGATCTGATAGTGTTGGCTTTAGTGGCGCTTTGTTAGGGTAGTTAACAGTTTGTACCCACCATCTTCGGCAGTGCCGTTAAAACACAGTGAGTCGTTTTAACAAGATTTTGCCTGGTTTACCCACAATCCCTGTTAGCTCTTCTGTGGATAACATGTTCGCCCCTCGCTATACCTCTTTAAAACCGTGGGCTGCAAGCCTTAGGTCAAATTATAACCAGCATAAGATACGGTTTTTTCACACTTTTTTATCCAAAGCAGGCCCCTAGTTGCCCCCAAAGTCTGTTGGCGCTTCTGTGGATAAGATGTTCGCTTACCGCTGAGGGCCTTATAAACAGCGGCTTTCAGGATTCTGGTTAAAAATTGATCAAAGATGGCTTTTTAACGGTTATCCCCTGCGTAAACCCTCAAAAATCGCGGCTTTCAGCGCTTTTCCACAGATGAACAATAGTTGCCCCCAAAGTCTGTTGGCGCTTCTGTGGATAAGGTGTTCGCCATCCTCTGCAGGCCACGTATTTCGTGCTTTATAGAGGTTTGATCAATAAATGATCAGGCTCTGTGAAAAACCTTGATTCTGGATAAGTCACGGATTTTCTTTGAGTTCTGTGGAGAAAGTTATCGGCATTTCCACAGTTGTCCCCATTTGCTGTGGGTGGATATGTGGATAACTTGTTTGCGGAAGGCTGGGAGGCACACAGGGTATAGCTCTGAACGCAATAGATCATATTTCGTACAGTGCTAAAGAGGTGATATGAGATATGAATTCGGAAGAGAACCCGTCCCTGTAGGAGCGAGCATGCTCGCTCCTACAGGGGGGCGTGGGCGTTAGCCCTGGACAGGGACGCCTTTGAGGTACGGCGCAGGCTCGGCGCCCAGGTTGCTCAGCAGGCGCTCGCTGTACCAATCCACGAAGTTCACCACGCCGAATTCGTAAGTCTTGGAGTACGGACCTGGCTGGTATGCCGTGGAGTTGATGCCACGCTGGTTCTCTTCGGCCAGGCGACGGTCCTGGTCGTTGGTGGCGTCCCAGACCTGGCGCATGCGGTCAACGTCGTAATCCACACCTTCAACGGCGTCCTTGTGCACGATCCACTTGGTGGTGACCATGGTTTCCTGCGCGCTGATCGGCCACACGGTGAACACGATGATGTGGTCGCCCATGCAGTGGTTCCACGAGTGTGGCAGGTGCAGGATGCGCATCGAGCCCAGATCCGGGTTCTTGATGCGGCCCATGAGTTTGGCACAGCCTTGTTTGCCGTCCAGGGTCATCGACACGGTGCCCTTGAGCAAAGGCATGCGCACGATGCGGTTACGCAGGCCGAAGCTGGCGTGGGCGTAAGGGATCTTTTCGGCTTCCCAGGCAGCGGCAGAGGCGGCCACGTGGTCCTTGAACGCCTGGTCGGCGCGCGGGTCGGTGACGTCGTCCCATTCCAGCAGGGTTTTCAGCAGTTCCGGGTGCGACGCATTGCAGTGGTAGCACTCGCGGTTGTTTTCCAGCACCAGCTTCCAGTTGGCTTTCTCCATCAAGGTGGTGGTGATTGCCACCTTGGTGTTTTCCATGTCGTACGGTTCCATGTAATGGCTGAGCGTCGACAGGAAGTCATCAATGGCTGGCGGATTCTCCGACAGGCTGATGAAGATGTAGCCACCGGCGGTCTTTACGTTCACCGGCTTGAGGCCGTACTGCTTCATGTCGAAGTCGGCGCCCATTTCGGTGCCGGCAAACAGCAGGCGACCGTCCAGTTCATACGTCCACTGGTGGTAGTGGCAGACCAGTTTGGCGACCTTGCCTTTTTCGCTGGTGCACAGGCGCGAACCACGGTGGCGGCAGACGTTATGGAAGGCATGCACCACGCCTTCGGCACCACGAATCACGATGATCGGGTTCTTGCCCACTTGCAGGGTCAGGTAGTTGCCCTTGGCTGGGATTTCGCAGGTCATGCCGGCGATCAACCACTCTTTCTGAAAGATTTCCTGCATGTCGATATCAAACAGGCGCTCGTCAGAGTAGAAAGGCTGCGGCAGCGAGAACGTGCGTTCGCGCTCTTGCAGCATCTGCGCGGTGGCCTTGCGTGCGGGTTCCAGCGGATCGCCCAGGCTCAGGGTAGTAGTGACGTCCATCGTTTAATCCTCAAGGCCATCTGCGTGGCCGGCGAAAGTGGCTAATCAGGTGTACTGCTAAGGGTGCTACGCAAGGTGTAAAGATTGTGTCTTGGTATGGGGCGAGTGTGGGGCCGGCGCTGGCCAGAACCTTATCCATGGGCGACATGGTGCAATCTGTTCCCGACGCGCAAGCCCCGGTCGTTGGGGGCTGGTCGCGATAAGCATGTGAATGTCGCAGATAGGTAAATGGCTGTTTCGCGCTATACGCAGAATCGCCAACATGAAGGCCGACAGTCGGCCGTGGAGATCAGCATGTCCAACAGCTTCCTGAACCCGGTAACCACCCAGACCTGGGCCAATGGTCGGCACATCGTCCGTTGTGTCAAAGTCATCCAGGAAACCTGGGATGTGCGCACCTTCTGCTTTATGGCCGACCAGCCGATCATGTTCTTCTTCAAGCCGGGGCAGTTTGTCACCCTGGAGCTGGAAATCGAAGGCCAGCAGATCATGCGTTCGTACACCATTTCCAGCTCGCCGTCGGTGCCGTACAGCTTTTCGGTGACCATCAAGCGAGTGCCGGGCGGCAAGGTTTCCAACTGGCTGCACGACACCTTGCACGAAGGCCAGGAGCTGGCGGTACACGGGCCGGTCGGGCTGTTCAACGCCATGGATTTCACTGCGCCAAAGGTGCTTTACCTCAGCGGCGGCGTTGGTATCACGCCAGTCATGTCCATGGCGCGCTGGTTCTACGACACCAACGGGAATGTCGACATGGTGTTTATCCACAGCGCCCGTTCGCCCAAGGACATCATTTACCACCGCGAGCTGGAACACATGGCGTCGCGGATCGACAACTTCAGCCTGCACCTGATCTGCGAGAAGCACGGTATGGGTGAGCCTTGGGCCGGCTATCGCGGTTACCTCAACCATAGAATGCTTGAATTGATGGCGCCGGACTTCCTGGAACGGGAAGTGTTTTGCTGCGGCCCGACACCGTATATGAATGCGGTGAAGCGCCTGCTGGAAGCCGCCGGATTCGACATGAAGCGTTATCACGAGGAATCCTTCGGCGCGACGCCGCCAGAGGCGCGTGCCGACGCTGTGGAACACGCCGAACAAGCGGCCGAAGCACCGGAAGTCGACGTGGCGGATCTGCATCAGGTGGAGTTCATCTCGTCCGGCAAGAGCATTCGCGTGGCGCCTGGCGAAACCGTGCATGCGGCAGCGGCCAAGGTCGGTTTGCTGATTCCCAAAGCCTGCGGCATGGGCATCTGTGGCACATGCAAGGTGCTGAAGCTGGGAGGTGAAGTGGAGATGGAGCACAACGGCGGGATCACCGAGGAAGACGAAGCCGAAGGGTACATCCTGTCGTGCTGCAGCGTGCCGAAGGGGGATGTGCGGATTGAGTTTTGATCGCGCCGCCAATATTGGCGTGTAAGGCATGAAATTCCGCACACGGGTTAACAGCCTGTGTGCGGAAGTTGCGCGGGTTACTTGGCGGCAGGGATGTCTTCCCATTCAATTTCAATTCCGAACTGTGTCCGCCCGGAAGGATATCAAAGGTCTTTTTGACGATGCGGTGCGTCTTGCCTTTCTATTTGAAGTGATCCCCCACCTGAACGAGTTCATAGAATTTTTGAATGTCAGATATTTCGTTGGAATGTTTGGTTTCCATATCTGGGATATCCCCTTTAGCAATAGTTTCACGTCGAGATATTGATGTTCCGCGCACAGTCATTAGCCTCCGTACGCAGAGCGAATGATTATTGGGCGGAGGTAGGGGCGGGGGTAGACCAGATCTGGATCTGAATCGACTTGTCGGGGAGCGTCACGTAGGCCTTTTTCGTAATGATACGATCGCCAAAATGTTCTGTGACGTCGTGGTCGCCCACTTGTACAAGTTTGAAGAATTCGTCTCGATCAATGTTTCTGGTTGAGTCGCTTTTGGTTTCCATTTCTGCAATCTCCTGTTGGATTATTCTCCAGCCGAGACGTCGGCAGGAAGTTGGCCCGAAAGACTGCATAGACCTCTTTTCAGGTCGTCAGAAAGTAACCTTGCACAGTCAGGTGGCGGTACTGTCAGAAATATCAGTACAGACGAGCGGTCAGGCGCGCATTCCAGCGCGCCCGGCCTCGTCAGTTATCAGTGCGACATCACTTCGCGAATATCCCGCGCCAATTCCCGCACACGCTCCTCTTCGGTATCCCACGAGCACATGAAGCGTGCGCCGCCGTTGCCGATGAAGGTGTAGAACCGCCAGCCCTTGGCGGTCAGTGCGGCGATGGCCGGTTCCGACAGTTGCAGGAATACGCCGTTGGCCTGCACCGGGAACATCAACTCCACACCTGGGATATCACTGACCAATTCAGCCAGCAATTGCGCGCAGTTGTTGGCGTGGCGCGCGTATTTGAGCCAGGCATCGTTTTCCAGGATGCCGACCCACGGCGCCGAGAGGAAGCGCATTTTCGACGCCAGTTGCCCAGCCTGTTTGCAGCGGTAATCAAAGTCTTCAGCCAGCTTATGGTTGAAGAACAGAATCGCTTCGCCCACGGCCATGCCGTTTTTAGTACCGCCGAAGCACAACACATCAACACCGGCCTTCCAGGTCAGATCCGCTGGCGTACACCCGAGGAACGCACAGGCGTTGGAGAACCGCGCGCCGTCCATGTGCAGGTTCAAGCCCAGCTCCTTGCAGGTTGCACTGATGGCGCGGATTTCGTCCGGGGTGTAGACGCTGCCGACTTCGGTGGCCTGGGTGAGGGTCACGACGCGGGGTTTGGGGTAGTGAATGTCTTGGCGCTTGAGGGCGACTTCACGGATCGATTCCGGCGTCAGTTTGCCGTTTTCGGTGCGGGCGATCAGCAGCTTGGAGCCGTTGGAGAAAAATTCCGGGGCGCCGCATTCGTCGGTTTCGACGTGGGCGGTTTCCGAGCAGATCACACTGTGGTAACTCTGGCACAACGACGACAAGGCCAGCGAGTTGGCGGCAGTGCCGTTGAAGGCGAAGAACACTTCGCAGTCGGTTTCGAACAATTTGCGGAAATCGTCGGACGCGCGGGCGGTCCATTCGTCGTCGCCGTAAGCGCGCTGGTGGCCATGGTTGGCCTGCTCCATGGCAGCCCAGGCTTCAGGGCAAATGCCGGAGTAGTTGTCGCTGGCGAATTGTTGGCTCTTATCGGTCATGGCCTGCTTCCGTGGTCGGGACGCTTATGGTGAAGCGTCTCGTGGTCAATGATGGTGCGCACTGTACCGAAGATCATCCGGGGAGCGCACGGGATGTCACTGTCAGAACATTACAAGGATGTCGGGCAATTATGCACACGGCTACACACTTAAAGCAGCGCGACCGTGCACTGGATTTGCTCAAGTGGCTGGCGCTTTTGAGCATGGTGCTCGATCACCTGCGATATGTCGGTTACTCCGCCGATTGGCTGTATGTGCCGGGGCGCTTGGCGTTCCCGTGGTTTTGCGTGGCGATGGCTATCAATCTGGCGCGCAAGCCAGGGGTGGCGACCAGTAGGCAGTGGCGCTATCTGGGTTGGTTACTGATGTTTAGCGCGGTGAGTGAAATTCCCTACCGAATGTTCATTCCCAGCCCCGACACGTTGAATGTGATGCCCACGCTGGCACTCGGTCTGCTGGTGGTGCTCGGCTGGCAGGACCGGACCCTGCAGGCGCGTCTGGTCGCGGCCGGCGCCGTCGTGCTGGCGGCACTATTTGCGCGACAACTGATGTTCGGATTTTTCGGCGTGATGTTGCCGCTGGCGATGCTGCTGGTGATCCGGCGTCCCTGGTATTTCGCGCTGTTACCGGGGGTGGTTTGTCTGGCGGCCAATCAATGGCAGGTGCTTTATTACTCCGTTCGACAGGGTAATGAGGTGGCGATGGCGGCCATCGCCACTTGTCTGATTGCGCCATGGCTGGGGCTGTTCCTGTTGCGACATGCCAGTGACGTAAAACCACCGCCGATGCGACGCTGGGCGTATGCGCTGTATCCCGTGCATTTCCTGGTGTTGCTAGCACTGCGCCAAGCCCTCGCATAACCCCGGGAAAGCTTGTGGGAGCGAGCCTGCTCGCGAAGAGGGAGTGTCAGGCGACATCAATGTTTCTGACTCATCGCCTTCGCGAGCAGGCTCGCTCCCACAGGGGATTGCAGTTGGTTCGCGGGTCGTGTCCGACCTGCCTTTTCCCGCCATGTCGTAAACGCACCTTTACGTGGCGCGCGTAGGCATTTGACGACTCGAAGCCGGTCATACCATCGCTATCAAAGGGCACTGCCGAAAAGCCAGTGCCTCACCGAGACGAATGGCGCAGTGCCGCCGCTGGGAGAGACGCGATGTTCAGCAAGCAAGACCAGATCCAGGGTTACGACGATGCACTGCTGGCGGCGATGAATGCCGAGGAGCAACGCCAGGAAGATCACATCGAGCTGATCGCGTCAGAGAACTACACCAGCAAACGTGTGATGGAAGCGCAAGGCAGCGGCCTGACCAACAAATACGCCGAAGGCTATCCGGGCAAGCGCTACTACGGTGGCTGCGAGCACGTCGATAAAGTTGAAGCGCTGGCCATCGAACGCGCCAAGCAACTGT
>CXWK01000487.1_pt1 | contig 35986 bp, 34 predicted proteins | sample 590851 | NCBI WGS metagenome assembly CXWK01 (sample SAMEA3498364, study PRJEB10139) | wastewater metagenome | biome: wastewater treatment plant; material: activated sludge | place: Denmark | collected 2014-08-01
TCCATCTCCGCATCGGAGCCGGCCACGGTGCCGGTGCGCCCCCAGTCGGCGGCGGGGACGCGCTCGGCCACGGCAGCGAAGGCGGTCGCCGTGTCGGCCAGCTGGGTGAGCTCGTCGTCGAGACTGCCGTGCACCGCCGGCCAGTCGCGTGCGGAGGGGTCGACGGCGGCGGGTGGCAGCACGGGCCGGTCGTGGTGCTGCACCTGCTCGAACGCGTGCTGGAGCAGGGTGAGGCTTCGTCCGGCGTCGACGAGGTGGTCCATCGGTGAGCGGCCGGCCGCACCGATGCGCTCGACGAGCTCGTCGAGCTCGTCGTCGGCGACCGGGCGGAGGGCGGCGCGGAACCGCCGGGGGAGCGAACGGAGGGTGACGATGCCGTCCTGAGGGGTCATCCGGGCGAGGTCGGCGGCGTCCATGGTCCCGGGCCTAGCCGACGGTGTCGGTGGCCAGCGAGGCCACGAGGTGATCGGGGAGCACGTCGTAGTGGTCGTGCCGAGCCGAGAAGCGGCCGCGCCCGCCCGTCATGGATCGCAGCTCGATGGCGTAGCGCAGGATCTCCGAGGTGGGCACGAGGGCCGTCACCACCTGCTCGCCGTCACTCGTCGCGTCGCTTCCCTGGACTCGGCCCCGCCGGGCGTTGAGGTCGCCCATGACGTCGCCGAGCTGATCGGCGGGAACCGTGACCTCGACCAGCGAGACGGGCTCGAGGATCACCGGGCCGGCCGCGGCCAGCGCCTCGCGGAAGGCGAGGCGGCCCGCCATCTTGAAGCTCATCTCGTCGGAGTCGACGTTGTGGAACTTGCCGTCGAAGCAGGTCGCCCGGACGTCGACCACCGGGTAGCCGTGGATGCCACCGTGCGCCATGGCCTCCTGGATGCCCTTGTCGACAGAGGGGATGAGGTTGCGGGGGATCGCGCCACCCACGATGGCGTTCACGAAGTCGAAGCCGCCGCCCCGCTCGAGCGGCTCGAGCCGGACCGATGCCACGCCGTACTGGCCGCGCCCGCCCGACTGCTTCTTGTGCTTCCCCTCGGCCTCGGCGTGGCCCGTGATCGTCTCGCGGTAGGCGATGCGCACGGGCTCGGGCACGACCTCGGCGCCGAACTTCCGGCGGAGGCGGTCGATGGTGACCGCGAGGTGGGTCTCGCCGGCCCCGCGGAGCAGGGTCTGATGGGTCTCGTCGTCGCGGTCGACGACGAGGGCCGGGTCTTCCTCGACGATTCGGTGGAGCGCGGTCGCGACCTTCTCCTCGTCGGCCGGGTTCCTGGCCACGATGGCCGTCGAGAGGGTCGGGGCGGGCTGGGCGGTCGGTGCGACCACGACCGGGGTGCCCTTGGGCGCGAGGGTGTCACCCGTGCGGGTGTCGCTCAGCTTGGCCACGGCGGCGAGGTCGCCCGCCACCACTTCGCGCACCGCCTCCTGGCCGCGACCGCGGACGGACAGGAGCGTGTGGAGCCGCTCGTCCCGGTGTGACCGGGTGTTGTAGAGGTGGTCGTCCTGTCGCACCGTGCCGGACAGCACCTTGATGAGCGAGATGCGGCCCACGTAGGCGTCGGCGATGGTCTTGAACACGAACGCCAGTGGTTCGCCGTCAGGGTCGGGTGCCACCTCTGCGGTGCCGTCCCCGGCCACCACCTCGACCGGTGGACGGTCTCGGGGTGAGGGCCCGATCTCGCAGATGAGGTCGGCGAGGCGGTCGATGGCGACGTCGGCGCCCGCCGAGCCGCAGACCACGGGAAAGACCTGGGCCGCGGCCACCCCGTGAGCCAGGGTGTGCTCGAGCTCATCGACCGACGGGACCAGGCCCTCCAGATAGCGCTCGAGCAGGGCGTCGTCGGCAACGACGATGCCCTCGACCAGGTTGTCGTGCACCTCGTGCTCCTGGGCCTCCATCTCGTCGGGGATCTCGCCCCGGCTCACCGTGCCGTCGGCGTAGGTCCACGCGGTGTCGGTGAGGAGGTCGGCGATCCCGCGGAAGTCCCCCTCCTCGCCGATCGGGAGCTCGAGGGGGGCCACCCCGGCACCGAACCGGTCGCGGAGCTGGTCGAGGGTCCGGGGGAACGAGGCTCGCTCGCGGTCGAGCTTGTTGATGAAGATCATGCGAGGGATCCCCAGGTCGGCCGCGAGCCTCCAGATCGCCTCGGACTGCACCTCGACCCCATCGACCGCGCTCACCACGAACACGGCCAGGTCCGCCACGCGCAGGGCTGCAGCCACGTCGCCGATGAAGTCCGCGTAGCCAGGGGTGTCGATCAGGTTGACCTTGTGGGACTTCCACTCGAACGGGGCGAGGGCCAGTGACAGCGAGAGATGGCGCTGTTGCTCCTCGGGGTCGAAGTCGCACACCGTGTTGGCGTCTTCCACCCGGCCTCGCCGGGTTATGGCCCCGGCCTCGAACAGGAGCGCCTCGGCCAGGGTCGTCTTGCCGGCGCCCCCGTGGCCGACGAGGGCCACATTGCGGATCCGGTCCGGTGATACTGCACCCACCTCGCGCACCTCCATGCATCGACGTCGCTCCGACCCGACAGGGTAGGCACGGTGGGCGCCTTCCGCCCGAGGGTGGGTGCTCCACGCGGGCCCGGGCCGGTAACCTGACGGAGGGCGCCACCGACCGGTTTGTGTTCGGCCGATTTCGGTGTCCACCCGCGTTCATCCCCTTCCCCTCTGGAGAACCATGTTCGACGGCAGGTTCCGCACGAACATCGAGCGCGGACTGAAGCCCGTGGGAAACAACCTGCGGAAGGTGGGGATCACCGCCGACTACCTGACGGCGACCGGCGTGGTCATGGCCGGCGCGGCCGCCGTCGCCATCGGGAACGGCGCGCTGCGCGGCGGCTTCCTGCTCCTCGTCCTCACCGCGCTGCCCGACGCGCTCGACGGCGCGGTGGCGAAGGCCTCGGGCACCGCCGGCCCGCGAGGCGCCTACTTCGACTCGGTGATGGATCGGGTCAGCGACGCGCTGCTGCTGGGTGGGGTGGCGTGGTACCTCGCGAGCACCGAACCAGGCCGGATCTCGGTGCTCCCCATGGCCGTCCTGGCTGCGTCTTTCCTGGTGTCGTACCAGCGGGCCAAGGCCGACTCGTTGGGGCTCGACGCTCGTGGTGGCCTGATGGAGCGCGCCGAGCGCACGATCCTGTTGGCCTTCGGCCTGCTCTTCGACTCGCTGCTCATCCCGGTGCTGTGGGTGATGTTGGTGCTGACCCTTTTCACCGCCGGTCAGCGATTCGTGAAGGTGTGGCGGCAGGCGAGCACTGACCGCCCCGAGCCCCAGGCCGTGTTCACCCGCACCCGACGCCGCAACCGCCGGACGGCCCGGCCGATCGCGCAGACCTGGCGGGCCCGGGCCCGCGATCGCACGCAGGGTCGCCGTCAGTCGCCGAGCTAGCCAGACCGTGCCGAGCCGGGCACTCACCGCCTACAAGCTCGGCGCCGCGGTCGCCAGGGCGTTGCCGCCGCCGGTCGCTGCGGGGGCGTCGCGCGCGCTCAGCGGAGGCGCGGTGCAGGCGATGCCCGAGCGGCGACTCATGGTGGAGCGCAACCTGCGTCGGGCAACCGGTCGGGACCTCTCGGGGCTCGCCCTCCGACGCGCCGTGCAGCGCACGTTCGAGTCCTACGCCCGCTACTGGGCCGAGTCGTTCCGGCTGCCGGGCCTGTCGCGGGACGAGGTCGACGCCGGACTCTCCTACGAGGGCTTCGAGCACATCGAGCGGGCGAGGGCGGACGGTCACGGGCCGATCATGGCCATCCCCCACCTGGGCGGCTGGGAGTGGGCGGCGTTCTGGTTGACCATGGTCGCCGACATCCCGGTCACCGCCGTCGTCGAACCGATCGAGCCCCCGGAGCTGTTCGAGTGGTTCGTCGAGTTCCGTCGTTCGCTCGGCATGCACGTGGTGCCGCTCGGCCCCCGGGCGGGTGCCGAGGTGATCAAGGGAATCAGGGAGCGCCACGTGATCTGCCTGCTGTCGGATCGCGACATCCAGGGCGGGGGGATCGAGGTGGAGTTCTTCGGCGAGCGGACCACCCTCCCCGGCGGTCCTGCCACCCTTGCGTTGCGCACCGGCGCGCCGATCCTCCCCTGTGCCGTGTACAACCGGGGCCGCGACCATCTGTGCGTGATCCGGGCACCCGTGCCCGCCGAGCGGCGGGGGTCGTTGCGCGAGGACGTCACCCGCATCACCCAGCAGATCGCCGACGAGCTCGAAGTGCTGATCAGGGCCGAGCCCGAGCAGTGGCACCTGATGGCGCCGAACTGGCCGAGCGACCATGACGCCCTCCGCCGCGCGGGTCTCTCGTGAGGCCGGCCCGGTAGCGCCCACGGCCGAACCGGTAGCCTCTGGCCGTGCACGTCGGGCTGATCTCCCCTTACAGCCTCACGATTCCCGGCGGGGTGCAGGGCCAGGTCCTCGGACTGGCCCGCTCGCTCCGGGCGCTCGGCCAGGACACACGGGTGCTCGGGCCGTGCGACGGTCCGCCGCCCGACGCCGGCGTCACCCCGTTGGGCAACAGCGTGCCGACCGCTGCCAACGGCTCGGTCGCGCCCTTGGCGCCCGACCCCTCGGCGCAGCTCCGCACCATCCGTGCGCTCCGCGACGAGCGCTTCGACGTCCTCCACGTGCACGAGCCCATGTGCCCCGGGCCCACCATGACCGCGCTGTTGTTCAAGAACTCACCGCTCGTGGGCACCTTCCATGCCGCAGGGGTCAGCGCGGGCTATCGCTGGCTACGACCCGGCCCGCGGTTGCTGGCCGACCGGCTCGACCGTCGTTGCGCGGTGTCCGAGGACGCCCGGCGGCTGGCGGCCGAGGCCCTTGGTGGCGAGTACACCATGGTGTTCAACGGCGTGGAGATCGATCGCTTCGCCAAGGCGACCCCCTGGCCCACCGAGGGTCCGACCATCTTCTTCGTGGGCCGCCACGAGCCGCGGAAGGGGCTCGAGGTGCTGCTCGACGCGTTCGCCGACCTGCCGCCCGATGTTCGTCTCTGGATCGGCAGCGACGGGCCCGAGACCGCACGGTTGCAGGCCAAGGCCGCCGGCGACCCGCGGGTCGAGTGGCTGGGGCGGGTGACCGAGCGGGAGAAGGCCTCCCGCCTGCGGGGGGCGGACGTCTTCTGTGCGCCTTCGTTGCACGGAGAGTCCTTCGGGGTGGTGCTGCTCGAGGCCATGGCCGCCGGTTGCGCGATCGTCGCGAGCAACCTCCCCGGCTATGCCAACGTGGCCCGGTCCGACCGTGACGCCCTGCTCGTGCCGCCCGGTGAGTCGACGGCGCTCGCTTCCGCGCTCCAGCGCCTGTTGTCCGATCCGGTGAGGGCGGCCGATCTGGTCGCATCGGGCGAGGAGCGCGCCGCCACCTTCTCCATGGACCGTCTCGCCGAGATCTACCTCGAGATCTACCGCCAGCTGCTGTGAGGGCCGGACGACGACCGGCGGCCCTATGCTGATCGCGCCGCCGACCATCTCGTCGGCCCCCGCCCCGAAGGAGTTGCCATGACCGCAGTGCTGATCATCCTCGGTGTGATCGTGCTGTTCGCCATCATCCTGGTCGTCCTCTACAACGGCCTCGTCAAGCTGCGGAACCGCATCGAGAACGCCTGGGCGCAGATCGACGTGCAGCTCAAGCGTCGCTACGACCTGATCCCCAACCTGGTCGAGACGGTGAAGGGCTACGCCTCGCACGAGCGTGAGACCCTCGAGGCGGTCACGAATGCCCGCAACATGGCGGTGAACGCGCAGGGCCCCCAGGCACAGGCGCAGGCCGAGAACATGTTGAGTGGTGCCCTCAAGTCGCTGTTCGCGGTCTCTGAGGCCTACCCCGACCTCAAGGCCAACCAGAACTTCCTCAACCTCCAGGAAGAGTTGACCGGCACCGAAGGCCGCATCGCCTACGCGCGGCAGTTCTACAACGACTCCGTCTTCAAGTACAACACCAAGATCCAGACCTTCCCGGCCGTCCTGATCGCCGGGATGCTGCGCTTCACCGCCCGTGAGTACTTCGAGGCCGAGGACGAGGCACGCGGCCCCGTCCAGGTGTCCTTCGGTGCCGACGCGCCGCCCCCTGCGGCTCCTCCGCCGGCCGCGTCGTCTCCCGCCGCGCCTCCTGCGGCCCCGCCCGTGCCGGGCGCGCCGTCCTGATCCCCGCGCCCACCATCCGCCCCGCGGCAGTCGACCGGTAGCGCACCTTGCCCGTCTACGACCAGGTGACCGCCAACAAGCGCCGCTCGGCGGTCCTCACCTTCTTCTTCGTCGCGCTGGTGGTGCTCGTCTGCCTCGCGTTCAACTTCTTGTTGAACTTCGGGATCGCCGGGGTTGTCCTGGCCTTCGCCATCGCCGGCGGCTCGGCGTTCTTCGCCTACTGGAAGTCCGACTCGGTGGCGCTGTCCATGAGCCGGGCCCGGCCGGCGACCGTGGAGCAGTACCCGCGACTGCACAACGTGATCGAAGGGCTGTGCATCGCCAGCGGCCTGCCAAAACCACGGCTCTACATCATCGACGACCTGGCGCCGAACGCGTTCGCGACCGGGCGCAACCCCAAGCACGCCGCCGTGGCGGTGACCACCGGCCTGCTCGAGAAGATGAACCGCATCGAGCTCGAGGCGGTACTGGCCCACGAGCTGAGTCACATCAAGAACGACGACATCCTCGTGTCCACGCTCGCCGTCACCATGGTGGGCGTCGTCGCGCTTCTCGCCGACATCGGCGTGCGGATGCTCTTCTTCGGCGGAGGTCGCAGTCGCAGCAATGACAACAACGGCGGCGGCAACATCATCTTCCTCGTGATGGCGGCCCTCGCGCTCCTGCTGTTGGTTCTCTCGCCCATCATCGCCCGCCTCATGCAGTTCGCGGTCTCGCGGCGCCGTGAGGCGCTCGCGGACATGTCCGGCGTGGAGATGACCCGTTACCCGCCCGGGCTCATCTCCGCCCTCGAGAAGCTCAAGGACGACCAGACGGTGGTCACCAGTGCGTCCCGGGCCACCGCCCACCTCTGGATCGAGTCGCCACTGGCCCGCACACCCGAGGAGGGCAAGATGTCGAAGCTCAACCGGATGTTCGACACCCACCCGCCCCTCGACGAGCGCATCGCCGCGCTCCAGGAGCTCTGAGCGCGCTGTTCCGCGGGTCTCGCGTCGGACTCGTCGCGCCCCTGATCCTCCTGGCGGTCGTCTCCGGGGCGTGCGCGAAGCAGTCCGACCGGGCCGCGCCGGTGCCCGAGACCACGACGACGGTTGCGCCGGCGGCCCCGACCTTCCCCCTCACGGGCCTGCCGAGCGCCGACGAGGCCCGCCGGTCCCGGCCCGCCCTCGTGGTGAAGATCGACAACAACAACGGGGCGAGACCGCCGGTCGGCATCAACGCCGCCGACGTCGTCTACGAAGAGGAGATCGAGGCCGGCTTCACCCGGTTCGCCGCCATCTTCCAGTCCCAGGACGCCGATCCGGTGGGGCCGATCCGTTCGGCCCGGATCAGCGACGCCGAGCTGTTGGCGAACCTGAATCGGCCACTCTTCGCGTGGTCCGGCGCCAACCCCATCACCGCGGCGCAGATCCAGACAGCCGACCTCGTCGACGTCGGCTTCGACGCCGTCCCCGACGAGTACCACCGGGCCACCAACCGGCCGGCACCGTCCAACCTCTTCGCAGGCACGTCGGGCCTCTACCAGCACGCGGGCGACGCTCTTCCGTCGACCCCGCTGTTCCAGTACCTGCCGGCGGGTGCCACCTCACCCGAAGCCACCCCGGGGACGGGGGTGCCCGGCGCCGGAGGTCGCGTCGTGTACCGCTCGCGGGACATCGCCTACGTCTGGGACGCGTCCAAGCGGGGCTACGACCGTTTCCAGGACGGCACGCCCCACGCGGACGACGGGGGTGTCGTCGTGGCCCCCGAGAACGTGGTCTTCCTGTACATCGACTACGTGTGCTGCCCGAGCGTCCCGGGGACGCCCGAGGCCCAGACGCTCGGCGAGGGCGACGCGGCGGTGTTCACCGCCGGCAGGTTCATCGACGCCCGCTGGTCGCGGCCCACACCCGCCGACGTGTTCACCCTCACCGACACGGCGGGCGCCCCCGTGAGGCTCACCCCCGGGCGCACCTGGGTCGAACTGGCCAACATCGACTCCGGCAGCGCCATCGACGAGGCCGAGGCCTCCCAACTGCTCGATCTCGCCTCGCAGCCCATCGAGCAGGACCTGGGCACGCCGGAGCTCTGATACCGCTTCTACACTCGACGTCATGGCTGACAGCACGCAGGATTCCTCGGCAGTGGGTTCGACAGGACGCGAGACCGGCACCATGCGCGTGAAGCGGGGCCTGGCCGAGATGCTGAAGGGGGGCGTCATCATGGACGTGGTCGACCGCACCCAGGCCAAAGTCGCCGAGGACGCGGGAGCCACCGCCGTGATGGCCCTCGAGCGCGTGCCGTCCGACATCCGCCGCGACGGCGGTGTCGCCCGGATGAGCGACCCCGAGATGATCGAGGGCATCAAGGCGGCCGTCACCATCCCGGTCATGGCCAAGGCCCGCATCGGCCATTTCGCCGAGGCGCAGATCCTGCAGTCGCTCGGTGTCGACTACATCGACGAGAGTGAGGTGCTCACTCCGGCCGACGAGGCCCATCACATCGACAAGTGGGCGTTCACCGTTCCGTTCGTGTGCGGCGCCACCAACCTCGGCGAGGCCCTCCGTCGCATCAGCGAGGGTGCGGCCATGATCCGATCGAAGGGCGAGGCGGGCACGGGCAACATCGTCGAGGCGGTGCGCCACCTGCGGTCGATCCTGGGTGACATGGCCAAGATCACCCAGGCCGACTCGGCCGAGCTCTACGGCTGGGCCAAGGACCTGCAGGCCCCCGTCGGCCTGGTGCAGGAGATCGCAGAGACCGGCACGCTCCCCGTGCCCATGTTCTGCGCCGGCGGCATCGCCACGCCGGCCGACGCCGCGCTCGTCATGCAGTTGGGCGCCCAGGCCGTCTTCGTCGGCTCGGGGATCTTCAAGAGCGATCAGCCGGCCGTGATGGCCAAGGCCATCGTCGAGGCGGCCACCAACTTCCGCGATGCCGACATCCTCGCCAAGGTGAGCCGCGGGCTGGGGGCGGCCATGCCCGGCCTCGAGATCGACTCCCTCGACACCAAGCTCGCCGACCGGGGCTGGTAGTCGGCCGTCGGTCGTCCTCCCCGATGAAGGTCGGAGTACTCGCCCTCCAGGGTGCGTCCGCGCTCCACGCGGTCGCGCTCCGCTCGCTCGGTGCGGAACCGATCGAGGTGCGCACGCCCGACGCGCTCGCCGAGGTGGACGCCATCGTCCTGCCGGGCGGCGAATCGACGACGATCTCGATGCTGCTCGAGACCAACGGGTTGTTCGAGCCCCTGAGCGAGCGCCTGCGCTCGGGCCTGGCTGCATTCGGAACGTGCGCAGGGATGATCCTGCTGGCCGACCGGGTGATCGACGGTCGGCCCGACCAGCGCAGCCTGGCCGCCATCGACGTGGATGTGCGACGGAACGCGTTCGGGCGCCAGGTCGACTCGTTCGAGGCGCCACTTTCCATCGATGCAGTCGACGGCGGGCCGTTTCCCGCAGTCTTCATCCGGGCCCCCCTCATCGAGCGGGCCGGCGATGGTGTGGAAGTGTTGGCCACGGTCGACGGGTCACCGGTGCTGTGTCGCCAGGGCCGGGTACTGGTGGCCGCCTTCCATCCCGAGCTGTCGGACGACCTCCGACTGCATCGGCTGTTTCTCAACGTTGTCGACGAGCAGGAGTAGCAGCGATGTCCGGACACTCGAAGTGGGCCACGATCAAGCACAAGAAGGGTGCGGCCGACGCGGCACGGGGGAAGCTCTTCGCCAAGCTGATCCGCCAGGTCGAGGTCGCGGCGCGCGAGGGTGGCGGCGACATGGACGCGAACGCGTCGCTGCGCACGATGTACCAGAAGGCCCGCGACGCCTCGGTGCCCCTCGACACCATCGAGCGGGCCATCAAGCGGGGCACCGGCGACCTCGAGGGCGTGATCTACGAGCAGGTCACCTACGAGGGCTACGCACCCCACGGGGTCGCCGTGCTGGTCGAGGTGCTCACCGACAACCGCAACCGGACCGGGTCCGACATCCGCAGCCTCTTCACCAGGGGTGGAGGCAGCCTCGCCGAGCCCGGTGCGGTGAACTGGCTCTTCGAGCGCAAGGGCGTGGTGGTGCTTCCCCGCTCGGTCGACGAGGACGCGCTCATGGAGGTCACCCTCGAGTCCGGCGCGGACGACCTGGTCGACGAGGGCGACACCTGGCGGGTCACCTCGGGCCCGAGCGACCTGCCCGCTGTGCGATCCGCGCTCGAGGCGGCGGGCATCGCCTTCGACTCGGCCGACGTCACCATGGTGCCGAGCAACACCATCGAGCTCGACAGCGCCGAGGCGGCCAAATCGGTCCTCCGACTCATCGACGCCCTCGACGACCTCGATGACGTACAGGACGTCTACGCCAACTTCGACGTCCCCGACGAGATCCTTCAGGACCTCTGACGCAGGGCCGACACCGGTCGTCGGGGACCGTCAGATGCCGTCGGCCACGCCGAGCAGTCGTGCCCGGGTGACCACGCGCATGCCGCGGGACAGGCCGATGAGCGCGACGGCCCAGGCGACGGCCCCGATCCAGAGGGACGCCGCCCCCGCGCCGAAGAGAGCGCCGGTGGACTGGCTGTAGGCGACCATGATCAGCGGCAGGGTGACGAGGCCGGATGCCTGCTGGGCGGCGGCGGTGCTCTTGACCCTGGCCGAGAGCCGCAGCACCAGCGAAAGGGTGAGGGCGAGGAACGGGGGCACGACCCAGAGCATCAGGATCCACCACGCACGGGTGGGGAAGAACCAGCCGCCGACCTCGGGCCCGACGATCAGGTTGACCACCAGCGAGTAGACCCCGAAGCCGAAGAGCGTCGTCGCGTAGCCGGGGATCAGGCTGGCGATGAGCTTGCCCAGGTAGATCTCCCTGACCGCGGCGGGGGAGTGGGCGAGGAACTCGCCGGTCCCGCGCTCCCGCTCGCCCACGATGGTGGCGGCGCCGACGGCGGTCGAGATGGTGAGCGGCACCACGATGGCCACGGGGGCGAACAGGAAGACGGCCAGGGCGTACGCGGCACGGCCGGCGGGGGTGTCGCCCTGGATGGCGTCCTGCGCCTGCTGGGGGAGCACCTCGAGGGTGGTCGACAGCTGCTCGACCACGTTGATGTCGCCGACCCGTGTGATCGCCAGCAGCAACACCGTGGGGATGAACAGGAAGAAGATGGCACCCAGGATCATCATCGGCATCCAGAAGTCCTTGGCCTGGATGAGTTGGCGGAGGTCGGTGCGGGCGACGGTCCACACGCGGGGCCAGTTCACGCCGCACGTCCCTTCGTGCCCGCCGAGCGTTTCTCGGCGAAGGCCTCCCGGCCGTCGCGGACGGCGAAGTAGAGGTCCTCGAGCGAGGGTGTGTGGGGCTCGACCCGGGTCACCCGGACGCCGGCCTGGGCGAGGCTGAACACCAGATCCGGCACGCGGGCGAGGTCGTCGAGCTGGACCGTTGCCGACGCGCCCCCGGGTGGCCCCTGCGGGGAGTCCCCCCGGGCCCGGCGCTCGTAGGCCATGACGCCGTCGGCAGAGGCCAGTTGATCGAGGCCGGCAGGCTCCTCCGCGTCGAGCTTCACGACCGCGCCTGGCCAGTAGCGCCTGGTGAGGTCGTCGGGTGTGCCGGCGATCAGGTCGGCGCCGTCCTCCAGGACGACCACCTGCTCGGCCAGGCCCTCGGCCTCGAGCAGCAGGTGGGTGCACATGACCACGGTCGAGCCGCCGTCGGCCATCTCACGGATGAGCTCGAGCACCGCGTGGGACGACTCGGGGTCGAGGCCCGACGTGGGCTCGTCGAAGAGCAGGAGGTCGGGCCCGTGCATCACCGAGCGGGAGAGGGCGAGGCGTGTCTTCATGCCGGTGGAGTACCCGCCCACCTGCTGGTCGAGGGCGTCGTCGATGCCGAAGCGGGCGGCGGCCGACCGGATGGCGGCGTCGGCGGCGTCGGCGCGGCCGAGCCCGTAGAGCTCGGCGGCGTAGGCCAGGTTGTCGTAGCCGCTCAGGCGGTCGTAGAGCGCGGGCTTGGCAGAGACGACGCCGCACCGGGTCCGGACCTCCTCCCCGTCGACCGAGGGGTCGAGGCCGAACACCCGCACGGAACCGGAGTCGGGGTTGAGCGCGCCGGTGATCATGCGGATGGCGGTGGTCTTGCCGGCCCCGTTGGGGCCGAGGAGCACGGTGATGCTCTCGCGGCGGGCCGTGAGGTTCAGGTCCGTGAGCGCATCCACGTCGCCGAAGCGACGACCGACGTGGCGGAGCTCGACCGCCAGGTCGGCCGGCGGCTCGGCGGCAGGGTCGTCTTCGAGGTCGGGGCGCGCCGTGGTGAGGGTCACCCTTCGACCATCGGCATCTGCCATCCGCGCTGTAGCCCGCAGGAGCCGGTAATCTTGCGTACATATGTTCGTCCTGGGGATCGATCCCGGCTTGTCGCGCTGTGGCTACGGCTGCGTCGAGCGGCACCGAGACGGGCCCCGCGCCGTCGCGATCGGGGTCATCACCACGCCCCCCGCCGCCCCTCTCCCCGACCGGCTCGCCGAGCTCCAGGCCGAGCTCCGGGCGCTCATCACCGAGCTCCGGCCCGCCGCCGTCGCCGTCGAGCGGGTGTTCTTCCAGGTCAACGTGCGCACGGCCATGTCGGTGGGCCAGGCCAGCGGCATCGCCATGGCCGAGGCCGCGTCCGCCGGATGCCGCGTGGCGCAGTACACCCCCAACCAGGTCAAGGAGGCGGTCGCCGGTCATGGCTCGGCCGACAAGGAGCAGGTGCAGCAGATGGTGCAGACCCTCCTTCGGCTTCCCGAGCCCCCTCGGCCGGCCGACGCGGCCGACGCGGCCGCGCTCGCGCTCTGCCACCTCGCGTACGAGCCCTCGCGCCTTGCCGCCGAGCGGGCCCTGCGGTGATCGGCTCACTGCGGGGAACGCTGCTGGATCGGGGCGCCGACGCACGCGAGGTGCTGGTCGAGGTGGGTGGGGTGGGCTACCGGGTCACCGTCGCCCCGGCCACCGCCCACGGCGTCGGTGACCTGGGGGGCGAGGTGTTCCTCCACATCCACCACCACATCCGTGAAGACGCCCAGACCCTCTACGGCTTCGCCACCCGAGAGGAGCGTCGCTGCTTCGAGGCGCTGCTCGGTGCCCACGGAGTCGGTCCGGCGCTCGCGCTGGCGATCCTGTCCGTGCACGCGCCCGTCGGCCTCCAACAGGTGCTGGCCGACGACGACCTCGACGCGTTGTGCCTCGTGCCCGGCGTGGGCCGCAAGACCGCCACCCGACTCCTGGTCGAGCTCAAGTCCAGCCTCGACCTCGGTGACCTCGACCTCACCCGGCTCGACGTCGGCGACCCCGGGGCGCTCTCGTCCTCGCGTCGGGACGTGCACGATGCGCTGAGCGGGCTCGGGTACGGCGCCGACGAGATTCGCGACGCGCTGCACGACCTGCCCGACGAGGGCGACGCCGCGCTGCTCCTGCGTGTCGCGCTCCAGCGCCTGGCCGTGGCATCGTGATCGGGCAGGCGTCGTGATCGGGCGTCCCTGGTGATCGGGTCCGACGCATGACGGGATGGGAAGGGTGAGAGAAGAGCTGCTCACGCCACATGCGACCGAGGACGAGGCGCTCGACGAGGCCGTCGACGAGGTCGGGCTCCGGCCGCGCGACCTCGACGAGTTCGTCGGTCAGCGCGAGCTCAAGGAACGCCTCCGCATCATCCTCGAGGCCGCCCGCAAGCGCGGGCAGGCCGCCGACCACCTGCTGTTCGCCGGGCCTCCGGGCCTCGGCAAGACCACCCTGTCGAGCATCGTCGCCACCGAGATGGGCGTGGCCATGCATGTCACGTCGGGCCCGGCCCTCGACCGGGCCGGCGACCTCGCCGCCATCATCACCAAGCTCGACGAGGGCGACGTTCTCTTCATCGACGAGATCCACCGGCTCTCGCGTGCGGTCGAAGAGGTCCTCTACCCGGCCATGGAGGACTTCCAGCTGGACATCGTGCTGGGCAAGGGGCCCGCGGCCCGGTCCATCCGGCTCGACCTGCCCCGCTTCACCCTCGTGGGGGCGACCACCCGCACCGGCCTGATCACGGGGCCCTTGCGCGACCGCTTCGGACTCGTGGCGCGCCTCGACTACTACGAGGCGGACGACCTCGAGCTGATCGTGGGACGCACCGCCGAGATCCTGGGCGTGCCGGTGGACACGGCCGGTGGTCGCGAGATCGCGTCGCGGTCGCGCGGCACGCCACGTATCGCCAACCGCCTTCTGCGCCGCGTCCGCGACTTCGCCGAGGTGCGGGCCGAGGGTGTGGTCGACGAGGACACGGCGCATCGCGGCCTCGCGCTGTTCGGTGTCGACAACCTGGGTCTCGACAAGGTCGACCGGGCCATCCTGCTCGCGATCTGCGACCTGTTCAGCGGCGGCCCGGTCGGCCTGAAGACCCTCGCGATCAGCGTGGGCGAGCCGACCGAGACCGTGGAGGACGTCTACGAGCCCTTCCTCATCCAGCAGGGCCTGCTCATGCGGACACCCCAGGGGCGGGTCGTCACCCCCGCCGCATGGGCCCACGTCGGCCTCACGCCGCCGCCTCCCGAGCGTCGCGGAGCATCGCCGGCGGGCCCGGGTCTCTTCGACGCCGCCCCGCCGCTGTAGTCTCGGGTCCTCTGCACATCGACTTCAACAGCTCCGTTGGCCCCAGCCTGGGGGTCGAGGTCGAGTTCGAGCTCGTCGACCGCGACACCCGCCAGCTGGCCAGCCATGCTTCGGCGATCCTCGAGGCGATCGGCGCGGGCCATCCAGGTGGCGAGCACCCCAAGGCGAAGCACGAGCTGTTCGAGTGCACGGTCGAGGTCATCACCGGCATCTGCCACACCGTCCGCGAGGCGAAGGCCGACCTCGCCGGCACGCTGGACGAGGTGCGGGCCGAGGCCGACAAGCGCAACCTGGCCCTGCTCTGCTCGGGCACCCACCCCTTCTCCGACTGGCAGGACCAGGTCATCACACCCGACGACCGCTACCGGGTGCTGGTCGAGGAGATGGCATGGATGGCCCAACGGCTCCAGATCTTCGGCGTGCACTTCCATGTCGGCGTGCGCTCGCCGCAGAAGGCCGTGGCCATCGCCAACGCGCTGTCCGGCTACATCCCGCACCTGCTGGCACTGTCGGCCTCGAGCCCGTTCTCCGATGGCTTCGACACCGGCCTCGCGTCCAGCCGCAGCAAGATCTTCGAGGGCCTGCCCACCGCCGGGCTCCCCGAGCAGATCGTGAACTGGGCGGACTTCGAGCAGTTCATGGAGACGCTCGTGTCCGCCGAGGCGATCGGCACGGTCCGCGAGGTGTGGTGGGACATTCGGCCCCACCCCGACTTCGGCACCGTCGAGCTGCGGATGTGTGACGGCATCCCGACGCTCCGCGAGGTGGCGTCGCTGGCAGCGCTGGCCCAGTCGCTCGTGCACTGGCTCGACACCCTCCACGACCGGGGGTACCAACTGCCGATGCCCCGCGAGTGGATCCTCCGTCAGAACAAGTGGCGCGCCGCCCGCCACGGGCTCGATGCGGCGCTCATCGTCGATGACCAGGGTGCCTGCCAGCCCATCCGTGAGGGCATCTCCGAGCTGCTGGACGAGCTCGCCCCGATCGCGCAGCGCCTGGACTGCGTCGACGAGCTGGCCAGCGTGCGCGAGATCCTCCGGCACGGCGCCAGCTACGAGCGCCAGCGGACGGTCATGGCCGAGCACCACTCGCTCGTGGCCGTGGTCGACTCGCTCGTGCGTGAGCTCGACACCGACCAGCCAGGGTCGTTGGTGACCCGATGACCGCCGACTCCCTCGACACGCAGATCGATCGGTTCCTTGCCGGCCACGAGGAAGAGCTCATCGCCTTCCGGCGCCAGCTCCACGCCCATCCCGAGCTGAGCTGGCACGAGCACGAGACCACCGCGCTGGTGAACTCGCGGCTGTCGGTGGCGGGCCTGGCGCCCGAGCCGTTGACCACCGACACGGGACTCGTCCTCGATCTCGGCGACCCGGCCGCCGGCCCCACCGTGGCGCTGCGGGCCGACCTCGACGCCCTGCCCCTCGACGACGAGAAGGACGTTCCCTACCGCAGCACGGTTCCGGGGGTCTGCCATGCCTGCGGTCACGACGTCCACACCGCGATCCTGCTCGGCACCGCGCTGGCGCTGGCCGACATCCTGCCCGCGTCGGGTGTCGGCGGCCGGGTCCGGCTGCTCTTCCAGCCGGCCGAGGAGGCCATGCCCGGCGGGGCCGACCTCCTCGCCCGCACCAGCGTCATCGACGATGTCGACGTCATCTACGCGCTGCACTGCGACCCGTCGCTCGACGTCGGCCTCGTCGGCATGCGGGTCGGCCCCATCACCGCGGCGGCCGACCGCATCCTGATCCGCCTCCACGGCCCGGGGGGGCACACCGCCCGGCCGCACCTCACCGCCGACCTGATCCACATCGCCGGCCGCATCATCGGTGATCTCCCCGCGGGGTTCGCCAAGCTCTCGGACCTCCGCGATGCGCCCACACTGGTGTTCGGCTCGGTGCAGAGCGGCCATGCCGCCAACGTCATCCCGTCGAGTGCGGTGCTCATGGCCACGTTGCGGACCCAGGGCCGCGAGACCTGGGACGAGGCGCCGGTGGTGATCGAGCGCCTCCTGGCCTCGATCGTGGCACCGTTCGGGGCCACGTACGAGCTCGACTACCAACGAGGGTCGCCGCCCACGGAGAACGACGAGCGAGCCACCGAGGTCTTCCGGGACGCGGCCCGGCTCGCGCTCGGGCCCGAGGCCGTGGTGCCCACGGCCCAGAGCGTGGGCAACGAGGACTTCTCGTGGTTCCTCGAGAAGGTGCCCGGCTCGTACGCCCGGCTCGGCGTCCGACCACGCGGAGCCACCAAGGCCCTCGACATCCATGCCAGCACCTTCGATGTCGACGAGTCGGCCATCGCGGTCGGGGTGCGTCTGCTCACCCGAACGGCACTGACGGCGCTCACCGCGTATGGGGAGGACTGATCTCGCGGCGCCGACCGTCGCTTTCGACTACGTGCTGGACCCGGCGGCCATCGCCCAGGTGCCGCTGGAGCCGCGGGATTCGGCCAGGCTCCTCGTCGATCGCGGCCCATCGATGCCGGCCGAGCACCGGGTCGTGTCCGATCTCCCCGATCTCGTCGGCGAGGGCGACCTGCTGGTCGTCAACGACACGCGTGTGCGGTCGGCGCGCCTCCACCTGAGGAAGGCCACCGGCGGGGCCGTCGAGGTCCTCCTGCTCGAGCGCCTGGTCGGCGACGGCACGGGCTGTTCCTGGGAGGCCCTCGTGCGCCCCGGGCGCCGGGTGCGGCCGGGCACGCGCCTGTCGGGGCCGGGTGCCGACGGCTCCCAGGTCGATGTCGTCGAGGTCGGCGGGCATCTGGCCGACGGCCGACGCGTGATCGAGTTGCTGCGCCCGGAGGACGAAGTGCTGGCCGTCGGCGAGGTCGCGCTGCCGCCCTACATCCACGAGCCGCTGGTCGATCCCGAGCGCTACCAGACGGTGTACGCGAATCGGCCGTCGTCGGTGGCCGCGCCCACGGCCGGCCTGCACCTCACGACGGCGGTGCTCGCCCGCTGCATCGAACGCGGGGCCAGGGTCGCGACGGTCGAGCTCGCGGTCGGTCTGGGGACCTTCCGGCCGATCATGGTCGATGACGTGGCCGACCACCGGGTGCACGTCGAGCAGTACCGCGTGCCCGAGGAGACCATGGCCGCGTGCGATGCCGCGAGACGGGTGGTGGCGGTGGGGACGACCACGGTCCGGGCGCTCGAGAGCGCGGCCGCGAGCGGCGCGCTCGAAGGTCCGACCGACCTCTACATCCGACGCGGCCACCACTTCGGGGTCGTCGGAGCCCTCTTGACGAACTTCCACGTGCCCCGGTCGTCGCTGCTGGTGCTCGTCGACGCCTTCGTGGGCGACCGATGGCGGGCGCTGTACGCGACGGCCCGGGCCGAGGGCTACCGGTTCCTCTCGTTCGGCGACGCCATGTTCCTGCCCGGCCCGCCATTCGACGCCGATCGGGGAGGGGAGCCCTGAGCCTCCTCATGCGGGTCGACGCGACGGACGGGCCGGCACGGGCCGGCACGGTCGTGACGTCGCGTGGTTCCTTCGCCACGCCCTGCTTCATGCCGGTCGGCACACGCGGTGCCGTCCGAACCCTGTCGAGCCCCGACCTCGAAGGCCTCGGTGCCTCGGTGGTGCTCGCCAACACCTACCACCTGATGCTGCGGCCGGGCGCCGGGATCGTCGAGGGCCTGGGTCGCCTGCACCGGTTCATGGGCTGGGACGGTCACCTGCTCACCGACTCCGGCGGCTATCAGGTCTTCTCGCTCGACCCGTCGGTGGACGACGACGGTGTCACGTTCCGCTCGACCTACGACGGCAGCACCCACCGGCTGACCCCCGAAGGCGCCGTCGAGGTCCAGGCGGCGCTCGGGGCCGACATCACCATGGTGCTCGACGTGTGCCCGCCGTGGCCGGCCACCGATGCCGCGGTGCAGACGGCGGTCCGGCGTACGGCCGAATGGGCGGCGAGGGCCCGAACGTCCCACGGGACCGCGCTCGACACCGGCCGGGCGCCGGCCGGCCAGAACCAGTTCGGCATCGTGCAGGGTGGCGTCGACGTGGGCCGACGGGTCGAGAGCACCGAGCGGACCCTCGCTGTCGGCTTCGACGGCTACGGCATCGGTGGGCTCTCTGTCGGGGAGCCCCGCGACCTGCTGTTGCCCGCGCTGGCGGCCACGACGGCGCTCCTGCCCGCCGACCGGCCGCGCTACCTGATGGGGGTGGGCGACCCCGTCGGGCTCGTCGAGGCCGTCGCGCTCGGCGTCGACCTCTTCGACTGCGTGTTGCCGACCCGTCTGGCCAGGCACGGCACCGTCCTCACGTCGGTCGGGCGGCTCAACGTGAAGAACGCCGCCAACGCCACCGACGACGGCCCGCTCGACCCGGCCTGTCCCTGTGAGGTTTGCCGACGCTGGTCGAGGGGCTACCTCCGCCACCTGCTGTCGGTCACCGAGCCCACGGGCGCTCGGCTGGTGACCCTCCACAACCTGGCGTGGACCTTCGCGCTGGTGCGGTCGGCGCGGGACGCCATCTTCAACGGCACCCTCGGCGCCCTGCGATCCGACATCGCCGCGGTTTGGGGCTAGCCTGACCCGCCGGTTGCCGACGTGTACGTGCCTCGGCGCCCCACCCCTGTCTCCGACCCGCCGGACCCCCCATGCAAATCGTCCTCCTGCTGTTGATGATCCCCGCTTTCTACTTCCTGTTGATTCGCCCCCAGCAGCAGAAGGTGAAGGAGCATCAGCAACTCGTCGCCTCGCTCGAGGTGGGTGACGAGATCATGAGCACCGGAGGTGTCTACGGCCAGGTCACCGCCATCGACGGCGACGTGATGCTTCTGGAGGTGGCCGACGGTGTCGAGTTGCGCATCGCCCGTGACGCGGTGGCCGAACTGGTCGAGTACGAATCGCCGGGCGACGATGACTCGGATGCCGATGCGGCATCCGGCAAGTCGTAGCAGGGGCCTGCATTGAAGCGGAAGGGCCTGCGCGGTCTCATAGCGTTCCTCATCTTGGTGTTCGGTACCTTCGGCGCGGTGCTGGCGCTCGACTACAAGCCGCTCCTTGGCCTCGACCTCCAAGGTGGCGTGTCGGTGGTCCTCCAGCCGGCCAACGACGTGCCGAGCGACCAACTCGACCAGGCGATCGACATCATCCGGAGCCGGGTCGACGCCCTGGGCGTGGCCGAGCCCGACATCTCCCGTCAGGGAGACACGATCCTCGTCCAGCTTCCCGGTGTGGAGAACCAGAGCCGGGCGCTCGACCTGGTCGGTCAGACCGCCGAGCTGCGCTTCCGCCCCGTCTGCGGCGTGCTGCCGGGGCCGGGGGCAGAAGCGACCACCCCGACGACGCCGACGACGCCGACCACCGCCGCGGGGGGTTCGACCACGAGCGTCCCCGGAGGGGCGACGACGAGCATCCCGACCACGAGCTCCTCGGCCACCGACGGCACGGTCGGCCTGCCTCCTCCGGGCTTCGTGGAGGGCGAGAGCGCTGCCGGGCTCCAGACCGGCACCACCGAGGCACCGGCCGCGACGACGGCACCGGCCGCCACGGCCACGACCGGCCCGGCCGGATCGGACGTGCCGTCGACCGCCGTCCCCGTTCCCGCCACCACCGACGGGGCGGTTTCGGGATGCACCGCCCCGCCCACCGATCTCAACAGCAACGGCATCACCCGTCGGGTCGATGATCGGGCACGGGACTCGGTGATCCTGCCCGAAGTCGACCCGAACTGCGACGTCGATCCCGCCGATCCCACGAAGTGCTGGGTGCAGCTGTACTGGATGGGGCCCACCGCGCTCAAGGGCGATGCCCTGAGCGATGCCTCGGCCACCTTCCCGAACAACGAGTGGCTGGTGAACCCCGTCTTCAAGGCCGGGGCCGACGGCATCGACAAGTTCAACGCCGTCGCGGGCCAGTGCAACACGGGCGCGCCGACCTGCCCCAGCAAGCAGTTGGCCATCGTGCTCGACGGGCAGGTGATCTCGGCCCCGACCATCAACGAGCCGTCGTTCTCACGCGATCAGATCCAGATCAGCGGGAGCTTCGACGAGGGCAGCGCGAAGGACCTCGCCCTGGTGCTCCGCTACGGATCGTTGCCGGTCGAGCTCGAGCCGCAGCAGACCCAGACCGTCTCGGCCACCCTCGGCAAGGACGCCCTGCAGGCCGGCCTGGTGGCCGGCCTCATCGGCCTGGCGATCGCCACCTTGTTCATGGTCCTGTACTACCGGCTGCTCGGGGTGGCGGCGATGCTCAGCCTCGTCATTGCCGCCATGATGCTCTACACGATCATCGCCTACCTCGGCGAGACGCGGGGCCTGGCACTCACCCTCTCGGGGGTGACGGGCATCATCGTGTCCATCGGCATCTCCCTCGATTCCAACGTGGTGTACTACGAGCACCTGAAGGAGGACGTGCACAACGGTCGGACCCTGCGCTCCTCGGTCGACCGCTCGTTCTCCTCGGCCTTCTCCACCATCGTCAAGGCCGACTCAGCGTCGCTCATCGGTGCCGCGATCCTGTACTTCCTCACCGTGGGCGCCGTGCGCGGCTTTGCGTTCTACCTGGGGCTCGCGGCGCTGCTCGACCTCGCCGCCTTCTACTTCCTGCTCCGACCGATGGTCTCGCTCATGGTGCACAGCAAGCGGCTGGGCAACCGTCCCGGCTGGTTCGGGATCCCCGAGCGACGGGCCACCGCCGATGATCTCGAGCTGGCCACCGAGGGGGCATCGTGATGGGAACGCTGTCGCGGCTGTACCGGGGCGAGAACGACTACGACTTCCGCAAGCTCTGGAAGGTCGGCATCCCCCTGTCGATCTTCCTCGTGCTGCTGAGCCTCGCCTCGCTGTTCACCCGGGAGCTCAACCTCGGCATCGACTTCGAGGGCGGCGGCGTGTGGGAGGTGCCCACCCAGGAGCTGTCGGTGGGCGACGTCCGCGACGCGATGCGCACCGTCGGCGAGGCTGAGGCGAAGATCCAGACGCTCACCAATCAGGCGGGCGACCGGGTGATCCGCGTGCAGGCGGGTGTCGACGCGGTCACGCGCAGCGGCGAGATCACCGAACTGCTCGCCAGCACCGCCGACGTCGAGGCCGGCGAGATCAGCGTGAGCACGGTGGGGCCGTCCTGGGGTGACAACATCACCGACAAGGCCGTGCGCGCCCTGGTCTTCTTCCTCATCATCCTCGGCCTCTACATCACGCTGCGCCTCGAATGGCGCATGGCCGTCGGCGCCCTCCTGGCGGTCGTGCACGACATCATCATCAGCGTCGGCGTGTACTCGGTGTTCGGTCTCGGGGTCACACCGGCCACGGTCGTCGCCTTCCTCACGATCCTCGGGTTCTCGCTGTACGACACGATCGTCGTCTTCGACAAGGTGCAGGAGAACCAGGCGCGCGTCGGCCTGGCCAACCGCACCACCTACACGGGCCTGATGAACCTCTCGCTCAACCAGACCCTGATGCGCTCGGTGAACACGACGTTCGTCACGATCATCCCGGTGATCTCGCTGCTGATCATCGGCGCCGGCCTCCTGGGCGCCGTCAGCCTCGAGGAGTTCGGGCTCGCCCTCCTGGTCGGCCTGCTCAGCGGCGCCTACTCGTCGCTCGTGGTCGCGGCGAGCGTCGTAGCGGCCCTGAAGGAACGAGAGCCGCGGAACCGCGCCCTCCGGGAGCGGCTCGAGCGGGCGGAGGGTGGTTCTGTGCCGGTGACCGGTGTCCGCGAGCGGGCGTCGGTGTCGGTGTCATCGCGTGCGGCGGCGGCGAGGGCGGCGCGACCTTCGGCGCCGGCCGCCGGCGCCGAAGGGGTCTCGACGACCCCGGTGGCCCCGACGGGCACCGCCATCCCGCCCCGTCCCCGCAAGAAGAAGAAGCGCTGAGCCAGCCTCTATGCTGACCTGATGGCGGCTGATGCCGAGTGGCTCAAGGATCACATCCGGGACATCCCTGACTTCCCCACGCCGGGCATCGTCTTCAAGGACATCTCGCCGCTCCTGGCCGACGTCGATGCCTTTCGGTTCACGATCGATGCCTTGGCCGACCACTTCGCCGGGTACGAGGTCGATCGGGTGATCGGCATCGAGGCCCGCGGGTTCATCCTCGGCGCGCCCGTCGCCTACCGGCTGGGCGCGGCCTTCGTGCCGGTGCGCAAGCCCGGCAAGCTGCCCCACGAGGTCGAGGGCCAGGAATACGACCTCGAGTACGGGACCGACCTGCTCGAGGTGCACCGTGACTCGATGGTGGAGGGGCACCGGGTGGCGATCATCGACGACGTGTTGGCGACCGGCGGCACCGCCGCGGCCACCGCCAGCCTCGTCGCCAAGCTGGGGGGCGAGGTCGCGGGCTTCGGCTTCCTCATGGAGCTCGGGTTCCTGAACGGCCGGGACCGCCTCGGCGGCCGAGACGTCGTGTCGCTGCTCACCTACCGCTGAGCCGCCGTGGCCACCACCGTCGATCGCGTCCTACCCTGGCGACGGCACAGTGTGCCGGCGGCCGTCGAGCTGAAGCCGTTGCTCGACGCGTTCCGGCGGCACCACCCAAAGGCGTCGAGCGCGCTCATCACTCGGGCGTACCAGCGCGCCGCCGCCGCCCACGAGGGACAGTTCCGCAAGTCGGGCGACCCGTACGTCACCCACCCCCTGGCCGTGGCCACGATCGTGGCCGATCTCGGCCTCGACGAGGACACCGTGGCCGCGGCGCTGCTCCACGACGCCGTGGAGGACACCCTGGTGGATCTCGACGGCCTACGAGACGAGTTCAACCCGGTCGTGGCGTCCATCGTCGACGGGGTCACGAAGCTCGAGCGGCTCGACTTCGAGACCAAGGAGGCCCAGCAGGCGGCCACCATCCGCAAGATGTTGGTGGCCGTCGCCGAGGACCTGCGGGTGCTGATCATCAAGCTCTCCGATCGCCTGCACAACATGCGGACGATCGCGGCGATGCCCGAATGGAAGCAGCAGCGAACGGCCCGGGAGACCCTCGACGTGTACGCGCCGCTGGCGCACCGCTTCGGAATGCAGGACATGAAGCAGCAGCTCGAGGACCTCGCGTTCGCGGCCCTGCACCCCAAGCGCTACGCCGAGATCGACCACATGGTGTCGATCCGGGCCCCCGAGCGCGACCTCTACCTGGCCCAGGTGCTCGAGGAGGTCCGCCAACGGATGGTCGAGCTCGGCATCGATGCGGAGGTGACGGGGCGACCGAAGCACCTCTGGAGCATCTACGAGAAGATGGTGGTCAAGGGTCGCGAGTTCGACGACATCTTCGACCTCGTGGGCATCCGGGTCATCGTCGAGACGGTGAAGGACTGCTACGCGGCCGTCGGCTCGATCCATGGCACCTGGCACCCGGTGCAGGGACGCTTCAAGGACTACGTGGCGATGCCGAAGTTCAACCTCTACCAGTCGCTGCACACAACGGTGATCGGGCCCCAGGGCAAGCCTCTCGAGGTGCAGATCCGCACTCGCGAGATGCACGGTCGTGCCGAGATCGGTGTGGCCGCCCACTGGACCTACAAGGACCCGTCCCCGGCCGGCGATGTCGTCTGGCTCAACCGGATCATCGACTGGCAGCAGGAGACGTCGGACCCCGGCGCGTTCATGGCAAACCTGAAGATCGACCTCGACCAGGACGAGGTCTATGTCTTCACGCCCCAGGGCGACGTCGTCACGCTCCCCTTGGGTGCCACGCCCATCGACTTCGCGTACACGATCCACACCGAGGTGGGCCACGCCTGCATCGGGGCCAAGGTCGACGGGCGCCTGGTGGCCCTCGAGTCGCCGCTGCGCTCGGGGGCCACCATCGAGATCTTCACGGCCAAGACGGGTAGCTCGGGGCCGTCCCACGACTGGCTCAACGCCGTGGTGACCCGGCGCGCCGCGAACAAGATCAGGCAGTGGTTCTCGCAGGGGCGGCGGGAGGATGCCATCGAGAACGGTCGCGACGAGGTGCAGCGTGCCCTCCGGCGCGAGGGAGTCCCGATCCGGACGCCGGCGGCGACCAAGCTGGTCGCCGATGTGGTGGCCAGCCTCAACTACGCCGACCTCGACGCCCTGTACGCGGCGGTGGGCGAGCGTCACGTCTCGCCGCAGGCCGTCGCCGCACGGGCGACCCGCCTGCTCCACGGTGGCGACCCCGGCCGCGAGGTGCAGCTGCCGACCACGGTTCGCCGTCCCCGCCGGTCGACCGACGGCGCGGGCGTGCACGTCGAGGGCCTCGACGACGTCATGGTGCGCCTGTCTCGTTGCTGCACCCCGGTGCCGGGCGACGAGATCATGGGTTTCGTGACGAGGGGCCGGGGGGTCTCGGTGCACCGGACCGACTGTGCGAACGCCGTTTCGCTGACGACCGGGCAGACCGATCGGCTCATCGAGGTGGAGTGGGACGAGGCCCACAACGGCATGTTCGTGGCGTCGATCGAGGTGAAGGCCCTCGATCGACGGTCGCTGCTGGGCGACGTGTCGTCGGTGTTCGCCGGGTACCAGGTGAACATCCTCGGTTCCACCACCCGCACGGGCACCGACCGCGTGTGCAAGATGCACTTCGACGTCGAGTTGGGCGATCCGTCGCACCTCGAATCGGTGATCAGCAGCATCAAGGGCATCGAGAGCGTGTACGACGCCTACCGGGTGCTCCCCGGCTCCTGACGCACCGGCCGGGCGGTGCCGGCCGCGGCATCGTGCCGGAGGCGCCCCGACGGAGGAGGAGCCGATGGGAGGGCGTCCGACGGAGGAGGAGCCGATGGGAGGGCGTCCGGTAGCCTCGAAGGCCGTGGCCGATCCGTTTCCCGCGGGTGCCACGGCGGAAAAGGAGCCCCACCGATGACGGCCGTCCCGGCAGCAGGCATGAGAACGGACTACTGCGGCGAGCTGCGCGCCGACGATGCCGGCCGCGAGGTGTCGGTCTGCGGATGGGTCGCCACCCGACGCGAGCACGGCGAGCACCTCGCCTTCATCGACGTGCGGGACCGCACGGGCGTGGTGCAGTGCGTGGTCGACGGCGCGAGCGACCTGCGCAGCGAGTACGTGGTGCGGGTCAGCGGCAGCGTGCGACGCCGCCCGGCTGGCACCGTCAACCCCGGGCTGCCCACGGGCGAGGTCGAGATCGGCGACGCCACCGTCGAGGTGCTGTCGGCGGCCGAGCCGCCTCCCTTCCCCCTCAGTGGCCGGGTCGAGACCGACGAGACCCTTCGCCTGCGCCACCGCTACGTCGACCTGCGCCGCGACCGCCTCCAGCGCAACCTGGGCATCCGGGCGGCGGTGAACACGGCGCTGCGGCTGGCCATGGTGCGCCAGGGCTTCACCGAGGTGGAGACCCCGATGCTCATCGCCTCGACGCCCGAGGGGGCCCGAGACTTCGTGGTGCCGTCGCGGCTGCACCCCGGCTCGTTCTACGCCCTGCCCCAGAGCCCGCAGCTCTTCAAGCAGCTCTGCATGGTGGGAGGCCTCGACCGCTACTTCCAGATCGCCCGTTGCCTCCGCGACGAAGACCTTCGGGCCGACCGCCAGTTCGAGTTCATGCAGCTGGATCTCGAGGCCAGCTTCGTGGGTCAGGACGAGATCCTTGCCTTCACCACCGAGGCCGTGCTCGACGCCGTCCAGGCAGTCACCGGCGAACGGCCGGGGGAGATCCCGGTGATGACCTGGCACGAGGCCATGGAGCGCTTCGGCAGCGACAAGCCCGACGTCCGCTTCGGCATGGAGCTGGTCGAGCTCACCGGGCTCTTCGCAGGCACGGGCTTCAACGCGTTCAAGGCGCCGTGCGTGAAGGCGATCAAGGTCGACGGTGGCGCCGATCGCACCCGCAACCAGCTCGACGGCCTCACAGACGACGCCAAGCGGTGGGGCGCCAAGGGACTGGTGTGGATGAAGGTCGAGCAGGGGGCCACGGTGTCCTCGCCGGTTGCCAAGTTCCTCACGCCGGACGAGATCGCCGGCCTGCTGGCGGCCACCGGTGCCGAGCCGGGCGACCTCATGCTCCTGGTCGCCGACGAGCGGGACGTGGTGCGCCATGTGCTCGGCCTGCTCCGTCTGGCGCTCGGACGACCACCCGTCACCGAGGGCGGCCTCCACTTCTTGTGGGTCGTCGAGTTCCCGCTCTTCGAATCGATCGACGAGGACGGGCGCCCCGTCTCGGCACACCACCCCTTCACCATGCCGCACCCCGAGGATCTGGCCCTGCTCGATGTGGGCGGCCAGGACCTCCTGGCCATCCGGTCGCAGGCGTACGACCTCGCGCTCAACGGGTGGGAGCTCGGCTCCGGCAGCGTCCGGATCCACCGGGCCGAGGTGCAGTCGAAGGTCTTCTCGGCGCTCGGTATCGGCCCCGAGGAGGCGCAGGCCAAGTTCGGGTTCCTGCTCGAGGCCTTCCGGTACGGAGCGCCGCCCCATGCGGGATTCGCGTTCGGCACCGATCGGCTGGTGGCCCTCCTGGCCGGCGAGGAGAACATCCGCGAGGTGATCGCGTTCCCGAAGACGCAGTCGGGCGCCGATCCGCTCACGTCGGCACCCACCCCGATCGATCCGGCGGCCCTCGCCGAGCTGGGCCTGCGTGTGCTCCCGCCGAAGAGCTGATCGTCAGCGCGTGAGCTCGACCACCACGCTCCCTGGCTGAGCAGTGGGGAACGCCGGCTTCTTCCCGGCCAGGACCGTGTCCGGCCGGCGGTGGACGACCATTCGCAGGTGATCGGGGCCGCGGCGGGCGGTCGCGTTGTCGGCACCCATGCCCGTCACCTCGTAGCCGAGCCGCTCCAGTTCGTCGCGCATCGCCGCCGCGACGGCCTCCGGCTCGTGGCCCGTGGTCATGAGCAGCACCTCGCTGTCGGTGAGCGTCCGCCCTTCGACGGTGGTGAGGGGCAGGAGATCGCAGGGCAGCGAGATCCCGGACAACGCCTCCAGCAGCGAGGCGGCCCCGGCATCACCGCCGGACGGAGCGGAGCGCGCCGCCGGGGTCGGCATGGCCCCGCCGGCGGTCGTGGCGCCTGGGTGGGGGGGCGGGGCCCCGTCCGGGGCGGTTGGCGGTGGGGCCCAACGCACGGCCTTCGGCGCACCCGGAGCCATCCGCGACCCGGCCCGCGTCCTGCGACCGACGAGGCGCCGGATGAAGAACGCGACACCGACGACCAGCCACGCGTAGAACAGCAGCACCACCGGGGTCGGCACCCATCGATCGTGGCACACCGGTGCACCCACCCGGCGTGCCTTCGGCAGACAACGCGGCCGGTTACCCTCCGCTGGGATGGCCAACGACCTCTTCGGCGCGGCGGCGGACGAGCGTCTCCGGCGGCGAGCGCCGCTCGCGGATCGCCTGCGACCGGCGACCCTCGATGACGTGGTGGGCCAGGAGCACCTGCTCGGGGTGGGTCGACCGTTACGGGCGCTCGTGGATGCCGACCGCCTCTCGTCGGTCATCCTCTGGGGCCCGCCGGGGACGGGCAAGACCACCCTGGCGCGCCTCCTGGCGTCGCGGTCGTCGAAGGCGTTCGTCGCCTTGTCCGCGGTCACCGCCACGGTGAAGGACGTTCGCGAGGTCACCACCGCCGCCGAGCGACGGTTGGGCGAGCACGGTCAGGGGACGATCCTGTTCCTCGACGAGGTCCACCGCTTCAACAAGGCGCAGCAGGACGCGCTCCTCCCGGCGGTGGAAACCGGTCTCCTGGTCTTGGTCGGGGCCACGACCGAGAACCCCTATTTCGAGGTCAATCCGCCCCTGCTGTCGCGTTCGACCCTGTTCCGGCTCGAGCCGCTGGACGAGGCGGCGCTCCGCCGACTGCTGGAACGAGGCCTCGCCGCCGAGGAGGCCACTGCGGCCGACGAGGCGCTCGACCTGCTCGTCCTGCGCTCGGCCGGCGACGGGCGTCACGCGCTGACCGCGCTGGAGGTGGCGGTGGCCCTGGCCTCCGACGCGAGCGGCCCTCAGGCAGGCGCGTCCCGACACGTGACCGAGGCGCACGCAGAGGCCGCGCTCGACACCAAGGCGCACCGTTACGGTCGCGACGACCACTACGACGTGGTGAGCGCGTTCATCAAGAGCATTCGTGGCTCCGATCCCGATGCCGCCCTCTACTGGTTGGCCCTGATGCTCGAAGCAGGGGAGGACGCCCGATTCATCGCCCGCCGCCTGGTGATCCTCGCGTCCGAGGACGTGGGGCTGGCCGATCCTCAGGCCCTGGTGCTCGCCGACGCGGCGGCACGGGCGCTGGAGTTCGTCGGCCTGCCAGAGGCCAGGCTCAACCTGGCGCAGGCCACGATCTACCTGGCCGTCGCGCCCAAGTCGAACCGGGTGACGGTCGCGTTCGGCCGGGCGGTGTCGGACGTGCGCGACCAGCCGCGCGGTGACGTGCCCACCCATCTACGCGACGGGCATTACCGGGGCTCGGCCGCGCTGGGTCACGGGGTGGGCTACGAGTATCCTCACGACGATCCACGCGGGTGGGTCCCCCAGGACTACCGACCGGAGCATCTGGCCGGCCGGGTCTACTACGAGCCCACACCGCACGGTGCCGAGGAGGAGGTCGCCCAGCGCATGCACGAGCGACGAGAAGGCGGACGAGAGGCGGCGTCGTCATGAGCGCCGTCGAGATCACCGCCCTGGTCGTGGCGGTGGCCTGCACGGTCGCCCTCTGTGTGCTCGTGGCGGCCGTGGCGTGGCTCGCCAGGGCCGTCAGGGCCCTCAACGCGGAAGTCGACCATCTGCGGCGCGAGACCCTGGTCACCGTCGCGGCCCTCCAGGACGCGGTCGGTCGTGCCGATGCGGAGCTCGAACGGACCGACGGCCTGCTCGACGCGGCAGAACGGGTCACCGCCGCGGCCGAGACCAGGGCGCGGCTCGCGAGAGAAGCCTTCTCGACGCCGGTGATCAAGGTGCTGGCGCTGGCCGCGGGCACGAACCGCGCCGCCCGGCGCCTACGGAAGACCGGTTGAGTCGATGATCAAGCGTCTGGTCTGGTTCCTCGTCGGTGCCACTGCGGGCATCGCGGCGTGCCTGTGGGCGTTCACGGTCGGTCGTAGGACGGTGCGCCGGCTGGCGCCGACGCAGGTCGTCGGTGAGGTGTCGACGGGGGTCCGATCCCTCCTCGATGATCTGCGCGACGCCGTGACCGAGGGGCGGTTGGCGATGCGCGAACGGGAGGCAGCGCTGCGGGCCGAGCTCGAACGCGTCGAACGGCCCCCGTCCGCCCGCCCCGCGCTGCCGGCCAAAGCTTCCCTGAACTGACCCTCGCGCCCCTACATTGTCGGGGTGCAGGCCAACGAGCTGCGACGTGCGTTTCTGGGGTTCTTCGAGGAGCGGGGCCACACCGTGGTGCCCTCGGCGAGCCTCATCCCTCACGACGCCACCGTGCTCTTCACCATCGCGGGCATGGTGCCGTTCGCTCCCTATTTCATGGGTGACGAGACGGCGCCGTACGCCCGGGCGACGTCGGTGCAGAAGTGCGTCCGCGCCGGCGGCAAGCAGAACGACCTCGACGAGGTGGGCCGCACCACCCGGCACCTGAGCTTCTTCGAGATGTGCGGCAACTTCAGCTTCGGTGACTACTTCAAGGAGCGGGCGATCCCGCTCGCATGGGAGTTCCTCACCGAGCGCCTCGGGCTCGATGCCGAGCGGCTCTGGATCACCGTTCACCTCTCCGACGACGACGCAGAGCGCATCTGGCGCGATGACGTCGGCGTGCCCGCCACGCGCATCCAGCGACTCGACGAGGACAATTTCTGGCGCATGGGTGACACGGGGCCGTGCGGGCCCTGCTCCGAGATCTTCTGGGACAAGGGTGCGGCCTACGGGGCCGACGGCGGCCCGGCTCACGGCGGTGAGGAGCGGTTCGTCGAGATATGGAACCTCGTGTTCATGGAGTTCGACCGCCGGGCCGACGGGACGATGTCGCCGTTGCCGAAGCCCAGCATCGACACCGGTTTCGGCCTCGAGCGCAACCTGGCCGTGCTCCAGGGTGTCGACTCGGTGTTCGACACCGACGAGCTCGCCCGGCTGATCGGTCGGGCGGCCGAGCTCACCGGTGTGGCCTACGGTGCGACGGCTGCGTCCGACGTGTCGCTGCGGATCCTCGCCGAGCACGCCCGCACGATGACCTTCCTCGTGAGCGACGGCGTGTTCCCCTCCAACGAGGACCGGGGCTACGTGCTGCGTCGCATCATGCGGCGTGCGGTGCGCCACGCCTACCTCCTCGGTGTCGACGCCGTGGTCACCCCCGAGCTCGTGGACGAGGTGGTCGACGTGATGGGCGACGACTACCCCGATCTCCGCAAGAACCACGACTTCGTGCGAGGCGTCGCCGACCGGGAGGAGCGGCGCTTCCGTGAGACCCTCAAGACGGGTTCCGTGCTGCTCGACGATGCGCTGGCCGGCGTGAGCCGGGGCGGGATGCTCGACGGCCGCGTGGCCTTCACCCTGCACGACACCTACGGGTTCCCCCTCGAGGTCACCCAGGAGATCGCCTCGGAGCGCGGCTTCGCGGTCGACACCGTCGGCTTCGACCGTGCGATGGCCGAGCAGCGCACGAGGGCCAAGGACGCTCGCAAGAACGCAGGGACGGCAACCGGTGACATCGATGCCTACCAGGAGGTCGCCGACCAGTTCGGGCCCACGGACTTCACCGGCCGTGACGAGTTCGAGACCACGGCGAGGGTCCTGGCGGTCACCGACCGGGCCACTGACGCGCACGGAGCCCGCACCGCCTCGGTCTTCCTCGACCACACGCCCTTCTACGCCGAATCGGGTGGGCAGGTGGGGGACACCGGCACCATCAGCACGGACAGCGGGCGGGCCGAGGTGACCGACACCACCTACGCCCTCCCCGGTCTGCACCGGCACGCGGTCCGGATCGTCGAGGGTGACCTCACTCCCGGACAGGAGGCCGGCGCTGCCATCGACGTGGACCGACGCGACGCCATCCGCCGCAACCACACGGGCACCCATCTCCTCCACTGGGCGCTGCGACGGGTGCTCGGAGACCACGTCAAGCAGCAGGGGTCGATGGTCTCGCCCGACCGCTTGCGGTTCGACTTCAGCCACTACGAGCCGGTGAGCGCGGCCGAGCTGGCCACCATCGAGGACCTCGTCAACCGGGAGATCCTGGCGAACGGGCCGGTCCGCCACTACGAGACCACCAAGGAGAACGCCGAAGCCGTCGGCGCGATCGCCTTCTTCGGCGACAAGTACGGCGACATCGTCCGCGTGCTCGAGGCCGGCGGTCAGTCGGTCGAGCTCTGTGGTGGAACCCACGTTCGCGCCACCGGCGACATCGGCTCGGTGAAGATCATCTCGGAGGGGTCGATCGGTTCGAACCTCCGCCGGATCGAGGCCGTCACGGGCATGGGGCCCATCGAGCGGCTGCGGCACGACGAGGCCCTCCTCGGTGGGGTCGCGGCGCTGCTCGGCGTGCCGCCCGAGGAAGTGGTCGAGGGGTTGGAGAAGCGCCTCGCGGAACTGAAGCTGGCGCGTGACGAGCTCAGGGCCGTTCGCCGGCGCGAGGCCACCGGTCGTGCACACGCGTTGGTGGCAGCGGCCATCGACGATGTGGTCGTCGCGCGCATCGACGGTGTCGGTCGAGACGACCTGCGCGATCTGGCCGTGGCCGTCCGGGACCTGGGCGCCCGCGCCGTCGTGCTCGGTGGCGCACCTGACGACGGCGGCGCCGCGCTGGTGGCGGCCGTCGCGCCGAACAGCGGCCTCGACGCGTCGGCCTTGATCGCCGAGGCGGCGAGAACGGTGAAGGGTGGTGGCGGCAGGAGCCCCGATCTGGCCGTGGCCGGCGGCAAGGAGCCGGCGACCCTCGACGAGGCCCTGGGGCAGGCTCGAACGGCTGCCGGCATCGCTTGACCCCCGCCGCCCCGCCCGGACGGGTGCTCGGCCTCGACCTCGGGTCGCGACGCATCGGCGTGGCCGTGAGCGACCCTGGTCGGGTGATCGCGTCGCCCGACCGGGTCCTCTCACGCAGCGGCGACGCCGAGCGCGACCGACGCGCCATCGCGGCCATCGCGGACGAGTGGGAAGCTCGGGTGCTGGTGATCGGGCTCCCGTTGTCGCTCGACGGCTCCGAGGGGCCTGCGGCGCAGGCCGCCCGCCGAGAGTCGGAGCACCTCGCCGAGCTGACCGGCCTCCCTGTCGAGACCTACGATGAGCGCTTCACGACCGTGACGGCAGATCAGCAGTTGGCTGCGCAGAACATGCGGGGCCGGGACCGACGGAAGGTGGTCGACAAGGTCGCCGCCGCGGTGATCCTGCAGGCATGGCTCGACCGTCGACCCCAGGACAGCTCGTGAGCAACCCCCCGCCCTCGTACGGAAGCGACATCCGCGAGGGCGTCTCCCCACCCCAGGCGCGCAACACCGCCGCCGGCTCGGCGGTGCCGTCCCCCTCGTCCACGCAGCGGCCGTCGCACCGTCGGTCGCGTCGTCGGCGCTGGCCGATCGTCGTCCTGGCCGTCCTCACCTCGTTCGCGCTGATCGTCGGCCTGGCCTCCGTCTGGCTGATGCGGCAGGTGAGCCCGGGGTCGCCGGGCGCCGAGGTGACGGTTGCCATCCCCGAGGGCACGTCGACGAGCGGGATCGCCACCCTGCTCGAGGCAGAGGGCGTGGTCACCAACGCCACGATCTTCCAGTACTACGTGAGGTACCGGGGCGAGGGAACGATCCAGGCCGGCGACTACGTCCTGCGTGAGCACGCGTCCATGGGATCGACGCTGGCCACACTCGAGGCGGGGCCTGCGGCACCCCCCTTCGACCAGGTCACGATCCCCGAGGGCTACAGCGTCTGGGCGGGCGCGGGCCTTCCCGTCCCGGGCCCGATGGTCACCCAGCTCGACGAGGCCGTCGACCGGTTCACCGTCGACTCGATCGCCGCCGTGCTCCTCGGCGGCGAGGTGCGGTCGCGCTTCCAGCCGGCCGACGTGGCGAACCTCGAGGGGCTGGTCTTCCCGGACACGTATCGCATCGAGGAGGAGGACGACGAGACGGCCGTGGTCTCCCAAATGGTCGAGCGCTTCGACGAGGTGGCCGGCGAGGTCGGCTACGACCGTGCCGAGGCGGTCACCGGGCGCACGGCCTACGAGACGATCATCGTGGCCTCCCTGGTCGAGCGTGAGGCCGGCATCGACGAGGACCGGGCCAAGGTGGCGCGTGTCATCTACAACCGCCTGGAGCAGGGGATCCCGCTCGGTATCGACGCCAGCATCGCCTACGCGGTCGGCGGGGCCACGAACGGGACCCTCACCGCCTCGCAGTTGGCCGTCGACTCGCCCTACAACACCCGCGAGGTCGCGGGCCTCCCGCCCGGCCCGATAGGGCTGCCGGGGCGGGCGTCGCTCGAAGCGGCCATGAACCCCGCGGACGGTCCGTGGCTCTACTACGTCCTCGCCGACCAGGACGGCCGGCACTTCTTCACTGATGACTACGACGAGTTCCTCGACGCGAAGGGGCGCTGCCAGGACCTCGGGCTGTGCTGAGCGACGTCACGGCGGCCACCCGCGTCGCCGCGGTCATCGGGGACCCGGTCGGGCACTCGTTGTCACCGGCCATCCACAATGCGGCGTTTCGGGCCGTCGGGCTCGACTGGGTCTTCGTGGCCTTCCCGGTCGCCGCGGGCGACACGGACCCGGCGATCGCCGCGGTTCGTGCCCTGGGCCTGGGTGGTCTGTCGGTCACGATGCCCCACAAGGACGGGGCGGCGCGGGCGGTCGACCGCCTGTCGCCTGATGCAGAGGCCCTGGGAGCGGTGAACTGCGTGGTCCCGGACGGATCGATGCTCGTGGGGGAGAACACCGACGGCGCGGGGTTCGTCGACACGCTCCGTGTCGACCTCGGGGTGGAGCCGGCCGGGCTGCGCTGTGTGGTCCTCGGCGCGGGCGGCGCGGCGAGGGCGGTGATCCGGGCGTTGGCGCGTGCGGGCGCAGCCGAGGTGGTGGTCGTCAACCGCACGCCGGTGAAGGCCGATGCTGCCGCGTCCCTCGCCGGAGCCGCCGGACGGGTGGGTCGGCCCGAGGATGCCTCGGCAGCGGACCTCGTGGTCAACGCCACGCCCGTGGGGATGACCGGGACGTCGACGCCGCTCCCGGGTGAGACCCCCGGCGCGGGGCAGTTGGTGGTCGACCTGCTCTACGAACCGGTCATGACGCCTCTGCTCGTGTCGGCGGAAGCGGCCGGTGCCCGCGTGGCCAATGGCCTCGGCATGCTGGTCCACCAGGCGGCCCACGCCTTCCGGCTGTGGACAGGTGAGCCGGCGCCCGTCGCCGCGATGGCCGAGGCGGCCAGGTCGGAGCTCCGGAAGCGGTCTTTGGCGGGAGACTGAACTTTCGCGCGCGTCGTGCCGATGGAAGCGGAGTCAATCAGTCGTCGGAGGTGGCTTCGTGGCACTACAGGGCACGATCGAGACGTTTGCGCTGCCCGAGGTCCTACGTCTGCTCGGGTCGAGCGCGAAGACCGGTCGGCTCCGCGTGAGCGGTGACCGAGGATCGGGAAGCGTGTGGGTGGACGGGGGCAAGGTCGTGGGGGCCGAGGCCACGGGTACGCCCGAGGATTCCTCACCGGCCACCGTGATGTTCGAGCTGCTGCGCTACGTCGAGGGCTCGTTCAGCTTCGACGACGACCAGGTGACCTCCCGGGACGGAAGCCCCCAGGACATCGAGGTGCTCCTCGGTGACGCGGTGCGGCACCTGGCCGAGTGGAAGGAGATCGAGGCGGTCATCCCGTCCCTCGACCTGCGGATCGTGCTGGCGACCGACCTCCCCGCAGCCGAGGTCGTGATCGACGCCAACCGGTGGCACGCCATCGTGGCCGTGGCGTCCGGCGAGTCGCCGAGAGCGATTGCCGACGCACTCGGCCTCGATGAGCTCTCGGCGTGTCGTCGGGCCAGGGAACTCGTCGAGGACGGCCTCGTGATCGTCTCGGAGACCCCCCGCCCGCTGGAGGCCGATGTCGATGCCGAACCCGTCGACGAGATCGGGGAGGCCATCGACCATCCAGCGGAGGCCGACGTGTGGGACCGCCCGATGGCGAGCGACTCGACCTTGGCGATTTCGGCACCCGAGGAGCCGGAGCCGGCCCCCCCGTTGCCGACCGAGCCCCGATCGGCGGCACGGGCCGAGCTCGATGCGATGGCATCGGGCTTCGGGCTCCAGGACCTGGCCGGCACGCCCGCCGCCCACGGTCCCGTGGCGAGCGACCCGATGTCGAGCGACCCGATGTCGAACAGCCCGATCTCGAGCGATCCGATGTCGAGCAACCCGATGTCGAGCACCCCGATGTCGAACAGCAATGGGTTCGACCACGGGTTCGCCTCGGACCCGAGTCAGGACCCGGCCTTCTCGTTCGCCGC
>CXWK01002207.1_pt1 | contig 35933 bp, 28 predicted proteins | sample 590851 | NCBI WGS metagenome assembly CXWK01 (sample SAMEA3498364, study PRJEB10139) | wastewater metagenome | biome: wastewater treatment plant; material: activated sludge | place: Denmark | collected 2014-08-01
GCTCGAACCACCGACCCTCTGCTTAAAAGGCAGATGCTCTACCCCTGAGCTACGCGCCCAAAAACTTGAATAACAAATATAATTAATGTGCTTTTTTAATCCAAACTAACAGATTTTTTTACCGGTGGGAAATGATAGAAAGTTCAAAAAACTCCAAAATTCTTGTTTGTGATGATGATGAAACCCTTTGTTATTTGCTCAAGGAGCAATTATTGGAAGAGGGTTTTTCTGTTGACGCAGTTTATGACGGCAAATATGCAATTGAGGCCGTAAAGGCTAAAAATTATGATGTCCTACTTCTTGACTTAAATATGAGAGAAGTTCAGGGAGAAGAAGTCTTAAAGTTTATTAAAGACTCTGGGTACAACATTCAGGTTATCATTCTTTCTGCTCAGTCTGATATGAAGAAGGCTATACAGTGTATAAAGAATGGGGCTTATGATTATATTAATAAACCTTATGAATTTGAAGAGCTGGTGCTAACAGTTAATAGAGCTATTGAGCACAGAAACTTATTGGTTACAACTGTTCTGCTTTCAAAAGAAATAAGTAAAAAGCATTCCGAAAAAATTATTGGTGATAGCAAGTCCCTTCATCGTGTTCTTAATTTAGCCAACAAAGCGGCACAATCTGATTCAAACGTTTTAGTAGAGGGTGAAACTGGTACCGGTAAAGAATTATTTGCTGAATATATTCACAAACAATCTGGGAGAAAAGATAAACCTTTTGTTGTGATAAATTGTGCTTCGCTACCTGATCAACTTATTGAGAGCGAATTATTTGGTCATGAAAAAGGCGCATTTACAGATGCAAAATCAACTAAGCAGGGGCTGGTTGAAATTGCTCATGGTGGCACATTATTTCTAGATGAAATAGGTGAATTGAGCTTATCACTTCAACCAAAGCTATTAAGATTTTTAGAAAATGGTGAGTATAGAAGAATTGGTGGAGTTACAAATCTAAACTCTAATGTAAGAGTTATAGGCGCAACTAATAGAAACCTTTTAGAGGAAGCAGATGTAAAGAATTTTCGCAAGGACCTACTTTTTAGATTGAATGTGATTACTATAACAATTCCGCCATTACGTGATAGAAGAGAAGATATTATTATTTTAGCTAATTATTTTTTAAGCGCTAAATCTCCAGTAAGATCACCTAAAAAATTATCAATAGAAGCAGCACAAGTTTTAGAAGAATATGATTTTACAGGAAATGTTAGGGAACTTGAACATATAATTGAGCGTGCAATAATATTTGCCGAAAGTGATACTATCTTTCCTGAAGATCTTAATCTGCCAAATTCTGTGGCATACAAAAACATTACCGGTCGAGGAAGTGTAGATATTCCATCCGAAATCTTAAGTATGGAGGATCTTGAAAGATGGCATATTGCTAAAGTGCTTGATGCCAATAGATGGGATCGAACAGTTACAGCAAATCAATTAGGCATTAGCCCAAAAACACTTTATACTAAGATCAAGAAGTACGAACTAAAACAAGATTAGATATTGAATGTCTGATGATATAATCAGAAAATACAAATCCAACGATCTTCTTGAACTTCAGACAACTTCTGTTGCTCTTGTGGATAAATCATTTAAAATATTTTGGTTTAACAAAAGTTTTAAAAAAGATATTGGGCTGGGCAAAATTAAAGGTACATCTCTAAAAACTCTTTTTAGTATAAATACCCCCAATGAAGATGCTATTTTGGGTTCTGCAAAATCTTTTGTTGTGCCGCTTGCTGATAAAAATAAAAATATTATAATCACTCCTATTTTTTCCAAATCAAAAAAAGAAGCAGACTCCTATTTTGTAGAAATGCTGCCAATAGTTGATTCTGAAATTCAACCAAAGGTGGAAAAAGAAAAAGTACGACGTAATTTATTGTTCCAGAGCGAATTACAGAGTTTATTAGTTCTTTTGGTAAAGGAAAAATCCGTTGATTCAATAGCTGAAGAAATTCTTGTAAGATGCATTGAGGTTACCAATAGTGATTTTGGTCTAATTGTATTTCATGATGGTACTGAAATTAAACAATTTCTTTATAGTGATGATAAAAATATTATTACAAATATAGATGAAGTGGAAAAAAGCATAAAGCACAATTCTTCTTTTATAAACAAATGGCTTGATATAAATAAAAGGCCGCTACTTGCACTCAATCATCACAATAACATTGGTTATGGCTTAACACAAGTTTTTAATTGTGAATCACTCTGTATTTCACCTTGTTATTTTGATAATGTTCTTCACGCAAAAATATTGATTGGAAAAAAGACCGGAACATATTCTTCTTTAGATATAAATGATATTGAACAGTTCTCGATTTTACTTTCGTTTGCTATTAGTAATATTCAAACAAAAGAATTAAATACTGCACTAGAATCCCGATTGTTACAAGCACAGAAACTAGAAACAATCGGCAAATTAAGTAGCGGAATGGCGCATGATTTTAATAATCTTTTATCAAGTATTTTTGGAAGTCTGCATCTGCTTAGAAACAGAGTACCGGAAACTGAAAATGTTTTTAGACTTATCGATAATATAGAAAATTGTTCAGTTAGGGCAAGAGATTTAACAAAAGGGCTTTTATCGTTTGGTAAACCAACAGCCAAGCGAAAAGAAATTGTTATGCCAAACTTTCTATTAAGTGAAATCTCCAAAGTTGTTACACAAACTTTTCCTTCTACTATTGCATTAGAAGAAAAAATAAACGAAGGATTACATAGCATTTTAGGTAATGGAACTGAGATTTATCAAATTCTATTAAATTTATGTGTAAACGCAAAAGAATCTATAGAAGGTAAAGGTAAGATTATTTTAAGCGCTTCTAATCTTTTGGTTGATGATTCAAACGCTATTATTTATCCTTTATTGGATCGAGGTAAATATGTTAAGTTTTCTGTTAGCGATACAGGAACTGGTATTGATGAAGACAATATCTCCAAAATATTTGATCCATATTTTTCTACAAAACAAAAAGATACTGGTTCAGGATTAGGTCTATATGTCACTTATGGAATCATAAAAGCCCATAAAGGTCATATTGATGTTACAAGTAAGAAAGGTGTTGGAACTACATTTGAAGTTTATTTACCGGTTTTTGAACCAAGAGAATCTGTAAAACCAAAAGATTCGGATAAAATTATTATGCTTGCTGATGATGAAGAAATGCTTAGCGAGTTGTTAGCAGAAATGCTTGAATCCAGTGGATATTATGTAATAAAAGTTAAATCAGGAGAAGAAGCACTAACTGTACTTACTGAAGAGTTAAAAATTGATTTATTAATAATCGATTATAATATGCCAGAAATGAATGGACTTGAGTGCATAGGTAAAATCAGAAGTTTAAATTTCAATTTGCCAGTTATATTGTCGTCTGGCAGCTTACGATTTGATGATGAAGAATTAAATCGATATAAAGTAAGCAGTAAAATTATGAAGCCTTACGAGTTTGATACAATGTTAGATACAATTAAAAAATTAATCTGATTTTTTATTTTCCTCTTCAGAATCCTCTTCAACTTTTATCATTTTAATATTTGATGTATACTCAGAAAGTATTGGATCCTTTATAGCATTAAGCTGATTAAGTACATCAGTTATTTCCTTCACCGCCAAATCAATATACTTTACCCTTTTTAGAATCCCTTCTTTCGAAAGTTCATCCTTGCTTAGTTCTCTTTTTATTGCTGCTGATGAAAGACTTAATAGGGTAAGTGGTTGTTTAATTTTGTGATTTGCGGTTACTACTGTTGCAATATATGTATCTCGCTTTTCTGCAGAAAGCAAAAGTTTATGTGCATCAGATAGTTTTAGCGCTGATTTAACTCTTGCAAGTAACTCAATTCTATTGAATGGTTTTTTAATATAATCAAAAGCACCCGCTTCTAAACCTTCTTTTGTATCTTCGGCTCCGGATTTTGCGGTTACTAATATTATTGGGATATCCTTTGTCGCTGGTTCATTAACAAGAATTTTACAAACTTCTAGTCCGGTAATATCAGGCATCATTACATCGAGTAAAATTAAATCGGGCAGTTCATTTTTTGCTTTATCAATTCCAGTATATCCATCATAAGCTGTAAGTACTTCAAAACCTTCATGCTCCAAACGATCCTGCAGCATAAAAACATTTTCCGGCAAATCATCAATCACTAATATTTTTTTCATAATCAACTTGATTTAATTCTTGAAAATAATTGAGCTATTTTACTTGAAATAATTGTTGAGTTTACAGGTTTTGGGATATAATCATTAAACCCATGTTTTAAGATCACCTCTTTATCTCCCATCATAGCTTTAGCAGTAACCGCATAAATAGGAATTCCTGATAAATCTGTATTACTTCGTATATTTTTTAAAGTTTGAAAGCCATCCATTTCCGGCATCATAATATCCAGCATTATTAAATCTGGTCTTACACTTTCTAATATTTTTAAACATTCAATCCCGCTTTTAGCCAAATAAGTTTTACATCCTGTTGCCTGAACCATTTCATTTAGAGTAAACAATGTGTCCGGATCATCATCAACAATCAATATTTCTCCAAAAGACTCTGGAACAAACTCGTTATCTTTTACATATTCTGTAGTTTGATTTGTCTCAGTTTCATTGTATTGAGCGGATGATATATTATCTTCTAACATAATAATTCTATCCCGTACAATTTTAAGGACATCTAGTGGCTGACCCTTAGATTTGATCGCAATTCCTTCAACTATTTTATTTAAGGAGTCCTTTTCAGTATCACTTAAATTTTTTGCAGTGCTGATAAGTATTGGTATATGCTTAGTATTGCTATTTGATTTTAACTTATGGGATAATGTTATTCCATCGATTTTCGGCATCATTAAATCAAGTATAATTAAATCAGGTTGAACTTCTGAAATTTTATTAAACGCGTATTCACTATCCTGAATAAATTCAATGGTGATATTATCATCCTTAAACTCATTTTTAAACTTATCAAACTCTAATTCATCATCGTCAACAATTACAATTTTTTGAATTCTTTTTTTAGCCAGCATTTCGAGCTTAGTAAATGCTGAAAGTAGTTTTTCTGCAGAGATTGGTTTTATGAAGTATTCGTAAGCCCCTAATCCATATCCAACATTTTTATCCCCAATGATAGAAATAAGAATAACGGGAATATCTTTTGTAACATAATTTTCTTTTAATTCTTTTAGTACTGTCCAGCCATCTTTATTTGGTAAAAGTAAATCCAATGTTATTGCAAATGGCTGTCTTTCGATCGCAAGTTTTACACCAGCTTCTCCATTATCTGCAAAGATAACCTCATAACCTTTTGAGATTAAATACTGAGCGATTGTGTATCTAACTTCAGGATCATCATCAATTACTAATATCGGATTTCTTATGTTTTTACGCAGTACCTCTGGATTGATGGGTAATACTTCTAAACTTCGTTTACCCTGAGCATACTTTATAGGTACAGTAAATGAAAATACTGACCCCTGGCCTTCAATACTAGCTACCCAAATCTTACCGCCAAGCAAATCAAGTATTTTCTTAGAAATTGCTAAACCTAAACCAGTACCACTATATTTCCTTGCTGTTGTTCCATCAAGTTGCCTGAACTCCTCAAATATCACGGCTTTATCTTCAGCTGAAATACCGATGCCTGTATCGCTTACAGAAAACAAAAGCATATGATCTTGATTAAGAGAAACACTCAATTCAATATTACCTTTTGAAGTGAACTTAACAGCATTGCCAACCAGGTTAATTAAAACTTGAGATATTCTTCCTCTATCTGTATTAATAATTATGCGAGTATTGCAATTTCTTTTTACATTAAAAGTTAGTCCTTTATCATGCGCAATAGGTACTGCCGTATTTAATATTTCTTCAATAATTTCTTCAAGTAAAACATCTTCTTCTCTGATTTCCATCTTACCAGCTTCAATTTTAGAGAGATCAAGGATATCATTTATTAAACTCATTAATCTTTTTCCGCTCTTTAACACTACTTCCAGACGTTCTTTGTTTTTTCCACTTAACTGAGCTTTATCCAAAATCAGCTCTGTTAAACCTAAAATTGAGTTCATTGGTGTACGAAGTTCATGAGACATACTTGCAAGAAATTCTGACTTTAATCTTGTTGAGTCTTCAGCTCTTTCTTTTTGAATAGCAAGTTCTTCAGCCTTGCTTTTCAATTGATTACTCAATTCAAGTAATGTTTCGTTTTGTTTTTTTATTTGAATGTTCTGTTTTTGATATTCATCATTTAGTGATTTAAGCTCCCGTACCAGATTTTCTAACTGTACAACAGTTTTTGCATTAGTAAGTCCAATAGCCAATTGCTCCTGAATTTTTTCAAGATAATCTTTTGCTTCAAAAGTAGGTTTGTTTAATGAAGCTAATTCAAGAATTGCAATAACTTTATTATTATAAGTAACCGGCAGCAATAAAAGATAATTTATCTTTAACTCCATTAGTCCAGTTTGTAGCACTGGTAATGAATTTTCTGACGAAATTTCAATAAGTTGTTGCGACTCAATAATCTTTTTATAGAATTCATTCCTTTCATGATTTGACTGTGTATCATTCAAACCATATGTACATATCAAACTAATTTCATCATCATCAACAGAATATAACGCTCCTGCTATGAAACCGCATGTATCCAGGATTTTTTTAAGCGCTGCATTCGAAATTTCGGTAAGAGATGCATTTTTATTTATTAGAGTTATAAAATCAGAATATTCAGTTTTAGCTCGTTGATTCTTTTGTAACTCATCAAGCATTGCATTAAAAGCATTCCCTAAGTTTCCAATCTCATCATTACTCTTAACATCTATGTGAACATCAAATTTACCTGAACTAGTTTGTGCAGTAGCATAATTTAACTCAGCTATTCTTGAACGCATTTTATGTGTAAGTACCGATGTTAAGATTAGCGCTAAAATAATTCCAACAACTCCAATAAGAATTAAAATATCTCGTAGTGTTTCTCTAAGATCTATAGCTTCACTGTTAGATCTAAAAAAGAGCAAGGATAGGTTATTACCAAAATTCGAAGGTTTATCAATTTTGTAAGCTGTTGCAATGATGTCTGAAGATTCGCTATCTCCAATAAAGACTTCAAGATTATCTTTTTGCTTTAAACTATTGTATGCTTTACTTAAAAGAAAAATATTTTGAGAGTTTACATTTGAATTGGATACTTCGGCAGTAAAATTATCCCAAACTAAAGCTATATCAGAACCAATTCTTTTTGCAAAATCGTCAAGAACATCTGCGTTTAGTATTTTCCCAAAGTAACATAACCTGTTTTCTGAAAGTCTTTTTACATTAACTATAGCATAAGGGTTTAACTGGACAAATTCATTAATGGTAAAATTCTGTTTGGGAATCTGAACCCAGTTTTTAGCTGAGGAACGAACAATTTTCGTAGAATCATTTACATAAGCCTCAAGAAAAAAATCATTAAGATTACCTGAGAGTAACGGTCTTTCAAATAATAACTCAGAGTTAGTATTATTAAAAGTCCAGAATTCTTCATCAATCTCATCAATAAAAGATCGATAAGTAAAAATAAAATTCCGAGATGAGCTTATAATATTTTTAGATTGTTGGGAAGTTAAGGTGTTGAACATTATGGAATAAAAAGCAATTGCTGCACTTCCTAGCACAATTGCTACTATGAGCAGATTAACAAGAATTATTCGGTGGCTTATTTTCATTTAACATCATTCTCTTTGCAGAACTTTCCTAATTGTTATCAGAAGCTCATCAAAGTCGTAAGGTTTACTTATAAAATCTGTTGCGCCCATTTTTGCTGAGTCAATTGCACTTTTAACATCAGCGTAAGCAGTAAGTACTATAACTTTGGCACTAATTTGATTTTGCTCAATCGATTTTAAAACATCAAAACCATCCATTGCCGGCATTTTAAGATCAAGCAAAATCAAATCAACGGGATTATTCTTAAGAAAATCAATAGCTTCAAAACCACTGTTAACAAAGTTAGAATTATATCCAACCTCTTCCAGTTCTTCTTTAAGAACAGTGCAAAGATTTAAATCATCATCTACAATTAGAATTGATTCCATTATCGACTACTACTTTTCTTCTTTAAATGATGAACTACTTGATTCTAGTTGATAGTATTTGATTTTTTCATTGTTTTTAGAAACTTCATTATTTAACGGATTCTTAATAGGATTCTCAAGTCTTTCCTGCAAAGTAGGAAGTAGTTCTGTCTTCAATAAAATAACTAATTCCTTTTTTCTTATTACAGTTTGATCGGAACCAGTTAAATATCTAATTCCAAAAACCCACCATGGAAGATCTTTAAGAAAAGGGATTCCATTTCTTGTAATTGTTTCTTCATTAACAAATAAGCCGCCTAAAATAGTTTCTTCGCCATTAAGTACTAAAACCTGTGTAGACGCATTTGTTTTTTTGATTTCAGTTGTTTCTTCGTTTAATAAAAATGAACTTCTTTCAACCATTATATTAAGAAGAACATAATCAATTCCATTTTCCTTATATACGTGCGGAGTAACTTCTATAATTGTACCTGTTGGAAAGAATTTTTCAACAGTATTACCTGCAAAGTCTCTGGTTCTAACAGAAAAATCAGATCCAACTTGAATTCTACCAAGTTTTTTATCTCTAACTGTAATATTTGGTGAAGCAATAATTTCACCCAATCCTTCAGTTTCAAAAAATCTAAACATTGCGGTAGCTTGTCCATAAAAATCACCAAGATTAAAATCTCCCGCTCCACTGATTCCAAATTGTGATGGATTCGCTTGTTGTTCAGTTGTGCTTTGTGTTTCGGTAATTAATTCAGTGCCGATATCTAAGCCATTTTGGGATAATAAAAACTTCCAGTCGATTCCTCTTTCTTTTGTATCTGCGACATCAACTTCAAAAAAGACTGCAGAAATTTTAACTTCTCTTGAATCAACGGATGCATAAACATCTTCGGGCTTTACTTCTTCGCCCTGCAGACGTTTTACAATTATTACATCCTCTTTTTCTTCCATTGTGAAGCCGCTGTACTGAACAAGCATAAACAAAGCTTTATCATACGGCATATTTTCAATTTCTAAACCGATTGGGTTTTCAGAACTTATAGTTGATACAATTCTTTTTCCTGTAGTGCTCTCACTTACCTTACTTAACAAAGCAATTGCTTCATTAAATGGTAATGATTGTGACATAGTTACAAGTTCATCTGGATTATTATAATCCTTAAGTCTTCTTTCCCAATATTTCTGTGGGAAAAGATTACCCATGAACATTAAAACCATTAGCAGTGAGTATAAAAATGTTTTCATTTTACTTCTCATTCTTTTTTCTTTGTTAATTCTGTTCGATCTAATTCAAGATCCATTTTTTCAATTATTCCGCCCTTATTTAGTATAAAGCTAACACGACTATTTTGATAATCAATCTTAGTTAAATATCCAAGATAAACTTGTTCACCTTCCCAAATAAGATACGTGTTGCCTTTGCTGTCAGCAATAAATGCACCTTCAGGAATTAATGCTAACAAGGTAGCGCCTTGAACATCCAATAGTTCGTCTATATTTGGTGGTATTTCATTTCTTATCAGTGGATAGAAAGCGTCGTACAATGTTGGTGAACCTAAATTGTTCTCTACAAATGTTGCTGGAGCAAACCGATTATCAGTTGAAAAGTAAGTTTTAGCATTTATTGTAAAGTTTACAAGATATACTGGATTTTCATCAGCTTTTGTCTGAACCAAATTACCTAAACTTACATTAGTAACTTTTTTAAGTTCCTTACTATGTTCAATTGCAAAGATGAGATTATAAACTTCATTAAAATATCCATAACCCGTAAGCTTATACTCATGATAGAAGAATTCTTTCTCCGGTTTTTGTTCTAGAAATTCAATATTAACCTGTGCTTTATCAGAAAATCCATTAGTTACATTGTTTACAAAATTGTAAAACTTAATGGATGATAAATTTTGAGGGATATTAAATTCCCGATTAGCAAGAATTGAATCAAGACGATTAGATTTTACTAATAATTCTTGATATTGCATTAACAATTCTTGTGGGTCTAATGCTTTTGCTTGAAGTTCTTTTAGCTTATCTCTTTTTTTGTCCAAATCTTTACTTTGAACAAAGTATAGATATGATCCTCCTGCAATTAATATGAGGAGTAAAAAGGCCAATAAAACTAGTGTGCTTCGTAATTTTTTATTCATTTTTTTTCTGATATGAAGTAATATCAAATGTTAAATTATATTTATAGGAATTCTTTTCTCTTAATGCTTCATTCATAAGACTATTTAATTTTGCTGTTTCTAAACTGTATGCAAAATCAGTAGGAGAGTATTTTGATAAAGAGTATCCTTCAATTTTAATTGTATTGCTGTTATCACGAGTAATGTTGGAAATCCAAATATTCTGTTTACTTCCACAAAATGCTGCAACATCTTTTAGTATTTCTTTCCAAACACCCGTACCAACAGCAGCAGAATCTAAGATAGCTTGAGTCTGCCCAAAACTGCTAATCTTTCCTTCTAATTCAGCAATCTTACTTAAGGTTTCTTGATTCTGTCTTATAATCATGTTCTTTTGTTTTATTTCAGCATCGAGCCTTGTTAACTCTTTAGTGTTCTGTAATACTTTAAGAGTAAATAAAAAGGCAGCAATAAAAAGAAATGGAAGAACAGCAAAGCTATGCCAAGAGAATTGGAAGAATTTTTGTTCTTCAGAAATATATTTTGGTAAAAGATTAATACCTTTATGTTCTTTAGCAAGCTCATCAAAAAATTCTGTTGCAACTGCAATTGGTACACTATAAGATGAAAATTTAGATTTTGTATCTTCATCCAATTGAGTAATATCTAAGTCATCAAATTCTAATCGGCTAACATTCGCTTCAGGGAAAGTACCATAGAATGATAGAATTAAATTTTCAGAATCATCTTCGCCGCATACAATAATATTATCTAACGAAGTTATTCCACCATTCTCCATTTCCAACAGAATTTTGGAAAAATAGACATCATATGTGTGAAGATTAGTTGTTCCAATATCAAGAGTCGTTCCGATATGTTTAAGCTTTCTTCCCTGTAGAAATATCAGCTTACTATATTCCTTACCAATGTATACAATTAAACTCTGATCATCAGGAAAGAATTTTTTACGCTTAGCAACATAATATGCTAAAGCAATATCAGCACTTTTTATTGTAGGAACCTTGAAGAATTTTTTACCAAAGTGTGCTGCAATATTATCAGTAAGGTTAACACAGGCAACAGGTCCATCTAAAAATGCTGATAAGAGTGAGCCGTCCGAAAGCTCCACAAAATCCATACTCTCTTTTTCAACATTTATACCTTTTGTCTGACGTATATCCGAGAGTATTTCATCAGAAAGTTTTGAACCCTTTAAATCTTTTTTACCATCATAAGAGTGGTAATAAATTGCAGGCTCTGTAAGTGCAGGTATAAACTCAAGTTTATTAAGATTTGTACCTTTAAGAGCTGCTCCAATTGAACTGATGCTTGGGGCATCAATGTTTTCACTAGCAAGTGATGAATCTTTTGAATCAACCCCTTCGAGCTGAAGACCATCACCTTCCAGGTTAAATCCTGCGGTTGGTTGTAGATTTGATTTATTAGACACAACATCAACTGATGCAGTACTAATAATCTTTAATCTGTTGCCATTTTTATCCTGGCTTACAACAGCAAGTTTAGTATCATTGCCTTCGCAATATATGCAGGCTATTGTTTTCATAATTTAGGCCGCCAATATTTGCTGAATTCTTGTTTTGTTATTAGAATACGTAATTGCCGTTTCTAATGAAATTTTCTTTGCAAGATACAAACGTTTTAGGTCTTGCTCCATAGTTAACATTCCTTGTGCGCCGCCTTGATTTATCATCATGTAAATTTCACTTGTGTTGTTATTCTTTATTGCAGCTTTAACACTTGGAGTAACAAGTAAAACTTCTTTTGCTAGTACACGTTTCCCATCAAGGCTTGGAACCAGTTTCTGAGATACAACAGATATTAAAACATCTGCAAGTCTGTTTCTTACTCTTTCTTGTTCTGCAGGATCGCATTCAGCAATTATTCTATCTATCGATTCAACTGCTGAAGAAGTATGAAGAGTTGAAAATACTTTGTGTCCTGTATCTGTTACTTCTAAAGCCGCCATAATTGTGTCCGGATCTCTCATTTCACCAACAACTATAATATCAGGATCCTGACGTAATGATTGCACAATACCTTCTTTAAATGAAAGTACATCTCTTCCCACTTCACGATGTTTAATCAATGAAATGTTGGAGGTATGTACATACTCTATTGGTGCCGCAATTATAATTACATGACAAGGATCAATTTTATTATGATGATCTATTATAGAATCTAATGTTGTTGATTTACCGGAACCTGTAATTCCAGTTATTAATGACAAACCAAATTTAATATATCCATGACTTAAAGCACGAACAATGTTTGGATGAAAATCAAGTGATGACAATGGTCTGATTGTCTGGTTTATTGCTCTCATATTCATTGAGAGTGTATCCAAATCAAAATAAGCATCCGATCTAAATCTAACATTAGTATTTCTTCTTTCATAGAAAAAAGTATAACTAAAATCTAAATTTCTTTTCTTTGCTAATTGTTCTCGCTGGTTGATGTTAAGTAGATTTATAATAATTAGTGCAGATTCATCATTTGTAAATTGAGGAATTTCCTTCACTCTTTCTTTATTGCCATACACTCTCATCCAAACATATCCAACATTACCATGTCCTCCAATTTCAATGTCAGAGGCTTCTTTCTCGATCATATTAGTAAGAAGCTTATTATAGAATTTTCTTAGTGCAAGTTTTTCAGCTTCTTTAAGTTTATCAATATTCTCAATTATATAATGCACTCTATCCGGACCAAAGATAGACTCTGGAATTATTTTACAAAAATTTTCTAATATTTTTTTTTCTTCTGATATATTCACTTTAATCCTTTAGTAATAAAGTCAATCCATATTAGATAAAACTATACCAGCTTAGATGAAATAGAATTCACTAAAAACTGTAATAATTATCTGTTTTTGATATAATAGTTAAGTAAAATTTACATTTCAGTAAGAAATTTTACTAATCGCTGGTACTTGCAAGCACTTCTTCAATGGAAGTTAAACCCATTTTAACTTTTTCTAAACCAGCTTCCCTCAGTGTTAATGATCCATCTTTTTTTGCTTGGATTCTTAAACTTTCTTCATCGACATCACCACCAGACTTAACAATAAGTTGTCTTAACTCTTTTGTAAAATATAATGCTTCGTGTATTGCAAGTCTTCCTTTGTATCCAGTTCCATTACACTCATCACAACCAACTGTTTGATATATCGTGTAATTTCTCCATTCAGCAATATTTAACCCGGCAGCCGACATCAATCCTTCATCAAAATTAACTACACGTTTTTTGCATTTTGTACACAGTCTTCTAACCAACCTCTGTGCCACAATCAGATTTATTGCATACGCAATTAGAAATGGTTCGATACCCATTTTATATAATCTAGAAACTGCGCTTGGAGCATCGTTAGTGTGAAGAGTGGAAAATGTTAAGTGTCCCGTATTTGCAAGTTTAATTGCAATCTCAGCAGTCTCTTTATCTCTCATCTCACCAACAAGAACGATATCAGGATCATGACGTAATATTGATCTGATAGCTTGTTCAAAATTCATTTTGTAACCAATTTTAAGCTGGCGTGCACCTTCAATAACGTATTCAACGGGATCCTCAACAGTTAAAACGTTTACTTCAGGAGTTATTACCTGATATAGAGCAGCAACTAATGTTGTACTTTTACCGCTTCCTGTTGGTCCGGTAAGAATAACCATACCTTGAGGTTCATTTATAGCTTTCTCAAATGATTTTCGTGCCGTTCCTGCTAATCCTAATTTATCAAGATCGCGTATAACTTTTCTATCGTCAAGAATTCTTATTACAACGCTTTCAAACTTATTTTTAAGCTCAGTTCCAACCATTGGAAGAATGGAAACTCTAAATCTAATAACAATATTATCTATCTCTCTCTGAATAAAACCATCCTGCGCCATTTCTCTTTCAAATCTATCCATACCTTTAGCACGATCTTTTACCACCGCAACCACAGCCTCTGGCAAAGTATTATCCTGAACATACCAGGTTTGCAAATTTCCATCAAGCCTCATCATAATATGAGTTTTATTTCCACTTCGTGGAATAAAATGGATATCACTTGCACCTTTTCTAACGCCCTCAATCAATGCAGCTTCAACAAGATTAATTAATGCACTTTTATTTATTTCTGCATCGAGTTCCTGTTCATCCAAAGAAGAATCTTCGCGTTCATCGATATTCATTTGAAGATCTTCTTCCATCGCTTTTAAGAATTCATTTTCAGGTGGAAGAATTTTTTCAATCAGCTTTTCATAATCAACTTTGCGTATAAATATTACTTCATACTTTTTGGCGTTCAATCCAAAAGCAATTTTAGGTATGTTTCTGTCAGTGGGATCTATAGCAGCAAGAATTAATTTTTCTTTATTTCTATCATCAAACATAAACGGGATTATTTTATGCTCCAGAATTTGCATCTTCAAACCATCTCCCGAACCAGTAATCATATTCTTGATTGATTCGAGTCTATTGTCTGGAATTTCTTCTGGTCGGGTTTCTAATTCACGGAATGCATAAAGAATCGCTACTTCACGAAAAATTGTGTCGTGGTCAAATTTAAAGTCTTGCACAAGAATTTGTGCCAGATTTCTTTTTATTTTACTTTTATCATTTACTTTAGCGGCAATAGCTTTCTCGAGCATGGTAGCATCAATTATCCCTTTTTTAAAAAGGAGATAACCAATTTTATCAGTCATCTCAAGATTGGTGTCGATCATACAATATTACCATCAATATGATTTGAAATTGCTGCTGTTCCAGGTGTTTTAGGACGAACAACAGCAGTTTCAGCAGAAACCAATGTCAATAGAATCATAACAATCATAATAAACATTGCAATGGCTACCTGAACAATTTCAATTAAATTTTTTAGTTTGTAAACAGTTTCTGTTTCATAGTAGTTGGCTAATTGTAACGCTGTATTTTTGATGGTACCTGTTTCTTCACCGGAATGAAATCGTGATAAAGCAGTTTCCGTAAAAACACCACAAGCTTCAAATGATTCTGTAACACCAACACCCTTTTTAACCATTAATGGTATTGCAATGTTCTTTACTTTATCTTCAAAATATCTATTTCCTGTTGCTTCAGCAGCGATTCTAATTGGTTCAATGCTCTCCGCTGAGCCACTATAGAGGGTATAAAAGACTCTACAAAAAACCTCAATTAAGGTTTTATGTACTAAGGATCCCATTATTGGTATTTTTAAAACATATTGATCAATTATCATCTTGCCTTTATCTGTTCTGGAAAATTGCCATAAAGCTATTGGCGGTATAACAATAAATGCCGTTACTAAATAAGGATTTTCAATTAGAAAATCACTCAGTTTTAATGTAAATGCAGTCATCGGAGGTAGTTCTACCCCAAATCTTACAAATAATTTTGCTGTTTCAGGAAAGATATATCCAACATAAAAAACAACTGCTAAAAATAAAACGAAAACAGTAACAAGTGGAGTAATAAGCGCACTTCGCATATTTTTTCTAAACTCCTGGTTACGTTCTAAAAATTTTGCGGTGGCACGATATATCTCTGCCATATTACCGCTTTTAGAGGCAAGGCCAAGCATATAGGCAGTAAACTTTCCAAATATATCTTGATATTTTAGAAAAGTCGCCTGACTATCGGCTCCCTTTTTCAATTCGTTATTAATTTCCTTTAAAGTGTTTTTTAGGGCAAGATTCTGAGTATCATTAATTAGAAGAGTTAATATTTCTCCATAGGCTAATTTCTGATCAAGGAGTTCTGAACTAATTTTTACAAAAGTAACGATGTCTGATACTGGTGGCTTTGCTTGAAAATCTAGTAATTTTTTGTTTACTGATACAACCTTAAAACCAAGTCTAACTAATGCGTCCTCAACTTCTTTTTTATTAAAAGCTTTTTGTTCCCCTCTTATCGGTTTGTCATTTCCCTTCTTAGCTTTATAAAGAAAGGTAGATTTTTTTTCAACAGTTAATAACTTTAATTGGTTTTTTTCTGCAAGACGTTGAATTTTTTTCTTTCCATCTGCAGAAGAATCGGCGGTAAGTGTGCCTGTAATAGATTGCCCATTAAGTTTTTGGGCGGTGAATTTATACTCTACCATATATTCCCTTTTAAAATTATAATAGGCCGACAAAATATATAAATTTTGTCAGCCTTATGAAAATGTTTATAATCTAAATAGATTATGGATTTACTACTGTTGAATTAATTCCTGTTGGTGTTACTACAACAGTTATTGTCCAAGTATAACCTAAATCTGCAAGAGGTGTTCCGTCAATCGTACAAGTTGTATCTGTACTGGTAATATCCCAAGTACCTGAAGGTGTGTTTATTAAATTAGCTGGGACATCATTTTCATCCCAACCTGTAAATGAATTTCCACCACCACCAAGAGCTGTTGGTTTTTTGTAATACTGCTGAGCCATTGCACCTAAGTTTGTACCTTCAGAAACTAAGGTATCCTTTGTTGATTCTTCAGCGTTAGCGTTGAATAAGTTAATACCTACTACTACAGCGATACCTACTATGATAACGCCAAGAACGATTAAGAGAAGTTGTTGTTGACCCATTGTGAGTCTCCTATGATTTGTTGATGAAAGTTATTTAATGAATTTCTTAATTGAGCATTTCCATTTTCTTGACTATACTAAACACATCCCGTGCCATTTAGATAAGCTAGAAAATTGAATAGGATTTGATGATCAAAATAAAAGCTTGAAATGATATTATTTAGGTTTTTCCTGGAAAATATAAATAGCAATACTAAAAAATTCTTAATTAATCAGTATATGTCGTCTAAATTCTAAGAAAACAAAAAAAAGAGGGAAAATATTTATATAAAAACGAAATAGGAATATTTTTCCAGGTATATTTTACTAAGATGGTAATTATTACCGATGATTCGGTAGAAATCATATTATTTTAATAAAATAAATAAAAGTTTAATAGTTTCACCAATTCTGGATTTGTAAAAATTCGAAAAAATGAATTGGTTAGGTAATTATTACAAGTAATTATTTCCTGATGTAAACATTTCTGCTGTCTAAGTAATTACATAACAATTATTTATCTAATTTTTATATGAAGTTCCTTTAATTGACTTTCGTCAACTATAGATGGAGAATCATCCATTAAAGATATTGCACTTGCTGTTTTAGGAAATGCTATCACATCACGAATCGAATGTTCACCAGTGAAAATCATTGCCATTCTATCAAAACCAAAAGCAATTCCTCCGTGTGGTGGTGCACCGTACTTGAAAGCATTCATCAAAAATCCGAACTTATGTTGTGCCTCTTCAACAGAAATCCCCAAGGATTCGAACATTTTTGCTTGTAATCCGGAATCATGAATTCTGATACTTCCTCCGGCGATTTCATTTCCATTCAACACTAAATCGTATGCTCGAGCTTTAACTTGTCCAGGATCTGACGACATTAATGTAATATCTTCAACTCTTGGAGAGGTAAATGGGTGATGCATTGCGTAAAATCTACCTGTTTCTTCATCCCACTCGAATAATGGAAAATCGGTTACCCAAAGTAATTTGGGCTCAGAATCTTCTTTAATAAGATTTAATCTTTTTGCCATCTCTAATCTTAATGCGCCCATTGTGTTTAGAGTTTTTAATTTTGATCCGGATAGGATAAAAATTAAATCTCCTGGTTTTGCGTTAAGAGATTTTGTAAGATTCTGTTTTTCTTCATCACTGAAGAATTTCATTGTTGGTGATTCAAGTTCGTTATCCTTTACTCTAATCCAAATCAATCCTTTTGCACCGTGTCCTTTTACAAAATCAGTGAGAACATCTAATTGATTTCGTGTGTAATCACCACAGCCTGGAGCTAATAACCCGGTAACGACACCTTTTGCATCAACAGCATCTTTAAATACTTTAAATCCCGTATTGTTAAAGAGATCGTTCAGAGTTTTCATCTCAAGTTCAAAACGCAAATCAGGTTTATCGCTTCCATATTTTTCCATTGCTTCATCAAATGATAATCGTGGCAACGGAACTTGTAGATCTCTATTCCAAACTTGTTTAAAGAATCGTTTCATCAACCCTTCAACAATCGTAAAAATATCTTCCTGATCTATAAAAGACATTTCGACATCGATTTGGGTAAACTCTAGCTGCCTATCCGCACGCAAATCTTCATCCCTAAAACATTTTACTATTTGAAAATAACGATCCATTCCTGCAACCATAAGCAATTGCTTGTAGGTTTGCGGCGATTGTGGGAGAGCATAAAATTTACCTTTATGTACTCTGCTAGGAACTAAAAAATCTCGCGCGCCTTCTGGAGTGCTTTTCATCAACACCGGAGTTTCAACTTCTACAAATCCATTTTCATCAAAATACTGGCGGGTTATCTGAGCCATTTTGTGGCGTAAAATCAAGCTCTTTTGAAGTTTTGGTCTGCGCAAATCTAAATATCTGTACTTCAATCGTAAATCTTCGTGAGTATCGATTTCATCTTTAATTGCAAACGGCGGTGTTTCAGCTTCATTTAAAATGATAAGATTAATTACCATCACATCAATATGCCCTGTTGCAAGGTCAGCATTATCAGTATCTGCAGGACGTTTACGAACAACACCTTCAATTGCAATTACGAATTCACTTCGTAAATCTTTTGCCGCGTGATGTGCGGTTTCATTAAATGTTGGTTCAAATACTATTTGTGTAATTCCGTGTCTATCACGTACTTCAATAAAAATAACTCCGCCGAGATCTCTTCTTCTATCAACCCAACCGTTAAGTACAACATTTTCACCAATATTTGATTCGCGTAACTCGCCACAAGTGTGTGTTCTTCTTTTAAATTGCATAAGTCTCCAAGTAACTCCTAAATGAATTTGAGAGCTAAAAATAACTAAATGATTGAGGGCAATCAAATACAGATTGGTTTATATTGCGAGTGTAATTAATAAAGTATTGGAAATTTTATGAATACAGTAGAACTTATCCGCAAAAAAAGAAACAAAGAAAATCTTTCTAAAGAAGAAATTTTATTCCTTATTAATAATTACACAAAAAGTAAAGTTCCCGATTACCAGTTTTCTGCATTCTTAATGGCAGTTTACTTTAACGGAATGAGCAAAGAAGAAACCGCATCTCTCACGGAAGCAATGCTTTACAGCGGAAAAGTTTTAAATCTTAATTCAATACCAGGAATTAAAATTGATAAGCACTCAACAGGCGGAGTTGGAGATAAAACATCTTTAATAATTGCACCTATAGTTGCAGCGGCCGGAGTTAAGGTTCCAATGATTTCCGGGAGGGGGTTGGGACATTCCGGTGGAACGCTTGATAAGCTTGAAGCAATCCCTGGTTTTAGAACTAATCTTACTTTATCTGAATACAAAAGTGTTCTTAAAAAAGTTGGCGCAGTTTTGATTGGACAGACAAATGAAATTGCTCCTGCTGATAAACTTATTTATGCTTTGCGTGATGTAACTGCAACAGTTGAATCAATTCCGCTTATAACTGGAAGCATAATGAGTAAAAAACTTGCTGAAGGAATTGATGGACTTGTGCTAGATGTTAAAACAGGCAACGGTGCATTTATGCAAAAGACAGAAGATGCAATTGCACTTGCTGATTCGCTTATACAAACGGCAAAAACTTTTGATAAAAAAGTAATTGGTTTTGTTACAGATATGAATCAGCCGCTTGGGAATTATATTGGTAACTGGCTAGAGGTTTATGAATCAATAAATGTTTTGCGAGATGGGAAGAAAAATGATTTAACAGAATTATCATTAATTCTGGCCGGAGCAATGATTTATCTTGGTAAAAAATCAAAATCGCTTGATGAAGGAATTGAAGAAGCGATAAGAATATTAAAATCCGGAAAAGCATTTGATAAATTTGTTGAAATTGTAAAAGCACAAAACGGCAAAACAGATTTTATTATACATCCAGAAAAATATGCAACACCAAAATTTGAAGAAGTTATAAAAGCAACTTCTGCTGGATATTTATCTGAGGTAAATACTTATGAACTTGGGATGGCGGCAATTGATCTTGGTGCTGGAAGAAAAACAAAAGATGATAAAATTGATCCCAAGGCAGGAATAATTTTTAATTACAAGATCGGTGATACTATTAATAAAGGTGTTGTGTTAGCCGAGTTGTATTCAGATTCTAAATCCGGAATTGATAACGCAAATAAAAGAATTGCTAAGGCAATTAAAATTTCCAAATCAAAACCACAAAAATTAAAACTAATTAAGACTATTATTGATTAGAACGCTTTTAAGTAGAAACCAGTAAGAATTATGGTTTCCACTTCTTTTAATTCATAATGCTCAATCGTATCTTTTATTTATTGATTATCAAACCTTAAGGAGAAATGAAATGCTTTTTATATTAGCAGTGATAGGAACAGTAGTAGCTTTTTATCTTTTCAATAATGCAAAAAGAAAAAACATAAAACCCCAAGCAACTATTGCATTAGTAGGAGTGCTGGTTGCAATTCTTATTGCAGTTTCACAAATGTTCACAATAATTCCTGCAGGTCATTCTGGTGTAATAGATTTTTTTGGATCGGTAAGTGATAAAACTCTTGGACCCGGAGTAAACTTTGTTAATCCAATGGCAAACGTTGTAAAGTTTGATACGCGTAAGCAGGAAATAAAAGAAGTTATGAATGTTCCTTCTAAAGAGGGAATGAGTGTTGAGTTAGAAATTAGTATGATATTTCAGTTGAAGGTTGATAAAGTAAATCTCATCTACAAAACTGCCGGAAACTATGAAGAGTATTTACAAAAACTTGTTGTGCCAAATTTTAGATCTGTTGTTCGCGGTGTTACAACAAAGTATGAAGCAAAAGCACTTTATACTGCGGAGCGTGATAAACTTGAAAATGAAATGAGAGATAAACTATCATCTGTAAGAGAAATTTCTGAGATAAGTGTTCTTTCAACTCCATTAAGACAAATTACTTTGCCAAGAGGGTTGACTGCTTCTATAGAAGAAAAATTAAAATCAGAACAAGAAAGCCAGAGAATGACCTTTGTACTTGAACGTGAAAGACAAGAAGCTGAAAGAAAGCGCATCGAAGCTAAAGGAATATCAGATTTTCAGACTATTGTAAGCCAAGGGATTAGCGATCAATTACTAAGATGGAAGGGAATTGAAGCGACAGAAAAGCTTGCAAATTCGCAAAATTCAAAGGTTATTGTAATTGGTTCAGGAAAAGATGGATTGCCTATAATTCTTGGAAACGATAAATAGACCATTTAGTCATTTGTAATTGGTATTCTATTTTATATTTTTGGACTCATTAGTCAAATAATTAGATTAAACAATTAAATATGCTTCCAACGATACATACATTAAACATATTGCTTCCGTTTTTTTATATAGCAACTTTTGCTATTTACTTTTATGATTTTCAGCAAGGTGGTAAAAAGTTTGAGAATTCTAAACGACTTTTTCTTTTCTTAACACTCATCTTTCATTTTCTATATTTACTATTAAGAACTATTGAGTTTAATCATCCTCCAATTACAAATGTTTTTGAAATCTTTACTGTTCTGGCCTGCGCAATAAGTTTTGCTTACTTCATTTTAGAATTAGTAACGGATATAAGGGGTACGGGTCCATTTATTATTATCATCTCAATAATCTTTCAAGTTATATCAACTTTATTTATTCAGGATCTAACCGAAGTAAAAGAAGTTTTAAGAAGTAACCTGCTTGGCATTCATGTTATCAGCGCTCTAATCGGATATTCTGGAATTACAATCTCAGCAGTGTACGGTGTTTTATATCTAATTCTTTACAACGAGATAAAACTTAATAAGTTTGGTTTAATTTTTAATCGATTGCCAAGTTTAGAAATATTAGAACGAATGAGTTTTATTGCCGCGATTATTGGATTTGTATTGTTAACGATTACAATAATCATTGGAATAATTTGGCTGCCGCAAGCTTTTCCAAATATTACTTTTGCAGATCCAAAGCTTATTGGAACTTTTGCAGTATGGATACTATACGGAATTGGACTTATCAATAAATTTTTAGGCAAATGGCGCGGAAAGAAACTAATTGTTCTTTCTATCATCGGATTTTGTCTTGCAATTTTATCAACAATGCTCACAAATTTTTTAGGAAAAAGTTTTCACTCATTCTATTAGAATATGAATCTTCTTGGAATATCAATAAATCATCGCACTGCCCCAGTACAACTTAGAGAGGCACTTCATTTAAGTGAAGATGAAATTCGTACGTTCATACAGCAGACGAAAGACAGTGCTTTTACAGAAGGAATAATTATTTCCACTTGTAACAGAACAGAGATTTATGCAATTCCAAAGAGTGATAAAACAAGTCTAAAAGATTTAGAGAATCTAATAAAAAATTTCAAATCAAGTTTTGAAGTAAAAGATGAAAACTTTCAGCATTTCATTTCTCGTGAATCTATTGAACATCTTTTTCGCGTTGCTTGTGGAATTGAATCACTGCTGATTGGTGATAACCAGATTTTTAAACAAGTAAAAGATTCTTTTTTAATTTCCGAAGAAATGAATTTTGCTGGTGTGCTGATTCGCCGAGTAATGGATGCAGCAACTCGAGTTGGTAAACGGGCAATTAGTGAAACAACAATCAGCGAAGGTGCTGTAACGGTTAGTTATGCGGCTGTTCAACTTGTAGAAAAAATATTTTCTAATCTTCAAAAAAAATCTGCGCTGATAATTGGAACTGGCGAAACCGGAGAGATTGCAGCCAAACATTTACGTGATAGAGGTATCGGGAGACTCGCACTTACAAATCGTTCGTTCGAGAAAGCCGAAAAACTTGCTGCTGAATTGAAAACTGCAGTGTTTCCATTTTCAAACTTTAAAGAACATCTTCACAAATTTGATATAATTGTAAGTGCTACTAGTGCCGAGGGACTGATTATCACAAAGAAAGATATTGAAGATGCAATGAAGAAGCGTAATTATGCTTCGATGGTGCTTATGGATATTGCAATTCCGCGTGATATTGATCCTGAATCCAAAAAGATAGATTATGTTTTTTATCATGACATCGATTCGTTGAATATTATTGTAGAACAAAATCTAGGCAAGAGAAAATCAGAAATTCCAAAGGTTGAAAAGATTATCCAGGAAGAACTTGATAATTTCTTCGAATGGTATAATTCACTAGAAGCTGCTCCGACGATTAAAGCATTACGTGATTATTTTGAAAATGTTCGAGCTGAAGAGGTTGAAAAGAATATCAATAAGTTTTCTGAGGATGATAAAGAAAAATTGGAAATAATAACTAAGAGAATAATGAATAAAATTCTTCATCATCCAACAATTGAATTAAGAAAAATCTCCGAGTCACATTTAAGAGCTGAAGATACAGCCGCTAAAATTTCTGTGATTAGGGATTTGTTTGGATTAAACCTCAGCAAAGACGAAAAGAACAAAGGATAAATTTTGAAACAAAAAATTGTAATCGGTTCGCGTGGTAGTGAGCTTGCTTTGTGGCAGGCAAATCACATCAAACGCGAGATTGAAAAGAAAAATAAAAGCGTAAGAGTTGAAATCAACATCATCAAAACAAAAGGTGATAAAATTCTTGATGTTGCACTTTCAAAAATTGGAGACAAATCTCTTTTCACCAAAGAGCTTGAAGTTGAGCTCCTTGCAAAAAGAATCGATTTAGCTGTTCACAGTTTGAAAGATTTGCAGACTCAAATTCCTGCAGGCTTAAAATTAGCAGCCGTTACGAAACGCCATGAAGTTGAAGATGTTTTGATCGCTAGAAAAAAAGGAATGACAATTCAGTCATTGCCGGAGTTCGGAGTAGTTGCAACAGGATCTTTGAGAAGAAGATCTTAGTTACTTCATCTTCGTCCTGATCTTACTGTTCTTGATTTGCGTGGTAATGTTACATCAAGAATTCAGAAATTTCTAGAGTCTGAATGGGATGCAATTATTCTTGCACGCGCCGGAGTTGAAAGATTAAATCTAAAAAAACATATTTCTTCATTCATACCAAAAGAAGATATTCTTCCGGCAGTTGGGCAAGGCGCTTTGGGAATTGAGATTCATGAAAACAATAAAGTTGTTGAAGAAATTATTAAATCACTTCATCACGATGAAACTTATAAAGCCGTGATTGCAGAACGTTCATTACTTCGCGCATTAGAAGGTGGATGCCAGGTTCCGATTGGTGCATTTGCAGAAGTTAAATCAAGCGGATTATATCTTGATGCTGTTGTTGGATCATTGGATGGATCAGTAACTTATAGAAAAAAATTACGCGGAAGTAAAAACGATCCGGAAAACCTTGGGAAAACTTTAGCAAAGGATTTGTTAAAGGCTGGCGCAAAAGAAATTTTAAAAGAAGTTTACCAAACAGCGAGATTATAATGAAAAAGTTATTGTTAAAAATATTTTCTATTGACTTAATAATCAGTTTACTTTTTTCTGCTTTTATATTTTATAGCGGCTGTTCATGCAAACCATGTTCAGAACAAGAAGAATCACAAATTCCATTAGGTGTTTTAAAAAAGGCTGATCAGTTTATAGTATATAAAACCGGAGATGAGTTCTTTAAAAAATATATTACTGCAGATTTTTTTCAATCAAAACATATAGCACCAAATTATTTGATGGTTTATAGATTATATATGCCGGAAAAACCATTTGTTGATGAGTTGATAAGATTTACTTTAGACAGCACGGGAAAAGTTTTGACACAATACGAAGTTGTTGGTATTCCTAATTGTAACAATGATCCTATAAATTGTGATTTTGTTGTTGATGAAAAGATTGCAAAGCAAATCGCTACTGAAAATGGTTTAGTTAAAGGTATAACTGATTGGAAAATTGATTTTATATGGAACAACAGTTATAATAAATATGTTTGGGAAATCATCAGCACGACTAAACAAAGCAAAACTGATCAATACAATCGTGCTGAAGGCGAAAAGATTATTATTGATTCCAATAATGCATCGATGTTGAGTAAAGATACCTGGAGAATAAATTAAACAATGATTGTTAAAGAAGAAAAAATAAAGCGCAAAGAAAAAAAACGCGAGCTAATGCTTGAAGTTGCTGCTGAACTTTTTTCAAAAAAGAATTATCACGAAGTGATGATGGATGATGTGGCACGATTAACTGATGTTGCCAAAGGAACTGTATATAATTATTTCAGCTCCAAAGAAGAATTATATTTTTCAATTATGAGTTCTAAGCTCGAAAACCTAAACACATCACTAAAAAATAAAATTGCTTCTGAGATCAGTACTATTGATTCACTGCATACGTACATAATCCATCTTTACATGTTTATGATGAAATATCAGAACTTCTTTTTGATGTATCAGAAAGAATATATGAATGCACAGAATGAATTTTGTGATGAATTGCGTGGAATGAGTGATGATCTAAAATCAATTTTAAGTGATGTTATTTACAAAGGTAAACGAGAAAATCAATTCCGTGATGTTGATGAAAGTTTTACAGTTAAGCTTGTGCTTGGAAGCGTATTTGGAGCAGTTCAGCGAGGGATCGAAAGTAAGTATGCTGCAGAAAAATTGATTGAAGAACGCGAAAAACTCTTTGACTTTATTTTACATGGTTTGTATTCAGGATTTAACAATAACAAAGTAAGACCATTAAAAAATAAGACAATTGTACTTACACGAACGATCGAACAATCAAAAGAATCTGCCGCAATTTTTAGCGAACTTGGTGCAGATGTGATTGTGTTTCCAACACTTGAGATTGTTCCTCCAAATAATTGGGAGAGATTTGATGAGCTTATTTTATCAGAACAAAAAATAGATTTTATAGTTTTTACATCTGCTCATGCAGTTACAATGTTTATTAAAAGATTCAGTGAGCTAAATAAGCAAATTGATTTTGGAAAAACAAAAGTGGTGGCTGTTGGAAACAAAACAAAATCAGTTTGTGAAGAGAATAGGATTAAAGTTGATATTGTCCCGAAGAAATTTTCAGGTGAAGGCGTTGTTGAAGAGTTATCTAAATATGATTTGAAAGATAAACTGGTTTTCATTCCGCGTTCTGCAATAGGAAGAGAAGGATTACCAAATGGATTGGAAGAACTTGGAGCAAAAATAATTACGGTTCCTGTTTACAATGTTTCGCTTCCATCAAAAGAATCTGTTCAGCAAAATGTTGATAAACTTAATTCAAGTAAGCCAGATGTTTTTATTTTTACAAGTCCATCTACATTTGAAAATTTTTTAATTATAATGAACATAAACAACCCGGTTTCATTTTTTAAAAATTATGATGTTGCGGCTATTGGTCCAACTACAAAATCAGCAATTGAAAACAACAAAGTAAAAGTTAGTATTATGCCGGAAGAATATACAATTAAAGGCCTGGCAAATAAGATGATTGAATTCTATAATAATTAAGATTAAACGGAGAACTTTTTGAGCCAATTAAAAAATGATTTATTTCTTAGAGCTTGTAAAAGACAAGATGTTGAACGCACACCAATTTGGGTAATGAGACAGGCAGGAAGATATTTACCGGAGTACAGAGCCGTACGTGCAAAATCAGATTTTCTAACAATGTGCAAAACTCCAGAACTTGCTGCTGAAGTTACTATTCAGCCCGTGGATTTAGTTGGAGTTGATGCTGCGATTCTTTTTTCAGATATACTTGTAATCCCCGAAGCAATGGGAATGCATCTTGAAATGAATGAAGGCAAAGGTCCTGTATTTCCAAATCCAATTCGCATTATTGATGATGCAAAAAAACTAAAAGATATCGATCCAACTAAAGAATTAAAATATGTTCTTGATGCTGTGGCTCTGACAAAAAAGAATTTGAATAATCGTGTTCCATTAATCGGATTTAGCGGTTCACCCTGGACACTGCTTACATATATGGTTGAAGGTAAAGGTTCAAAAAGTTATTCCGAAGTAAAAAAGATGTTATATAACAATCCAGAACTTGCTCACTCAATCCTTGATAAGTTAGCAGACACAATTGCTGAATACCTTTCAGCTAAAATTGAATCGGGTTGTAATGCCGTTCAAATTTTTGATACGTGGGGTGGAATTTTATCACAAAAAGATTTTGAAGAATTTTCTTTACAGTATGTTGAAAAAATAATTTCCAAAATAAAAAGAAAAGATGAGCCGGTAATTTTCTTTGCTAAAGGTGTTCATTATAATCTTAGCAGGTTGGCTAGCATTGGCGCTGATGTTCTTGGTCTTGATTGGACAATGGATCTTGGAAAAGTTAGGAAAGAAGTCGGCNNATAAAGTTGCACTTCAAGGTAATCTTGATCCTACGATTTTATATGCGGATAAAACTTATATTAAAAAAGAAGTAGAAAATGTATTAAGTTCTTTTGGAAAAGGAAACGGACATGTATTTAATCTTGGTCATGGTGTTTTACCTGACATAGACCCAGAAAATGTAAGAGCACTTGTGCAATATGTAAAAGAAGAAAGCATTATATATCATCGAAGAGATGTTCAATAGGAGATTTTATGTTTGAAATAGATTTAACAAAATTTAAAAAATACGATAAACCGGGACCACGCTACACAAGCTATCCAACGGCTCCGCAGTTTAATGAAGCATTTACGCACGAAGATTATTTGAATGAAATAGTAAAAACTAATTACGGTGGGAACCTTCCTGATTTATCGCTTTACTTCCATCTGCCTTACTGTGATACTCTTTGTTACTTCTGCGGTTGCAATATGATCATAACGCGTAACAGGGACAGAATAAAAGAGTACATAAAATATCTTAAGAAAGAAATTGATCTTACAAGAACATATTTATTGACTGATAGAAAAGTTGCACAGCATCATTGGGGTGGAGGAACACCAACACATTTAAATCCTGATGAGATAAATGAACTTGCTTCTTATGTTAAACATTCCTTTAGTTTTAAGGATAATGCTGAAGTGAGTTGTGAGATTGATCCGCGTGAACTCACTAAGGCTCATCTTGAAGCTTTGCGCAACAATGGATTTAACAGAATTAGCATGGGCGTACAAGATTTTGATGAAAAAGTTCAGAAAGCTGTTAACAGAATACAACCTGAAGATATAACACGACAAGCAGTACAATGGATTAGAGAGCTTGGTTATCAAAGCATTAACCTTGATTTGATTTATGGTTTACCTTTTCAAACAGTAGAAGGATTTGCGAAAACTGTTGATCACATAATTGATATTTCTCCTGATCGAATTGCTGTATTTAATTATGCACATGTTCCTTGGATGAAAAAACATATGGCACTCATTCATCCGGAAGATATTCCTGCAGCAGAAATAAAGCTTGAAATACTAAAGATGACAATTGAAAAACTTACAAACGCCGGGTACGATTTTATTGGAATGGATCACTTTGCAAAACCTGATGATGAACTTTCAATTGCTATGAGAGAGAAAAAACTGTACCGCAATTTTCAGGGTTACAGCACAAATGCCGGTGCCGATCTTTACGCAATGGGAATAACTTCCATCTCCCAGCTTAAAAATGTTTATGCACAGAATTACAAAACCGAAAAAGAGTATTACTCAGCACTTGATCATGAAAAACTTCCAACCGCAAAAGGATATCAACTAACAGAAGATGATCACTTACGCAGAGAAGTGATTATGAAATTAATGTGCGACTTTGAGTTAGACTTTAAACAATTTGAAGATCAGTTTAAGCTAGATTTTAAAAAATATTTTGCATGGGGATTAAACAACTTAAAAGAAATGCAAACTGATGATCTAATTGAAATTTCTGATAGCGGAATTAAAGTAAAGAATATGGGAAGAATGCTTATCCGCAACATCGCAATAAATTTTGATGGATACATTGAACGCAAAGAAGATAAAGCAAAGTATTCTAGAACAGTCTAATCACAAAAGAACGCGGATGACACGGATTTAATGGATCAGCACGGATTAGTTTTTAATCAAACACCAAAATTCTATTATAAATAAAATCAAAAGAAAATGTTTTTGATTCAGTTCTCTTCTCAATGTACTCGGCGACTTTTTCTAATCGTTTAGGAATGGATAGAATTTTTTCCTGTGCTTTTTGTCCAAGATCATTCAGTCCGGTTATCAATTCAATTTCCCAAAACTTAATTGCTTCTTCTACTATCTTTTTATAATCACGTGGACCATAAATTCCAACTCTTCTTACAACGTCCGCCATATTACGAAAATTCGGCATTGAAATTCCGGGCATATCTATCGCAGGCATAATATCTGCCGCAGAAAGCATTGCTCTGTTTGGATCAAGATTAAGAACTTCTTTAAAAACATTTCTATAAAAAGTATAATGCTTTGCTTCATCAGCAGCGATGTTGCTAAGAATGCCATTTAATAATGGCTCATCCTGTCCCGCAAGTTTGCCAGTGTTTTTATGAGAAACCTGAGTTGCTCTTTCCTGCAAAGTTGTATAAACAAAAACTTTGTATGGATCTTTATCCCACTCTGGATTAAACCCGCTTTCGATATAATGAAACTGCATCAACTCAACTTCACGATAACTGAACAATCTTGCATCGCGAACATAATCTCGAATTATTGCACCGTGTCTGTCTTCCTCAGCAGTCCACATATTATTCCATTTAGACCAAAAACTTCTATCACCTAAATATTGAGCAATCAATCTATGAAAGTGCGGCAAGCCTTCTTCTGTTAAAAGATTTAGAGCAACGGCAACGCGAACTTCATCTTTAACTCCACGTGAACGATCACGAAGTTGCTTAATTTTTTTTTCCTGATCATCATTCATTTTTTCATCTGCCGGAAGAAAATCACTTGAGAACCATAATTTTCTTTTCTCTACATGATCCTCCATCCATTCTTTTACTTTGCCTTCAAGATGATTCAGTACTTCAGTTTTTTTAGCAGTGTCAGTTTGTAATGATTCGTTTTCTTTTATTAAGATTTCCATAACATCGTAAATTTATTTATTTGTATAATTGTTTAGTATTATGATTAAATAATAGAAATGATTTGCACTAACAGAAAGGCATTGAGAGTGCCAAACGAGGGTTTTACATTTAATTTACAAATGCTTTTTTTCTGTCATTTCGAACGATGAGAGAAATCCGCTTATTGCTTATAAAGATTTCTCAGTCGATGACTCCTTCGAAATGACCAACCGAACTATAATATTTTAATCGCTAGGTCTTTCAGCCATTTGGGCTGTGGTAAAGAAATCGTTGTAAAATCGTTTTTGATATTCATCAATTAAGTGATTAATTCTTTCTTTATCAGATGATTTAACAATCAAACCTGCGTGATATTCTTTCTTCAATCTCCAAACAACCTCAGGATCGTTATAAGCCGCTAAGTTTGGACATTCTTGTTTTGATAGAGAAGTGAGTATTGCAGCAAAATCATTTTTAACTTTTGGAAGTTTGTATTCCTTCTCACCATTTAATATTTCAATCTTTGCCCATTCTCTCCAAAGATTAATTCCAGTTGCAGCTTCAACGAGTGAAGAAAGATTTGCGCCGCCAACTCGTGCAGATGTTTCTAAGAAATAAATTTTTCCATCCTCAGCACGAATAAATTCCGAGTGCGAAACTCCGCGAAGTAAACCCAAAGCCTTTAAAACTTTTTTGTTCAATTCTAAAATTTCTTTTGCCTCATCAGATTTACTATCAAGTGTTTGGCTTGTAAAAACTCTACCTTGATGCGCAACTTCAAATGGAGGAGTTCCATATTTGCTCGCTAAACCAAAAACTATTTCTCTTTCACTAATAATAGTATCTACGTGATATATATATCCGGGAACAAATCTTTCCATTAAAAAGAAAGATTGCTCATCAGCAAGATGATTAATTCTATCCCACATTTCCTGTTTGTTGTTAACTTTTTTTAATCCATAGGAACCAGCAAGCAAACGAGGTTTTATCATATATGGAAAAGGAACTTTGTCAGCAAACTCATTAATCTTTTTATGATTTAAAACGTGAATAAACTCAGGAACAGGAATTCCCATTTCTTTTGCACGAACTCTCATTGCAAGTTTATCACGAAAGTGCCTTGCCGTTGTATCACCCATTCCACCTAATCTTAAATGCTCACGTAAAGAAGCCGCACGTTCAACATCAAAATCATCAAGCGCAACAATTCTATCGATGTTTTCTGTTCTTGCAAGATAACTTACACCATAAATTACATCTTGCATGTTCCAATCTTTGTTTTTATCTGGAATGTAAAAAATCTCATCCAGACTTTCTCTTGGCCAATCAGCATTTTCTAAACTTTTAGAAGTAAGAAGTATTACACGGCAGCCTTGCGCTTTGGCTTCGCGCATAAAATCAAAACCTTTTTCGTAACTGGAAATGCAAAGAATAGTTAACATGATTTTTCTCCTTAGTGTTTCTGGGTGTTCTAAGTGTCTTAGTGGTAAAAAAAGAATAACCACTTAGACACTTAGATCACTAAGCTTGACTTAGTTTATTACAATAGAAAGTTTAAACTTAATTTTATCAAAATCAAATATTAGATTTATTTATCAACCTCATTATTGGATAAACATTTTCTCCTTTATCATAAAATGGAGAGCGTTTGTAAAAGAAATCTAATCTTTCTCCGCTGTTATTTCTAAATGATTCATCTTCATTTAGTTTCTTATAGAATTCATTTCGTAACGAAGAATCTTCTTTCATCATATGTTTTGCATAAGGTTCCATTACATAAGCTTCGGCATATTCTTTTCGTTCGAAGAAAGCATTAAAGAATCCCCAATTAACAAACGAATCCGGTGCTTCGGGTTCTAACAAATTTACAATAACTCTTAACTGTCTTTGATTTGTGTAAACAATTAAGGTTCCTGCTTCAACATCAACTTTTTCTGTAAAAGAATTACATTTAAAAGATGGAAGCTGTCTTCCTTCATAAGGTCTTGGTGCAAACTGAACATCTTCAAACTTGTACTTTTCTACTTTAACGTTTTTTGTTGATTTCAAAACGTTAAATTTTATTTGATGTGCTTTAATTACATCAATAATTTCTGAAAATTGTTGCGGAATTAGATAAGCTACCGGTACACTAACCTTCCTCTCTGAATTTGCTTTGTTGAAAATCGGGATCTCAATTTCCATTGGTTTATTAGTGTATTTTCTAACGGTTGAGCCTGTCAAATCACTATACTCATCACACCATTCAAATCCTTTAAATAAATATTTATCAAACTTCCCGTTTCCTCTAAGTACAAGTGGAAACTTCTTTTTTGTAGATAAATAATATTTAACTGTTTCTCTATCCGCTTGGTTGTTTAATGAAATTAATTCTCTATGATTATCATTAACAAATCTTATAGAATGTTCCATCATTGATTTTGTAGAGAACACACGATTTGCAAAAGGTTTTAAACTGTGTGTTTCTACGAGAAGACAAATTCTGTTTTGTGTTGCACAATATCCGTGTGATAATCTTGGAGGTGCAGGCAAATCAACAATTCCACTTTCAATTGCTCCGGATTTAAATTCCATATATGGACCAATAATAAAACCATCATTTTCAACATTGCTTAAAAGGTGTAGCAAATATTTTTTATCAATCCAGTTTATCAAACTTCGATCAATATTTTGATGTGTTTCAATTCCATAAGTTACGTGATATTGATAATCTGCACCGTTTGTTGTGTGATTATCAATCATAAAATCCGGCAGCCAATCGTTAAAAAGTTTTAGAAAAGATCTAATTTCTGGTGAATCTGCTTTTAAATAGTCACGATTTAAGTTCAGGTTCAAGGCATTTGTTCGCCAGCCCATTTTCTTTGGTCCGTTTTGGTTTGGTCTGTTAAACGGACTAATTCTTTCGTGTCCATCAATATTCAAAACAGGAATGATTAATAAAATCGTATTATCTAAAAGTGATTGTTTTTCCTTTGTGATAAGAATTTCTCTAAGCAAAAGCATACAAGCGTCTTTACCTTCAACTTCGCCGGGATGTATTCCATTTTGAATAAGTACAACTGCTTTGCCAGATTTCTTTGCTTGTTCTGGCGTAAAAGCTTTATCCTTTGAAACGATTATGACTTTTAATTCTCTTCCCTGTGGGGTAAAACCAATAGTTTTGATTTTTACAAGAGGAGTCTTATCAACAAATTTCTGAAAATACTTTAAAGTGTTTTCATAATCAGGTGATTCAAGCTGATTTGATTTTTCAAAATGTGTTAGCCAGTCTTTATAAATATTTTTCTGCATTGTAATAAATATGATTAGTTAAGGTTGGTGCAAATATAAGTTTCATTTAATAAATAAGGCGACTTTAATTAGTCGCCTTACAAAGAATTTATTTAATAATTAATATTTCGGATTCATTCCCAAATTGTAAAATACAAAACCCCAAAGATCTGCAACTTCTTCAATTACTTTTGATGTGGGTTTACCTGCACCATGTCCGGCTTTAGTTTCGATTCGAATCAAAACAGGATTTTCCCCATTGTAATGTTCTTGCAATGTTGCGATGTATTTAAATGAATGTGCAGGAACAACTCTATCATCATGATCAGCAGTGGTAACGAGCGTTGCCGGATAGCTTAATCCACTTTTAATATTGTGTAGAGGAGAATATTTATAAAGATATTTAAATTGTTCTGCATCATCACTGGATCCATATTCAACTGCCCAGTAATATCCAATTGTAAATTTATGAAACCGCAGCATATCCATTACACCGACTTGTGGAATTGCAACTTTAAATAAATCTGGTCTTTGATTTATAACTGCGCCAATTAATAATCCGCCGTTTGATCCGCCTGCACAAGCAAGTTTTGATGGTGAAGTGTAACCTTCTGTGATTAAATATTCTGCTGCGGCAATAAAATCATCAAATACATTTTGTTTTTTATCTAACATTCCAGCTTTATGCCAGGCTTCTCCATACTCACCGCCGCCTCGAATATTTGGCATTGCATAAACTCCGCCATTTTCTAAAAACATTAATCTCGATGTGCTAAATGAAGGATTCATAGAAATATTAAATCCGCCGTAGCTGTAAAGATAAGTTGGATTATTCCCATCAAGTTTTAATCCTTTTTTGTGTACAATAAACATTGGAACTTTTGTACCATCTTTGCTTTGGTAAAAAACTTGTCTGGTTTCATAATTGTCAAAATCAAAATCTAATTCTATTTGTTGATATAATTCTGATTTCTTTGTGTTTATATCCAGCTTATAAATTGTACTTGGAAACGTAAATGAAGTAAAAGAATAAAAAGCAATATTATCCTCTCTTCTTCCGCTAAAGCCAACTGAGCCAAGTGTTGGTAAATTAATTTCATTGTCTAATGTTCCATCTATATTGTAAAAGTAAGCATGATTAGCAGCATCCTGCATATAAGTTGCAATAATTTTGCCACCAAGAATTTGAATGCCTTGTAAAACATCTTTCTTCTCTGGAATTACATCTTTCCAATTTTCTCTTGCAGGATGTTTAGGATCAATCATTATAAGCTTATAGTTTGATGCATTATAATCTGTTTGAACAAGTAGTTTATCTCCAATATTATCAACAATACCATAGTTGTTATTAAGATCATCAATAATACTTACAAACTTTGAATTTGGATCCGATAAATCTTTTACAAGAAATCCGTTATTACTTGTTCCTTCAGAAAAATAAATTATTAAAAATCGTTCATCTTCAGTTGTGCCAGCAGAAAAACCGCGATCTGGTTTTGTTGGATCTTCATAAATCACAACATCTTTAGATTGATCATCACCAATTTTATGATAATAAACTTTTGAGAATTGATTTTTCGTCGATAACTCAGAGCCGGTTGGTTCAGGAAATCTACTGTAGAAAAATCCGTTATCTTTCCAAGCCATTCCAGAAAATTTAATCCACTTTAAATGATCTAATAATTTTTTTCCTGATTCAACATCCATTAAAAAATATTCATTCCAGTCGCTTCCACCTGAAGCTGTAGCATAAGCAAAAGTTTTTCCATCTTTAGAAAAAGCAAATGTAGCAAGAGAAACTGTTCCATCTACAGAAAGTTTATTTGGATCAAAAAATACCTTTGCTTCACCATCAAGATTATCTTTTACATACATAACGCTTTGATTTTGTAATCCGTCATTTTTAAAGAAATAATATTTATCGCCTGCCCGAAAAGGGGCGCCGTATTTTGGAAAGTTATAAAGTTTTTCAAATCTGTCCTTTAACTTATCGCGAAAAGAAATATTTGAAAAGTATTTATCTGTAACTTTATTTTGCTCAATAACCCAATTCTCTGTTTCTCCCGAATTATCATCTTCAAGCCAGCGATATGGATCAGTTACTTTAGTCCCAAAGTAATCATCAACAACTTCAATTTTTTTTGTCTCTGGATATTTTAATTGTCCGTAATTAGAACTGATCATCAACAACAACAATACTCCTATAATATTTCTCATTGTCTCTCCTTTAATTAATCTTTTATTTACTAATTTTTTGAAACTCTGTATGATTATCTAAAAATTTCCTTACATACCAGCAACTTGGAATAACTTTTAAATTCTTTTCTTTCGCGTATTCAAAAGCTGCAAAAACAACTTTTTCTGCTAAACCTTGTCCGCGTAATTGTGGTGGAGTGTAAGTTGAGTATAAATCAATAGTTTCTTTGTCTTCAGCATAAAGCGCATAAACTTCTAATCCATCAACATCTAAAACAAATCTGCTGCCTTGTTTATCGTTTATTATTTCATTCATAAGATATTTCTCGCTTTCAAATTCTTCACTAAATCTTCATATCCTAAAAAATGAATTCCATC
>CXWK01048275.1_pt1 | contig 35843 bp, 49 predicted proteins | sample 590851 | NCBI WGS metagenome assembly CXWK01 (sample SAMEA3498364, study PRJEB10139) | wastewater metagenome | biome: wastewater treatment plant; material: activated sludge | place: Denmark | collected 2014-08-01
GGCGCAATTGGACAGGCAATTCCATTGGTGGGCGCTTCGTTCGCTATCACCTTTGCCGCGCCGTTTGTGACTGGCATTGCTGGTCGCTTCCTGCCGCTCGGTCAATTCACGCAGCCGGTTGTTTTGGCTGGCACTGGCTATGGCCTGAGTTGGATTGCTGGCAAGCTTGGGCCGACATTCAGTAAGTATCGCGGCGCATTGGAAATTATGGGCGTGACTCTTGGCCTCACGGCTCTGGTTGCTCCGTATCTGCGCGGCTTTCTGGCTCCATCGCAACCGGCGCAAGGGATGGCTGGCCGAAATGGAATGAGGGGCATTGCCGCTGTTCCGTCTATTCCGCCACAGATTCAAGCTGCACGCGCTCAGGCGGCAAATAACGCGGGCATGAAAGGCATTGCGTCCTATCAGGCTCCGGGGAGATTCGGGCGCTAACACGCTGCCCGGTTAGCACTCAATAATTCTTTCAAGGAGAAATATGTACGATTCACCAACTCAATTTCAGTTGCAGGGCAGTCAAGTTGGCGTCCTGCCGTCAACTCTCGATCAAGTCAATCCGGCTTATTACGGCCAGATTGAAAGCTTCATCAATCACAACGGCGGGCGTCTCGCGTCCGTCTCAGGTGTCAGGCTTTACGACACGCTGCGCGTTGATGCGGGCGTTCAGCCGCTCACCACATTCAATTTCTTTCAGAATGGCGTCAGTCAATCACAAGGCTTGTGGGTCGCCGGTACTCAATACCGCAAGCAAAACATTGACGTTTCGTATTGGGTGGACGGCGGAAAGCTGGCTACTGGATATGAAGCGTTGATCTGGTCAATGCAGGTTTTGATTCAGCTTCCGGCCGCGCTCGATGAGAGCTTGCAGACTTCCGGCAATGCTATCAACCTGGCTCTCGATCCTGGCACGGTTTCCGGTGAAGCCGTTACCGATCCGATCAAAACCGGCAACCTGATGCGCGCAATTCTGGAAAGCTACTACTTCGAGCTTTTCCTCAACAACACAACGTTTGAGCATGGGCCAACATGGGCATTCCCGTCCGCTTACGGCGTCGGGAACACGCTGGCAGTCGGCGGCGTGACAACTGCGGCCATCTCTGACGGTGCATTGGCTAACACGGTGGGCTTTGCCTATCAATTGCCGATGATGCGCCATATCCCGTCTCTGACTCGCTTCGGCGTTCGGATGACAGGCCAGAACGCTTTCACGACTGCGAACGTCTGCCCGTTCCGTATCACCGTGGTTCTGGACGGCATCGGCATTCAGCCTGTGACTGGCTGATCTTTTCGGTTGACATTGTTTTTAGCGTGGGATGGCTTGCAACTGTCCCACGCATTTTTCAAACCATCGGAGCATCGAAAATGAATCCAGTAAAACAAATTGGCCGCTACGAAATCCCTATCGCATCGGTTGTCATGGTCGAAAAGAAAACCGGCTTTCTGGCCCGGCTCAGGCCCGGTTACAAGGTTCTTTTAGCGTCCGGCGTCATTATTCATCTGACCAATCAAGAGAAAGAAGAATTAGACGCAGCCCGGATGCTTCACGGTCAAACAATGGAAGTCCTGCACATTGTCGCCGGGATGCAGAAAAACAACCGATCAGTTTCGGCATAAATAATCAGAGGGTCAAAATGTATTTCTTCAATGAATACACGCTCAAGCAGTTGAGCAAATACGAAAACCACCTTGAGCTTATTGACTCAATTCCGGTTGGCTTTACGGGCGTGGCTTCTCAAATTCAAGCTCCCGTCTACAGTAATGAGGTAGATGCGGATTCGCTGATCTTCGCCATCGGCGTTTCGTGGTCATCTGCATCGGCTGATGCGCTGGTTAGGATTCGGTCAATCAGTCCGCAATACGAATGGATGGCCAATAATCAAGCCGTGCCGCAGTTGACGCCAATAGGCGCAATTGCAGGGTTTTCCGATCAGGTGATGCCGGTTCTGCCACTGGTCATGCCCTTCTTCCTGAAAGCCAACGGCAGGCTCGAATTTCGATTCGTCAATTCAGCGGCAGCAGCGATTACAGGCGGTGTGATTACGCTTCGCAGGCTCAAGCTGACGCTTCCGATTGATGGCGGCTGGAATTACGGACAAGGATTGTAATGGACGGACTCAATACCGGGAACATCATCAATTACTGGGGGCCGCATTTGACGCCATATGCACGGGCGATCATTTCCGCTTACCGGATTGCCGTGCCGGTCTGGGTGACAGTTCCCACGAATCTAACCGGCACTGTGCGCGAAGAGATCCAGGTGCTGACTGATCCGTTTGAATACGACACGCTTTTTATCGCTGCTCACATTCAAATGGGAACGCTAAGCAACGGCGACAACGGCCAGTTGATTTTCCTGAACGTCGGCGACTTGCAAACCGGCATGCTGTGGTCAACACCGGGGCCGATTGATGCAAGTCCGGCAACGAGCTTCGGCGGCTCGCGCGCCAATGCAATGCCCGTTTTGAAGCTGCCTGAAGCGTTTTTCTTACCGGCCAATGTTCAGCTAAAGCATCTCTGGAAAGTCTTCTCAACAAGCGCAACAGGCGGCGTCATTACTTGGATGGCAATTCAGTTGATTGATCCACTGTCAGGCAATCGGCCTCACAGCGTCCAAATGCCGGATGGCAGAGATATTCGCGTCGGTTCGCGTGTGCCGTGGCTTTCGACCTTTGCGCTAGGGTCTGAAATTAACATACTTGGTTCGCCTAATTACGCGATGGCTGCAAACGATGCTCAGTATGTTCAATACCTGCCAAGCCAGGATTGCGATATTGAAATCCACGACATTGCTTGCAATTTCTTCACGCAAGGCGGCGTAGCCAGTGATTCGGAAAACATTCGCCTTGCCCTCGCAGACCGCAAGCAGCCGCGATTCTGGACGCCTACCAATGCCCCTTCAACCGTTGTTTGCGGCGACTTCTCGAAAGCTTATCCGGCGATGCCTCTGGTCAAACCTTACACGCTCAAAAGGGGCCATCGGCTCGAAATTATAAGCCAGAACAAAAACGCAGCAGTTCTCAATAACGCCTATGCAACGGTGCGCGGCGTCAAATTGTGTGATTACTAATGCTGATTCAGGAACACTTAAAACAACTGGTTTGGATGGCTGCGCCTGAGCTGCAATTCCATCATCACGCAAAGGGCGAAACGTACAAAGACTGCTCGGATTGCATTCTGCATCAAGAGCTTCTAGCAGACATCAAGCCGATCAAATTCGGCAACAATATTGACTGGACTGCGGCGGCTGAATACGCATTGGCTGATTACCAGATTCCGCGCGATACCGTAAACATAGTCATGCGAGTTGAATGCTACACGGTCAACTGGACAAACGCGGCCAATGACTTTGGCATGTCCGAACCGCCTCCGCCTGGCACTGCTTGGTGGCAATATGCGGCATATGGAACAGGCGGCACGATCGTTCTTACTGATCAATCCGCGCAGGTTCAGCTATTACTTGACTCGGATGAATTCCTGATCTTTCGAGCCGGATATAACGCACAGTTGATTGGTAATTTTGCAGTGTCGCCGGACGGTCAGACTCGACAAGTTCGGACGCTGGTTTATTCCTACAATTGCGGATCAAGCATTGCTGATCGAATTGGTATTTTACAGGCAATGGTTCCGGTCAGCGGTTAAGGTTTCAATGTGGCTCTCAAGTTTGAAAGACGGCATCTTACTTTTAGGACGTGGTATCACAAGCGGCATTGGGGCGGCTTGGGAGAGATTACGCCGGATGAGGGGTGTTGCATTCTACTCGAAACTGGCGCTCCCGATCACATCCTGCTTGAAGATGATTCCGGTTGTATTGAGCCGGAAGATTGCCCCGAACCGGAAACAGACTGCTGCATTCTGCTTGAAACTGGCGCTCCCGATCACATCCTGCTTGAAGATGATTCCGGTTGTATTGAGCCAGAAGACTGCCCGGATGCTGACGCGAGCGAGTTTCTTTTTCTCTCTGATCCGGCTGATGGCTTTGAATTTTTGGAAGGCACGGGAAGCGTGTTTGAGTTTTTAGAATAATGGCTTCAGGAAACGTTACAACACGAACAAATCTAGCAACTCCGCAGCCAACCATGCTGCTGTATGCCGGGCTTTCACCGTTCGGGACAACGGATGATCGAAAGATCACAGCCAATGCCTTGTTTGCTGAAATCACGGCAAATATCACGGATTTATCCGTCCAGTTCGGCAACGGGACAACCGCCACAGTCAGCGCGGCCAATAAGGGTAAAATTAGGTATCTCGATGGCACAGGCTTCCAGGTGAGCGAGAACGGTGCAGCCTATGCCACGATAACCAGTCTCGGAAATACGGCCACAGGAACGGGCGCAATCGTCCGGGCAACAAGTCCCACTTTGATCACTCCGGCACTGGGAACGCCTACGGCTTTAGTTTTGACCAACGCAACTGGCTTGCCTGTAGCAACGGGAATCAGCGGATTGGGAACGGGTGTCGCATCGGCTTTAGCTGTGAACACAGGAAGCGCAGGAGCGGTTGTTTTATTCAACGGTGCAGCCGGAACGCCTTCGAGTCTGACGCTGACTAACGCAACCGGACTGCCACCGGTCGCGGGTATTGTCGGTTGGCCAGCAAACGCGGCGGGCGTGCTGACCAATAACGGCTCCGGCACTCTTTCATGGGGCGCGGGTGGCAGCACTTCGCCGGGCGGAGCAACAACGAATGCTCAGTACAACAATGCCGGAGCATTCGGCGGATCAACTGGAATTACATTTACCGCAACGCAAGCAACGATTACCGGAGCTAAATTCGTCGGCTCGCTTCGTGATGCGAATGACTTGATTTTGATTGCTCCCACGGCCACGGCTTCAGCGGTCAATTATTTCACGATGACCAACAGCGCGGCGGGCCAGCCGGTTGTTTTTGGGGCAGCGGGCAGCGATACAAATATTTCAATCCAGCTTTTACCTAAAGGACTTGGAACGAGCGGCGGTCAAGTAGTAGTTCCCGGTGGCGGACGGCATGACAATCCGGGCCTGACGTTTGCAGGTCTTCTTAATTTTGGCCTTCATCAAAACAGCGGTGGCGGTTGGATGAGCGTTAATTGCAATAATTTTGCTTTTTGCACGGCTGTGCGCGTGGCAATCGCCTCTAACGGCTCGCTTTGTTTTGGGTCTGATCCGGCAGTGCCAATTGATGATCCGCCAGGGCAGACGGTTGGCATTAAATGGCTGGCTGATTACTGCCTTCGCGTTCATTCGGTAGGCGCATTGACCGACTTTACCGGCGCGGGCAATTTGATGATCGGAACATCTGCCGGGGCGATTGGCACAAACGGGCGGGGCGTGCTGGGTTTCTGCTTATCAACCGCGCCATCTACAAGCCCGGCTGATGTATTCCAAATTTATTCCGCCGACTGGAACGGGGCAGGAACGGCTACTTTCCAAATGCGCAACGAAGAAGGCCACACAATCACGCTTGCGCGTCAGACTATCACCGGATCACGCGGCGGCAATGCAGCATTGGCCGACCTGCTCACTAAACTTGCAAATATCGGCTTGATTGTTGACAGTACTTCATAAGGTTTATTTATGGCATCAAAGAAAATTACAGCAATGCCGGATTTGGCGGGCGGGCAAGTGCCGACAGACTTGATTACGCTGGTTGATCTGTCTCAGCCGGTCGCAACGCAAAACGTCAAATCAACGCTTAATGACGCCTTCGCAGAAATCACAAAGAACATCACCGATCTGTCTGTTCAGTTCGGCAACGGGGCATCGGCTACGGTTTCAGCGGCGGGCAAAGGCAAGCTGATTTACAACAACACTGCTACGGCGTTCCAGGTGTCTGCGAATGGCGGAGCGTATACAAGCCTGCTGACTGGTTCTGGCGTTGCTCAGCAGGTAGCATTCTTTACGGCTGCGGCTACCTTAGGCGGTGACACGGCTTTTGTTTGGGATTCAACGAATAACCGACTGGGCATCAATGTGACCGTCGCGGCCAGTGTGACAAGCCTGAACGTTCGAGCCGATGGCAGCGCAATTGCTGCTGAGTTTTTGCCTAATACGGTTTCAGACAATCCGCGCGTTCAAATCCAGGTAACAAACTCTGACGGTCGAATCGGAACGAGCAACGCAACGCCCTCGCCGTTTTACATCATCACCAATAACACCGAGCGAATCAGCGTTGAGAGCGGCGGCGCGGTGGCAATCAATCGAACATCTCCCGCACAGGCCCAACTCCATGTTGACGCCGCAACGAACGTCACAACGGCATTTTTGGCAAACAATGCGGCGGGCAGTTCGGTTGAAATTGCAGTCTTTCAGGTGAATGGCGGTAATCGCGCACTGCTGACCGAGAATGGCGAATGGATTCTGGGGCTGGCTTCAACAGTGACCGGCAAGCTGACACTGAGCAATGCAAGCGGGGCGACACTGACAAGTATTTCAGCGGGCAACGCGGCTTCTACGCTCAACTATATCTTTCCGGCAACTGATCCAACGGCAGGGCAATTCCTGCAAGCTGCGGCTCCATCGGGCGGCAATGTAACGCTTTCCTGGGCAACGGGCAGCGGTTCAACTTCTCCGGCTGGGGCAAATACACAGGTGCAATTCAATGCGTCCGGTGTCTTTGGCGCTTCGGCCAATCTGACATGGGTTAGTCCGGCACTGACTATCGGCGCGGCGACAAGTGCAACCGGACTGCTGACACTGGCGAATGCGTCCGGCTCGACAACTACCAGCATTCAGGCGGGAAACGCCGCTGCAAGCCTTGTCTCTATCTTTCCCACAGCTTCCCCTACGTCCGGCCAGGTTCTCACGGCATCGGCTCCATCCGGGGCAAATGTCACACTCTCTTGGACAACTCCGACCACGGGAACGGTTACAGGATCAGGAACGGCTACACGGGTGGCTTTCTGGTCTGGGGCTTCGGCGCTTTCGAGTAACGCGGCTTTATTTTGGGACAATACAAATTCCCGGCTGGGGGTTGGCACGGCAACGCCAGACCTGCCGCTTGATGTGGTTTCAGATGCTACGGCATTAGCGCAGCAATGGAGAGAAACGGGGGCCGGAACTTGCCGGGTGCAATTGCAGGTTCCGTCCAGTTTTGGGCAGTTTGGAACAACCAGCAATCACGCAATGGGCTTCATTGCTAATGGTGTCCAGTATGTAAACATTGAGCCAACGGGCGGAACGGTTTTCGGTTCAATCATTCCGGCTACAGCCACAGTTTTAATCAATGCACTGGTTAATACAGACACGGCGTTGATTGCCAACAATGCCAGCGGGTCAACGATCTCGATTGCCAGCTTTCAAGTGGGTGGTTCACTGCGGCATCAGTTCCTTTCGACAGGTGAAGCGATTATCGGACTGGCTTCAACTGTGACCGGCAAGCTTACGATGGCCAATGCTTCAGGCTCAACGCTAACAAGTATTAGCGCAGGGAATGCGGCATCTACCCTCAATTTTATCTGGCCGATTGTTGATCCAACGGTCGGACAAGTTTTAAGTGCGGCGGCTCCTAGTGGCGGCAATGTTGTCTTATCTTGGACATCTGCGGGCGGCGGTGGCACGACAATCAATCCGACCAATGGAGTAATGCCTGTCCGTCAGGACGCAACCACGTTTATTGATTCACCTCTGTCAGTTGCCAGCAGCGCGGTGACGATGACGCGCAGTGCAATTGGGGCAACTTCAAGCGATGGCTTTATTCTGCTAAACGCCACGGCAGCAGCGGCGGGAGCTCAGCAGTATTCACCGCGAATCAGATTCACATCGCAGGGGTGGCGGACGACGGTTACGGCGGCGACACGAGTTTTGGACTGGACAATTGATTTGCAGCCAATTGAAGGCACAACGAATCCCGCAAACAGACTCGTATTTTCGCAGCAAGTAAATGCCGGAGGTTTTGCTTCGCATTCAGTGTTTGGCGTTGATCAAGCTGGCGTGACATATGCGAGCTTTCCGGGAGGCGGTGAAACCGGATGGCCAGGAGTGACGGTTGGATTAAATTTCGGCACTCAGGCATCGCCCAATATCAGCGGACTGTTTCAGAACGCGGGGGGCAGTTGGTTTATTGTTCGGCCAGTGAATAACTTTGGCGCGCACGGCACGGGCATGGCGGTTTTGTCTGGTGGCCAGTTTACTTGGTCAACCAACTCATCAAGCCTGCCAACGGGAACGCTTGACACTGGCCTTGCTCGCGCAGCAGCGGGCGTGATTCGGGCAACGAATGCTAGCACTGGGGCCGGAAAGCTGATGGCCGCGCAAAATGGCACAACGGCGCAGGGCTTTGTTCATGCAGAGCCGGATAATACTTCCTTCCCTTGCTTCTATGGCAATCTGCCAAGCGGTTCAACGCAAAACATCTTCACCGGATCGAATAATAACAACGTTCGATTCATTGTCAGCAGTGCGGGCAAGGTTACAGGTTCACTAAACAACACGTCGCAGAACTACCGAATGGAAGGCCAAATCACTACTTCGGTAAGTGATCTTTCCAATACCAGCACGACGCCGACGACGTTATTTACCGCAACACTTCCGGCTAATTCAGTGAGCGCAACGGGTGATTGCCTGCAATTGGAAGTTGACGGGGTTTACGCCAACAACGCAAACAATAAAACGGTAAGGGTCTTACTCGGCACAACGCAACTGTTTTCAACTGGAATCAATGCCTTTGCAAATTCGCGCTGGAAAATCCGGGCGCTGATCTATCGCACAGGTTCGGCAGCACAGCGGGCAATTGTTCAATATTTTTCTGATGACGTACTGACAATTGCGCAGCCGATTCAGTACGGGGGGGCGTACACAGAGGACTGGACAACGGCGCTGGCGGTTTCCGTTGAAGCAACTGGCGGGGCAACAAATGACGTGACTGAAAACACTGCCATACTTTCCATTTCGCCGGGTTAAACAATCCGGCAGTTATTAACAATCAAACAAAGGAGCATCCATTCCCATGATCGAAATTTCGCTAAAAGAATTAAACGCGAGCTATCAAAGTCTTCGGGCTGTCTGTCGGTCAATTACCGGTGCGCCGCTCAAGTTTCGGCTTTTGCCGATTCAGCGATACGCCAAAGACGCGATTGATGATCTAAACACATCGCTTGCCGGAATTGCCGGGGAGTGCGGGGCTGAAGTGCTTGGCGAGGGCCAATTCAACTTTGAAAACATTCCGGTTGAAGATCGCGGCAAGGCGATGATGGCCTTCAATCGAAAAGCGGCACTTTTTCTGAAAACTGAGACGGTTCAGTTTCACACAGACAAGGCCAAGTACCTGCTGTCTGAAGTGACAAAGTGTGAAGACATCAAGAATCCGACCAACGCCGAAGATTTGGCGGCGCTGGACTGGCTTTTCACGTTCGACGTACCGGAAGCCAAGCAGGAAGAAAAAGCGGCCAGCGCTTCGGCCTAACGGTTCGCGCCGCCTTGTAGCTTACGGCTGGGATGCTCCGATGCGGGGCCGTAAGCCGGGGAACTTGGCGGCGTGATTTTTATTTATGACCAAAACTGAACTGCAAAACCTTGTAGCGCAAACAGAATACCAATGGGGCATCCCGTCAGGCGTTTTGCATAGGCTTGTGCAATTGGAATCCAGTTACAATCCAAACGCATACAATTCAAAGTCCGGCGCAAGCGGGCTGACTCAAATCATCAAACGCTATCATCCATCGGTCAGTAATCCTTTTGATCCTTACGAAGCACTGGCGTACACCGGGCAAACGCTCCGCGCGTACTTTGACGAGTTCGGCCACTGGGAAAGCGCCGTGGCTGCCTGGCACTCCGGAGAAGGTGCCGTTCGTAAGGCTTTGGCGCAAGGAAAGCTTGTTCCTGGCACGGTGGACAGATACACCGGACTGCCAACGACAAGCTATGCAGACCAGATCATAGGCAATGCCGGACAAGTGCCAGATACCTACGATCAAAATTACACAATCCCAGACAATCCAGGGGATGAAACCAGCATCTTAGGATTATCGCTTACAATGGCGCTTCTACTTGCTGGTGGACTGCTAGCAGTTCTGGCGCTCAGGAAATAACCCAATGGTGCTGCCCCAATCCCTCATATGTCTGAATGGATCAATAGAAATCCCGGCGCGTTTATCACGATCATTGTTCTGATTCTGGGCAATGTATGGAGCTTGGCTGTAGCAATGGAACAATCGAGGCAAAATAAAAAATTGACTGAAGATTTGCGCGAAGAATTTGACAGCCATGTGAAAGAGCATGGGCTTCATCGTACGGCGGACAGTGAAAGCCGGATCACGCGGATTGATTCCGGGATTAACGCGCTGGGGTCAATTCTGACAGACGTAAAAGAAAACCTTGCCGCACTTCGGGCAACTTCAAACCAACAACGATAGAGGAAAACCATGAATCTTGATACTCAAACAATTGGCGCGATGCTCAGCGCATCGGGCATTACGTTGGCAAATATTGACGAAAACACAACTGGCGCGGACGATTACGCCGGGGCAATTCTGGATTATGCGGGCAATCTGATTATTGCCATTCACGGCGGCGAAGAATTGCCGCCACTGCCGGAGATTGTGGCCAATGGAATCGAAGCCAGGATTACTGGGGCCGCTCGCGTTTCGCTTTCGGTTGCCGCTTCGATGCTGCCATTTCTGGTTGCCGGGACACCAAGCAAATTCAAGACGGCGCTCCGATACTTGCAGCAGGCGATTCAGCGGCTTTTATCGGGCCGGGCAGTGCCGCCTATCCCTGATGCAATAAAAGCCACGCTGACACCTTCTCCAGTCAAGAAATAGTTGGCAGGCAAAGCGGGCTTGGCTATAATTGGCCTGTGTGTGGTTTGGATTCCCGCTCGGCTTGAGTGAACTTCTCCGGGCGGGATTTTTATTTGACGCAACAAATGTTTTATAGCTGAAACTGTACGGCCGTACAAAAGCCGGGCTTGAAAGAGTCCGGCTTTTTGATTTATAAGAACGGCGTGAGAAGTTGCCGAAATCCGGTGAACGTGAAAACGTCTGAGCAAGTGGATTAGGTAAGCGAGAAATGAGTACGGCTCATACCCTGGATCATCACAAAACAAAGCCGCTGATTCTCTTTCGAGATTGTCAGCGGCTTTCTTGCTTTCAGTTGGAGATTGAAGCGGGTGGAGTTTAGGCGGAAACGGGGTCAGGTGCAATGATTTCTTGTGAATCCATAGTCTGGGCAGGGTTGGCGGTAAAAATACCAGTCTGACGGCTCTTAGGCGGCATTCTGACGATAATTTCTTTTTCGGTTTCAGGGGCCGGATTGGAGCGAGCGCGGATTGCCAGCGATGCATCATTAAACGACTGCCTACGTGCATAGTTACTGCATTCCATCTCGGTTGACGCATGAGACGCAAACTCATCGCAAATCTTCGCGCATGCTTCACGCTCGGCGAGAATGGCGGATTGAACAATGCGAACCATGGCCTTGCTGTCATCGGTTGCAGATGGGTCATTCAGTATTCGATCCAGTGCACTGTAATCAATCCAGAATTCACTCGTTTCAGTTTTAACCGTTGCCCACGGCGCTGCAAGATTTTCCCATTTAACATTCATAAAATCAGCCTCCATTCAGGAAATACAAAACCAGTTTGCCGCCAAAGCAATTAGGGCTTTGGGGCGTGTAGTCGGTCAGGACTCTTTCGCCGAACCGAAGAATTGCCCCTTCGTAGGCAAAGGAAAGAGGGTTGCCGGATTCGTCCAATTCATACTTGCTGTAGCTCTCCCATGCAATTGTCCGTTTGTCGTTCAGGGTGACAGCCCATGTTGCAATCAGGCCGTCGGATTTGTTGTAGCGAACGCGCAGGAGATACCGGCCAAAGCGATTGGCATCTTGGGTAAGATCACAGGCGAAAGGTGTATTGCCTGGATAGACATTGCCGCGCATTTCGAATCCATAGCCGTCGCCTCGGTCGGTATTGATGGTCGGCGGCAAGAGGGTGAGTTCAAGTTTTTCAACTTGCTGAAAGATAATTGGTCGGGCATTCACAGGCGGTAGTTTCACAGCCAGGCTTGTCGCAAAAATGAGTATGCCAATCACTGCGAGTCTCACGGCGTTCTCTTTCCTTAATTTCCAGTTCATTTTTCTCCTTTTCAAGTTGGGCAATCTTCTGTCTATCTCTTTCGGCGGCGGCAAGAATGCTGCCAAAGTGGTCTCGCTCAAGCCGTCTGACTTTCTCACGTAAGGCAAGATTTTCTTCAGAGAGCTTTTGATTCGATTCGTTTAATTGCTCGATGGTCTGGGCATCTTTTGCCAGCCATTCTTGCAGTGTGGCGATTCTATCAGCAGAAGAAATCATACGCTCTACTCTTTTAGCGGCTCGGTCGGCAGCTTCATCGGCCTCACGGACGCAAGTTGAGCATTCAGGATCGAAGGGGGTCAGGTTGGGCTTTTCTTCCGGCTGATTTGATCGGGCGCGGATTTTCTGCTGAATCCAATTAGAAGCAATCTCTTTTCCCTTCCATGGCTCAAAATCCAATTCAAGATTACTTTTTAATCCAGCTTTATAGGCTTCTTCTTTTTGAGCGTCCGCAATAGAGACCATAAGACGCTCAGGCTTCGATTCTTCCGGCGGCGATTGCTGGGCGAAGATGGATTGAATAATGCCTACAATCATATTGTAAACAGGGAGGCCGGAGAGCAAAGCTAGACCTTCCATTCTTTTGATCAATTCCATCTTCTTACAAATCTCAGATTGCAGGGCTTGCCGGTCGGCGATGATGGCTTGCTCAATCACATCTGCCATGTCATCTAAAAAGCATTGTGAATAGGTAGCATTACGCTTTGATGCGTTTTGCCTAAGCAGTGTTAATGATTTAATAGCTCTTTCTCTTGGCGTCATGATTCATTCTCCAATTGTTTAAGTTTTAATTCTGCCCATTTTTGGCCAGCATCGCCTCCCCATAATTCCTACGCGATACGGCCAGCGGAAGGGAAGCCCCTTTCACCTTTCAGCCAGCCGGTTGCCTGAGAATCTATTTCATGGCGGTCGAAGTAAGCCCGCATTCGTTTTAGCGTCTTGATCGAAACGGCCCGGCCATTCGACAAGTCACGCGCACGAGCAACGCCTATTAATGTGCCACCTCTGCCGTATTGCCTGCGCCAATCCAGGCCGCGCAAGGCGGCATTTCTGACTGATTGCGGCGGGGTGAATGATTGACTCATGGCTCTTTCTCCGATTCCTTCTTTTGCGTTTCCCTTATTAGCCGCAACTCTCTATCGGCCTCAATGATTTGTAGTAGCATTGACCGATCAATGTTGATTGTTTTTCCGTCCTGCTCGATGCAAAGCCAGACGAAAGAAGATTGATCCAGGCAGCATTCGATTGGTCGAACCTTATTCCAGTTCTCGCCATCTGCCACAATCTTAACTTTATGAATTCTGCTCATGATTTATTCTCCGGTTGGTTTAAGGCGCGGATTTGAAACAGGGCAGCATTCAATTCATTGTAAATCGTAGAGGCATCTCCGCGAGTTGTTGTGATTCGCTCTTTATAGTCAAAGCCTTTTAGATAATCCATTCGATCCTGCAAAATCCTGGCGCATTGCTCGGTGCGCTCGGCGAGGGCGGATTGGACGGCTTCTTCGATAATTGCCTTACCAATTAGGCCAATGCTTGCACCTTCACGTTGCCAGAATTTAGCAATTGCCTCGTTTACAATCTTTTCCATCTTCAATCTCCATTTACAGAATTATCAAAGCCGGATCGGATTCCCCAAGCTCGCGCCTGATCCAATCCGGCTGTATTTGCTGCTCAATTAAGAATTGTTTATTTCATGAAGCACCTCCTGGAAAACTGCAAAACGATCACTGAACTTGTCACAACGGGAACAAACTACCAGAAGTTGAAACATTTGACTAGACCATTTTCGGGCTTTCTGATAATCTTTTGACTAATGAAAAAACAAGAGACTTTTGACACGTCAGGAAAACGGCTCGCCGTCTACTCTCGCGTGTCTACCAAAAAGCAAGACAACGAAGCTCAAGACTTGGCGCTGAGAAAGTATCTGGAAAATAAACAGTGGACATGGGATCACTGGTTTACGGAAAAAATCAGCGGAAAGAAAGAACGGCGACCGGAACGAGACAAGCTGTTGAATCTTTGCCGTCAGGGTGAAGTGAAAACTATTCTTATTTGGAAACTGTCCAGGTGGGGCCGCTCATCAACCGACGTAATCGAGACGTTAAAAGAATTGCACTCAATCGGCGTCAACGTTCTTTCGGTGACGGAGAACATAGACCAGTCCACACCGTCAGGCAGAGCCATGACGGGAATGATGGCAATCTTTGCCGAACTCGACCGAGAGATTATTCAAGAGCAAATGTGGCTTGGCCGACTGCGCTACCAGGAAGAAAACGGAAATCTCGGCGGGCGAAGACCGCGAGCGATGGAAAAAGCGCCTCAAGTGATTGCTCTCAAAAACCAAAACAACTGGGGCATCTCTAAAATTGCCGAACATCTTGAAATAAGCCCGTCAAGTGTTCGCCGCATTCTCAAAACCCAAACACAAGGAGATTGAAGCAAAATGACTAAACATAAATTCAGGCGCGAATTGTTCACTGATACATGTGAAATATGTAAGGGGCGGCAGAGCGATTCCGTCCATGTTTCACTTGTCGGAATAGACATAAATCCTTCTGACGAAAAACTGCGCGAGATGATTGCGGAGAAAGATGCGGAGATAAGAAATCTTCAGGGTAAAAATGCCCAACTTGCGAAGGCGTACACTGACGGCGCTGAGATGGATGCTCGAATCCTCGCGGAGAAAGATACGGAGATTGAAAGGCTGAAAACGTCAGACTGGGCCGGAGTCACGGAAACGCTGACAAAAAGTCTGATTGAGAAAGAAACAGAGATTGCTTCTCTTCGCAAAATTAGTCAGGCGTACTCGGCTCAGATAACAGAGAAAGACGCGGAGATTGCCGGCCTGAACAAATCGCTTGACGTGGCCCAGGATACGATCAAGCGACAAAAGGCCAATCATCCGGCATCCATTAAGGAAGCCATTGCAAGCATTGATTCCGGGCCGGGGTGGGTTACTTCAATCACGATCAGCCGCACAGAATGGTTTCGGCTTCTGGCGGCGATTGAAGAAATTGAAAAAGATGCGGAGCGCTACAGGAAGATGAAGAAGTCTGAATACTTTGAGCGAGTGCAAATCAAGGCAAATGAACATTGCTGGCAATTCGTTCTTTTTGACAGTAATCCGAACTTCGATGCCGCCATTGACGCTCTGCCGGAGGTGGAATCTTGAGCGCAAATCTTTTTATCCCGCCGCAATTATCTTGCCCGAAGCATGGGCGGCATCAAAACCCGTGGCTGACATTTTCGATTGATTCATCGTCTGGGGGTGGCGTTCATAACGACACGAAGGTTTGCGGGCTGTGCATTATTGAATTGCTGCGAAGCCTGGGCTTTGAAATCACGGAACCGGAAACGCTAAAAGAAACGGAATGGATTTTAGATGAAGTGCCGGAGGTGAAGAATTGAAAATTGCCAAGATTGCCCGGAAGTTTGAAGGCTCGCCCGGTCTGAAAGAAATTGATTCAGAGGTCTGCATGATGGCTCGCGTCAAGGCAATTAACCGGGTCTGGATCGAAAAAGAAGAATGGCGCAAAGCCGAAGAGGTGTTCACGCTATGAAAGACAAAAGACCAATTCATAAAATTCAACATGGTCGGGTGCATTATCTGTACGTGATCGGCATTAGCTGGATTCAGATAGACACTGATCCTAAAACAGACTGGCCGGAGATGCCAGAATACATGCGGGTCTGCTTTGCGATTGAAACGCCTGATGAAGACAGATTAAGCCATGCACTTGAATACAATTACGCTTTGGAGAATTTCATCCTTGATGCCATTAAAAAGAAAACCAATGAACAGAGAAAAGCTCATGGAGCAACGCCGAAGCGAAATAAAAGCCTGGGAGTCAGCGCGGACAAATCCGGAAAGCCGGAAAAAGCCTTGCCTGATTCTAAAAGAACTAAACGGAAGCCGGCTACTCCAGTGCTCCCTTTTGAAAGCGACGATGATTCAGCTTTACGAACGGGGATTGCTTAAGGGGTTTTGGAGAAAAGCGAAATGAAAAGCCAGAAGCAAAGAGTCTATTACCTTGAAACCCTTTTACGCCGAATGAGAGTTGCAATTCTCCACCATGACAATGTGGCGAGTGCTCGAATTGAAGTTGAGATTCAGGCCAAGTGTAAAAAGTGGAAGCTTCCCTACCCGAAGACTGAAAGCATTTCTATTTCTGAGCCAGTTCAATCATACGAAAACGAATGCACGTTACATCTGCCAGGAAGATCGAGGCCAACTCTTAGCCAGTACGACAATCGCCGAACAGGAACAATTCTTGATCGTTACTACTTCGGAATTTACCCAAAAGATTCCTGAGCGTATAACTCCCTCGGTTCAACAATAGCGAGCCTAAAAGAAAAGCCTGCCGGAGTTGAAAAACTTGGCAGGCTTTTTGATTTTAGCAAGTGCAAGACCATCCCATTTTTTCACGGTGGCTTTCACTGAAAACCTTGCCGGTAAAACCTTCTAGGTGTAACCAAAATAAAACATGGTCATCGCCAAGGTCGCTGGCGCCGTGCAGATCATGGCCGCGCGCTGTTGCATAATTACCCCACTCGCTTTCATTCTCACTTGTCGCCGCTGTGATCAATTCATCCCAGTCAAAATTCCATCGCTCGGCAAAATCACGAAGCCATTTTTCGTGATCGGTATTCGGAATTGCTTTCGGATATTTGAAAGCCGGATGATCCCAATGATGCCGCATGCCCGTGACTGTTCCCGGAAAAAGATAACACCAAAACCGCTGGCCTTTCCTGACTGAACAATCATCAAGAAATGGATCAACAATGCCAACGGCATCATCATTGTATTCGCCGTCAAGGGCTATTTCCGTTGAGTCGTACTGCAACCGCACTCTCTTTCCCGTCCATAAATTAACGCCTGCAATCATCGGCACTACGGCAATATGAATTGCATCCCGTTCGGCTGGGCCTTCGATTAACTTTCCAAGTCTCTGTTGAATATCTGTCATGGTCAATCTCCTGTTTGCGTTAATTCCCTGCCCGAAAGATAATTCCAGGCAGGGAGAAGGGTTATTCTTCAGTGTTCGACTCATCGCCAACGTCAACAGCATCATATCCGCAGCCTTCGCCGGACATCATTAAATCATCGTCTTCAAGGTCAGCGTTTCGATGCTCCGCTTCCCGCTTGTGGCCCTCAACTCGCTGCTTGTAAGCCTCAAGCGGTGACAGTGCCGGCTTTTCCAGATACTTGACTAGGGGCCAGTAAAGCCGCTTCGATTTGCCAACTTGGATTAGATAGGATTCGTGGTCACGCTCCCTGCCCTGACAGCGATGCGTTGAAAAGCCCTGTTCAACTAATTGATAACTGCCAGCCAGACATCCAGCCGGAATAATCCATGTCACCTTTCCTGTTTTTGTTTTAGCGTTGCCGCCTGCCTGACTTGTCCATGTGACGGTATCGCCGACTTGGAATGTTTTCGAGTTTTGGTTTTCAGGCATCGCGTTTTATCTCCTTCCAGATGTAAGACTCTTCCCTGTCTATTTCCATTGCGAAAACCTGAATCCGTTTCACGTCCGGCCATTCCAGGCCGTAAACGAATTTCGCAAATTCCGCCGTATTCAACAGATTAAAGCTGCCCAGAAATAGAGTGCAGCACATTGTTTTCTCGCCGCCTCCGTCTTTCACTTCCTCAACTGGATAGTGATTGTAATCGCCAAGCCATCCGTTAATTGCCATTCGGTTTATTTCCGTTTGAGCATCGTCGTGATGAAATCCCACGGAAATCATAATTGATGTAATTACGCTCAAGATTGCACCTCCCTCTGATAAGTAAAGAGCTTCATAATTCGCTCTTCCTGGCTCTCATAAACCGCTGATAGTGCCACGAAAACAGGTAGACGATCAGCTTCTGAAATCTCGCCTTCCTGCCTTAGAATTACCTGGATTTCCTTGCGATAGATTTCAAGAATCAAGCCATACTCAGCGGCAATTGCAGCTTGCCGTTCAGCCTGTCGAACGGCTTTCAAAGCGTCACTGCCAGCACGACTACGAAGCTTATCCACTTGCTCAAATACGGCTTCCAGTTCCTTCTTTTTCAAAATTGCACCTCCCTTTTCTTTTTAGCGTTCGGCAATTCCCCATCCTGAATCAGAATCCAGTCACAATCGAAACAGTAAGGATGCTTTTCGCCGGTTGTCCCGTTCGTCCATTCAAACATGCGCCGCTTGGGGTCATCTTGATTGATGATGATTCCCGTATCGCATCCGTGGCAGGTAAAAGCCTGCTCGATTGGAATCAGGGTTACGGCCTCAGCCATTTGAGATAAACAGCCAGGGCTTGCATCGTCACAGCCAAGTTGTGCTTTGCAGTTCGGGCAAACGGTCTGAGATGTCCACATTTTGCATTCAGGGCAAGCATTCGTATTGTGCAAAACAATGGTCAAATAGCCTTGCTTTAGCCTTCTTTCTAATGCCTCGAAACGATCAAATTCAGCCAAGCCGCCAGCCTCAAGAAATTGCTCGTATGCGTTCTGCAAGATGCTCAGCCGCACCTCTAAATCGCTCTGCTTCTTTCCGGCTTTTTTCGTGCCTGCCTTTCCCTTTTCTGGCGGCAAGTTTTCGGGCAATTGCCGGGGTGATTTTCCCGCCTTTTTGCCGGACTCGATCTGCATTGATGAATCGCAATTCGTAGTAGTAATAGTTTCCATTTTGAACCAATCTCCATAATTTGCCCCAGCCGGAAGGCTGTGCAAATTCAATATTTTGCATTGTGGCATTTGTGGCATTTGATTGTGGCATTTGAGCCGCATCTTTTGCCTGTTTTTTTGTGGCATTTCCGGCATCAAAGCTTGCCTGATTTGCTGGGGATGCGAGCCGGGCAGAAGTGGCTATTTCGGGCATTGCCCCATTGCCGCCGAAGCGATCATCCATATCGTCAAAACAAGAAGCACTAGCGACGTTGCAATCATCGCCAGGGCAAATGCTAGCTCGATTAAGTCCGACTCTTTCACCTTGCCCAGAAACCATTTCTTCCAGTCCATTTTTCACCTCAAAATTAACGCCTCGATTGTCAGGGCCAGCATCCAAGCCGCTAAAAGAATCAGCAGGAATAACGCCCCGTTGAATGCCAGATTCAGGCTCTTGAAAAAGAGTTTCAGTTTCTTTAGCTCGGTCATTTTGATTTACCTCGCGTAATGCAGAATTATTCTTTTGAGAACTTCCGCTGTCAGAAATCCCACAAGAAACCAAAAGGGCATCCGAATTGCTACCGGGCCTTGAAAAAGCATTCGCCAAAGTCTTTTCATTTTCTACCTCGTTTTTTCGATCCGAAGAATTATCAGCAGCAGAATCAGCATTGCCGCTGACAGGCTGGAAGTCAGAATAAAAACCTTGTTCATTTTCGGATGCTCCATTTTGAAAGGGGGCAGGGGATAAACCCTGCCCGGAATTGCCTTGCGCCTGAGTTTTATTCCTCGCCACCATTCCGGCGCTTATTGGTGACGCTGGCCTTTTCCCTGTATTCGATCCATGACCTTTCGGCTGGCCGGGGAAAGTTCCGGCGTTAAAGGCGAGACAAAGCCCGGCTGAATCTTTCGGCCTTCCTGCTGCTGTTTCAGTTTTTTCAGTTCAGCGTCTGACTTGTAAGCAAAAAGCTCGTTGGCTTCGCCGTCGCCATCAATGTCCAAGCCGGTATCACCCCAAATCTTGAACGCCCACATTAGCGCAATTCCAGCACATGCCATCATTGCCCAAAATTGCGCGCCCTTGAGATACCACTCAGGCAGGAATGTTTCATTTTTGGCACTACTGGCAGCATCCTTGACGGCTTTTGCGCCAGACTCGCCAGCCTTATTCGCCACATCGCCGCCTTGCTTGATTGTGGCTCGTGCTGTATTCCGCTGGCCCTTTTGATTCATTTCCTGCGCCTGCTTGCCACTCGCCTCAATCGCTGCCGTAGTTGTGGCTGCTGCAATCTTGGCTTGAGCATCAGCAACGGTATTAACCATTGCCAGATTTTCACCTTTGCTTGTTTCAAATTGCGCAACGGCTCCGGCATGTACGAGGCCAATCAAAAGAAGTACGCCGGTCGCCCAAAAGCAATAAACTCGAAGCTCCGGGGAGGGGCCAAAAAGTTTCCAGGTGACAAGCCAGAAAACTGACAAATCAAAAATTCCAATCAATCCGGCTTTCATCCAAAAGCCATAAGGCGAGTGAAGGCCATCAATATGGGTAAACATAATTGAATTGCAGTACGCTCCAACTGCAATCGCGAGGATGTACATTGCCAGTGCTTTTTGCCAGAGCTTCGGCGTTTTTAGTGATTTTGACATTTTGCTTTTCTCCATTTTGGGAAAAGCGGCAAAGGCTAGACTTTCCGGCAGATTTGGCTATGCTTTAGGAAAATCTCGCGCTCATACCGCGAGTTAATCAAGAGGGCAGGGGTTGCAAAAGTTCCCTGCCTTTTTGTTTTGCAAGATTGTTTTATTCTTGTTTTGGCGCGGGGTCAAGATTATTCACGGCGCACTGAGGGCCGCAGGATAAATTCTCTTCAACTGGCTTTATCTCCGACCATAACGCTAAATGAGAATCGGGTGGAATTTCATCAAGAAACTTTCGAGCACCTTTAATTCTCACAAGCCTTGCGCCAATCTCTCGGCTTTGAATCGCTCTCCGGTTAAACGTATCGGGGAAATCCCTTCTGACTTTCTGCCAATACATCGGAGATGTGGCCTTCACGCATCCCAAGCAATTGTTGTTTTGGTATCCAAGCGAATACATTACGGGAATGGCAATTCCGGCTTTTTCAAGCCGCCGAAAGCATTCTTTCTTTCCAGTTCCGGCATCTCTCAAAATCCAGTCAAGCGATAGCTCAGGATTGTTCTTTTCAAAATCACTTATCCGGTCAGACTCTTCAGCAGTAAAGCCAAAAACATGCATATCGTCAGGCCGTTGAAACGCAAAGCGAACAACTTTCTTCATTTCCGTTGTGCAAATTGCCCCTGCAATTCCAGCCATATAGCGGCGCTTTTCAAAAACATCATCAATGCTTTTATACTTCGCAGATTTAAGCCTGATGATTTTACGGCCAAGCCATCGCTGAACATCGTCAAAGAACCGTTGATTATCGGAATGCTCCGCGCTCATCGTGTCACAATAAGCAATAATCGCCCGATCCCCATACTTTTCAATCGCCAGCTTTGCCGCAACCGCTGAAGCCGCGCCACATGAAAACCACACTATCACTCTCGAATCAGTCATAGTCTTCAAATCTCCTTTCCGGATTTATCAAACACGGGAAAATCAGGAATCACGTAATCATCCCCTCGCTTCCCGCAGTTTTTGCACCATTGATCGGTAATCCAGACGGCTTTTTCAGCCCCTAGATTCGTTTTTTGAGTCTCAAGCCTACTCTTACCCTGCATTTCGAGCCGAAAGCCGCAATTTACGCAGTTTCCGCCCAAAAGCAGCCGGATTATTTCAGGCTTGCAGGCGATTATTCGATCCCGCAGCTTATTCGCCAGGCTTGCCGGGCCGATTTCGAGCTTTCCGGCGCTCAGCTTCGCCGTGCCGCCGTTGGCAAGAATCATCGCTAAAAGCGAATGGGCAGGGGTTGGATTTTCTAATCTTCCGTTTTTCATTTGCCGAATTTTCCGTTTTTTCTGGCAAAAAATTGCTAAGTTGTTGATTCTATTGAAAAGTGTTTTTGACCTTGCAGGACTTCATGGGGTTTGCAGGACTTTGCAGGACTTTTTCAGCCCAATAGAATTTTCTCTTCTCATGCGCGGGGAGTATGGAAAAGTCCTGCAAAGTCCTGCAAGTGGCATGAAGTCCTGCAACTTTCACCTTTTCACCCTTTCGACAGCTTCAAACTTCGCCAGCGTTTTTCCGCGTTTTGTACCTTTTCCCGCAATTCCTGATAAAATCTTTAATCTGGTAATTGCAAACTCTGCATCAGGGTCATCTTCCACCCATTCGGTGATAACTTCGTTCTTGCTTTTAATCCATTTTCCAAGCGACATGGCGCGAGCCGGGTCGTCTTTTCCGCGAAATTCAAGGCCGTCTATGCCGTTTGCAATTCGCAGCATTTCTTCATTGGTTAAATAGTCGGTAATTTCTTTGATACTGCCTTCTCTTTTTAGTCGCTCATTTTCAGCTTCCCGCCATTCAAGGCAGGTGATAGCAAACAGGGCCAGGGATGACCGCTCATTGTCTGATCCGTCCTGCAATGCCCGATAGTTTGCGAGAAAGCCTTTGTATCCGGCACATTCCATAATCGAACCCATAAGCCGTGACCATCGCTCAAAACTGCCAACGTTTTTCAGTTTCGGCCTGGGCAGCTTTTGCTGGATGGCGTAGCGGCAAAGAATATGAGCAGCCTGAACAAGCTTGGGCCGATTCTCCATCACCCATTCAATTTGATCTTCGTGTAAGAATCCTTCTCTTTCTTCGGGCCGGTCAGTCTGAGGTGTCAGGCGAAGCCGGACGGTTCGCCGCGTAATCTCTGTTGACATGGTTGCGTTATTGGCCGTCGCCAGCCAAAGGCTTTTGATTTTGACATTTGCCGTGGCTGATGTTCCCAAGATTCGGTCATTCCAGGTTTCCAGCGTTAAAGCCGCTGCAAAAGCCCCGCTGTCTATCGTCCGGCTGATATTGTCAAGAAAGATGACTGGGCGCATTGCGATCAATTCCGAGGTGATAAACTTTCGCAATTCTTCATCGTCTCGCGGCTGTGGCGCTCCGGCAATTTTGCCCATGCCGGGATAGAGCAAGGATGCAGCCAAAAGCCCTTTACCTGATCCAGGCATTGACGCTTCAATTAAATGTAATGGCGTTGGGCCGTCAATCATGTCTCTGACAAACGGCAGCAGAAATAAAGCCACAGCGTTGCAGTAGTCGGCATTGCTGGCAAAGGGAAAATCACGAAGCATCTCATCAATCAAATCTTTTGCGGCTTCAACTTGACTATCTGTAACAACGTCAGGAACGGGCAGCGAGATGTACCCATCAGCCGGAGCGTAAACAATCTCTGAATCAGGATCATATCCGGGCAGGGTTTGCAATGTTCCCTTTGGGCCAAAAACAGGAACTGAAACAACGCGAGATAGTCTTGGAAGCTGAATAGACCTCGACGCTAGTACGTCTTTAACTAAAAATGCCGGGGGCTTGGTGATGACATTGTGAGCCTTTCGCCATTCCGCAAACTGGCTTAATTCGTGCCGCATAATGTCCGCGTTGACGGTATCAAGAATGATCGTCTTGTCCTTGAAATCATAGCGAGTGCGAATCATTGCTGAACCGTAAGTGAACAGAATCGGTGGCTTGTTCATCTGTTCGATTGCTGCCCAGCATTCAGCATTTAACTTCGGCATGTCATCAATCGAAATATCAATCACAGGCTTAATAGGCTGAGGCTGGGGATTATTACTTGCGGATACAGGGGGAGATTGCGGCGGAGGTGGCGGATAATTTGCTGATGTCTTTTGCCATCCGCTAGTTGCCTGGGTCTGAAAAGCCGCGTCAATCAATGCCCGCAATTCGTCTGCCGTATGGCCAGCATCAAACCAATCTGATAAATCTTTCTTGCCTGGGGGCAAGTTGGGCAATCTAAGAATCACGAACTGCGATTGCTTGGCGTATTTCTCCAAAGACTCGGCAATCCTATTCACTCGTTCAAGCCCTGGCGGATCTTCATCGGGGATGATTACAATCTTCCTGCCGTCTACCGCCTGAGAAAATTCTTTCGTCCATTTGCGATTCGCCCCGCCTGTATTCGTCGTTGCTTGAAAGCCTTCAGACCAAGCTCGATCAGCGTCTTTTTCGCCCTCAGTGACAATCAGGCAATCCGCACCGCCTATCCATTCCGGCCAGCGATAGAGTATTAGCGTCAGAGCAGGGAACACTTGGCGCTGATAAGCCGGATCAGTGTTCGGCTTGATCGGTCGCCATTCGTTATAAAAGGGCTGTAGGTAGTATTCTCCGGCCTTGCTGCCATTGATCCATTGGCCAGTGTTCGATTTCCATCGAGGCGTGAAAGTTTTCCCCTTCGGCGTTTCCCATTTCAAAACTTCATAAGCCGGAAACCCATTGAAATATTTATATTCGTGCGTGGCAATCAATCGCCAGTTGCCACTTCCACTCCCGTTCCCATTGCTCCCATTTTGCGAAACCGGCTGATTGAATAAATCCGCCGTTGCAATTCCAAGATTTTTGCAAATAGCGTCAACGGTACATCCGGCTTGGCATTTAACAAGAATCCCTTTCTTGCCTTGCGTAACGCTTAGCGATGCTACTTTATCAATATGGGCCGGGCATTCGACGTTGTATCCATTGCCTGCCGGATCGCTGTAATCAAACAGTCTTAGAAAATCATCCAGGGTCATTTGGGTGTGCCTGTGTCTGTCTTTTGGGCAGAGAAAAGCCTGAGACAAAGGCGCGGCGTGACAGGTTCCCAAATTGATTGGCCGTCAATTCGGTTGCCGTCGCCTCTGTCTCAGGCTTTTTCAGGGGTCGGAAGTTTACCGATATTTCCTGTCTTAATACCGGGTGAAAATCAAGCCGATTGCCAGTCAGCTATTGAAGTGTATCAGAATGGAATCTCGTTTTCATCTATTTCCGAAGAATGCGAGGGCGATACTTCGGACTTTGACTTTGTGTTTAGGAACTGAACATCATCGGCGCGAATTTCAAGACTAAACTTATTCTCTCCGTCACGTGATGTATATTCATTCACTGACAGCCGCCCAGATGCGTAAACCTGACTGCCCTTGCTGAGGTATTCATTGCACGCTTCAGCGGATCGGCCAAAAATGACAATGCGAAACCAGATAGTATTTTCTTTCAGTGTTCCCGTCATGTCTTTTTTCTTTTCCGTTGTAGCAATGCTGAAGTTGCAGACGGGCGTGCTGTCTGGCAGGTAACGCATTTCAGGATCGCGGCCTAAGTATCCTACTACGGCTATTTTGTTAAAGCTTGACATGTGTTTTCTCCGGGTAAAGATCGTTAAAAGTTCAAGATTGCCTTTTTTAAGGCGTCTTGTTTTTGCTGCATTAGCCTAGGGGTTTTGTTTAGCGGGGCAGGGTTGCGGGGCTTAGAATTGGCCAGTTTTATTGACGCCCGCCAATTTGCCATTGACGTAAAAATAGTACTTGCCTGTTTTTGGCGCATACCAAATTTCTTGGGTCTGTGACTGGTAGATCAATTCGCGCCCGGCATGTTTTTTGGCTTTCATCTTTCAATCTCCCTACCGCTCGCCTTCCGGCTGCGGCTTTAGCTGTAGTTATTTTGCTTTGCGAATAAACCTTCCGGCAATTCGCTTTTTCTTTCGATCCTGAAGATCAAAGGGATTGCTTGCCTTGCTCCAAAGACCATGAAGACGGTCGGCCTTGCTGTAATCGCCAGATTTATCACCTTGCTTTTCAGCGGCCTGCATTTTCTTTTCCGCTGCGAAAAATTTCTTTGAGCTTGTTCCTTTAGGGCCGCGTGTAAGTTTGATTTTCAACGTGCAACCTCTTTTTGATTTTGCATTTTTTGAATAATTAAAAAGTATTCTCGAACAATCCATTCAAGTTGCGGCTTTGTTTTGTGGCCGCTTTCTTTTTGGAGCCGTTCAATACTTTTCACTAAAACTGGATCGGTAATCTCGATCCGGCTGTGAATTCGAGTTGTTTGTTTTTTATTGGCCATAATGTTTATTTATGAGCCAGCGCCCGGCATTGCGCCGGCATCAGATGATTTGCCGATCCCTGAGCGCGCGGCTCGGAAACTACCCTGGCAGGTAGTAGTAAAACTGCCACTCGCCAAAATTCGGCGAGTCAGCATCTCGCTCGCGCACGGGTGCGCCAATCTGTGCGGCCAGCTTTTCAATCACTGCCCGATCCGGTGAGCAGTGAACTTGCGCCAACTGTCCTGGCGCACTCCCGCCCCCGTAGAAGAACCATTTCCAGTCGTCCTTGTACATCTTCTTCGCGCCTCCTCAGCGCTTGCCCGTTCGCCGGGTGTTCTGCGTTAATTGGGCCGCCGCTGGCGGCAAGTGTTTTCTACATTTCAATGTTCCGCTTGGAACGAGCATCAAGTTACACAATGTTGCATAAAATGTAAATAGGCAAATTACATTTTCTTAGAAGGAGGCGTGCACTGTAGGGGCCGACGACGACCCCCGGCTCCCGGCAGTGAAGCAGTGCGGCGCGACTTAGCGACGCCTGCGGAATGGAGACGGGCCAGGGCTTCCGGTATCTTCCGCCCGCCCCGCCTCCCCGTGGTGGCTACGCGGAGCGGGAATCCGTGGAGTTGCGATTTCCTGTGTTCGGGCGTGCGCCCCCGCGTTTCTTCGCCTCAAGCCCAAGCGCCAGCCTGAGAATGCTCGGCTGCGTTAATGTGTCAAGTTCATCTTTTTTATTTTTCTTTTGAGCGAGAGAGCGAACGCTCTCCCACTCTTCAGCGGTGAACTCTATGGTTGCAATTTTAACTTTGTCTGACATGTATTGACTCCTATCTCCGGGGCTTTCGTATTAGCTCAGCCAGTGCTTCAGCGTTTCGGGAATCGCCTCCGCGCCGTAACTGCGCGCGGAATCCTGGACGCTTTTCTTGATTTCTTCTTCAGACCACACTGTAGTCCGGTCAGTTGGCTCGGTCTTAACTACAACGTTAAGGCCGTATGCCTCAACGTCGTCAGTCGACTCGTACCACTGGTCAGCGTGTAGACCGCCCGGATCTACGGCTTGACCGGTTGGGGATTCGTAGACTTCCCAAGTGTTTTGGTCGCCGTTCTCGTCTTCTGTTGTGATTTCCCAGATCTTAAATTCCATCGTCTCTCCTATTCAAACTGCCGTGAAGTTCCGCTTCACTCGGTGTTCCGTTTTGGAATGATTGGATTCTATTCAAATCTGTATTTGAGTCAAGCGCCAAATGCAGATTTGAATAATTATTTTTCGCCACCCGCTATTTCAGGGAAACTGGAAGGGGAGGCGGAATCTGTAGAAACGAACGCCGCCCCAGAGGGGCAGAGTGAGTCACTCCGGGCAGGCGGGACTCCGAAAACAAGCATAAAGAGTGCATCCTATTTCTTGTTCGCTTTCAGCCAGGCATTGATCCGGCTTTCATATTTGAGATACCGGCGAAACTCTGCCCGGTGTTTCAGAAACTCCCTGTAGTCGTCCGTTGCCTGAGTGTCTTGGACTTCAGCCCAATATTGATCCCGATGCTTTGAATTACAGAAAACTTGATTTGACCGGGCAGGGGTGAATCTGGCCTTGCAGGAATCCAGTTTGCAGATTTTGGAGCGTTTTTTGGTTAGCGGTAAAGAATTGACCATAGCTTGCGAAGCATAGGAAGCTCTCAAGCTATGGTCAAGTGTTTAGGGCAGGGATTGGGCAGGCTAGGCGATTTAATGCCTCTTGCCGAAGCCGGGATTGATCAATTTCCCCTGCATCTGATTCGCCATCAGTCGGGCGATTTCCTGCTTGAGTTGGGCGTTCTCCATTTGCAGACCCATTTGATGCTTGGCCGCTTCTTCACTCTTCTGAATCGCCGCTCGCAAAACCTTCTCAAGCTCTACCTCTTCTTCTTGGTCGAAAAAGTAAACGCAGCCGGATTGATAACTGATAGCCAATTGAGTTTCAGGTATGCCCTCGTCAAGCATTTCCTGATACTCAATATGTTCAATCCCGATCGTGCAAACGATCCGATCACCAACACGAACGGCGGGCATGATCTTCAGGAATAAATCCAAGTCTATTCCGGTGATTTCTTTTTCAGGCGCGATGATTATCGATTCAGACATTTTAGTTTTCCTCCGCTGGTTTTGTGAACACGACAATTGCGAATCTATCTCCACACAGACTTTGCAGTCCCATCATCCATCCTTCGTTTAAGGTTTCTTGAATCGCCAGCGCATCGGCGGGGCTGCTTAAATCAACATGAATGGTCTTATACGATTGCTTGACCATCCACGGCACCATGATTCCACCGGCCAGTCCTCCCGGTGAAGGCTTAGGCTTTGGATTTATAAGCATGCTGAACGCTTTCACGCTTGCAGCCATTGGGTCGGGCATCTGGCTAAGCAAATCTTCGAGTGTTTCTTCCGGCACTTCTTCCGGCTCAAAAACGTCTTCAAGTTCGATCTTTTCTTCAGGCATCTTGTTTTTTCCTTTCTTTATAAAGCGTTTGAATGGTGGCGATGATCGTTTCGACTTTTCGGCGCAATTCGCCTTTTCGATCAATCAAGCCAAGAAAATTGGGGTCTATCTCATATTCGGTGAGCAGGGAATCAAAGACTTCGCCTGGCTTTTTCTTTAGATTCTTTTCGATCAATTTGTTTAGCCGTGGATTCGTCTTTAACGCTTCCTGCAATGCTTCCCAGCGTTTATTGGGGTCGGCAAGTTGAGATAATTGATAAAGCTTATCCACTTGCCGAATGATGGCTGTCACTTCACTAAGATTGATTGGCATTGGGCGATTCCTCCGGTTTAGTTTCGACATCGTTTTCCTCTGGCCAGAACTGACCGCGAGCGAGCTCATCCAAATGAATTGCAATTCCGGCTAATTCCAGTTTTGAGAATTGATTTAGATTCTTCCATTTCATTTGATGCACATCGTCGTCTAACTCAAAAATCAATTGCCTGATCACTGTTCCATGCCTCCTGGCTCACAAGCCTTTTTCAATTCAACCTGCAATTGCGTTGCCCATGCTTTCGCGTGGGGCAACGCAAGAATCTCTTTTGCTTCATCACTGAGCAATTCAAACAACGCCAGGCTTTCATCAATTGGGCTATCCGTGAATTGCTCAATCAGCGTGAACACGCTTTGCTGTGGGGCAATTTGTTCAACGTATTCGGCATACTTGAAAGCCCGATCTGCGGCCATTCGTGGCGGCATTCGGCGCTTGCAATGGTCTAGGATTCCGGCGAGCAGTTCATCTTCCGGCCTGACGCTCTGCGGCATTTGATGATGTTTAGTTGATCCAAGTCCGCCGCTTTCGCCTTGCTGAAAGCCTTCTGCGCCTTCCTGCCCTTCCCGAACGCTAGAAAGATGCCGGTTTTGTTGGCTGCTCTCCATCGGTAGATTTTGATTCTGTAATGTCGTCTGAGCCATCGCCGCCTGCTCATTATTTCCTCCTTTTACGTCTGAGATAATATTCCTGATGACATTGCCCAAAGACTCAATAAGAGCCGGGCCATGCTCAAACGCCAGCGCCATCAAGTCCTTTTCACCTTCGCCGCCGATAAGATTGCCGACGATCTTTTTAGCGTGGTGCGGGTCTTTCATCAGCAATTCAGCAACGCTGATTTCAGGTGAGACTGGCGGTGGGATTGGTTGCGGCTGATGATTGCCATTCAGCTTTTGCATTAACTCGAACGTCTCAGCCATCTCTTTTAATTCTTGCTTGAAAGTTTTTTGGATGACTGGCTGACCGGCTGGCATCTGGATTGTCACTTGCGGGTTTGTCGGATCAGGCATTGAAACCATCGGCTGTCCGCTTTGCACTTGTCCCATTGGCTGGCCGGCTGCAACCCTGAATTCCCATTGATCAACAATCTGATTGTTCAGATAGATCATGATCCAGTATCGTCCAGGGCCGTACTTGCTCGCCGCTTCCAGGTGAATGCCTGAATCAATGGCGTCTTCGGTTGTCACAAACTTATTGCAGTAGGCTTTATCAGCCTGCGCGCCGGACATTGGGTCATCTTCGTTTGTGAATTTCCAAAGACTGATTCGCAGATTGCCGGTTGGGGCGATACCGCGTTTTGCCCAACGATCACGCATTTTTTGCTTTTCCTGCTTGAGCGTTGGTTTATTGCGCTTGGGCTTCTCTTCAAAATCAAAATCGTCTTCTTCTTCCGGCGTTTCTTCTTCATTGGCCGGGGCGTCGTATGTGACGGTTTTCGTTTCGACGACTTTGCGAGTCGGCTGCTTTACTGGTTTAGCGTCAATCTCGACGCCATCCGGGATAATTTCCGGGTCGGGAATCTTTTTTCTGGATGCCATTTATTTCTTTGCTCCTTTTCTTGAGGCGGTTTGGCGCTTTGGTTTTAAGCGGGACAGGCAGGATTCTTCATATAGTCTAGCCTTTTCATCACGGTTTTTCATTTCCACTGACCATTTATCGGCAATGGCCAGCCCTGTACCACGTGAAACATTGAACGTGTTTAGCCGGGTTGCAATGATTGCCGTGTCGTTTTCCAGTTGAACGGCAGTAATGAACTCAGAATCAATTACAAGCTCATTAGTTTCGATCAGCATAAATTTTAATTTTCTCCCAAATGTGACTTAAAACGGGGTTGATTGATGGTCAATTAAGAGTGAATTTACACTCAATTGCTTGTGAAACGGGGCGCGTTTTCTATACACCTAACGCTAAATCATTGCAAGAAAAAGGGATTGACAAAGCATTTTAAGCTGTGCTTTTTTGCGTGCCGGGTAATCAGGAAACAGTTTCGAGGCAAACGATTTTATTTTGCCGCCGTTATGAATGCTTCTCCTCAGACTGTTGATTACCCAATCCAGCGTGATGACGCTTCAGGCGGCAATTCATTTTCCATCCGTCAGACTCCTGCGATTCGGCACGTACCTCTAGCTCAAGGGGCAATTGGAACCTTTCAAACGCTCGACGCTATGGCGGCTTGTGTGCGAGGTGAGATTGCCCCTGATTTTTGCGGCTATGAATGCCTGACGGTGCGAAGCCTGGCCGAAAGCCTGATCACAATCGAAGCCTGCTTTGATTACGTCGCTCATAAAATCAAATACGAAGCTCATCCATTAAACGAGCAGGTTGTTCAAGACGCTTGCCGAACAATTCAATTCAAAACAGGTGATTGTGTAAGCAAGTCCGTCTTGCTGGCATCGCTGCTTTTTGCGGCTGGCTACCCGTGCAAATTCATTGCGCAGTATTGGGATGATGAGCAGTGCTATTCGCACGTTTACATTTTGGCGCGCGACGAATTCGGCAATGAAGTAAGACTTGATCCGGTGGCTTCTAATCAGCCGATAGGCTATTCGCAGCATTTACCTGATGGCGGATGGGAAACCAGTTGGGAAATTTTCTAAGGATTATTTATGGCCTGTGAAACCTATGAAGACGGCTCTTACTTCTGCGAATTCGCAGGCGGATATTGGGAGCGCGCAGACAGATACGGCAATATCAGCTATGGCTCTTATGTGGACGATGACGGCATTCCGTTTGATCCGAATCAGGCGATAGTGACGATTGGCGATGCGCTTCAATCTATCTTCGGCGGCGGCCAGCGCGGGCAATATTCGCCGAATCGGAATCAGCAAACTCCTTACAGCTATCCAGGGCCGGGGCCGTATTACCCGAATCAGCAAGCCGTTGGAATCAATGCGGGCGTGAATCGTCAGGGCATTGGTGCTGGCCTCAACGTTTCCACAACCACACTCTTAATTGGCGCTGTAGTCGTTGGCGCTTTCGTCTTTGGAAAGAGGGGGCGATAAATGTTTGACGCATTTTATAACAACCATTACCGCGCTTACTGGTCGCCTCCGGTTGGGCCGTATGGCAATAGTCTTATGGGCGCAATCAGCATGAGCCTGTCAACTGACAAGTCGGTTTACCGGGTCGGCGAATCTCCCATCTATCGAATTGTTGGTGCGATTCCGGGCAGCGTGATTGCTTGGTCATCCACGAAAAACGGTCAGCAGACCGGCGAGTATCAGGCTTCTTACGGTGATGTAGTTGACGCCAACGGAACGGCGGAAATCACTGGCGGCGCTTGGACGGCTGACAATATCGGCCAATGGCGCAAGGTTGCCATGATTGTCAAAGATGACGGCTCTTTCGACCTATCCAACGAAATTGGTTTTAGCGTTGTGGCTGCGGCAGCGGCAGGCGGGCAAGGTGTGCCGGTTAGTCCAGGTAGTTCAGGTGATTTTTTGACCGAAGCAATTGACTACTTGAAAGCTAATCCATTGATTGCCGCTGTCAGTGCAGTTGGCGTTTATTGGGCATTTTTCAAAAAGGGCCGTTAAGTGTGGTCACCTATTTTGACAAACGAGAAGGCCGCGAAAAGCCAACCCCTGATTGCTCAAAAGTTGGCTTAGTTTGGGATACTGAAACGCAACGCTGCGAAAAAATGTCTACGATCAATTCATTACTGATGGCCGCAAATCTTCTGACCAAAGCGAATCCGCAACCGGCAGAGAATCAGGGCATGGGCTTCCTCGACACAGAGGATTACTACGATGATTGGGAGTATGACAATTACTGGAATGATTGGGGGTACTCGGATTACAGCACGGGCGGCGAATACTATTATGACGACTGGGGATGGTACGATCCATACAACGATGAATGGGGTTACTGGGGCGACTCGCAAGACAATTCCAATTCCGATTTAACAAACACGCTTGATTGGTGGAGTAATCTCGACAATATCATTTACACGAGCGAGCAGGGCAATTATGACTTACAGCAAAGCCTTGATTGGTGGGCAAGCCTCAGCCAGACGCCAGTAAGCAATGATCCGTGGTTGCCGGATAATTTTTGGGATTGGCTTACCGGCACAATAGAGGACATTCCAGGCGTTGCGCCGACGAATCCGAATCTGCCTGGTTACTGTCCGGCAGGCACGTATCATCCGGTTAATGATCCGATGGCTTGCGTCCCATTTCCGGCTGATCCGGCAGGCAATCAATCCGCTCAGCAACAGCGCAAGAAACAACAGCAGGCCGCACAAAAGGCCGCACAAGCTGCAAAGGCCGCACAGAAGAAACAGGATCAAGCTTGCCCGAAAGACGCGCAGGGCAAGCCGCAATGGAAGAATCCGCAGACCGGCAAATGTGAGCCGATTCCGACTTGCCCGCAAGGGATGGTTTTCGATTCAGCGTCAAGACGTTGCCTGACGCCTCAGCAAGTGAAAGAGGTTTACGGTGACAATAACTGGCTGATCTGGGCGCTTATCGCGCTTGGTGTTTTAGTGGTGATCAAGAAATGAGTTGCTGCAACGAGTGTAAACAATCAGGCGGCAATTGCAATCAAGGGCTGGGCATGCTTGGTCAGCAGGGAACTGTCACGATTGGCGATTATGTTTTAGCGGGCAGCGTCATTGCCTGGGGCGGTCATATCGTCCAAGCACAAGACGGCGCTTCAGTTGGTTGGACGCAGGACTTAGAAGGCCGCATCAAGAATGCGCTTTGGGCGCACGGTGGATTTAGCAACGTGAATGCCGGGCAGATTGGCGGATGGCTGAATCCGTACATTTCAATCCGGGTTACAACGCGCAGTGATTTTGCACATCTGGCAGACGTGTTCGATACGATTCAGGGCGCTATCTGGCAAGCAGGCTATGCTCCGCAATCAACGGATTTTGTTGTTGAGTATTCGCCCGCTCAGCCGAATCAAACAGGCATTGCCACTACTGGAACAGGCGGGACAGTGAATACTCCGGCTTCAAATAACGGCGGCTCTTGGTGGCCTTTTGGCGGATCGAATAATCAACAGTCTGCTCCGTCTGAATGTGATTGGGCGTCAATGTCCTGGGGTAATTATCTGGCTTGTCAGCTTGGCATCAAGCCAACTGAAGCCGTGATTGTCGGCGCGGTTGGCGCATTGGTCGGCGTGATTGCCATTTCAAAATTGGTCAAATGACACAGGCTCAAGCTCAAAAAGAATATGACCGGCTGCTTGATCTGGCCGAAAAACTGGAAGGCCAGATTCAGGAATCCGAAGACGAAGAATCAGATTTGAGAAGCGAAATTCAGGAATTGCAAAAAGAGTTGAGCCAAAAGAAAACCCGGCTAAAAACGGTGATAGCAAAAGCAGACAGCCTAGAAAAACGATTACGGCAAGCCGAAAAAGAAATGCAGTTAATCGCCGGTAAATTTGATTTGTAATTTTATGCCAGCAAAGAAAAAAACAACCAGACGCAAATCAAGCAAAGCTCCTTCACCGGCTCAATTGCGGGCGCGCAGGGCTTTTGCTTTAGCGGCGAAGGCTCGAAGCAAGGCCAGCAAGAAAAAGGCTGGCAAAAAGCCGGTGCGACGCAATTCCGACCGGCTTACGCAGGCGCAGATTGACGCCTTGCCCTATATGCAGCGAATCCGCGTGGACAACGAATTGAGTAGTGTCTTTCTGCGAAAAGACAAAGCCTACGTTACAAAGAACGCCAACGGCACAGTAACTGTTCACGTCTCAAAAACTGATGGCCACAGCTACACGGTGATCTACGACAAAAAAGGTAAGGCTCTAAATCCGTCAAAGCGCCGTAATGCAACGATCATCAAAGCCAAACGGATTGATCATCTGGACGTAAGCAAGATTCACAATCCCGGCAAAACCACTCGCCGCAAATATCGCAACGGCTATCTTGATTTGGTGATCATGGGTCACGCGAAAAAGACGCCTTCCGGCTGGTCGCTTGGCGGCAAAACATTCAAGCAAGGCAAGGGAATCGTCCCGGCTTCAAAGCGTGGTTACTATTTGGACTTGGGAACGGGAACGGTTTTCAGCAAGAAAGCTCGAAACGTTGCGCAGGGCTTTTTCGATGGCAACGGCGTCTTTCATCCCATCCGATCAAGTGCTGATTATGACGCTGGTACAGCAGGCGAGACGGGCAAGAAACCGATTCGTACACGAAGCAAGAAACGCAAGACGGCATTAAAGAAAGCTGGTCAGACAGCACGATTAAAGGCCGAAACTAGACGCCGTAAATCAACCACTTCTCGTTTGGCTTCCCGGTCACTGTCACGCTCTGCCGGTATCTTGAAAGGCTCTGGTAGCAGGCGGCAGAGAAAGAATCCGCTACATGACACATACGGATGGACTACATCTAAAACGACAGGTGGCTATAAGTGGAAAGTTACCGGCTTCACCTACGGGCAGGGAACGGAGACGCTAAAAGAAGGAATTTCTTCAACGCGGGCAATGGCAATTACTCAGGCAAAGAAACATGTAATGCCGTACCGCAGAGCATTGGAAGCGTCAAGAAAACGTAACCCGTCCGTCAAATCCATTCGCAAGGAATTTGCAGGAACGCTTGGAAAAGCTTCTGATGTTTTCGCCCCAATCGGTACACCTCGCAATGTGGCGAAGTTAGGCAAGCTGCTTTTGATTGACACGGAGAATGCCACGATCAAACCAACCGGCATTGTTTATTTGTGCGCTGACTCAAAAGGCAAGCTTCATCTGTGCGGGTCTAAAAATGTCCCGATTTATTCAGGGGCCGCGCAGTCGTTTGGCCGCGTGAAGAAACTGGAATACGAAACGGCCAAGCCGCATCTGTATCCGGGGCAGGGAACGATTCAGTTTTGGCACAAGATGGGCGAAGAGTCGGGCAATCAGCCAACGCTTTATGCCGATGGTAAAGGCGGGCTTAAGTTTCGCGGAGGGTCTTACAAGATCACGCGAGAAGGAATTGTTGATTGATTTTATGCGGGCTTGCTTAACTCGATTAACTGTCTTTGTGAGGATCGCCGGTTAGTCGGACTTGGAAGCTAAAGCCCGCTCTCAGGTTTGCGTGCGGATCGCTGCTTGCCGCCGCGCTTGTACGCAATAGCAGCATTTAGGAGGACTCAATGCAACGGGTCAAAATGCAAAATCCAGGGCCAGCAAGTCTGGTTCTTATTAACCCAAAAAGGGGGAAAAGTATGGCTGCTCGTAAAAGGGCTTCAACTACTCGCCGCAAGACTGCCTCGCGTGCGAATCCAAAGCGGCGGCGTTCAACTGCGGTTGTCCGTTCGCGCCGCACTACTTCGGCTTTTCGCGCTCCGGCAAAGCGGCGCAATCCATTGATGGCCGTCAAGCGTCGCCGCGGAGTGTCTCGTCGTCGTAATCCGGTTTCCGGCGCAATTGGACAGGCAATTCCATTGGTGGGCGCTTCGTTCGCTATCACCTTT